>Ga0209542_10019893_pt1 | contig 10703 bp, 8 predicted proteins | sample RifCSPhighO2_01_FD_184028 | JGI IMG/M metagenome (GOLD analysis project Ga0209542, IMG submission 184028) | Soil microbial communities from Rifle, Colorado - Rifle CSP2_plank highO2_0.1 (SPAdes) (version 2) | ecosystem: Environmental > Terrestrial > Deep subsurface > Rock core/Sediment ...
GGCTTGCGATTGAGGCGACCGCCTTCAATTGGGACTTTGCGCCGTAGCATTCAACCTCAATATCCTCGACAAGGGCTGGCGTTGCGCGTCCTGTCCGCAATGACGCGATCTCATGCTTAAAACCCTCGACAACATGCTCAAGCGATGTTTTCAATTTTTGTATATCCATGATAAAAATGCTCTTTTTGCCGCTACTTCAGTATACCAAATATAACGCCGGAATCAGTAGGATGCGTAACAAGGCGGCTCGTCGCGCCGGGAAGCGCCAACTTTTTCCACCAAAGCCCGTTGTCATCCGAACGGTAGAGATCCTCTCCGAGCGCAAAAAGAATTGATTCGGGTCTCGCAGGAAGAAGCGCGAGAGCGCCCTTTGTTGTGTCCTCCGCGTCAAGAATCGTCTCAATGCCGCGCCATGAGACGCCGCCGTCAGACGAACGGATGATGCCGCGACTGGTTATCGCGACAAATTCGGAAAAATCCGCCGGGTCTGAAGCGAAGTCATACGCATCTTTGCGAAAGCGAAATGGATTTTCAAAAAAATTCGGAGGCCTCACCGGCTCTCCGTCCGGCTGAGGAATAAAAAACGATCCCGGGGATTCGCCGCCTTCTCCCATGGATACTTTTTCCCATGTTCTTCCAAAGTCATGTGTCGTCTGGACGCCGCCAGAATCCATAACAATAAGAAACGACTTGGGCCGCGACGGATCCTGGAGTATGCGGACGGGCGAATCATCAAAGCGAGCGCCGAGGATCCATGTTTTGCCGCTGTTCTCGGACTCGAGAAGTTCTCCGTCCGATTTTGCAAGAATGATGTGCGAGGAAGAGACACGGTCGATTGCAATCGCGCGCACAGCGCCCGCGCGCGAAGAGACGCGATATATCTCGCGGAAACTTTCTCCGGAGTCCCGACTTTGCAAAACGACGTTTCCGTCCCGGGACGCGACCGACACATAGAGCACGGCGGGTTCTGATTTTGAAAGCGCGATTGCATATACCCGCGATTCAGGCCCAAGGAGCGCCGAACCCTCAATCTGCCGCCAATGGATGCCGAGATCCGGACTCATCCAGAGCCCCGCCTTATTTGTCGCAATAAAAATCTCCGCGGTCCTCGCGGGGTGAAATTCAAAATCCGTGATATCCGCACCCTTGGGAAAATTCTCTTCTCCGGCTGAAGGAAAAATCGGCTTCCATGTCTCGCCCCCGTCAAACGAACGAATAAGCAAGCTCTTCTCGATATTGGGGATGCCGCGAGCCGGGTCTTGAGCGCGCCTGATCCCCGAACCCGCGAAGGCAAACTGCAGAAGAATGACCAAAAAAACAAGGGCCGCAAGAACCCCGATTAAAATAATATGCGCAATTTTATTTTCAAGAAATTTTCCCATCCGGAACTGCCCGATGCCCGCTAAAACCCAGGCGCTCGCGAGAAACCTAGGTGCCCGCCCCCTCCATAAATATAAGATCTAATGACATCCGCGGGTTTACGTTCGTCTGCGTCATCACATCTACTATACGTACCACATTTTTCACCTTCTTGGCAATAGCGAGAGCGCGGCCAATATCCTCCTCTTCTTGCATTCGGCCCTCAAGAATCCGCAAAACCTCGTTGGCCGCGCGCGCGCGCGTTTCTTCGTCTGACGCCGCGCGCTCCGTGAACGGAAAAAAATGCGGGGCGCCCTTGGATAGCGCGGAAGCCACGCTTTCCAGAAATTTTTTTTCCTCTTCAAACTCGCTTTTATTCCGAATTGCCAAAACCGCAACGCCTGCACGTCCCGCGCTAACGGCGGTAATGTCATCGAGGCGCGATTTCGGAACCGACTCCCCCATAAGAAACTCGCCGATATCGTCTGAACTCACAAGCGAAAAATAAATCCCCTGCGCGCGCGACCGTATTGTTGCGAGCACGTGCTCCGGATCCGGCGAAATGAGAAAAAAAATAGTTTGTCCGGGCGGCTCCTCGAGAATTTTCAAAAATGCGTTTGCCGCAGGCGCGCTCATGCGCTCTGCGCCGTCGATGATAACAACTCTCCATGCGTTTCCGGCGGGCGCAAATGACAACATCCGTTTGAGTTCGCGGATATCCTCAATCGGAATGTCTTTTCGCTCCTCTTTTTTTGAAATGAGCGTTTCCGAAACACTCAAGACCGTAATATGCTCATTGCGCCCGCCCTCAACTTTTTCGCAGGACTGGCACGCTTCGATCCCCTTTTTTCTCCCCGCACCAGAAGACCATGGGCTTGCTTGTGGATGAACGGTGGTCTTCGGTGCGGGATTTCGCTCCACGGGCAAGCCCGCAGGGTTGACCGTGAATGGAGAGATACCACAGGATTGCCCGTGGAGCTTCATTTTTTCGCACAAAATCGCTTTTGCGATACCTTCCGCAAACGCGCGCTTCCCGACGTGTTCGGGCCCGAAAAATAAATACGCGTGCGCAAGCGCTCCCCACGCAAGCACTTTTTGAAAATATTCGGTTTGGCGCTTATGGCCGATGATCATAAAGAAATCCCAAATTACAAATTCCAAATCACAAATAAATCCGAAATCCAAAATTCCAAATACTTTTTTTAGTCATTTGAATTTCGGTTATTGGATATTGTTTGAAATTTGGTACTTGGAAATTGGGGTTTATCTCTTTGACATTATTGATCTCTTATACACGTCCAAATGTTCGAGCGCAATGCCAGTTCCTTTTGCGACGCACAAAAGCGGCTCCTCCGCAATATGCGCGGGAACTCCTGTTTCCTGCAAAATAAGCTCGTCGATATTTCGCAATAGTGCGCCTCCGCCGGAAACAACAATTCCCTTATTCATGATATCCGCGGAAAGCTCGGGGGGCGTATCGTGGAGTACGTTTTTTATCGCGCGGATAATCTCGTCAAGCTCATCTGCAATCGCGGCCGTGACCTCTGCCGAATGGATATCTATTGTCCGCGGAAGCCCGGACATCAAATCGCGGCCGCGAATTTCCATACGCAAACTTTCGTCATCAATCGCAACCGCGGACCCGATTTTTATTTTTACGTCTTCCGCAGTGCGGTCTCCGATCGCGAGGTTGTAATTTTTTTTGATATAGTCCGCGATTGCCTGATCAAGCTTGTCTCCCGCAACTTTGACCGACGTTGCGGTCACGATTCCGCCCAAAGAGATTACCGCGATATCGGTTGTTCCGCCGCCGATATCAACAACCATGTGCCCCGAGGGCTCGTTAATGGGAATTCCCGCGCCGATCGCAGCGAGGACCGGCTCTTTCACCACATAGGCCGCTTTTGCGCCTGCCTGCACCGTCGCCTCTATCACCGCACGCCTCTCGGTGGATGTCACTGCCGCAGGCACAGACACCATGACCTCGGGCCGAAACAGCCGGAATCTTCCTCCGGCTTTATTTATGAAATAGCGAAGCATTGCCTCGGTCACGCGGTAGTCCGCGATAACGCCTTCCCGTAGAGGTCGATACGCCGTAATCGTATCCGGCGTGCGGCCGATCATGTCCCGCGCCTCGTTCCCCACGGCGAGAACCGTATTTTCGTTTCGAACAACCGCGACAACAGACGGCTCGTTTGCGACAATGCCTTTTTTTGGAATAAAAACAAGCGTATTTGCGGTTCCGAGGTCAATTCCTATTTTTCGGACAAACATATGGTTTAAATGCTAAATTCGAAATTCTAATATCTAAACAAATCCGGAATTCAAAGTACTAAATCCTAAACGTCTGGTATTTGGAAAATTGGGATTTGAAATTTGCTTACCCCGTTAGAGAAAAACTCAGGAATTCCCCCTCTCTCTCCATAGCGTCTGTTCCTGACCACACGCTCTAACACTTGTTGTACACCAGGTGTTTTTCTCTAACGGGGTGAAAGATTTCGTGCTTAGGATTTAGGATTTTATACGCCTAATCCGGGCGCCGATTGCGCAAAGCCGCTCGTCGATTTTCTCATATCCCCGATCAAGATGGTGAATCTCTTCGAGAACCGATTCGCCCTGGGCGGCGAGCGCAGCGAGGACGTGCGCCATGCCCGCCCGGAGATCGGGGATTCGCATTCTCGTTCCCTTGAGTTTCGCGGGTCCGGCAATACGCGCAACGTGCTTATGCCCGCCACCAAAAAACCTACACTCGCTCCCGAAGGGACATACGTCAGAAACCTCGATATATGCGCCCATTCTCCTCAAATCCTCCGTATACCCGAGCCGATCCTCATATACTGTCTCATGTATTATTGATATTCCCTCTGCCGTAGTCAATACAACAAGAAACGGCTGCTGCCAATCGGTCATGAAGCCCGGATGGGGCTCGGTTTTGACGGAAGCCGGACCAAACGGGCCTTTTTTGAAAAATCGTATCCCATTTCCTTCTTTCTCATACCCCGCGCCAATCTCGCTGAGAGAGAGAAGAAACGCTTTTACATACCGATCTTCGATTTCTTCAATACAAACCGATCCGCTTGTTGCAAGAGCCGCGGTCGCGAACGAAACAATCTCATTGCGATCAGGCATAACGCGGATACGCGCTCCGCCAAGAGACGAAACTCCTTCAATCTCGATACGCCGCGCGCTCTCATCCGCGAAAATCTTTGCGCCCATCGCGCGAAGCATCTCGATCAAATTGAGTATCTCCGGCTCAACCGCCGCGTTTTCAATTCTCGTCTTGCCTTTTGCAAGTACCGCGGCAAGAATCACATTTTCCGTTGCGCCGACCGACGGCCACGGAAACGAAATATCCGCTCCGCGGATTTCGCTTGCTTCGGCGTAATACGAGTGTTCGCGCCGTTCGATCCCGACACCCATTTCCCTGAGCGCGGCAACATGAAAATCAATCGGCCGGTGGCCGATCGGGCATCCGCCCAAAACCGGCACCTCGGCAACGCCCGCGCGATGCAGAAGGGGCCCCAAAGCCAAAATCGGAATTCGATTTTTGCGCGAAAGCTCGGGAACGAGCGATGTCCTGACCTCCGGCGTCGAAATCCGGATTTCATGATCCCCGACAACCGAAACCGCGCTCCCGATCTTCTCGCAGAGCTCCCGCGTAATGTCGATTTCCGCGGACATCGGAACGTTTTCAATCGTCGAGGGCTCATCCGTAAGCAAAGACGCCACCATCAATTTTGATGCGGCGTTTTTCGACCCGCGGACCGCGATCGAACCCGCGAGCGGAATTCCTCCCTCAATAAAAAAAGCGTTACCCATCCTGCGTATCATACTTCCTCACCCCGCTCTTTTCAAGGAAAAAATTCCTGATACTATGAAGACGGACCCTACTCCAGACAAACATGGAAAAACGTACGAGACGCATTCTCTACTATCCCCTCCTCGCCATCTTTATCGCGGCGCTGCCGCTTCTCTTGTTGTACGCGCTTGGGGTCTCGCTTGACTGGAGGGATCAAACTGTCACCCAGACCGGCGGCGTTTTTATAAAATCACGGGTTCCCCGACTTTCGATCTATCTCGATTCTCAACAAATGAAGCAAACGGGATTCTTTTCAGGAAGCGCGCTTATCACGGAGGTTTCCACGGGAGTCCACGTAATTCGCCTAGAACGGGAAGGGTACGGCCAATGGATGAAGACGGTTTCCGTTTCTCCGCTCGACGTGGTGGAGCTCCGCAACATTCTCCTCATCCCGGAAAATCTCACGCGCGCGACAACGAGCGCGGAGGATCTTCCCGCGCCGCGAACGCCCTCGACCGTACGCCAAAGAATACGGATCGACAAAGAAAACCGACTCCTCTACTCCGAAAGCGGGACAACAACGATTCTCACGGAAAACATTCATTCATTCGATGCGCCGGGAGACGCAGTATATTTCGTTAATAACTTCGGATTTCTCGGCAGATTCGACGCATCGGGCGCAATCGAGACCCTGGGCCATCCGGGTTTCTATCTCGCAGAAAAACCGCTTTCTTTTTTTCAGTCGGCAAAGGGAGATATTCTCATCATTGATTCCGGGGGCGGCCTTTTTCTCATTGATTCGGAAGAACCCGTCAGACCCATGGAAAGCAGTGTTTCCGCCGCAGCATTTGATTCGCGCGGGGACAAAATCCTCATACAGAAAGAAAACGAGCTTTCCGTTCTTTGGCTCGTCGAGAACAAGACGCAGCCGTTCCAAAAACGATTTACGAGAGAAACGATTATTATAACGCCGACTCCGATCATCCGCTCCGCGTGGTTTTACGGCGACAATTCGCATGTCGTTTTCCAAACCAATGAGGGCATATTCATCACGGAGACCGACGGCCGCGGCGGACGCAATACCTTTGAACTCTTTCGCGGAGAAACAGATGATTTTTTTGCGTCGCCCGAAGAGCCGAACCGCATTTTTGGAAAGCAAAACAAAACGTGGTATTCGATCGAGCTCTAGAGCATGTCCGGAAACCCGCTTTCGAAAGCGAGAGGTTAGAATTTCGGCTACGGCGTCCCGACGGAGGACGAGATGTATCCGGTGATACATTGAGTCCGAGCCGTTGGATGCCGCAGCTGATTAGAAAATACTGAGCCGAAATGGGGTTTCCGGACATGCTCTAGACGAGCACGCAAAAAAACCCGACGTTACAGCCGGGCTTTTGACTTGACGACATGTTTTTGTTCGCGAAAAGAACGGGCCGAGATCCGAGCCGCATGATACACATAATTCCAAAGTGTCCGTATGATTCCGTCCCGGTAATACCGCCGCGCCGACGTCCGCACAAAGACGTCGCGTCCGTACGCAATCCTTCCAACCCGGGCGAGCCGTATCGCAGTATCAGTATCATCTCCCCAAAAATCGATTGCCGTGTTGAAGCCGCCAATGTCTTCAAGCGCACACGCACGAATGAAGCAATTTCCGCCTATCATGATACCGCTCTTTCTTATGTTCTGCGTGTACCAGAGCGCAACCGGATAGACACACACGCTCACAAACCGCGCGCCCAGCAGAAGTAAGGGTCCGGAATCATAGAAATCGTATGAGCCGGTTACGGCGGCAATCGACGGATCACGGAAGTACCGAAGGCCATTTTCAATCCATTGAGCCGACGGAACAGTATCTGCATCGAGAAACGCAAGGATGTTTCCTGTTGCGGCTAGGCGCCCTGCCTCTCGCGCGCGCTGAACCCCCGGGATTCGCTCCTCGATAACGCACACCCACGGAAACGCTCGGCGAACAGCATCCCCCGTATGGTCGCAACTTGCGTTATCAACGACAATCGCCTCCCATACCCCGTCATATGTCTGCTGTTCAAGCGCCAAAAGCCCGGAGCCAATGAAACCACGCTCGTTTCGTGCGGGAATGATGACTGAGACGTCCATTCAGACCTCCGTAAAGAACATATACAAAAAATCCCATATTGCTCAAATAAAGTCAAAATTGACAAATAGCTTTATATGTGATAAAAATTACGGTTGGTATACGTGTATAGTACTGTGAATCAACTGGCACAAGCAAAAAGCAGGCGAAAAATCCGTAACAACGGAAATCTCCGCAACACCGATAAAACATATATGAATACAACAAAGGAAAAACACGGCAAGCCAAAACTCGACCGATCAACCATCCGATCGATTCTTTTTGTGTTTTGGGAGCACTCGCGCCGCTATCCCCTTGCCGCAACAACTAACTTTTCGTCAGTCATCCTGATTTATGTTGCACAAATTGCGATCCCGTGGTATATGAAAAAATTCTTCGACGCCGCGGTCGCAACAAGCCCCCAGTCCCCGGAAATCGGAAAAACGCTTCTCGGAATCCTTGCCATAATCGCGCTCCTGAGCGCCGCGCGCTGGCTCTTCTTCCGAATCGCCGGATTTGCAAACGTATATTTCCAGGCGAACGTCATGAATGATCTTCAGGAGACCGGATTCGCGAATCTCCTCGGCCATTCCTATCGCTTTTTTGCGAATACCTTCACGGGCTCGCTCGTACGAAAAGTAAACCGGCTTTCCCGCGCGTTTGAAGAGATCACGGACCAAGTCGGAGGAAATCTTCTTCCCCTTGCCGTAACCATAATCGGATCTCTCGCGGTACTCTTCAACCGAAACACGATCTTGGGCGCGATTCTACTCGGATGGGTCGTATGTTTTCTTGCCGCCTACTTCGGAATCGCCGTATGGAAAATACGATACGACCGGGCGCGCGCCGAAAAGGACTCCGAGGCGACGGGCGCGCTTTCCGATGCGCTCACAAACGCGGTCACCATAAAATTATTTTCAAACTTTGATCACGAAAAAACGCTCTACCGGAATATAACGAACGAGCTCAAACGATTGAGAATGATCGGCTGGGGCATCGGAGAAGCGATCGATGCAATCCAAGGAGCGCTCATGGTCGCGATAGAAATTTTTCTTCTCTGGGCATGGATTCGGCTGTGGCAAGCGGGCGAGGTCACCATCGGAGACCTCGTGCTCCTCCAGAGCTATCTCATTGTCCTTTTCCAGCGCTTGTGGGATTTCGGCCGCGTGATCCGGCGGATCTACGAAGGATTTGCCGACGCCGCGGAAATGGTTGAAATTTTAAATACCCCCTACGGCGTAAAGGACCGACCGGCAAGCAAAGAGCTTCACGTAGGGGAAGGGAAAATTGAATTTGCCGACGTCACGTTCGGGTTTCATCAGACCCGGAATGTCCTCAAAAATTTCACCCTCACAATCGCTCCGAGAGAAAAAATCGCGCTCGTGGGATCCTCGGGCGCAGGAAAAACGACGATTACGGCGCTTCTTCTACGCTTCCACGACGTTGACGGAGGAAAAATTCTCATCGACGGAGAAAATATCGCAGAGGTGACGCAAAAAAGCTTGCGCAAAGCAGTTGCTCTTGTGCCCCAGGACCCGATTCTCTTTCACCGGACCATCAAGGAAAACATCCGCTACGGGCGGCTCGGCGCCGCGGATGACGAAATAATTGACGCCGCAAAAAAAGCGCACTGCCATGAATTTATTTCCCGCCTTCCCTATGGGTACGATACCTATGTGGGAGAGCGCGGAGTAAAACTTTCTGGCGGAGAGCGCCAGCGTGTTGCGATCGCACGCGCGATTCTTGCAGCATCGCCCATCCTGATTCTTGACGAGGCAACGTCAAGCTTGGACTCCGAAGTCGAATCGTTTATCCAGGACGCACTCAAAAATTTGATGGCGAAAAAAACCGCAATTGTAATCGCGCACCGCCTCTCGACAATCGTTCAGATGGACAGAATCATCGTTATTGATGAAGGAAAAATTGCAGAAACAGGAACACACAATGAACTCATCCGGCGCGACGGAATCTACAAGCGCCTCTGGTCACTCCAAGCAGAACGCTTTGTCAGCAGAATATAGACCCCCAACTTTCCGCCTGCGATTTTCGCACGCACAAATCTATCGAAGTCGGACTTCAATAGATTCAACGGAATGAAAAAAGTGCGCGGTTAGCGCACTATCACATGAAGAACTACTCACCAGGCGGAGGCAGTTTTATCCCGCCTTCCGGCTCGAAAATGACCTGTCGATCTCCTTCTTCAACTCGTCCAACTTCTACCAAGTTATACCCGGCCCGCCGACCGACCTGTATCGTTCGCCCGACCTCCCAGAATGGCACAAAAACGTAATACCCGACGCCCCAGTTAAATGTCGTCAGGCAATCCATGAGTGTAACCCCAATCTCTCGCATGAATTGGAACAGCGTCGGAACCTCAACCCACGTATGAATCCGATAGGTGAACGCGCGGCGATCAACGGCGATTTTACTCACTCCGCCGCCGGTTCCCGGAAGAATCTTATGTATTTGAACTCCCGCGTCCAAAAGCGCCTCTACCAAACGAACATATGACCGCGTTGGAATAAGCGCTTCTTCTCCAAACGTCTTCCCATTCGGAAGCCGAGTAAGAAAATAATCCGGTGGTAGGGCAAGTCCTCGTTTGATAACGAGAGTGGCGCCATTCGCGTGCAATCCAGTAGACGGAGCACCGATTATTGCGTCTCCCACCTTCAGCTTATTTCCGGTAATGAGCCGGGATGTTGGCGCAATGATACCAGTAACACAGCCAGAAAGAGACGGCGCGCTTTCCACGGGTGGCTCGGACCTGATGAGATAGCGCAGGGATGGAGATTCGCCTGCGGGAAGCGCCATACCGACATCCTCACATACCCTAAAAAATCCTCTCGCGAGATCACGCGGCTTCCTTTCGTGCCGGAACCATTCGCTGTCGCCCGCCGCCACTTCATCGGTATAGACAACGGGCATTGCGCCTTGGGCACTAACATCGTTTACCGCCATGAGCGCTGTATCAATACCAATGCCTTCATAGTATGGCTCGCCGGTACCCGCGAATTGATACATCCATTCTGCGATCCAATTCTTGTTCCCGAGGCCTTCTTGGGTTTTGCACCAAAGATGAGGTTCACCTCCGTTATACGAGAATACCGCGCCATGCGCTCCTTGTCCGACATGCACGCCGCGCCGCGTGGGAAACGCAAGCGTCTTTTTTCCAACTTCACTCATCAGCCGCTTAAAAGGATCAATCAAACGCGGATCAACTCCGGCCAAGGCATATTCCCGCTCTTGATTCATGAAAAGACCTCCGGTAAGAGCTACCGATATTCGTACCACATTGCAGAAATTATGCAATAAAAATACCGGCCTTAACCGATATTTTTATTTTTGAACGCACCAAACAAACCACGTGAACTGCTTTTTCGCCACCGGGAACTTACGTATTGGCTTGTTTATAGCACTTTTATATGTTAACATATGTTAATATACAAATATGAC
>Ga0209542_10019895_pt1 | contig 10703 bp, 9 predicted proteins | sample RifCSPhighO2_01_FD_184028 | JGI IMG/M metagenome (GOLD analysis project Ga0209542, IMG submission 184028) | Soil microbial communities from Rifle, Colorado - Rifle CSP2_plank highO2_0.1 (SPAdes) (version 2) | ecosystem: Environmental > Terrestrial > Deep subsurface > Rock core/Sediment ...
TCCATACTTCGTATCCAATTACTAGAGTGCTTTTTAACAAATCCATGTCTAATTTAATTTCAGATAAATATTGATTTATCAAAACATGCTCGGGGTGATCATCTCCATACCAAGGTATAAATATAATATCAGGCCTATATTTTTTATTAATAAATACCGCTAAACTATTCTTTAGTAAATCGTCTTTAATCTTAAAATTAAGATCGCATAAAAAATGAGTATTTGATACGCCCAATTCCTGTGCAACCTTCGCCGCTTCTGCTTCTCTAATTTTTACTCGCTCTTCAAGAGGTATTCCTGTCAAAAATCTACTTTGTTCTGATCTATTTAAATAAACACAGTTAATGATACTGCCTAAATTTTTATGCAGTAATAGTGTACCGCCACAACCTATAACTTCATCGTCTGGATGAGGAGCCAGAACAAGTATATTACTTTTCGTTGGTAAATACTTCTGGTATTTATTCACGTTTCTTAATATAACTTACTAAATTAAACAGATTATTTTCATAACAAAATTGATCTTTAATCTTTTTAATCTGTTCTACGCATTTATTGTAAAATACAGAATCGTTAGAAAGCCTAGTGATTGCGGCTTTAATCTCACTTTCTGTATTGTCCACGGTCACACCTATTTTGTTATCTTCAATAAATCTACCCAGAAGTCCATATTTTGTGGCGATAATTGGTTTATTATACAAGAAAACATCCCTAATCCTCAATCTCAAAGTAGTATGTGATTCAATAGATTTATCCACAATAACTATTATAGCATGTGACGAATTTAATTTTTTATGCCTGTTACAATAATCTAATTTTTCTTTGTCTAGAAGAATAGAATTAACCAAGAATTCATTATTTATAAACTTTTCTACATTGCGATACGTATCAGTATTTGATTTATATAGAAACTCCAATCTGATATTTTTATCAATTTCGGCAATATCTTTTATTGATTTAAGAAGGATCTTTGTAGAATAATGATTCCACAAACCACCGTTCCAAACGTATGTTTTTACAGGTGAGAATGTTTCTTCTACTTGTGACACCGATTTAAGTATATCTCTATTATAGCCAATCGGAATTATATCAATCATATGGTCTATAGTCTTATACGTTTTGTGATTAATTCTGCCTTCCATAAGTAATTGACCGACCATTATCTCTTTCTCTTCATAGGAACCAGTAATAAAATAATCCGTATTTTTTATAATATGTTTATAGTTGACAATAGTATTCTCAAACGTTAAATCCTGTGATTCTAGTGAACTAGCTTTAAAAGATTGGTATTCTAAAGTCTCAATGGGTGTCATTAATGCATCAAATATAATTTTCTTCTTATATTTTTTAAGTAAACTTATAACGCCAGGTGGTGTGCCAAAATTAACGTAAAAAATATCGGATTCGGAAATATACTTCTCTATGGTGTTTATATTCAATACTTCTAACACAATACCTTTATGCGATAGGCCCTCACATACTGGAGCAATTATCTTAATTTTTAAATCTTCGATATTAACTAAGGCTTGGCACATTTCCCATATCCTATAGCCCATTCCTGACATGGAGGGTTTTATATCGAACTGAAAAGATAGTATTGTAAGATTAAAAATATATTTCATTTTAATTTTTTATATTCCTTCATAATTTTATCAGAAATATCATTCCAATTAAACGAGCTCTTAACCAGACTATACGCAGCCCTCTCGAGCCTTTCTCTGAGCGGATCATCATTAAACAACTTATTTATACTCTCCGCATATTCCTTGAGATTTAAGTATTCGATCAAAATTCCGGTGTCGCCATTAGTAATAGAATTACGTACTCCCATAGTATCAAAAGCGATAACAGTCTTTTTTAGAGCATTAGCTTCTAAAATGACATTGGAAAATCCTTCAAAATGAGAAGTGGACAGGACAAACTTTGAATTTGCAATGTAATTAATTGTTTCAGAGTATGACCGTGTACCCAAAAGTTCAATATTATGTAAGTTATTAAGATAGATATAATTTTCGATTTGTCTTCTATCCTCCCCCTCTCCAATAATTTTAATTTTTATATCGGAATTTATTTTTTGTAATAAAGCAGAAATCCCAGCCAACAAATCAAAACCTTTTACCCACCTTAAAGCTCCCACAGCCAATATGTAATTTCCGTATGAATGTTTTATAAATACATCTAAATCATTGACACCGTTGGGAATGACTGTAATTTTTTCACTGTCTATAAAAAAATCTTTACATAGAGCATTACGCAAATCATTCGACTTGGCAATTATCCTTGAGGAATTATTTAGACATATTTCTGACATTTTGTAGACATCAATATTCTGTTTCGGAAATAAAAAAACATCACTTCCGCAAACCGTCTGCACATAAGGGATTTTTAATTCATTAGCAACGGAACTAGCGATGTAGGTCAAATGATTCAAAAAATTACCGTGAACTATACTTGGCGACTCACTCTTTATATGTTTATAAACAAAATCTCTTATTTTGTGATCAGTTTTTACATCGATTATTTCCTCGCCGGTAAATGAATAAGGAATATGAGTAACCTTTGTGTCAAACTCGTCTCTATACTCAAATATATCTGATACAAAAGTGTTGGGTGGATGGTTCTTCCATTCCTGAGTCAACACCGACACATTCCCTCCTTTATTTTTTATTGAACGCGCAAGATTCATTAAGCTCCTCTCGGAACCACCACTGACAGGATAATATCGACATGATATATAAAGTATTTTCATATTAAATTTACATGCTTCCTTACCAATAGATCCTTGAAATCAGCGTAGTTAAAATGCTCATTAATTTTTGGCTTGTAGTAACGAGTCAATAAAATATTTCCTAGAATAAAGGCTCTACCTTTTCGATCCTTAGTTTGGTTAAATAAAGTAACTAAACTACTTACTCTATCTTTAGAACCACGATTGAGCATATTATTCCACAATGACCTTCTCTCAATAGACAGTTTATTTAATCCGATAGCCCAAGCACTGTTATATACGAAATATGTCGCCGTCCAACTTATAATATTATCTTTAATTCGATGAAACACCTTTAAATCTGGATTATTGATCAGGAACCAATCATCTTTATTTTTTATATTTTTATAGTCTATCTTATTAATAAGACCGATTATCAAATTGATTCCCCCAAGTCCATTCAGAGGCAATCCCTCTTCTGGAAAATTACAAATATCGATAAACATAGCTGCCCCACCGTGGCAATAAGGTTTATAATTATTTTTATTGAAAAGATATCTATTTGTTATAATTACACTTTGATAAAAATAATTAGATATTTCTCTAGTATCATAACAGTGGCCACTTACCGCCAAAATTTTACTGTTAGTTTTTAATAAAGTTAAGTTTTCTAATATTTGTTTTTTCTGTATGCCTACGATATAAGCATCGTCATCCATAAACATAATTGGACCAGTTTTAAAACCCAATTCTTTTTTTAAATAATCAATGCATGAATTATAGGCTGTCGGCAAAGAAAATTCTGATTCATCAAGGATAACAACATGATCGATTCCATGCTCATCTAGCACAGAAAAACAGGGGTGTATCTTGTTTGAATAAACAACAATGCCAAAATCCAAACCTTTTAAGTTACCAATAATGGAATGAAGCATTGTCTGTACGTCTGCTTCGTTGATATTTTTAATAGGGATAACACAATATAGCTCTTTGGAAGAATTTCCAAATATTTTTCTTTTAATAGTTTTCTCTCCAGTTAAATTAATGACGTCTAGTTTTTGTGGATTCTGAAGATAATGATTGGTTTCTGCCATATATTCGATTACAATCATTTTTAGTATCTGGCGCAAATCTAACTCATTTATCTCCAAACTCTTTAGAAGCAAAACGTCAGAACACATCGAGTCTGTGGCTATATTCAAAAGGTCTAATATCTTCTGTGATACTTTTCGAAAATTTGAGTTCGCCATGTCTGTAATTTTATCGTTATTTATATTGTGTTAACCCGACTTTATCCCCAAGTTTAATATAATCCCTGTAATGATCAACCTGTTTTCTAGTCCTTTCAGAAATTAAGTTTGGTAAATCTTCAAAATTAAAAAATTTAACGTCTAAGATTTCAGCTATGTTTACCTTAAGATCACTCGTTAAAGCATCGAGTCTTATCTCAAAACAGAAGGCTAATGAATAATTTAAAATGGAGTAAAAGACAGTAATAAATTTAAGACTACTTACGACATCTAATCCTGTCTCTTCTTTTATTTCTCTCCTCAATGCATCTTCAATGTTTTCACCTTTCTCCACAGCGCCACCAGGAAGGGTCCATTTGAAACTATCATAATTCTTCTTAACTAGAAGTAATTTATTTTTATATACGACATACGCAAAGACTCCAATATTTTTTGCATTAGTCTGAGTTAGATTGTTCGCTTTTATTTCTTCAGAATCAATCATCGTAGAATTAAACCACCACCCGCACACACTAATAAAGTCTATAGATAATTTGATAGTTTCCGATTAAGTTCTTTGGGTGAATTACACTTCATATGTTCATAATTGAATGCATCCAAGTGATTTTTAAATTTATCATCATCGGTAAAACCATAGGTTACGTAGATGGTATCTATATGAGTATCTTTTACAAACTCCGAATCCACTAGCTCATCCCCGACATAAATGATATCAGATTCTTTGACCGAATACCTATCCTTAATTTCAGACCATATTCCTTTGTTTGGCTTGTTATATTGATATTCTGAACCATACACCTCGTCAACTAAAAAAATCATCTCATTTTGAGCAAGAATGGTTTTTATTGTTTGGGATTTACTGGTAGATATAATTATCAGAGTTTTGTTATTTTCCTTTACAAGTTTGAGTAGTTTTTTAATTTCAGGAAATATCTCACCCTTCAAAAAATCACTTTCATAATCACTGAGCTTGCCCGGAATTATACGCGAACCGATAACTCTATCGGATACTATCCTTTTAAAATCAACTAAATTAATTTCGGATACTTTTTGATTATATATTTTCCAAAAAATAGGCAGACTGTTATAAATTACTCCATCCCAGTCAAAACAAAATACCTGTTTAGACATAATTTTAGTATGATAAGTTAACGATAACTGCCAGGTACACTATACTCTAAACTCAACTTTTCCAAGATATCTTTCATACCAAAAGAAATAGAATTTTCGTGTCCAATACTAATGATCTTGAGTTTCTTCGACTCAGATTCTGATAACTTACCGGTAAAATTGCCCACTATCAATTTATTACAGCCACTGGCAATTGCCTCATCAATAATCCCTTGATCATGAACTATGCCAGCAACGACCCCAACGATATCGCCTGACGTAAATTCATTTTGTAAATTCAGAGTAGAAAAAAGTTTTTCTATATCGGAAGCAAAATTAGTATCCGATAATTTACCGACAATGCCGACGTTACCATAACTAGATAGATTGAACTTCGCAACAACATCTTTAAGACGTAATCTGTTAGAAATAGAAAGGGCTGGAGATATTTCATCGCTTATATCCATTAACATATGAAACGAAAATAGCACAGATTTTTTCTGTTGTATTTTTGCCATAACTTCTTGAGGAATTACTTCGATCTGCTCGTTACTCCAATCAACACCAGTTGGGTAATATGACATAATTAGAGATGAATCTGGTGCACTATCAAGTATTTCACTCGATAATGCCACACAACTTATAAAATTTCTGATTAAAAATTCATGCTCACCCTTAGAAACAACCCCAACACCCTTTTCTATAAAATCCTCAGCTAAAAACTGTCGGGGATCTACTCCCGCTTTCTTATATTTATCAATTACATATTTTATTAGGGGATCAGTCGTGTATCTATCATAATTATATAGACTCTTAATTTGGCCAATTATAGTGCCAACTGGGACTTCTATTTTGTTTTCTTTTTCTGGATTATTATTCATATATGTGATACTTAAGAGACAAAGTTTATAATCTTATTTTTTACATATATAATCTTTTTAGGAATAACACCATTATTAAAATTGTTCTTTAATATCTCTATCTTCATGGCTTCAGCTTCCACAACATCCTGCTCGGCATTTTCAGTTACTTCTATAACTGATTTCGTCTTCCCATTAATCTGAACCGCGACTGAAACACTATCCTTGATTAGTCTATCTTTATCAAATTGTGGCCATTGAGTTAAATGAATAGACTCTTTGTTGCCAAGTTCGCACCACAGCTCTTCCGTAATGTGTGGGGCGAAAGGTGCAAGTAGCCTCAAAAGAATTTCAAAAGATTTACGCGATATATTATCAGCTTTATCTAGATCGTTTACTAAAATCATCAAACTCGAAATTGATGTATTAAAACCCATAGACTCAACGTCGTCAGAAATCTTCTTTATTGTTTGATTTAAGATAATTTTAACCTCATCTTCATCAACAATATTGTTAATTACTTTTTTATGCAATCGCCACACCTTATCAAGAAAACGACGAGAGCCGATAATATTCTCCGTACTCCAAGTGGCAGACTGATCAAATGGCCCCATAAACATTTCATACACCCTTAATGTGTCGGCACCGTATAAATTTACAATCTCGTCTGGGTTGATTACATTACCCTTAGATTTGGACATCTTTACGCCACCTTCACCTAAAATAAACCCGTGTGATGTACGTTTATTATAAGGTTCAATCGTTGGCACAGCGCCAATATCATATAGGAACTTATGCCAAAAACGAGAGTAAAGGAGATGAAGAGTCGTATGTTCCATACCGCCATTGTACCAATCTACATTCATCCAATATTTCAACTTATTAATATCCGCCAGATCTTTATTGTTGTTTGGATCAATATATCTTAAATAGTACCAACTTGAACCTGCCCAATTTGGCATCGTATCAGTCTCACGTTTTGCTGGTCCAGCACACTTTGGACAAGTAACATTGACCCAATCAAGAATGGTCGCAAGTGGAGATTCTCCCGTGTCTGTTGGCTCATATTTCTCTATATCGGGCAATCTTACAGGTAACTCACTTAAAGGCACGGGAACCCAGCCCTGAGATTGAGGATTATCCATTTTACATTTTTCACAAAAAACCATAGGAATCGGCTCGCCCCAATAACGTTGACGAGAAAACACCCAATCTTTTAACTTGTAGGTAGTTTTTCTGGTAGCTATATTATTTTTTTCTAAATAATCCTTAATTTCTTCACGTAAAGCCCCAGCCGGCTTTCCTTTAAATTCTTCGGGTTCACTCAATATACCTTGCTTCGTATCTGTAAAACAGATTTCGAGATTTTCTATTTTTTTAGCCAAAATATGACCCTTTGGAAAAAGCGTTGGTTTTAACTTTATATTATATTTCTTAGCGAACGCAAAATCTCGTTCGTCATGAGCTGAGCATTTTACTATTCCAGTCCCGTAATCAGCCAGTGCATAACTTGCGACCCAAATCGGTAACTCACCATTACCAACTGGGTCTACAGTATACCGACCAGTGAAAATGCCCTCTGTTTCTTTTTCCTCAGCAAATTTATTATTCGTCCTTTTGGCAATAATTTTTTCTGCAAAATCTAGAACTTTCTTCTCGTCAGAAGTATTTTTAACTAACTCATTAAGGAGTGGATGATCGGGCGCGATAACCACAAAAGTATCAGCCGCAAATGCTTCAAAGTGTGCGGAGAAAGTATCAATTTTAAGATCAGTACCTTTAACAGGGGAAGTAAAAATCATTCCTTCACTCTTTCCTATCCAATTTCTTTGCTGAATCTTTATTTTTTCTAGATAATCTACGGTATCAAGATCTTTATCCAACCTATCCGCATACTTGGTAATCGCAAGCATCCACTGTTCTTTATCTTTTAATTCAGTTAAACCACCACAACGATCGCATATCCCCCCAACAGCTTCTTCGTTAGCTAAACCTATTTTGCATGATGGACACCAATTAATTGATTGTCTATTTTTGTAAGCCAGACCATTTTCAAAGAGTTTCAGAAATATCCATTGCGTCCACCTATAGTATTCCGGATCACTAGTATTAACTTCACGGGACCAATCAAAAGAAAAACCGCAAGATTTTAACTGTTCTCGAAAACGATCAGTGTTTCTCTTGGTCACAATCTTCGGATGAATCCCTGTCTTTATGGCATAATTTTCTGTTGGCAAACCGAAAGCATCCCAACCTATTGGATACAAAACGTTAAAGCCTTCCATCCTCTTTTTACGACATATGATATCCATAGCCGTATTGCTTTTTATGTGTCCGATGTGTAGGCCTTCTCCCGAAGGAAAGGGGAACTCAATCAACCCATAAAATTTAGGACGCAAATCACCGTCTTTAGCTTTATATATATTGCTTGAGAACCATTCTTTCTGCCACTTTTTCTCAATTATATTGTGATCATATTTATCCATAAATTATAAGACATGTACAAATCAATTATAACCCATGCTTACAAGTTTTTCTAGAAAAAGGATTGCTTACTTTCATCATAACTTTACAAATTTTCAACTATTTGTCCATGGTTATTTTGATTATATGTTATTATTTAAGTGAAATTTGATGAGATTAGACTAATTAAGTCCTGGATCACCTTAATTACAGGTAAATTTTTTATGTTTCTTATATTCACTATTTCAATACTTTCAGGCATAACTCAATTTTTTGGATATGTTACTTATACAAAAGATGTGATATTTGGAAAAATCCGCCCCAATGCGGCAAGTTGGAGCATTTGGGCATTTGGTGCCGTACTTGAATCGTTATCATATATATTTCTCACTGGAGATATTCTAAAAAATGTTCTTCCGATCGTTTGTGCTATAAGTGCTGTCTTGTTTTTTCTTTTATGTCTAAAGCGTGGACATTTTGAAAAAATCACTCGTTTTGAGTCAGTAATAGTTGTTGCAGATATAACAATAATTATTATTTGGTTCCTAACGCAATCCCCGTTTTACGCAAACCTGCTGTTTATTTTTACGGCGATTGTATCTTTCGTTCCGATTATAATACACGTCTACAAAAACCCATTATACGAAAAAGCTTTTCCTTGGTTTATTTGGACATCTGCTTATGCTCTGCAAACCTTTGTAGTTATCGCAAGATTTGAAAAAACGGAAGATCTAATGTATCCGTTAGTCTTCTTTGTTCTACACTTTATTGTTGCGATTCTTGCTATCGATTCTCGTAAAAAACGCCATTTAGCAACTTTAAGCAAATTGACCCCTAAAGCACACCCAGAACACTTATAAACTTTATCTTGGTCACAATCATGTTATTATTAAGATAATTAATATGGATAAGAAATCAAAAATTCTTATAAAAATTTTTCTGATAATAACAGGTGTTTCTATCATGGTTACTTTTCATAAATATATAATTTTGGAAGATATTAATTTTTATACGGACGAACAAGCTTTTTCCGAGGCACTAACAGAAGAATAAACAATGCAAACATCCATTACAGATTTTATAAACATATGCGAGTGGGATCCGGCAAGATTTTTTATCATATCTGAAAACGTTTTTGGCCAGCTAATTTATTACTCGCATTTATTGCCACTTGTAGTTTCTATATTACTGGCGATGTTCGTGTTCCTAAAGAATACAAAACTCCTCGCGGCGAGATGGCTACTTGTAACCACACTATTGTTATCATTTTGGCTATTTTTTGATCTTATTCTTTGGGCGACAGAAAAGCCTCCTTTTACAATGTTTTTTTGGTCAATTATTAACTTAATTGAACCGCTGATATATGTCGGAATGTTATTTTTTGCCTACGCTCTTATAGACAAAAAGGATATCCCATTTAAAAGCAAGATCGTTATTTTTATACTTTTACTGCCGATTATTGTTTTAGCATCAACTCATTTTGCCCTTACCGAATATGATCTATCAAATTGCGACAGAGAAGCAATAGAAGGACCACTCGCATTTTATGGCTACACAGTTGAAGTCATTCTATCTCTTTGGATTCTTATTTTTGGTTTTAACAGGTTCTTCGCACAAAAAATCGTTGCTGAAAAAAAGAAAATTGCGATAGCTATTGCGGGCATAGTGTTCTTTCTTCTATCTTTCGCGATGGGTAATGTAGTTGGTAGTCTTTTGGTTGATTGGACAATCGGCCAATATGGATTATTCGGTATACCAGTTTTTGCTGCCCTACTTTCATATCTCATCGTCCGCTTTCACACTTTCAATATAAAATTAATAGCGACACAAGCACTCATAACTATCCTGTTTTTACTTGTTGTCTCAGTGTTATTTATCCGAACAATAGAATCGGCACGTATAATTATCGCGATTACTTCTGGCTTACTTCTAATTCTTGGTATTTTACTTACGAGAAGTGTAAAACGAGAGATAGAACAAAGAATAGAAATCGAAAGTTTAGCTGGAGAGCTGGCGATGTCGAATGATGGGCAGAAAAATCTTATCCACATTATGAATCATCAGATTAAAGGCTTCCTTGGAGTTGCTAAGAATATCTTTGCTGAACTTCTGACTGGGGACTACGGAGTTATGCCAGAACCGTCAAAGCCTCTTTTGACACACGGTTTCGAGCAAATGGGAGCTGGAGTGGATTATGTGCAAGGAATTTTGAGAGGGGCGAGCGCGGAGTCCGGCGTGCTTCCCTACTCGATGAAATCTGTTGATCTTGTGCCAGTAGTAACAAGCCTGATGGCAGAACAAAAAGAAGTGGCA
>Ga0209542_10019896_pt1 | contig 10702 bp, 13 predicted proteins | sample RifCSPhighO2_01_FD_184028 | JGI IMG/M metagenome (GOLD analysis project Ga0209542, IMG submission 184028) | Soil microbial communities from Rifle, Colorado - Rifle CSP2_plank highO2_0.1 (SPAdes) (version 2) | ecosystem: Environmental > Terrestrial > Deep subsurface > Rock core/Sediment ...
TGGCTGTCGACCCCGCGGTCGGCGAGAAGATCCTTCTCCAGATCTCCGGCCACCTGCAGAATTTCAAACGACTGAAGCTCAAGCCGGTCATCCTCTGCTCCCCCCGCCTGCGGCCGCATTTTAAGCGCTTTATCGAGCGCAGTTTTCCGGACCTGGCGGTCCTCTCGTACAACGAAATAGTGCCGCAGGTCAAGGTGCAGAGTATCGGGATGATATCGGTGGAATAAGCCCCGGAAAATGAAATTTTTCGGCTAAAGAGGCGAAGAAGATATATGCCCAACGTAGATGTTTTTGAAGAGAACATAGCCGGCAGAATTCATCCGAGCTTATCGGCCCGGGAGATGGCGGAGCATTTTGTCACCGCCGCTCTGGAAGCCGAATATGGCAAGGCCTTTACAATGTCACCCGGTTTTGCTAAAATGGTTAGCACTTTGGCCGAGATGATCGTGACCAATCCCGATCTGCGCCGCCAGGCGCTCTCGGTCGCTAGTGCCTTGATCAAAAAAAACCGTGGCAATCAGAGGAATAGAACCTAAGGAACTTAGAAAGATCGGCCGCCCGGGCCTGGCCAGGGCGGAAGAAGCGCCGCCGGTCGGCATTGCCCCGATATTGCGCGCCTCCTGGAAATTCGCCCGCGAGACAGCCCAGCGCTTCAGCAAAGAATTAGGTGTTGACCGCACGCAGGAGTTCTTGAAGAACCTGGCCAAGAGGTTCTCCTAAAAATGACGACCCGCCGCGAAGTTGAAGACCGGATCGTCTCGATCATCCGCGAACAATTCCTAAAATACAGCGCCGAAACCCTCGACAAATATAAAGACCAGATCAACTCGACCGTGCGCTGGTATGTCTCGACCCTGCCCCGCCACATCGCCAAGGCCGAAGCGGGCGACCTGGAGTCCGAAGCCAAGATCGCTTTTATCGAGTGTTTAAAGACCTGGGACCCGCGCAAGGGGGACCTTTGGCCCTACGTCTCGGTGCGGCTGAAGGGCTCGATGCAGGATTACCTGCGCAAGCGCGGCTCTGACCCGGTCGCCGGCCTATACGAGTTCATTACCAGCGCCGCCAACGTCTACATGGCCTTTAACCGCAAAGAGATCGTCCACGAGGAGATTGACAAGGTCCTTCACGTCGACTCGGCCATGAAGGATTTTTCCGACAAGGAAAAAGCGGTGATCGAAGAGTATTACAAGCACGACAAGACTTTTAAGGAGATCGGCAAGGATATTGGACTCTCCGAATCGCAGGTCAGCCGCATCTGCAAAGAAGCCACGCTTAAACTGAAGAAGAACCTCCGCGAAGGGACGGACGAAGAATAGTCCGCTCATTTGTCCCCGGTTGTTTGTCTTTGCTATTTAATGTAAAATATTATTATTACGCGGGTGTAGCTCAGCTGGTAGAGCTTCTGCTTCCCAAGCAGAAGGTCGTGGGTTCGAACCCCATCACCCGCTCTTTAAAGTTTCCGCGGCGCGGTACCCCTGCCTGCCGGCAGGCAGGCAAGTGGTAAGGGAGCTGTCTGCAACCCGCCGGAGGCGGGCGAATCCGCCCCGCCATTTAATCAATAAGACATGAATTATTAGGCGCAGTAGCCAAGTGGTAAGGCGGCTGTCTGCAAAACAGCTATACGGCAGTTCGACTCTGCCCTGCGCCTCTTTATGTTATAATTATTTTGCGCCTTATGAATGCGCGCTTAGCTCAGCTGGTTAGAGTACTTGCTTGACAGGCAAGGGGTCACTGGTTCGATCCCAGTAGCGCGCATTGATAAGGTGGTAATCCATGAAAAAGAAATACTGGTCCGGCCGGGTGACGAGAGAGAGCAATGCGCTCGACCTTGAACGCGGAGTTTTTGCGCTGACCGATCCCAAAAGAATAGCGCGCTCGCTCAAACGCTCGGCCGAGACGAGCATCCGCCGCAAAGCCCGCCCCCTCCAGTCCGCCATGTCGATGCTGAATTTCTACATCAACCGCGCGGGGAAGAACCTGCCCAAGAGCCGGCTGGTTGTTCTTAATCGAGCTAAAAACGAATTGAGAATGTTGTTCGGGAGGTAATCATGAAAAAAACAATTTTTGTCCTTTTTGCCGCCGCCCTGCTCCTGCAACCCGCTCTGGCCTGCTCCGACTTCCTGCTCAATAATTCCGGCAGTTCGGCCGTCTCGGCCCGCTCCATGGACTTTGCTATTCCGCTGCAGGCGGAGGTGCTGGTCATCCCGCGCGGGGAAAAGTTCCAGTCGGCTCTCTCGCCGGCCCAGACCTACATGAAGTGGACGTCAAGATACGGCTTTGTCGGGACCAACGCCGGGCGCCAGTACGGTTTTACCGACGGCCTGAATGAAAAAGGCCTCTCGATCGGCACCCTCTGGCTCGCCGCCACAAAATACCCGGATGCCGCCAAACTCCCGCCGGAAAAGACCATCCAGATCACCGATGTCGCCCATTGGATCCTGGGCAGTTTTGCCACCGTCGACGAGGTCAAAGCCGGACTAAAGAAAGTGATCGTCACCGGCTCGCCCGTTAAAGAAATGAACAATATCACCTTCCCGCTTCACCTCTCGATCCATGACCGGAACAAAAAGAGCCTCGTGGTTGAATTCGTCGGCGAAAAAATGCAGATCTATGACAATCCATACAACGTCATGACCAATGACCCGCCCTTCCCCGAACAGGTCAAGAATCTGGCCCAATACGGCAAACTGACCAACACTCGCGGCGGCATGGTCGGCCTCCCCGGCGACTCATCTCCGCCCAGCCGATTCGCCCGTCTCTATACCTTAAACAAATTCGTGCAGAAGTCAAAAAATACCCGTGCAGCGGTTAATAACGCCAACCATATTTTGAACCGGGTCACGATCGTCAACGGGGAGATCGGCAATGACATCACTGAATACGGGCTGATCCGCGATCATAAGAACCTGGTTTATTATGTGATCGACGATGAGAACATGAATCTGCGCGCGCTCGACCTGAAGAAGCTCGACTTTAGCCCGGGGGCAAAAACGCTGGCGATGTCCATCGCGGCGGACAAATGGTTCGTCCCGGCTAATAGCGAATTGAAAGGGTTTGAGCCAGTTGCTTTATCAGCCACTGACTGAAGCCAGGTCCTCGAGTATATTTCTGGCGTCTTTGCTCGGGTCGACGTTCTCGTAGGTTTTGACGATCTCGCCGGCCGGATCGATCAAAAAAGTCGTGCGTTTGGCAACGCCGACGACCTCCGCCCCCTTGGCCCTGATCTCCGCGATAAAATCGCGGTAGCTGCACGCCTGGGCCGTACAGCCGGAAGTAAAATCCTTGGGGTAGAAATAGAGCACCAGCCATTGGCCGGCATAATCTTTGAGCTGATGAGATATTCCATTTTGATCGGGCAGGTTAAAATCGTGGGCTTTCATATTTTTACTTCCGGAAAGAGTATCTCGTAGGCCGATTTAAAGATCTGCAGAGTAGCGTCTCCCTGGGCTGGCTGGGCGTTGAGCATAAAGGCGATCGTCGCGCCGCTCGCCGGATCATAGACCGCCAAATTTACGTAACCCGGCAGGGCGCCGTTGTGGCCGACAAAGCCGCCCGCTTTGAAAACCCCCAGACCGTAGCGCAGGGTGGTCATGATCGATTTCGCCGAATGGCTCATTTCGACCCATGAAGTCTCTCTCTCTCGCTGGAGCTTTTGTCCGAGCAGTGAGCCGTCGTTTAACGCTTTGATGTAGCGCTTGACATCGGACAAGTCAGAAATAAGCCCGCCCGCCGCCCAGCCCCAGGAAACATTCTGTTCAGTCCAATCCTCCCACTTGCCGTTATCGAACATATAACCGCGGCAATATTCGCCGTAGAGCTTATTATCTTTAGGGTAAAAAGTATTCTTTAGCCCGAGGCGGTCAATGATCCTTGATTTATAAGCGTCCGCCAACTTCTGTCCAGTCAATTTTTCTACGATCATTCCTAACAGGACATAATTTGTGTTGGAATAATGGAAGCCCTTGCCCGGCGAAAAGTCTGGCCCGGCCGCGACTGCGGCCGCCACCAGCTTTTCTGACGTCCAGCCCCTAAATCGATCTTTTAAAAATGCCTCCTCGACCCACTCAACCTCGGTGTAGCTGTGCAGGCCGCTCGTCATGTTGAGCAGTTGGCGGATGGTGATGTTCTTGGCGTTCGGCACGCTGGCGACATATTTATCCAGCGTGTCTTCAAGACCAAGCTTACCTTCGTCGATAAGCTGAAGAGCCAAAGTCGCGGTGAATGTTTTGGTCAGACTGCCGATGCGGTAGCTATCGGTAATTCTCATCGCCCGCCCGGTCCCGATGTCGGCCACCCCCGCCGCCCTGACATACTTGCCCCGGCCCGGCACCCAGATCCCCACTATCATCCCCGGCGCATGGTATTTTTGCATTGAATCGGCCATCAGCCGGTCTATTTTCCCCTCCGTCGCCCGGTCAAGCGGCCGGTTGGAGTTATAATAATTTATACCCAGGAGACATAGGAACGCGACAGCCAGGAGAAGCAGAACAAGCCGGATATTTTTTTTCAATTTTCTTTCGCCTCCTGACTAACCTTACTCTTTCCGGGCAAAGCTGTCAACGCTCATCAATTGCCCCCAATATTCCATTCACCTAATCTCCAAAACCCAATCTCCTAATCACCCAATCTCCAGACCATTGACACCCAAAGATGGTGGTGGGAGAATATTGGCAAACAAGGAGGCAATATCATGTTAAGAAAGCTCGGTTATGGTTTTATCGTTTGGGTCGTCCCCTATGTGGCCGCGATCACGCTGCTCGGGTTAATGCAGACTGACATCCATTTTTTCAAGACGCTGATGATCCTGATCGGCGGGCTGACCGGCGCGGTCTGTATCGCGCTTTATTTTATGAAAGTGGAAAAAGATTATTTACAGGAAGGCATTTGGCTGGGGCTCGTCTGGCTGGTCCTCAACTGGCTCCTGGATTTTGCCGCCCTGCTCCCCATCACCAAAATGCCCTATTTGCAGTATTTTAAAGAGATCGGCCTGCGCTATCTGGTCATGCCGGCGATGAGCATACCGGTCGGGTACATATTAAGCAAAAAGATTAAGGCCTAACTCACGGCCGATGGCGGCATTTTTGTGGAGATTTGGCAATTGGGGGATTAGGATCTGGGAATTGGGGTATCAGGAATTTGGGAAGAAAAATATCCCCAATACCCCATTCCCCTAATCTCCAAATCCTAATTCCCTAATTACCCAATTCCCTAACCATTGACACCCAAAGAGGGCGGCGGGAGGACGTGAAACGCAAGATTTTTGCTTAAAAACACGATAATATATATGAAAAGGGGTTGACAAAACAATCCAGTTATTATAGTATATTATACGGAGACAGGCGTCGACTTTAGGTCCATGGCTTGTCTCTTTTTTTAAGAGAACACTTTGATGTTGAAGTTCCCCACCCTGACATCCCTGTTAAAATTATTCACTCCCATCTTATTTTTGATAAATTCCAAAAGATCTTTTTTGCAATTGATACGAAAGCTTTTGCTCTGTCCGGCCAACTTATGATGCACTTTTAAATCATACGTAATTGCGCCAACCAATAAATCCACGATCTGTAAAAGGTCATTGCCCTTCGAATCGACCTTGCATACGCCATGGATAGCGAGCCGGCCAAAATTATCGTTGATTGTTTTTTTAACATTGTTTTCATACTGCGACTCGTTCGGCACGGGGGACTCATCGGCAATAACCGACAATATTTCATTCTGCGCGACATTCCCCTTTAACAATTGGATGCTGAAGTCCTCATAAGCCTGAAATGGATCATCATGATAATGCTTCTTAAAATATCCGCCTTTCTTATCAACGATCATCATGCAATATCTGATCTCCAAATCCGCTTTTGCGCAGGAAAAGAAAACATCCAGCATCATCTTATAAATCGGCAAATTATTGGGGAATATTTTTTGCCATTTTGCTTCTTCTGTATAATTTTGCCGGTGCCGAATCTTTTCGATTTCCGTAAGCATTTCATAAGGGCGTGAACACTTGACCATTCCGATGGAAAAGAAACGATCCCTTTCTGAATTTAAAAGACCGGTTTCATCAAGAAAGCAAAAAGGCGTTATGATCTTGTCATAATCGCTTAACTTCAAATCATTGCCAACATTCATGAGTGAATTATACTATTTTTTTGCATTTTACGTAAGGCGTCACTGCCCCCCAATGCCCAATCCTCAGTTCCTAGTTCCTTCCCCGCCATTGACACCCAAAGATGGCGGTGGGCATGCAGGACATCAGGTTTCAAGTCCCGGCTCGCTCCTCGCTGATATCCTGATCCCCTGATTCCCTGCCTACTGATATCCTGATGACCTGATCCCCTCCCCCAGTTGACACCCAAAGATGGCGGTGGGAGAAAAAAACATTAAAAAGAAACCCTCACCACCCCACCCGTCTTCAATTCAATTTTCCCCAAATCCGGCTTAAGCAATTGAACTAATTTGGGAAGGAAAGGCAAATGCCCGGCGATTAGTATTGTTTTGCCGCTTTGACGGATGAGCTTGACGATCGGGGCGACGGGGTCGTTGGGCTTGAGGCCGTCTTTTTCGATTACCTTAGAAACATTCAGGACCCGGGCAATGATCTCGGCCGTCTGCTTGGCGCGAAGTTTGGTAGAATGCCAGATCTCGTCGATCCGTGCCCCTTCCGCCTTCAACTCATGCGCCGTCGCTTCAACCTCGGCCCTGCCCTTTTCCGTCAAAGGCCGCGCGGGATCAACTTCTTCGGCGACCGCTTCGCCGTGGCGGACAAGATAAATCAACATCAACCAATCAACTTCCTGGTAAACTTTTCCAAAGGGATATAATCTCTCTTGTCGGCCGACTGCAAAGCTTGAATATATCTTTTTCTGACATCGGTCCTTTCGATCAATCCCGCTTCCGGCCATTCCGGCAGTTTTTCATTATGAGCAGCAAGAAAAATATCCGCGATTAAACGGGCGTGGCGCCCATTGCCGTCAATAAAAGGATGGGTCATAACCAGGCGATGATGGATCCGGACACTTCTCTCTAATAAATTCAAATTATTCTTTTCATCCCAATATTTGATATCATCGGCCAAACGCTTTAATTCATCCTGAATATTATGCCAATCAGCTCCCAGATTAATGTTCCTCTTTCTTAATCCGCCGGCCCACCGCCAGGTCTCGTCAAACATCGCCCGGTGGACTTTTTTCAGCCATTCCACCGTGATCACCGGCGGTTTTTTCCCGGCCAAATACCGGCGCGCGGCTTTCAGGATATTTGCCGCTTCCCACTCGTTAAGTTCGGCCCTGGTTGAGATATGGGTGGGGATAAGGTCGGAAGCGTCCTCGATCGGGGTCGCTCCGTCAACCGGCTCAAAAAGAGGCATTATTCTTCCCAGAGCTCCGGACCCGGCTTAGTCGATAATTCCTCGATCAGCCGTGCCAGTTGAGCGGCATACGCTTCTCGGGAAGGCGCCTGTTTTTCCATCGCCATGTTGGCATAGGTCCTCGAGATCACTTTTTTCGCCGCCCGCTCCGCCTGCCACCTAACCTTATCTGCCACTGACCGGCGTGAAACAAGAGCGCCCAAAAAATCGCATTCCAGCACCCCGGCGATCCGGACGATCGTCTTTAAACTGCTCGACGCGGCATCTTCTTCGATCCGGGAAATGACCGGCTGCCTGACCTTCAATCTTTTCGCCAGTTGCGCCTGGGTCATCCCCAACGCTTCACGATAATCTTTCAGCCTTTGGCCCAATTTCTCAACCGGGATCAAAGTCCCTTTTTGGGTCGCCTTAGAAAGCTGGTTCTCTTTTAATTTCTTGGCAATTTTTGACATATTCTAACCTCCTGCGTAAATATAACCTATATGTTATATTTATAGTGACTAAATATAGCTTATATGTTATATCGTGTCAAGAGACAATTATTTGTCAGATGGCCAAAAAACACAACCTCTCGACCAATCTTAACTATTCACCCATCACCTTGACCACCACCCGCTTTTTCCGCTGCCCGTCGAATTCGCCGTAAAAGACCTGCTGCCAGGGGCCAAAATCGAGTTGGCCATTGGTGATCGGGATCGTCACCTCGTGATGGAAGAGAATCGATTTGAGATGCGCATCACCGTTTGATTCGCCGGTCTGGTGGTGATGATAGTTGGGGTTGAAGGGAGCGAGCTTCTCCGCCCACTCAAGAAGGTCACGCTTGATCCCCGGCTCCTCGTCGTTGATAAAGACCGCCGCCGTTATGTGCATGGCCGAGACAAGAACAATACCTTCTTTCACGCCCGATTTGCCGACTATTTCGGCCACCTCATCGGTGATATTAACGATCTCTTTCTTGTTCTTCGTATTGAGATAGAGATAATCGGTGTGGGTTTTCATAACTGCGACTTATTATATAACAGGGGTTAGGGGCTAACAAGGGGAGGCTGAGCGGCAAAAACAACCTCAGCCCTCACCCAATTTTTCGACTATCCATTATTTTTTCTTCTCTGCCCTCTCCCAGAGGGAGAGGGACTGATCGATGGACAATTATCTCTTCAAGCTTTTGTAAAGCCATTTTTCTTGTCCCGATCAATTCTTTGTTTCGGATCCTGATTATCATAATCCCTTCGGACTCGATCACTTCCTGCCTTAACCGATCATAATCTCTTCGCTTTAGATGAATTCCTCCGTCGACTTCAATGCCCAAACGGAGTTCATGGCAGTAAAAGTCAAGGACAAAACCCTCGATTACGTGCTGTCTCCGAAACTTTAGATTCTTGAATTTGCGCTTGCGCAGGAGTTCCCAGACGATCTTCTCCGCTTTAGTTTGATCTTTTCTCAGGGTTCGCGCGAATATCTTTTTGATTTCTTTCATAAACGAAAATAAATGGGGCCACCCAACCCCTCTCCCTCCGGGAGAGGGCCGTTGACGATCAATTATATCACTACGAAAATCGAGTGAGGGCTGTTAGCTAGCAAATTAAAACAGTATATTCGGGAAAACTCCCAACGCCACCACGCCGGCCAGACAGACCCAGATAGCCAGGGAAATGAAAGCGGGGATCTTGACGGCCGATTCGTCGCCGTTGCGGAAATACATGATCTGCATGACGTTCATATAATAATAGACCGAGACGACACTGTTGACGACGCCGACTATCGCCAGCCAGAGAAAGCCCGCCCCTACCGCCGCCTTAAAGAGCAGAAACTTGCCGATAAAGCCGGCCAGCGGCGGGATGCCGATGAGCGAGAGGAAAAAGACGGCAAAGGCAAAGGCCATGACCGGCGAGCGGCGGGCAAAACCGGAGTAACTCTCAATATCTTCGCTCCCCAGTTTTTCAGCCAGATAAATGACCGCGGCGAAAGCGCCCAGGTTGGCGAGAGTATAGACGATAAGGTAGAAAATAACCGCCGAATAGCCAAGCTCGGGCGAAACCAGGCCGATCAGGATATAGCCGGCCTGGGCGATGCTCGAGTAAGCTAAGAGGCGCTTAATGTTTCTCTGGCGCAGGGCCGCTAAGTTGCCGATCGTCATCGTCACCGCTGAAAGGAGCGCTAAGAGCGTCACCAAGTCGATATTTAACAGCGTCAGCAGGCGGAGGATGACGGCAAAGCCGGCCGCCTTGGGGGCGACGGACAAATAAGCGGTGATCGGGGTCGGCGCCCCCTCGTAAACGTCGGGGCACCAGAACTGCATCGGCGCCATGGCGATCTTAAAGCCGAAGCCGAAGAGAATGAGCAGGATCGAGAGGAATCCGGCCGGCGAAACGATGTTCATGGCGGCGACGCGGCTAAGATCGAGCGTGCCGTTTAGACCGTAGAAGAACGAAACCCCGTAGAGAAAAATGGCCGAAGCCAGCGCGCCGAAGAGAAAATATTTGAGCGACGCCTCGCTGCTGCGCTGGACCGACTTTTGCCAGCCGACCAAAAGATATGATGTGAAGCTGACCGTCTCCATCCCCAAATATATCATCAGGAGATTGGGCGACGAGACCATCAGGATAAGGCCGAGGAGAGAGGTTAACAGCAGGAAGTAGAACTCCCCCTCATGCTTTTTGACCGCCGAGGCGAAGAAATCGTAATTGAGGACGACTACAAGCAAGCCGACGAGCAGGAACAATGTTTTAAATATGATCGAAAAACTATCGACCAGATACATATTGGACAGAAAACTGCCGGCTGAAGCGCTCTCCGTCAGGAACGGCAGGAAGACGGAAAGGAAGCTCAAAGCCAGGCCGCCCAGAGTGACGGCGACCAGCAGTCGGCGTGAGGGTATGATCTTAACAAAATCATAAGTTAAGATCAGGAGCGCCAGGCCGAGGAGTATCAGTTCAGGCAAGAAGATCATTCCCCTACACTCCCCCCACTAACATTGAAACCGCTTTACCCATCACGTCCAGCAATGGCACAGGATAGATGCCGAGGAAAAGGATCAGGACGCCAAGGACGGCCAGACAGAAGATCTCGCGGCCGTCAGCATCTTGCAGGAGGTTGAACTTCGGCAGGGCCGGCCCCAAAAGCATCTTCTCGATCGTGTAAAGGATTAGCGCCGCCGTCACCAGCACGCCGAGGAGCGCCAGTCCCGTCACGACGGGAAAAATCGGGAACGAGCCGACAAAGATCAGGAACTCGCTGATAAAACCGGAGAGCGCCGGCAGGCCGAGCGAGCCGAAGGCGAAAAAGCTGAAGAGCCCGGCATAGACCGGGACTTTGGCGGCGAGACCGCCGTAGTCGGAGAGC
>Ga0209542_10019897_pt1 | contig 10701 bp, 12 predicted proteins | sample RifCSPhighO2_01_FD_184028 | JGI IMG/M metagenome (GOLD analysis project Ga0209542, IMG submission 184028) | Soil microbial communities from Rifle, Colorado - Rifle CSP2_plank highO2_0.1 (SPAdes) (version 2) | ecosystem: Environmental > Terrestrial > Deep subsurface > Rock core/Sediment ...
TCTCGTAAAAAAAAGAACGAAAATACATCTTGATATTCGGCGACAATAAAGGCCGCAACAGAGGCAATAGAAAAGCGCGCCGAAAGACCAAAAATTTGATTGTATCCTTCTCTAATCCAAAGCCCATTCTCGGACCACGGCGCAATTGTGGAAACAAGGGAGTAAACCAAAAATAAAACAATGCTCACAATACCGGCCAGCACAAAATTCTTGGCCATTTTTTTGCCGTAGACCTCGCCAATGATGTCGGTCATGATAAAAACTATCGGAAAGGAAAAGACCGCAACCGACAAATGCGTGTCGAAAAGAAACGGCATCAATTTTATCCCTAAGGTATTGGCCGCAAAAAGAGACGTAAGGTAAAGCGTCAGACAGATAAGAATTTTTTTGTAATCCCTGTCGGTTAGCGCCCGCATGACTTCTTAAATATACTACTCCTGGCTCAAAAAGCAAAAACCGGCGTCGCGAGGACGACGCCAGTTCGATGAACAAGAGTTGCTACGAGACGACCGTGGCAAACTCTCGTTCCAGTTTCGATTTCACCCTGTCGAATACTTCGGACAGGGTGCGGTACCGGTGGAAACTGTAACCCGATACCTGCGGGTCGAAGATGAAACGTGTCACCTTCGACTCTTCTTGGGCAAACGCGAGTAAGGGCTTCCCTCTTACTACCTGCGTTGCCATTTCCCATCCCAGGCCAATGGATGGGAAGTCGCAAATTGCGACCATCATGTCACACTGTCCGACACACCCTATGATGTCATGCACGTAAACATCATGGGCGGTGCCGGCGACGAGACCGAGGAACTCGAGCACTTCGACCTCGGGCAGAGCGCTAAGTTTGTTTTTCAATCCACAAACTTCGCGCTTGAACTCTTCGGGGGCGTGAGTCAGCGCACATCCCACATAGATTTTCATTGTAAGCCTCCCCTTATTTTGTTGGATGAAACTGTGAACCGATTTGTGTTCACTATACTTACTTCCATCAAAAAAGCAAATCAAAAAACTACTGTAGCTACTGACTTTTTGGAGTGAGAGATTTTTAAATTAATCCTTAACCTCGATTCCTTACAGGAACAGTACACCTTTTGGATATTTTACTTCGACATACTCGTAAAATATCTCAAAAGCTTCATTGAAGTAATCTATATTACTTCAATGCCCATAGAACGGGCAGAACCGGCGACGATCCGGATGGCGCCGGCCATATCCTTCGCGCTCAAGTCCGCCATTTTCTTTTCCGCTATTTCTTGCGCTTGTTTCCGAGTAATGAAGCCCGCTTTAGATAAAATGTTTTTGCCGGAACCTTTGTCCACCCCGGCGGCTTTAAGAATCAGTCCGCTCACCGGCGGAGTTTTCACGATAAAATCATAACTGCGGTCCTCGTAAATAGTCAGGTGCACTGATACTTTATTGCCGGCCATATTTTTGGTGGCGGCGTTGAATTTGGTTACGAAATCACCGATATTGATACCGGCCTGTCCGAGCGCCGGACCCAAAGGCGGCGCCGGTGTCGCTTTGGCGGCTTCTATAATCAATTTTACTTTTTTAGTTACCTTCTTTGCCATGATGGTTAGATTAGCTTAAATTTTACGGACTTGCAAGAAATCAAGCTCCACCGGGGTTTCTCGTCCAAACATGGAAACCAAAACCTTAATCTTGCCGCGGTCTTGGTCCACCGAATTAATCCTTCCCTCTAGGTCTTTGAACGGGCCATCGGTAATGAGCACTGTTTCCCCAAGCTCTAAGTCGATTTTGTGCACGGCTTTGTCGCTGTCCATTTTTTTGAAAAGATAATCTACTTCTTCTTTCTTCAGCGGCACGGGATTGATGCCGGCGCCGACGAAACCCGTCACCCGGGGCGTGTTGCGCACCACATACCAAGAATCGTCGGTAACAATCATATCCACCAACACATAGCCGGGATAGATTTTTTCTTCCACTTCCACCCGTTTGCCGCCTTTTATTTTTATTTTTTTCTCCACTGGCACAATGACATTGAAAATCTTGTCGTTCATTCCCAGAGAATCGATGCGCTGTTTCAAATTGCGCAGGACGACATTTTCATACCCGGCGTAAGTATGGATTGCGTACCAATTTCTTGTGCCCTGTGCTTCTTGTTTTGGCATTGCAAAAATTATTTAAACGGCAATCGTTTGCCGGAGCAACCAGGAGAAAACGTAATCAAAAACCCCCAGATAATAGGCAACCAACACCGATAAGATAATGACAATAATGGTGTAGTAAAAGGTCTGGCTCCGGTTCGGCCAAATGACGTGTTTCAACTCTGTTTTTGTGTCTTTTAAATATTCAGTGATTCTCGACATAGAATTAAAAAATAATCTCCTTAAAAAAGCCCCTCGCAGGGCTTTTTTAATCCTACTCTTTTTGCTCAAAATAGTCAACTGTACAAACACTTATAAATCCCCTCTGGCAATTATTAACTCTTTAGCATACAATCTTGCATTATCGGCGTTAAACTCATATTTAACATCAACATCTAAATTCTCCACAGACAAAATCTTCCAGCTCTTGCATTTAAATAAATTGTTTTTCCCAATATTTTTTGCTATAAATATCTCAAAAGACATAACAAAGTGGTGAGCATCTTTCGTGATTTTAAATTCTTCTGAGGGTGAAAGATAGAAAGATCTTTGCGTAGTGGAAATATTTTCAATGTTGAAGGTTTTGCATTCTAAATAATTAGTTCTTTTAAATTCATCAATGAATTCTATATCTGGATAGCCGGAAGATTTTTTACTGCCGGAATTTGTAGTGGGGGTATCGGCTTTATAACCAATATCGTTTAGTGCCTTTTTTACAAATGGCTCTATATCATTACCAACTTCATTTGGTCTAGGTCTAACGACACCCTTTTTATTGAATTTAATACCGGCTATTTTTGCTACTTTTTTCAATTTTTCTAATAAAATAATATCCTTTTTAGCTTTTTTATTGAAAGAAATTATTTTACAATCAGATAACCCCTGAATAACAAGACTAAATGGAATATTTTTCCACGGTGTTAACATTTGTTTAATAACATTTTCTAGTTTTTTTATATATTTTTTATTCATATTTTCATTTAGTCAATAGTACTATTCTATTTGAGTTAGTGCCTTTTTTATTATTAGAAACTCCCCATATATTTGATGTTTTAGTAAAAACTTGTTTATTTACCATAATCCCAACACACTTAAAGCCAGCGCTTACGCCCAAGGGAATTATCTCTTCGTCTAGTTTTATTTTACCATTCCTAACTTCACCAACTTCAAAAGCAACCCACCCGCCATTTTTTGTTACTCTAAATAACTCCTTAAATACATCTTTCATGATTCTAGCCCAATCGGCTATATCTTTAGTCATTGTGATATTTTTTTCTATCTTATCTGTATCTAAATTATTAAACCAGCATCTCAACCAATTATCTTTGGAATATTGCACAATATCAAGAAATGGTGGTGAAGTAACTATTAGTTGCACCGAGTTATCATCTATTTTTTTTGTTTTTCTTGAATCTTCTGACAAGAACAACCCATTATCACCTGTTTTTTTTAAGTTTTTAATTTCCTGTTCGGAAAGATCTTTAATGAGGCTTTGGGTTTTTAATAATATTATTTCTTTTATATTTCTATATTCAGGTCTTTGATTTCTTTTTTTATTTATTTTCTTTTGACTTTCTTGAGAAACAGCTTGATTGGGGGGTAAAGTATACACTGAAAAAAAACCGGGGGAGTGCCCTGTTAATCTATTGGTTGCAACCATTCTTATCCAATTGTCAATGGAATCACTTTTTTTATTTTTTTTAATTAAATAATCTCTTAAAGAAACCAGTTCGGATTCCGTCTTGGGATGATAAAACATAGACAAGTCTATATTAGCTCTCTTATTATATTTAAAATCTATTTCCGATAATCTTTTTGCAACTTGTTCAATATTGGGTATAAAAAATCGTGCCTTAGTTAAAATCTTACTCAGGGGATTTATATCATTACTTATAACATTTCTAGACAAAATACCAGCTGCTATTGCTGTAGTACCTCTGCCTGAAAATGGATCATAAACAAAATCCCCCTCCTTTGTTAATAACTCAATAAAGAACTTTGGTAATTGGGGTTTAAAACAAGCACGATAGGATATTTCATGTATAGCGTTTGATTGGCGCTGTTTGGCTGTCCAAAATTCATTTGTGTATTTGGGGTAAATTTTGTCTTTGAATTTTATATTTTCAATTTTTGTTTTTGGAAAAGTATATCCATTAAAAAGAAAAGCGCCCTGTGGACTATAATTTACCGTGTTTAAATCAAAATTAACAAGATAATCACTAAGTTGCTTAATCACTCCTAAATTATAACATTTCAAAAGTTATTGCGATAGCAAAACTTTATCTAATCTCGTAAGTTATAACCACATTGGAGATAATTTTATTTTCTCCGGTCGGCAATTCTGGTGATATGTCAGCATCGCCCCCCATTCCTTGCGCCTTGGATAATTCCATCGCGTACATTGGCATCGGATAATTACCGTTTTCAGAAAAACTAACAATTCTAATTAAACGTACACCCAAATCATCAGCCAGGGATTCCGCTTTGGCTTTGGCTTCATCAATGGCCATCTTGCGCGCCTGCGCTTTCAGTTCATCTTCGTTTTCAATCGATAGATTAGGTCCGTTTAATTCTCCCACCCCCAGATTACCCAGTCCGGACATAAGCGCGCCCGTCTTGGAAAGGTCGCGCACTTTTACCGATATATATTCCGAAACTTCGTAGCCTATGATTTTCGGTGTTTCCGAACTGCAAGGCATCCCCAGGCCCACGTCGTAACAGGGCCGGCCGTAATCATATTTCGGATAAGAATTGTAGCTTTCGGTCTTAATGTCTTTTTTAGCGATGCCCTGCTGGTCCAAAAAATCAAGCGCCGATTTTTCTTTAGCCGTCGCCTTGCTTTGCGCTTCTTTTACATCCTTCGCCTCCTCGCGAATAGTGATGTTCACCATCGCAATATCCGGCACGGCAAAAACTTCGCCGCTGCCGGAGAAACTGATGGTGCTTGCGGCCGTAGAACCGCCGCCGATAAACCGCAGGCCTTTCAATTCCGCCACGGTTTTCACCGCGAAAAAGAGCGTCATCAGAATTAACAGCGCCAACACGGACCTAGTAATGTTTGATTTTGGATTATTTAATATATCCATAAATTTTTTATTTGATAATTGCTAAAAGTTCGACGTCAAAAATAAGTGTGGCGTTCGGCGGAATTATTCCTCCGGCACCTCTCTCACCATAAGCGTTCTCTGGGGGAATAACTAGTGTTTTCTTTTCACCAACTTTCATCCCAACTATTCCCTTGTCCCAACCAGCAATTACCTGTCCGGCGCCGAGAGTAAACACAAAGGGTTCCACATGGCCGAACTTCGGGTCTATATTGGAATCAAAAACCGTGCCGTCTTCCAGCCGGCCGGTATAATTCATGGAAACCACATCCCCCGCCTTCGCCACTTGTGCTGTTCCGCTCATATTGTTTTCTTTATTTAAGCTGATAAAAACTACTCCTGCCGCAATCAGCAAAATGACTACCGCCCAAACCAAGCTCATTTTTTTATTTTGCATACCCTTAAGTATAAACGGAAATATTTTTTATACAATATTGACTTCTGGAGAGAGAGTAAGGTTAAATTTTTCCTTGACCGATGCGATTATTTTATTGGCAAGTTCTAATATTTCTTTTCCGGTTGCCCCGCCGTAGTTCACTAAGACCAACGCTTGTTTCTCGTGCACGCCGACCGAACCCTCCCGGTAGCCCTTCCAACTTGTTCCGTCTGCGGGGCCGGCTTTCTCGATGAGCCAGCCGGCGGGAATTTTTATGCGCCCGTCTTCTTCAAAATAAGGAAGGTCAGGATGGATTGTCTGCAATTTTTGCAGCTGCTCTTTAGTGACAAAAACATTCTTGAAAAAACTGCCGGCATTCGGGATAATTTTCGGGTCGGGCAATTTGCTCCGGCGAATCGCGGCCACTGCTTCGCTGATATCCTTGGGCCCTTTTACTTTAGTATTATTTTTAGTTAAATATTCTTTGAGAATTTTGTAGTCAGTTTTCGCTTCGCCTCTTTTTGCCAACTTTAAAATAATTGCGGAAATAAAATATTTTCCCCGAAGAGCGTTTTTAAACACACTGTCTCGATAACCTAAAGCGCATTCCTCTTTGGAAAAAATTTTCTTCGCTCCGGTGGCTAGCTCGTACGCCTCAACGAATTGCAACGTATCTTTTAGCTCCGCGCCATAGGCGCCGATGTTTTGCATCGGGGCAGCGCCGACACTACCGGGAATCAGCGCAAGATTTTCAATGCCCCAGAGCCCGCGCGCCACAGCAAATTCCACCAAGTTGTGCCAGATTTCCCCGCCCATAATGCGCAACGTCACGTTCTCCGCATTTTCCTTCGTGGTTTGAATGCCCTGAAGTCGATTCAATATTAGGATGCCATCCCAATCGCGGGTCAGCAGTACATTGCTGCCTCCTCCCAAGAAAATTTTTTCAGAGCTTTGGAATTCCGAACAGGCAAAAAGCTCGCCGACATCCTCTTCGGACCAGAGTTCGGCAAAAAACCGCGCTTTAGCAGCAATACCAAAGGTATTTAATTTAGATAGGTCGTAATCTTTTTTAATCTCCATATCACAAAATCTCCTTTTCCAGCCTTCGTTCTATTTCCTCTTCGCTGATCGGACGAAGCATTTTATGAAGCTCTGGGTCTTGGGATATATCTATCCCCTGTCTCTCTAAAAGCAACGCCATCATTTTTATAAGTTTGGTAACCTCTTTTTCGGAAATAATATTGATCTGCAAATGCGTTTCTTCTCTTAGATCATCCACTTTGGCAGTGCGATTTTGAGTAATAAGCACAAAAACAGCGAGAATTATGGCCTCAAGCGACACGACCATCGTGAGAAGATTGAATGGAAAAGGATCGAAAATCGGTATAAATTTTATTTTGCCGGTATTAATCAAAATCCACAAAAGAAACACTATGGCGTTAAACAACAAAAACCCGCTACTGCCGGATTTGGCTGTCATCCAGTCCGCTATCTTTTCGGTCATTGTTCTTTTTGCGTCAGCTTTAGCTTTGAAACTGCGGAATATTCTTTTCCGGGGTTCCTCATTTTCACCAAAGAGTCCTTTTAAAAAAGAAGTGTGATTATCCATGTTTATTCTCTAAGTATACTGGTCGTTCCATCTTTATGCAATTTAATCACCCTGGACGGCTCGCCGGTGATTTCTCCGGCGTCTATGTATAAGTCAACGCTGTCGCCAAAGTAATTTTTCGCCTCGGTAATATTTTTCGCCGGCAGCCGGCCTTCGAGATTAGCGGACGGCGCAATGAGCGGTCCAGTGCGAATGAGAAAATTTCTGAATTCCGCGTCCTGGGGTATCCGAAAAGCAAGTGATTTTGTTCCGCGGTGTAGATAAGAAAATTTGTCGTCCAGGCAGTTCAAAATCACACTCACGGGTCCCGACCCCTCGACTTCGCTCGGGGCAAGCCAATATTCTTTTAATTTTCTTTTTTCGTCTTTTGATAATTTTATGGAAAATTTTTCCAGTTCCGCGAGATCACCGATTAAGATGATGCAGGGTTTCGCGGGCGCCCTCTGGCGCGCTTGATAGATGCGATTCACCGCCGCTTCGTCGAAAGCACTGCCCACGATGCCATAAATCGTGTCGGTTGGCATCACCGCCAACTTACCCGCTCGCAACGCATCGCACAAACTGAGATTGTCCCACCGCATGGCAATAATTTAGCTTTTGGTATATATTAATTATACTCGCAAAGTCGCAAATACCCTAATGAAAATCGTAAAATTTTTCGACAAACTGGAAGACAAAATCCGAGGCGCTTTAAGCCATTACCCCATTCTCTATGCCTTTCTGGGAGGGGTCGGGGTGGTGCTTTTTTGGCGCGGGGTCTGGCACACCGCAGATGATTGGGGTATTGGTTCAATTGCTTCGTTGGTCCTCGGGTCAATCCTTTTATTATTAACCGGGGTGTTCGTTTCCGCCTTCATCGGCAGTAAATTAATCATCTCCGGACTAATTGGCGAGAAAAAACTCTCCGAGAAAGCGGAAGAAGAAATTGAATCGGAAGAGGCCCAGCTGAAGAATCTGCAGAGCACTTTGAATCGAGTGGAAAAAAAGATTGCCGATTTAGAGGCCGAAGTGGGAAAAAAATAACTGGGTGCCCGGAGAGAATTGAACTCTCGATATCGGCTCCACAAGCCGAAGTTTTACCACTAAACTACGGGCACCATGTCTATCTGTTATACCAGAAAAACGCTGGCTTGCCAATTCAGATGAGCTGGCGGCGAATAGCGTATTTTGCCCCCTCCACCAGCAAAACATTGAGCACGAGCCAGGCGAGAATAATCGGCCAGGCATAGAGCGGGAGCGGGGCAAGGGAAAATAGCCGCCGCATAAAAGGCGTTGCCATGGTCAGAACTAGGATGGCCACGGCAATCAGGATACTCCAATTTAATTTCCTGTTGGAAAAAATATCATAGGCGAAAAGCGGACGATGTAAACTGCGGAAGGAAAATGCGATGACCAGGATGTAAGAGGAAAAGCAGACAAAAAATATAGAGCGCGCGGTTTCCAGATTGATGCCGGCTTTCAGTAAGAAGTAATACAAGATAAAAAGCAGAAGCGAAGTGAGCACGCCGATGCCCAGCGTCAGAAGTTTAACTTCCTTAGTGAAAATGAGCTTGAGGTCCTTGCCGCCCGCCTGTTCTCGATCCAAATCCTGATCAAACGCGAAGGACAACGCTGGCAACGAGCCGGTAAACAGGTTGACCCAGATGATTTGGAGCGCGGTTATAGGAAGGGGCAAAGCAAAAATTAAACTGCCGCCAACCACGAAAACTTCATCCAGGGAATTGGACATCAAATAAGTGAAGGTCTTGCGGATGTTACCTAAAATTTTTCGGCCTTCGTCTATCGCCAAGCTGATGGTCGCAAAATTATCGTCCAGTAATACCAAGTCGGCGGCGCTTTTGGCCACATCGCTGGCCGTGCCGAGCGAGATACCGATATCCATCGCCTTGAGCGCCGGCGCGTCATTTACTCCGTCGCCGGTCATCGCCACCACTTCGCCCAATTGCTGATACAGCCGGCCAATGCGCAGTTTGTCTTCGGGTGTCACCCGAGCGAAAATCTTAATCTTCGGAATAATTTTTACCAGTTCCTCGTCGGAGAGCATGCGAACATCGTTCCCGGAGAGAACTTCTTCTTCCCGCACCTGCCAATCCAAATCCCGGACTACTGATAACGCCGTCCCGACTAAATCGCCGGTGACCAAAACCAGTTTTATCCCGTGAGCTTGAATATTTTTGAGGGCCGCCGGCACTTCCGGCCGAATCGGGTCAAAGAAAGTGAACAGGCCGAGGAACTCGACATCCTTGACTCCCCCGGGAGAAAACTCTTTCTGGAGATGTTTTTTAGCCAGCTTGGCCAAACCGACTAAACGCTTGCCTGCCCGACTTTCGCGCTCAATCCAGTCCTCAATTTTTAAATAATCCTCTTTGGATAAAGCCGATTTTTTGAGCAATACATCTGGTGCACCCATCAAAATGTATTCCTCGTCCCGGAGCGCAGCGGAAAATTTATTGGTGGAGTTGAAGGGCAGGATTAAGTGCAAAATAGTGGTGGATAGGAAATGTAAAGGCACCTTGTGTAGCCGGCAGGCCTTGACAATATTAACTTCAAAGGGCCGGCCTCGAAAAGTCCATTTTGCTTTGTCTTCATTCGGATTCTCTATCGAGACATCCACATTAAAGAGAGCCAGCTCTAAAAGTGATTTCTGCTCCGCGGTAAATCCATCCTCGCCTTTAGGCGACTCGCCGTTCTGTAAAATATGCGCGGCGCTGTGCACTCCTACCAGCCGCATATCGGCCAGCGTCAAGGTGCCGGTCTTGTCGGTCATAATCAAGGTCGTAGAACCGAGTGTTTCCGCGGCATTCAGTTTCCGAACCACCCCTTTTTTCTCCGCAATGCGTAGCGAACCAATGGCCAGAATCACTGTCAGCGCGATGGGCAACGACTCCGGCACTGCGCCCACCGCCACGGCCGCCGAAAGAAGCATCATTTCTACCAGCGAGCCGCCCCGCAAAATTCCCAGCAAGAGAATGCCCGCCACCAAAACGACCGCCACGGCAAAAATAAGCCAGGCCAGATAACTCACTCCTTTCTGGAGAGGGGTTTTGGTTTTGCTGGTTTGGGCGACAATGCCGGCGATGTGGCCAATTTCGGTGTCGTTGCCGGTAGCGTAAACCGCGGCCAGGGCATAACCCTGCACTACTAGCGTGCCGGCGTGTGCAATATTTTTTCGCTCCGCGACCAGCGCGCTAACACTAATAGCTCTCTCTATTTTTTCCACTGGCAAGGACTCGCCAGTCAACACCGCTTCGTCCACGCGAAAATTATTGACCGAAATTATGCGCGCGTCCGCCGGAATGCGTCCGCCGTAGGCAAGCTTCAAAATGTCGCCCGGCACCACCAACTCGGAATCAATTTCCTGTTCCAGCCCGCCGCGAATAACCCGGGCGCGGTCTTTAATATAGGTTTTTAGTTTCTCCAGCGTATTCTCCGCGCTGTATTCGTGGTAAAAACCCAGGATTACGTTTAAAAAAACGGCAAAGAGAATTACCGTCGTGTCCGGACCTT
>Ga0209542_10019898_pt1 | contig 10701 bp, 12 predicted proteins | sample RifCSPhighO2_01_FD_184028 | JGI IMG/M metagenome (GOLD analysis project Ga0209542, IMG submission 184028) | Soil microbial communities from Rifle, Colorado - Rifle CSP2_plank highO2_0.1 (SPAdes) (version 2) | ecosystem: Environmental > Terrestrial > Deep subsurface > Rock core/Sediment ...
AGCGTTAAATAAGTACGGTCATACCCTCAAGCGGGAAGAAAATCCTGAGGAAAAATTATTTTATTCCCAGACCATCCAACGGGTACAAAAAACCATCTTCTCCCAGCCTGTAGAGTTGCGCCGCGCCCTGCTTAGCGGTCTTAAAAACTTAGTTGCGACTGATTCAGACAAGCAAATAGTGCTATTGCCTTTTTGGATTAACCAGATGCTCAGGCCCAAAAAACAGTTGGATAAAAAAACTTTACAACGACTGGCGCAAGCCAATGTTTATGGTTGGATTGCTTACCGGATTTATGATGATTTCCTGGATAAACAAGGGAAAGAAGAAATGCTGCCCGCGGCCAACTGGTCGCTCCTGGGTCTTTCGCGGATATATTTATCCTTAGGAATTACAAACCCGGCGGTTGCCAAGCTTTTCTCATCAACCCTGGATGGGATTGAAGCAGCCAATGCCTGGGAACAGCGCTACGGCCGGTTGGCGCAATTCAGAAACAATCCTTTTCTGGCACAAAAAAGTTTCGGTGCCGCTTTGCCAGCACTTAGCGTCCTGATTTTAGGCCAGTCGCCTTCGTCTTCTACTCTCTATAAACAAACAAGAAAATTCTTTTGGCATTATTTGTCTGCCCGCCAGCTTAATGACGATGCCCACGACTGGCAGGCTGACTTGCGGCTCGGGCAAGTCAATTCCGCGGGCGCGGTTTTGCTCCAACAGTTCAAAAAACGCCCCGCTGGCCTTCCGGAAGATTTCCCAACCCTGCAAAAGCTTTTTTGGCATAAAACCATGCCTGTTGTAATCAAAAAAATCGAAAACCACTTAAGACAAGCGCGGATCAACTTAAAGCGGATTCCCGCGAGCAAATACAAAAATCGTTTCCAAAATATGCTAATGCCGCTTGAACAGGCAACGTCAACTGCCTATAAACGGCGAAAACAAACCCTGGAATTCCTCACCCATTATACAAACACCGTCCGCTACTGAAAACATCAAGGAGGGACCCTTGTCTTTAGAACGCGCCGATAAAATAAAAAAGATTCCGGACTGCCCGGCTGCGCGAAAACTTCTCCACGACTATTACTGCCGTGAGCTAGTGCGTCTCAAGACCCGACAGCGCGATATCACGAAGCTGAAAGCCGAACTAGAGTCTTACACCAAACCCCCGACTTCATCATAAGAAGGGGGTTTCTCTTTATAAAAAACAATGAGCAGCCAACGCGAGAATGCCTCCCTCAAAAAGCTTTCCGCGCGACCACTCATTGTTGGATAAATCATACAATAACCCCGATAAATTTTAGATAAAGAAAAAATAAAGATTAGATAAAGATTTTTTGCCCTTATCTAAGCCAATTGTGACCAAGATGACCATGGGCACAGTGTAACGCCAGCATATACAAAACGTTTGATAGCTATATCAATTGAACTGATAATTTTATGGGAATCCTTCTTTGGATTATGTTCGGAAGCCTGGTGGGCTTTGCCGCCTCAAAGGTTCTAAAAACCGAACGCCACCAACGCTTTGGCATTAATATCCTGCTTGGCATACTCGGCGCCTTGATTGGCGGCTGGTTCATGAGCATCATTGGCAACACCGGTGGCATAATCGCCTTCAACCTTTTTAGCTTTACCTCGGCCCTCCTGGGAGCGGCGCTGTTAGTTGCCGGACCTGGGGTTCTCCATCGTTTCAAGCCCCGCCATCTCTGAAAAGAAAAAGTGTTACCATTCCAGCTTGCGCTGGAATGGTATTTTTTTGCTATAATATACACTATGAATAAACTATCTTTGTACTTCTTTGGCCTGCTTTTAGGGGGTTCCCTGCTTCTGGTCGCGGTTATTTTTCTGCCTTACCTGAACGCCTTTATCCTGAGCCTGGTGCTGGGAATCCTATTTTTCCCGATGCACCGCAAAATCAGAAACAATATAAAAACCCCGGGCCTGGCGGCCCTGGTAAGTACTGTCGTCGTGGTCCTGATTATGCTTGGGCCGGTAGCGCTTCTGACCTCCCAGCTTTTTACAGAAGCCAGCTCGCTTTACACCCAGGTTCAGAACAACGACTTGGGGTCAGCGTCAAACCAGCTGGAGCAGAAACTCCAAGGATATTTTCCGGGCCTGAACATAAATTTTGAGAACTACCTGCAAGAAGGCTTGAATTGGTTGCTTAGCCATTTGGGCGGTGCTTTCTCCGGCGCGTTCCAGGCATTCATAGGCATCTTACTGAGCATCATTGGGCTTTATTATTGGTTCAAGAACGGCAGCGAGCTCAAGGCTGCCCTGCTCAAGCTTAGTCCCATGGCGGATGTTCACGATGAAGAAATAATCAAAAAACTTAACAATACTGTTCGCTCTGTCATCCGGGGAACAATCATTGTCGCCTTAATTCAAGCCTTCCTAACCGGCATCGGCTTCTGGATTTTCGGCGTACCCAACCCGGTGCTTTGGGGAACCCTGGCCGCCATCAGCGCCCTGATTCCCGGAATCGGCACGGCCCTGATTACCACTCCGGCCATCATTTACCTTTTTGTTACCGGCAACGTTGGTCAGGCAGTCGGGCTTCTTATCTGGGGCATTACCGCCGTGGGGCTCATTGATAATTTCCTCGGGCCTAAACTTATGAGCCAGGGCGACCGGATTCACCCGTTCTTCATCCTGATTTCAGTCATTGGCGGCCTGGCGCTCTTCGGCCCCATCGGGTTCCTTGCCGGCCCCCTGGCAGTAAGCCTCCTCTTTGCCCTACTCGATATTTATCTGATGCTGATTAAGGACAAGAAAAACCTGGACAAACATTCCAGCTAATAAGGAAAGCATCCCCGCTTATGGGGGTGTTTTTAATTGGGCCCCTGGCTCAATGGTTAATATTGCGGTATAATACTGTTGCGATTCGGCCCATATGAAACTGAAAAAAATACTCAAAAAATTGAAAATAGAAAAAATTCCGAAACGATACCTGATTGGCGCCAACGTTATCGTGCTGGCCTTAATTGCCCTGGTCTTTGCTGGTCCCCATCTGCCGTTTAAAAAATCCAGTTTCATAACGGATGGCAACCACCCTCTGATTAAAACGGAGGCGAAAAGAATTTATGAAGATTGCCGGTATGGCGGCGAACGGGAAGAATGTTACAAAAAAGAATTTGAGCCGGTCACTAAAACCTATGGCCTGTTTTTCTCGGAACATACCTTGTATGCCATGCAGGATTTAGACCCACAGCTGCGGCACTGCCATGTGCTCTCGCACGCGATTGCCCAAATGGCCACCCGGAACCAGCCGAAACGCTGGCAAGAGCTTCTTAACTCAGTCAATGTGGATAGCTGCGGCGCCGGATTCTTTCACGGAATCCTCGAAGCCCATGCGGGCGACAATCCGGACTTTGAAATCAATTCTGATACCATTGAGGAAATATGCGTCAACGGCACCATGGATTTCAAGTCACGGACATGCGCGCATATCTTCGGCCACCTGGCATTGATTGAATGGTATGGAAATGTGGACGAAGCGCTGCCGATTTGCCGGGGCCTTCGTCAAGAACTGGCCCAAGAGTGCGGGACCGGGGTGTTCATGGAAGACTCTTTCCAACCGGGGCTGTTTGAGCACGGCATGGTGCCCCAGCTGCCGGTGCGGGACAAGGCCCGGCTGGACCGGCAAAAGGCACGGTGCTTTAACTACTCCCATACCGAAGGTCGCGCCTGCTGGACCGACCTGGCCGAAATATTCGTTGAATACAACAATTACGAGCCTGCTCCCGCCTACAAGGAATGCTATTCGGCACCGACAAAACCCGAAGGAGACGCCTGTTACTTCAAGGCTGTGATTCTGATGGCCGTATCCCCGGCGTACGACCAGCCAGGTAAAATGGTGGCCCCGTGCAAATTCTTCCAGGACGAAGAGGCAAAATACAACCACTGCGTAAACTTCATGATTTCCTCCCTGATGTATTATTCCCCTAAATTTGCGAACCGGGGAATCGAGCTTTGTGCCAACATCCCGAAAAAATCCCAAGCCGGCTGTTTCGAAGAATTAGGACAGCTCCTGAAACAAAGAGTTTCGGCCGTAGCTGACAGAGAAGACCTCTGCCGCGGGACCCCGGCGGAATTTATGGATGTCTGCGTATTGGCAAACTAGTTTATGCGCAAATTTCCAAAACTACAACTTACGGCTCCGACATTAGCCGGAGCCGCGCTCCTGATTATCTTCGCCCTGGTAATTTACCGCTATGGTTCCCCTAAGTTTTCCCAGCGGCTTTTACCGGAAGAAACTTCAAAGAGCGTCTTTGCAAAGTGCCATAACGCTCCCCTCAAGGACTGCTATCAAATCCATCTAGCCGCGGCTGTAAAACAAAGCGGTCTGTCTTTTGGCATTAGTGTCCTCAAAATCCTCCAAGCCCAGGAGCCGGCAGTCCGGTTTTGCCACACCCTAGCGCACAAAATGGGTACCACCGCGGTTATCAGCGCTCCAAACCGGTGGTCGGCGCTAGTTAATGAAATAAACCCCCAGGAATGCTCTGGCGGATATTTCCACGGAATCCTGGAAGCCCATGCCAGCTTAAATGAAGGCAACGAGCTAACTACGGCTGAAATCAGCTCCCTGTGCGGCCAGGAAAATTCCTACCGAGCTGGCAGCTGCGCGCATATCTTGGGCCATCTGCTCCTGGTAAGTTCCCTCGCTGATATCGATCAGGCTTTGGGTTTATGCCAAAAAAATTCCGTCCTACCGCTTCAAAAAGAATGCTTCAGCGGAGTGTTTATGGAAAATATGACCAAAGAAAACCTGTCCGACCACCAGCTGGTCCAGAGGGCTCCTTGGGGGGAAGAATCAATAAAAGAAACTGAGCGGTTGTGCGGCAAATATGACGCCGATGTTGCATTAGCCTGCTGGGGGGAACTCGGGCATATGTATGCGGCCGTGCATAATGACAACGTCCCGGTAGTTTACAGACTCTGCCAACGTTCGCAATCTCAAGAATTCACTCAGTATTGCTACCTGAAAGCCGCGGATAAGATGGCTGTAACAATGACCCAGCAATCCGAAGTCAACCAAATCTGCTCCCCGTTTAAGGAAAAGGAAACTTCTGAACTTTGCATCAGCCATGTAGTTTCCTCAATGATAAATAATTCCGACGCCTTTATCAGCCGGGCGCAAACCTTCTGCGAAGGAACATCAAATTATAAAGCTTACTGCCTTGCCGCGATTGAAAACAGTAAAATTAACTAGACGCCTAAAGACCTGGGCTATATTTGCTGTGGTGGCTTTGGCCGTGGGCGCAAGTTTTCTTTACTTCAGGGACGCGCGGCCAAAGCCGGAGGCGTCGGTTTCTGTGGCGGTGAAAGACCTTAACCTAGCCATGGAAAATTGTTTTGAACAAAATAAAAAAGACTGCTATGTCCAGGTGGCCAAAGATGCATTGGAAAAATTTCCATATCCAACTATTTTACAAGCTTTTGCCCAAATCGAGACTCAACCTAAAATCCTAACCCGGTGCCATCCGGTCATGCATTACCTCGGCCGGCTTGAGTACCAAAAAACCAGGAACATCACCCAAACATTAATCCGCAGCCGCCCGACTTGCATCTCCGGCAGCTACCACGGGGCCGTGGAAGGTTATTTCATGGCCCAGGACATCCCCTTAAATGACCCGGACGACGAACTGTATACCAAAACCCTGACGGGCATCTGCGGCCAAAGCTCTGATTACCCCCAGCAGGAAATCTATAACCAATGCAACCATGGCATCGGCCATGCCCTAATGTTCGTAACCGACGCTGATTTGCCGAGATCGCTCAAGCTCTGCGACGCCCTCTCCTCGGCCGTGGAGAGCCGTTTGTGCTATACCGGAGTTTTCATGGAAAATTCCAATAGCTCCACCGACCCCAACCACCCCTCCAAGTACATTAAGGCCGATAACCCTTTATACCCTTGCGATGAATTAGGAAAGCAATACGAAAGCACGTGTTACGCTCTCAAGGCCCCTTATTTCTTTACTTCCACCGGCGGGGACTGGGACAAGACAATTGAACTCTGTGGCAAAATTCCTCAGCAACACCAAGGCGGGTGTTTTTCGACCATTGGGGCCAACCAAGTGGGGTTTGTTACTGATTCTGCGGCTTTAAACGATAACTGTCAGCGGCTCCCCAGTAAATTTCGAAGTTCCTGCGCCCAGGGCGTTGCCAGCCATCTGATTATTCGCTACGGCGGGGATTATAAAGCAGCCATGGCATTCTGCGCCCAGGTCCCGCTGAGCAATAAGCAGGCCTGTTACCGGCAAATCGGGCTTTCAGAAAGAAACTGGACCGCATCCGATGAGGAACTGGTCGCTGTCTGCGAAAAAATCAAAGAACCAGAATACTTATCCGATTGCCTTTCAACCAATTAAACAGACAAAAAAATCCCCGCCGAGGCCGGGGATTTTTAAATTACGTTATTGGAGAGACTGGACGTCGGTAGGAACGTATACTTCCGAGGTAACCCAGGTCTTATTCTTAGCATCATAGTAAGCGACCACGGTAACCCCCAGCCGGACTTTAAGATCTTCCTTATCCAGGAGTCCGGTAACCTGACTTTTGTTCGTGGTCTGGACCTTGGTCTGTTCGGTAAGAATAAATACTGGCAGAGCCGAATCAGACAAAGTCAACTCGATGTTGCCATTGGCGGTTTTCAGTTCCTTAATCTCGCCATAAAAGTTATAGGAAAAAAAAGCTGCTGTCACGGAGGGGTTAGTCAGAGATACCGGCAATTCGGAGGATTGGGCCGAGGTTCCACCGTTCTCTTCGTTATTTACCGCTGCCGGCTGCTTGTACTTCATGACTCCGAACACCGCGGCCAGGGCGACCACCAAAACCGCAAGCATTACCAACAAATTTTTATTTGACATATATTCTGTTTAATTCTTAATTAATTATACATATAAAGTACCCAAATGCCCAAACCCCTACTCCACCCTGATTACCCCCCGAAACTGCGGCACCACGTGGTCATGGGACTTCCAGGTGCCTTTTTTCTTAAAGACAAACGACCATTCCCCGCCTGGCTCAATCGCCTGCCCCGGGTCAAATTCCGGATAGATTCCATGAGTCGGGTGAAGGTCCGAGGCGGGCCAATGCGCATCCTGGCCCGTATTTTTAAAAACCACTCGCGTGCCGCTCTGGATGGTAATTTCCGCTGGCTCAAATCCCTTATCTGTAACTAAAACCGTGGCGGTCGGGACATTGCGTTTTTGGTAAAATACAAACCCGCCAGCGGCCAACAGAATAACAATTGATATTACCAGAATGGTTTTTTTCATGTTATCTGTTCCATGATTCATGTTATCTGATTCTATGGCGCCACCTCAATAAAGTCCGGATTTTTACCCTTGGCGGAATTCACAATTACGTTTGGACCGGAGCGGGACCAGCTCTTGGTAGAAGTATCGGTATAGTTCACGGTCAGACTGTTGGTAATGACCTCCTGGATATCCTCTGATGCCGTATCCACAGTGAAGTCGAACGTGATAACCCAGTTATTGGCCACGTTCTTGGCGCCGGAGACATTCAGCCGAGGATTGTCGGAGCAAGAGGGCGAGCTGGCCGTAATGCCCCCATTGACGGAACCCACGCCGGAAACTGCGAGATTGCGGATGTCGCTTAAATTGTCAGAGGGGTACTCGCAAATGTAATTAATCGTGGCGTTAGCAGGCCCGGAGTTCACCAGGGTAATCTGATAAGTCAACGTGTCCCCATCATTAATTGAAGTTGAGCCAGTATAGGCAGCCCCATTGACCAGGGTGATAATTTTGCGGGTATTGGCCAAGTTGGCATCACAAACCACGCTCATGGCGCTTTGTTCATTTGAAACCCCGTCCACGCTCGGCGGATAATTCTTATAGGCTTTTACAACATAGTAATAAATCGTACCTTGTGCCAAAATTTCGGTAACCGGTGTGGTGTCATTAGTATTTCGCGTAACTGCCAGTTGGGTCCAACCATTCCCGGCTGTATATGGGGCTCCCCCGCTGCCGGATTTGCGCCAAATAGTAAAACCGTCTTCGTTGTTGGAATTATCCACCCACGAAACTGTCAGTTGTCCGCAGATGCTGTTATTTATGGCATTTAGGGTTGGAGCGCTGGGCGCCGGGTAGCTATCATAAGACGGATAACTCGGATAAGACGGGTAGCTCGGATACGAAGGATAGGATGGGTACGACGGATAGCTGGGGTAAGATGGGTAACTCGGATAGCTGTCATATGATGCATAATCCGGGTAGCTGGGATACCCCGGATAGCCAGGATACGAGGGGTAACCCGGATAGGATGGGTACGACGGATAGCTGGGATAATCCGGGTATTCAGGATACTCCGGGTATTCAGGATACTCCGGGTATTCAGGATACTCGGGATAATCCGGCAGGGAGGCACACTGACAAGATTCACCCCCATCACACACAGTATCAGCACAACCATACTCTCCTTCATCTTGACAGGAGGCGTCGCCTTGACAATCACAGTTAAAATCTCCGCCTCCGGTACAGGCCCCGCCGAGGTCATCCAAAATGATTGAGCAGTCTTGTCCCCCTCGGCATACTGTAGAATTACCTTGAACATAATTAAACACCCCAAAACTGAAAACCAGGATAAATACGGAAAAAATGAATTTTTGTTTGGATTTCAACATGGTTTATATATCTAAAGATAGATTATCATAAAAAAAGAAATGGCGCGAGAGCAGGCTCTCGCGCCGAGAATTCCGGAATTGACGACTAATCCGGAATGAAGTAAACTTGACCGCCAGTGCCAGTAATTGGCGTGGGCGTCCGGTTCAGGAAGTACAACTGGCCCGCGCTTCCGGCGTAGTGCAGTTCCAGGGTTACAATGCCATTGACGGTGGCAATCACGGCTGGGGCCAAAAGCTCCCAGATCTCCCTGCCCGCGTAGCGTTCCAGCCGAATTTTGCTGTCCGGCTGATCAATGGCGAAGACGGCAACCAGTCGGCCGGGCCGATTTTGAGCCGGAATAGCAACTGAGAAACCACCTTGGGGGAGGGGAGGAAGGTGAGCCGAAACACTGAACTGCGGAATCCGAGCAATCGGCGTCCGGGTTCCAATCAGGACTCGCGCGGTGCCGCTGTGACCATCGGCACTCGTGGCCGTCACGGTATACGTGCCCGTGGTCACGGCCACGAGCCTGGCCTTGGAGGTGTCCTCCATCGGTCCAAACTCTTGCGGGGCAATCGGAGTGATTGTCCACGTGTACGGTGCCACGCCTCCTGAAACTTCAAACACCTGCGGCCAGTTTTCCTGAATGCTGGCATTCGCCGGCGTGACTGTGAGGGCTCCTGGCGGTGGGGTGATGGGGCGCGGGGCCGTGGGACTCCCACCACAGGCGATGTTGCCTCCGAGGAGGCCAACCAACGCCAAGACGAAAACGATGCTGCGAATCATTGTGTCCTCCTCAGGGATATAAAGCATTTACGAATGGGCGGTTACGCACGCCCCGATATGTTTATCGTAACCAACAATTATACTCCTGAACAGCGGTTCTGTCAAGAGTTAGGCGCCAAAAAACGGCTTAGGTTAGCCGCTTTTGAGAAACTCTGGAACTTAAGTTTGATGCTATTTTTGAAGAATTCTAACTGTAACTGTGTTGGAGTCAGTGGAGCTTGCTTGAAACTGTTCAACTGCCACGTCAAACTGTGAATTGCCCATTGTAGCTAACCCCGCCGTGGCGATATGGGCAGAATCCAAAATGCTCCAAACTTTCTGACTTAGGTTCCGATAGTATTGCTGATTGTCAAAAACCGAAACCATTGTCTGGTATTGGATTAGGTATCCGGAACGGTTGTTCTCAAATTCCACCAATTGGATTACTAAGCCGCTTGACGCTGGTGGAATTAAGGCCAAAATCTCCTCTGGCAATACTGACTGGTCAATGGTCTGCTGGCTCGCGACCTTGGGCATGGGTTCCAGTTTTCTAATCTCATAAAGCCAGCTGATCTTTTGCTCAGCGCCGCCGGATGGCGGGTCGGGAAGGACAGCTTTGTTTTGACTGGCAGTCTTAACAGAAGTTGCAGGCTTGGCAGCATCCCGAATTAACCAATAAAAAACCCCCGCAACAACAGCCAGCACCAAGGTTAAAATTAAGGCAACTTTTAAATAGTATTTTTTATCTTGAATTTCCATATATTCTACAGCTCAATACCATTATAGCACAGGTATTTAGTTAAGGAGTTTGTGGTTCATGTCCACGAACCAGTTTATCAAGCCGGTCCGCTGGCCAAATCCGGCCAAATTCTCCAGCCCCAAAACAAATAATAACCCTAGAATTATAAAAACCAGGGCACCCAGGGTGTTTAAAACCCTTGAAACCCTGATAATATTAACAAACCGCAATTTATCCAGAAATAATCCAAGCAACAAAAGTGGGGTCAGCATGCCTAATTCAAAAACTATCAGGTAAAATAACGTTTGCCATAAGTACTCCCCGGTGGCGCCTAGGGTCAAAATCGCGCCGAACACCGGAGCCGAGCAACTGCTGGCAGTTAAGCCCAGAGTTAATCCCAAAAGGAAAATTTTATTGGAATTCAGGTTGAATTTAAACCGCGGGGAAAGGCCGAGCAACATACACACCCCAAAACCTGCCAGTATAATCCCGGCCAGGGCAAACATCAGCGACCGATTGATGATTAATAGGTCGGTAATCATCTGCAATCCCAAGCCGAATGGGATAAACACCAGACTAAA
>Ga0209542_10019901_pt1 | contig 10700 bp, 6 predicted proteins | sample RifCSPhighO2_01_FD_184028 | JGI IMG/M metagenome (GOLD analysis project Ga0209542, IMG submission 184028) | Soil microbial communities from Rifle, Colorado - Rifle CSP2_plank highO2_0.1 (SPAdes) (version 2) | ecosystem: Environmental > Terrestrial > Deep subsurface > Rock core/Sediment ...
CTCTATTAGCGTTTGCATTTCTTGCCCTGCATTTAAAAAAATATAAATGGTACTTTTTTCTAATCATACTAAGCCTTTTTATTAAGGAAGATATGCCTCTTTTCGTCGCTACTTTGGGTCTTTACGCAATTATAAGACTAAGGGAATTCAAGGTGGGTATTTCGACGGTTGGAATTGGCGCGATTTCTTATTACTTAATTACTTATATTGTTATTCCTTATTTTAAAAAAGAACCGTTTGCTTACGAACACTTAGATCCAGCTTTGGGAAAAACTGGATTTGATTTAATTATTAAAACTTTTACGGACCCGATTTTAGTAATAAAATCCGCTTTTTATGATGCCCAATTTGTAAAACTGCGAACTATACTTAATTTATTAGCCTCGTTTAGCTTTTTACCACTTCTTTCGCCAGAAACACTTATTTTAACCGCTCCTAATGTTGCTGAAAGATTTATTACATATTTACCGCAGCGTTGGATCATCCGGTTTCAGTACAGTGCAGTTCTTTCCCCAATTTTTGCGGTAGCGAGTATTCATGCGGTCGAGAATTTTTTTTGGATAACTAAAAAATTAAATATAAAAGAAACAGCTAGAAAAAATTTACTTTATTTATTATCTTTTGCTTTGGTTATTTCGACAATCTACATCACTTTTAGAAATAATGCCCCATTTACGAGAATTTTAAATCCCGCCTCGTATTGCTGCTTGAGCAATTTTTCCAAAGATTATGAGATATTGAAACTTATTCCAAAAGACGCGTCTGTTATGGCCCAATCTTCTTTAGTACCCCATCTCTCTCATAGAGATAAGATATTTCGTTATGATGATTCTATTTTTACCCGCGGAATCTTTCCGGAATATATTATTATGGATGTTAATTTACACTCGGATCCACCGTATTTAAGAAGCGATTTACAAAAAAGAATCGAAGATTTACGTAAACACTCTAATTATGAAGAGCTATATTGGGACAACGAAAGGCTGCTTTTAAAGCTAAAATGAAAAAAATTCTTAGTTTTCGGATTGGCCGGTTCGAATTACTTTTTACTTTAATATTTTTATTTGGGATCGCATTACGGGTATTTTATATGGTTGCGCCTCTAGCCAAAATTAGTGCTGATGAAGCGGTGTACGGCGCAGAGGCTTTAAATATATTAAAACTTGGTGAGAGACCGGTATTTTTTTATAATCAACCTTATACTGGCGCTTTTAGCGCTTACGTAAGTGCCTTCTTTTTTGGTATTTTCGAACCAAACGCATTTTGGCTTAAATTTCCACCGCTGGTTTTCTCAATTATTTTTCTTTATTTAAATTATAAACTAGCGTTAGTTATTTTTAACAATAGAATAATCGCTCTGCTGACTTTACTTTTTACAAGTTTCACTTCTCCTTTTTGGGCAAACTGGACAACCCGAGCCGGAACAGTCTATCAGGAGATGATGGTTTTTGGAAATTTAATCTTCATCCTGGTTTTGAAGACAATTTTTGAAGAAGTTTCTGAAAGGCGAAAAACTCTTTATTTTTTTCTAATAGGATTATTTGCTGGTCTGGGGTTTTGGTTTCAACCAGCCGTCGTCTATTATTTAGTACCGACGGCGATTTTCCTCTTTTTGTGGAAACCGCTCATTTTCTTTTCGCGGTATTTTTACCTTGGAATAGCTGGTTTTATAGTGGGAGATTTACCGGTAATTTGGTGGAATCTGAATCATCAAAATATCACTACCGTTTCTCTAATAAATAAGCCTTTTGGAGTTTTTCACTCATTAAACGAGTTTTTTACCCTTGGTCTGCCAGTGATTTTTGGAATAAGAGGACCTTGGTCAACTAGCAACTTTTTTGCGACACTAGCCTACCTAATAATTATTCTTTACGCTTTTACTTTTATTTATATTTTAGTAAAAAGATTTAAAAATTTGTGGCTTACCTTTTCCTTTGGTCTTCTTTGGTGGCCGCCAAAATTTAAAATAGGAACTGATAAATTACAAAAAATAGATCTTATTTTTGTGTTCGCCCTTCTACTGCCTCTTCTTTTTAGCATTTCAGCTCCGTTTAACCAGTTCGTAATCGAACCAAGATATATATCACCAATCTATACAGGACTACCAATACTTTTAGCTTATTTTACCTACGAATCTAAGAGATTTTTTAGATATTTGCCCCATATTTTAATAGCTCTTTTTTTGATTAATAGTATTATCGGCTACGTAAAAAAACCACCTGATTCTTTTTTAAGTCAATATAAACTTGATAATTTGATTTCCTATCTAAAAGAAAAAGGGATCCATTATGTTGATGCGCAGGCAGATTTTTCTTACCGCTTAATTTTAGAAAGCGGTGGCGAGATTATTACGGCTACTATTGATAACCCGCCATTTGCGGCTCGTTACCCCTCTTATGAGGTAATGGTGAAAGGCGCTCCAAAGGAGAAAAAAGGAGCGATTTTTGGAGAACGTAGAGAAATAATTCCTTGTCAAAAAAATATTGAAGAATTGGAGACTTATTGCGTAGAAAAACTTATCGACAACCGCTTCTGGGTTTATACCTACAAATAAATTTAACTAAAGTGCTAAAATTAAGCGGATGAAGATTATTTGATCCCCAACTCTGTTCTATGGGAAATAATAAACGAAAATACTATTCCCGATAACTTCTTTAGGATTTACTTTATTAAGTTCTAAATATATTTCTTTTTCTTTTGAAAGTTGATACATTGCTTTTGAAGTTGCGCTAACAGCCACCCAACCTTTTAAATCTTCAACCGACTTTATTGGAGTATAGTTAATTCCGTAATATTCTGGATTAACAGTTCCATTAAAGGAATATTTAATATTCTCAATTTTGTTATTAACCATGAATTTCTTAAGAGAAAGATGAGATTGTCCCCAATCAATATTACTATCTGTTAAATACTTTGAACCGTTCTTTGGACCTCCAACTAACTCATTAAAATAAGTTAAGTAGTTAGGGTGAACCAATACACTGCTAATAAGATACCAAAGAAGTAAAACAGGGACTATAAAGCGTAAGGTTTTTATTGTTATTAGGTATTTTACAACTATTCCACCGACAAATATATAAATAAACGGATATATAGATAATATATGTCTAACACCGTAATTAAGTGTACTGAAAATTACAAAAAGAAAGATGGTTAAAGGTGTTAAAAGTAATACTGTTGATTTATAAATAACTTCCAGGTTCTTTTTAATCAAAATTAGATAAATTCCTAACCCAAAAAGTATTATTAAAGGTAATGGCGTTTTAATTAAGAAAACAATTGGGAAGTAGTACCACCACCCAGATTTTGAAAATTCACCTAACAGATAAAAACTAGGATTATCCTCATTAACCAGTAATAAACTTTTACGTAAACTAGTCCTAAAGTCTTTTAGTTCGAAGGGTGAAAAAGATTCAATTTTATACAAGGTAGTCCAAACACCAGCAAGCATAGGTAACTTACTTTCTAAGGTGGTATAGGTACCCTTTTGGTGGCTTCGATTAAAATTGAAGGTATCTTTAAACTGGTAAGTCGCGCTTAAAACAACTAAACTCAAAATTACAAATATAACTCCAAAGAGAAAAGCTTTCCTCCAAGAGATAAAGAAACCTCGTTTCCAGATATGTATTAAAGTGAGGACAGGAGTAAGCAAAATTAAATAGAAAAAGATTGGAGCTTTAGTAGAAACAGCTAAACCTGTGCTAGCAGAAAATAAAAGCAGGTTTTGCCAATTAGGAGTGTTTAAAAATCTTATTAGCATAAAAATTTCCAAGAAAATAAAAAGGGCGGTTCCGACATCTGTGGTAATGTAATGAGTGTGAGCTAGAAAATTTGGGTCAAAGGTATAAAGAAAAAGACTAAGCAACCCAGCTTTAACCCCAAATAACTTATTCGCCCAAAAAAATATTAACAAACCAAGTATTACTCCTAGAAAAACCGTTATTGATCTTGAAAAGAAAGTCATTAAATAAAAATTACCACCAGAATTAAAAAGTAGTTGCCGACCCAAAGGATCGGCATTCACTTCTACCTGACTATCGAATTGAGAATATTCTAGTTTTAATTTCATAAACGCTTCCGGAATAGCTTGCAGTTCTCGGATAAAGGGAAGGTTGTTACGATCAAATCTGTAATCCTTATTAACCAATGCAACATAGCCAGTTCCCAAATGAGTCGGCTCATCCCAAGTTAAAGATTCTTGCAACATAGATGATCCCGTTCTTATTACAAAAATAAAAAGCAAAAAAACTACTGAGATAGTGCCAAGAGATTCTATATTAAGGTTAGGTAATTTATCCTTAACCCCCACTAAATATCTGTTAATATGAAAGAGAAAATCCATTTGTAATTTTTTTTGCGTGTAAAACTTTTGTACTATATTATTTTCTGGATGTTTATAATATCATATATAATTATTGGGTTAAATGAAAGGTTCTAATGGATTGAACTACCCCTCTTTTTACAAACATCAAGATATAGCCCCAGATTATTACGATAAAAACATCCGCCAAAACCCCCTTCTTAGAATTTGGCATACAATCAGATTTTCTCTGGCAATTGAGATATTACAGCCATATCTAAAAGACGGAAATAGAGTTTTGGATATTGGTTGTGCTGGAGGGACTTTTCTCAGGTATTTCAAGAAAAGATATCCAAAATTGATCTTTTACGGCATTGACGCTTCAAAAGTGGCAGTTGAATATGCAAAAAAGAGAGATAAAAAGATTAATTTTTTACAAGCTGATGCTCATAAATTACCCTTTCAGAAAGAAAGCTTTGAAATAATTACCTGTTTTGACGTTCTTGAGCACCTAGAAAATCCAAAAAAAGCAATTTTTGAGGCAAAACGCTGCTTAAAAGAAAAGGGGGTTTATTTAGCTTCAACAACCACGGAGAGTCTTTTATTTAAAATTTGTTGGTTCTTTTGGCTGAAATTTAGCGGTAGTGTTTGGGAACATACTCATATTCAAGTTTTTAATTTTGATAGTTTACCTAGTTTAATAAAATCGTTTGGCTTGAAAGTGTTACTTATTAGAAAATTCCATTTTGGAATGATGCAGTTTGTCTTTGCTCAAAAAACTACTGATAAGATTTAAGACTTAAAAACCCCATTTTATTAGTGTTAAAATTAAGCGGATGAAGATTATAGAAGTAGCTCCTTATTATTATCCTTTTGTTGGTGGGGTAGAAGAAGTGGTGCGGCAGTATAGCGAGCGCTTGGTTAAAAAAGGACACTTTGTAACGGTTTTTACTTCTAAGTCAGGAGAGGGTGAAGAAAAATTAAACGGTGTCGATATCAAACGTTTTTGGTCGCTGCCCTTTCTTCAATTTGGCGGTTACTTACCAATAACTCCCGGACTTGCGTTTGGTATTCTTAGTGAAAATTCTGATTTGATTCATCTTCACGCTAATAAACGTTTCACCACGGACAGCGCTGCTTTAGCAGCTAAATTGAAAAGAATTCCGTTTGTTTTTAGTCCGCATGCCGGAAGTTGGGGCAAGAGTTTTTTTGGCCAGGTACATAACAAAACTTTAGGAAGAATCGCTCTTTCGGCTAATGCTGTAATCTGCGTTTCCGAATTTGAGAAAAAAATTATTGAAGACTCTGGATTGGCTGTTGAGCGTTTTGAAATTCTACCGAACGGAGTAGCCTTAGAAGAATTTGAGAAGAAAAGAGAAAATATTTTTAAAAATTACGGATTAGATAAGAAGAAAATTGTTCTTTATGTTGGTCGCTTGGCATCTCATAAAGGCCTTGATACCTTAATAGAAGCTGCAAAGAGAGTCGTTAAAGAAATCCCCGAAACCCACTTTTTTTTAGTAGGGCCGGATGCTGGTGAAGAGGATCGGTTACGAAAGCAGGTTGCTAACCTAAATTTAACTAGCTTTGTTACTTTTGCGGGAAAACTTTCAAGAGAAGATTTAATAAGTGCTTATCAAAATAGTAGCCTTTTTTGTTTGCCAAGTAGAAACGAAGCTTTTGGTATCGCAATAATAGAGGCTTTTGCTGCCGGAACCCCGGTTATAACCACCAAGATTCCTTCAATAACTGAAATCGTGACTGACGGTGTAAACGGTAGGTTAGTAGCACCAGGAGATCCAGAAAGACTAGCCGCCGCTTTATTGGAATTACTCAAAGAAGAAAAATTAGGAAAAAGTTTTGCCCTTGAAGGTACAAAAGTTGTGAAAAACCATTACAACTGGGAAAAAATTGTTGATAGATTAGAAGAGATTTATCGTTCGGTCATAAGATGAGAATACTTTGGTTTACCTACCGGCTTCCGTACCCGGCTGATAGCGGTGGGAAGGTAAGAGCCTACAATTTAATAAAACAAGTTGCGAAAGAGCACGAAATAATTCTTTTTAGTTTTGTGCGCGAAAAAAAAGAGCTAGTCGGGTTGGATGAATTACGGAAATATTGTAGTCATATTTTCACGTTTCAGCGTCGTACCCTTTTTAATCCCTTAAATTTTTTTTACGCCACGTTTTTGCCTTTTCCGGCAGCCCTATATTACTCACCGCCGATAAAAAATAAACTCTCTTATACTACTAAAGAGTTAAATATTGACCTAATCCATCTCGAATCCTTTTATACGGGGGTTTATTTACAAAATAGCATAAGAGTGCCGATTATTATGGGTAATGAGAATCTAGAGTACCAAATATATCAGCGGAGAGCTGATTTAACAAAACCACCCGCAAAAACAATACTGCATCTCGATACAATTAGAATGAAGAAATTTGAAGAAGATCTCTGGAGGAGGGCAAGGATAAATCTAGCGGTTTCTGAAAGCGATGCAAAGGTGATTGAAGAAGTGACAAAAAAACCCTGCTACGTTATTCCAAACGGAGTCGATATCGACTTTTTTGCAAAAACTAAAAAGGAAAAATTAAAAAGCCCTACGGTCCTTTTTGTCGGCGATTTTAATTATATTCAAAACCAAGATGCGGTAAGATTCTTGGTTAAAGAGATTTGGCCGTTAGTTTCCAAAAAAATTTCTAATATCAAACTTCTTTTAGTTGGTAGAAACCCAACTAGAGAAATTTTAAATTCAAAAACTCCCTCAATTGAGATCCTACCCAACGTAGAAGATATAAGAACCGCTTACGGCGCTGCTTCTATCTTTATAGCACCACTTCGAGTCGCGGGTGGTACCCAATTAAAAATTCTCGAGGCAGCCGCAACTGGTTTACCAATAATTACAAGCCCTTTAGCTAAGAAAGGTTTAAAAACTACCCAAGAGGAAATTTTGACAGCTGATACTGCTAGCGATTTTGCCTCTAAAATTACACTTCTTGTCAAAAACAGGAACTTTAGTGATAAAATAGGTAAAGCCGCTTTGGGTCTTGTTAGAGACAGCTATTCCTGGGTTGAAATTGGTAAAAAATTGGAAGATGTTTATAAAGCCGCTACCAAAAATTAACAGCTTAAAAATCTTACAATTCCTCATTCTTTTATTTGTAATTGCAATACCAATCGCTGATCATACGAGATTTAGTATTCTCTTTAATAGATTAATCCCTGTTAGATTAATTTTCTTAATCCTATTAGGTTTTTCGCTAGTTTTCCTTATTGTATATATTAAGAAAGTTGGTAAAGAGAAGTTTGAAAAAGCGGCCAGTGAATTTGTAAAGGATAGGTTTTTCCTCTTACTAGCATTCATCTGGTTAGTGAGAGTTATCTCGATATCTTTCTCCCAGAACTTAAAAGCTAGTCTTAGCTTACTTGCCTTTTATACTTCCGTAATAATCTTGTATCTAATTTTAAGATTTGTATTGGTGAAAAGCCGATTTTTTGTCTTCCAAATTATTAGGGTTTATGTTTATGTTGGAATATTAATCGGTTTGTACGGGCTGCTGCAGTGGCTGCTTCACTTTACCAGTATAATTTTACCCGGTGTTTTAGTTGGCGGCGATTACATTAGGATTCCGGGAACTTATTTTGACGCAAATCATTTTCCCGCTTATCTTGCTAGCCTTGCACCACTTGTTTTGGTTTTTGGTTGGCTAACAAAGGATCCTTACAAAAAAGTTTTGAGTTGGCTAATATTTTTTATTCTTACAATTGTTGTTCTTTATACTTTTAGTCGTAGCGGCGTTATTGCTTTTGGGTTCGCAACTATCTCCCTACTTATTTTAAGTATCTACTTTGGTTTTCTGAAGAAAGTTGTACCCTTAATTGTAATTTTAGTGTTGACTTCGGCGGTAGTTTTTGTTTCAGACAGAACTCCTAAATCTTTACTTGATAGAGCAAGATCTGTTTTTAATACTAGCGAAAAATCAACCATTGCTCACCGGCTTCTTATTTCAGGCGAAATTGAATTATTTTTAGAAAACCCGATTCTAGGCGTTGGCTACGGTGGCTTTAGTGAAAAATTTAGAGCCACAAAATACGGACTAGAACATCTCAAAATAGATCCAAATCCCCAAATCAGGCTACCACCTCACAGTGTTTGGTTTGAAACACTAACCGAAACCGGACTAGCCGGAATAATTCCCTACAGTATTTTTATGGCGAGTGTCTTAATTTATCTTTTCAAATTCATAAAGCAAACTTCAAATAAAATTATCAGACTTTATGGGATCGGTATATTTTCTGGAATAGTTGGCGTTTTAACTGGTGGGTTATTTTATTCTTACAATTTAGAATTTTTCTGGTTTATTATCTTTTTGGGGATCCTCTTTCCTCTTTGTGTTCAGATTCTCTTAAAGGAAAAACTAATTTTTGAAGAAAAAATTACTCGGGAAAAATTGCCTTGGGGAGAAATCTTACCAGCTTTAAGTGTGGTTGCTTTTGCCGGAGTTTTAACCTTTTGGCAGCTTGGAAAACTCCATTTAATTGATTGGGATGAAGCAATTTACGCTGGCGTGGCAAAATCAATGGTTTTGACAAAAGATTTTTTAACGCCCACTTGGGCGGGTAATTTATGGTTTGAGAAACCGCCTCTTTATATGTGGCTAACCGCTTTTTTGTATAAGTTTTATGGTCAAACTGCCTTCGTGGCTCGTTTCTGGGCGGCAAGTTTTGGAGTTTTAGGAGTGCTATTCACTTATCTTTTAGCTAGAAAATTATTTGGCCGCTTTGTGGGAATCCTTTCCGGAATAATTTTGGCAACAACCTTTCATTATTTATATTACTCCCGCAACGGAATTTTAGATGTTCCAGTTACGTTCTTTATGGTAGCTTGCATATTTTTCTTTATCTTGGGACGGGAAAAACCAATATGGTTTGTTTTAAGCGGATTATTTTTGGGTTTGGGAGTCATGACCAAAGGAACAGTGGCTTTTTTAATACTGCCGGCGCTTCTTTCTTTGGTAATTTTTGAAGAAAATAAAAAAGTATTTTTAAATAGATATTTAGGTCTAGGATTTGGAGCTTTCTTACTGACAGTCTTGCCTTGGCACCTTTACATGTATTTTAAACACGGCAAAACCTTTTTAGAAAGCTATTTATTTTACCATGTTTTCCTACGTGCGACGAGCAGTATTGAAGGTAAAAGTGCTGAAACCTTGGTTTACATTAAAGTAATCCGAAATAGCATGAGAATTTGGTACCTGCCGCTACTGCCGGCTTTAATATGGTCTCTTTGGCAGATTTTTAAAAAGAATAAAAATATAATCTTTTTAAGTGTTTGGGCGGCCTTTATATTTTTAGCTTTCAGCGCCGCAAATAGTAAATTGATTTGGTATATTATCCCAATTTACCCACCTTTGGCAATTCTGACCGCTAAATTTATTTCTGAAGTTTTAGGTTACATTCAAGAGTATTTGAAAATTTATATTGGGTCTTTGGTAAAAATAATACGACCGACTAGCTTAATCTTCTTAATTATTTTAGCTTCTGGTTACGTATTTCACCGTTGGGACTTGATTATGCCTAAAGATTTTACTTATGACGAGGTAAAACTTATTTTAGAGAAAGACGAGTTGGACCGTACTAGCGGTGTTCCGTTTGTAATAGCTGGTTTTGCCCCGCCAGTGCCAAGGTATTATTCTAACAGTCCCTTAATATTAGTTCCTAAAGAAGAATTTGAGGGAGTGATTTTACAAGGAGGACGTAAGTTTGCTTTAGTAGAAAGAGAAGAAGCAGAAAGAGTTAAGAAAATTTTTGCGCAAAGAGCTTTTGATCAAGAATACTGGCTTGCTGTTAGCTCAGGTAAGCGAAATTCTGACCAAGCATATTGGATTGTTGCTACCTCTGGAAATTTAGCTTTAGTCGATAGATGGTAGATAGATTAGGGATGGATAAAAAGCTTAGCGTAGTAATAGTGAACTTTAATACGAAGGACCTACTTAATAATTGCTTAAATAGCCTTAAAAAGACTCTACTTAATTTGAAAATTATTGTGGTTGACAATGCTTCAACTGATGGATCGGCAGATCTGATTAAAAAAGAATTTAAAGAAATAAGATTAATAGAATCCAGAGAAAATATCGGGTTTTCTGCCGCTAATAATTTGGCTACTGGCGAGATTGATACACCCTACGTACTTTTTTTAAACCCGGATACAATAGTTCCCTCAAATACCCTGGAACCCCTATTAGAATTTATGGAAAAGGAACAGAAAACAGGTGCTTTAACCTGTAAAGTGGAATTAGCGGATGGTAGTTTTGATAAAGATTGTCATCGAGGTTTCCCGACACCTTGGGCGTCTCTTACCTTTTTTTTGGGTGCTTCGAGAATTTTTTCGCGCTCGAAA
>Ga0209542_10019902_pt1 | contig 10700 bp, 11 predicted proteins | sample RifCSPhighO2_01_FD_184028 | JGI IMG/M metagenome (GOLD analysis project Ga0209542, IMG submission 184028) | Soil microbial communities from Rifle, Colorado - Rifle CSP2_plank highO2_0.1 (SPAdes) (version 2) | ecosystem: Environmental > Terrestrial > Deep subsurface > Rock core/Sediment ...
CAAGTTTCCGAGGTTTTGGAGCGATCCCGGTGGTTGGCGCCGGAGTAGAACGGCTCTACAAAGGACTCAACACTCTGCTGACCAGAAAGTCGACGATCATCCCGTTTGGATTTGACCTGGCGGCAACGACCCTTGCGGCAAAAGCAAAGTATATGAAGTGGGCGGATGAGCCGTCGACTCAGGGAGCAGCTCCGACATAAATATATGAGCGTACTACAGGATTTTATACATGTTGTGACGCAAAGTACCCTTCTCACTCGCGCACAAAAAAAGGAGTTTCTGGATAAACCGGAGATGCTGCCGGAGGAGTACAGAGAGAAGATAATCGGGATTCTCGGGGAGTTTGATAGGAAGACCAAGGCCAGGGTGAAGAGGGTGAAGAGTGGCGCGGAACAAGTACTCAAAACATAAGGTATAATGAGAGAGATCCCTCGACTACCCTTCGACTACGCTTAGGGTAAACGCTCGGGACATGCCTATGCAACAGAAAGAACGACCACCGGTACCGCAGAAATCACCACAACTTGAGGCGGTTTTGGCCGGCTGGGATACAGAGATGGGAAAAGAAAAAGAAGTGGCAAATACGCTCGGCACCAAAATTGCAGACCTCGTCCGGGATATCGGGACTGCTAATGAGAAGGCCAAAGAAAAGTTTGACGAAACAGCATTTAAGCATGTGTTGCGAGGCGGTGTGACAACAATGATAGGCACTGGTTTAGAAGTTGTACTTGATAGTGTATGGAGTGATGCATTGAAAAATGGAGAATTATGGCTTACCCGAGCGAGATTACCAATAGGAAAGGGAGTTATAGATAGTTTGCATTCGTTACGAGAGAGGCCGCAGTATTTTGTGGAAAATACGAGTAAAGACTTGATCACTGGGTTAACATATAACACAATTTCGTATTTCTCTAATAGGCTCCTCCCGTCAGTACAACCAAGCCATTTATTGTGGTCTATTTTTACAAATGCAGTCGAAGCAGTAGGGACGAAGGGATTGCAGAGCGAAGTGCAACACAATAGAGCGGAGCAAAGCAAAATTCAAGCAGAACAGGCATATAATCAAGCTCAAGAGAATCTCAGACAAAAGGGATATGATCAGAAAAACTTATCGAACACAGATAACGCAACGATCTACGCAGCCCAAGTTCGGGAGGCAGCTACATTACTCGAATCAACGAGGACAGCATTAAACACGATCACTGTACCTGCGACTGAGGGACTAATAGAGTGGCAAACAAAACTACGAAAATACCTAAAATACTCGAATCCAGCGACAATTTTGGGCATTGATTGGATTATTGATGGATTTGGTACGCTCGTTTGGAACTTCAGTAAAGTTCGGAAGGTAAGGAAAGAACGTGGTGGTTTGCCGGGGAAAAAGGTGGAGATGCCCAAGGAAGAAAAGAGATGGGAAGATAGGAAGACGGGAAGGTGGGAAGATAGGAATAAAGATAAGGTATATTACGGACGTTCGCAGTGGAATCCCCAAAAGGAGGAAATCAATGACCTTGGCAAATCTTTCTAAAAAGATCCAACAGACCAGATTGTTTTCTGATGCTCAGAAAGTCGATCTTTTGGTGAAGCTAAACGAAGCAAGTGCTGAGGATGTGAAGAAGCTTGAGGCTGGGATAGACGTATTTGATCGGGAGTACAAAGAGGCGATCGACAAGCGGAGCAAGGAGATTTTGGAGCTTCTGGCTAGTCTTCTCAAAGACATGTCTGCCGAAGAGAAGAAAAAGCACCAGGAGGCCATAGACGAGATGGCCATGGGGATGGCGCTGCTGCAGCCCCAGGTAAACTAAACGCAAAAATTCGTAAGGCCACCCCTTGCCCCGTAACACAAGAGTGTGCGGGGTAAACCGGCAAGGGAGTGGCCTTTTAAGAAAAGCCTAGCTTTTTACACGAGGCGCGATTGTGGCGCGATTGTGGCGCGATTTGTGGTATACTGCTCGAATATGTATGCCCCAAGGTTTACGATCACACCGGCGATAAATTCCGCGATCGCGCGGATTGAGCGGCTCCGTACCATCGTGGAACGAAGTAGAATATTGCCGTCCCGCGAGGTGGTACTACGGCGTCGGGCAGCTATTGAGGCGACCCGAAGCTCAACCGGGATAGAAGGAAACCCATTGAGCGAACGGGAAGTAGAGCGGGCTCTTGCAGGAACATACACCGGTCACGCTGATCGTTTCGTCACCGAAGTCGTCAACTATAAAAAGGCGCTCTCATGTATCGAGAAGCTCTCGGAAGACAAACATCCGTTTACCGTAAAAAACATCCTTTCTTTACATCGGCTGACGATGCATGGGCTTCTGCCGAAAGAGAAAACAGGAAGATTTCGGAAAACGCCCATTTATGTCGTCGATATCGTCGGAGGAAAGGATATCCTGCGGTATACGGGTCCAAAACCTGATGCAGTGGCAGGTCTTGTTGACGATCTCTGTGCGTGGCTTGATACAGACGCTTCTTCTCTCCACCCGGTGCTGACGGCCGGGATTTTTCACTATGCATTTGTGTCGATCCATCCGTTTGCCGACGGCAACGGACGGGTGACGAGACTCCTTACCCTCCTCCACTTGTATTGGAGCGGATACGGATTCCGGCGGGTCTTAGTACCGGACACCTATTACTTTTCCGACCGGAAGCGATATTACGCGGCGCTCAATCAGGCACGAACGTACCAGAAACAGCGGCAGGCTGATATGACGCCGTGGCTCATGTATTTTACGGACGGATTACTTGCCGCGGCAGAGGAACTTGCGGAAAAAATAACCAGCGTATCTGTATCCGGCGATCGGAGAGAAGTCGTGACTTTGACCCCGGATGATTATCGGATCGTGGACCTCATCGGTTCATTGGATAACGCAGGCATCGCAGACATTGTGGCTGCAACAGAGCTCTCCAAGCGCACGGTGCAGCGGCGGCTCAAGTATCTTGCGGATAATCGGATCTTACGACGGATGGGTGCGGGCCCGTCCACGCGCTACTTGCTATAGGACACTATCTGTGGTATACTCGCGAGCTATCCTATGCAATCGACTGAGACCAGACAAGATTTGCGGCAGATGTTTGGTGTGCGTGAAGATACGCCGATCCCATCTGTGGTAAACACTCCCGTGAGAGAACCTTTTGTTTCCTTTGCCGGCACAAACCCCATGGATGTCCAGGCCGACATGACGCCTGCGCCCCAATACACCGAGAGCCAGATGGGCTTCCAGAGACTCCTGCTTCGTGAGAAAAGAGGGGAACGCCAGCCAGGGGAAGGATGGAAGAGCGCGTTGTTAGCACTTGAGGTTGGTGGTGCCGCAACGATTGCAGACTTGGTGGAAGGAAACGTGGTGGATTTTGTATTCCGAAAGAAGATGGAAGATAACACCGAAAAGAAGGTGGATGCGTATCTAGCGGCGAACAAAAAGTATCAGGATGAAGTGAAGAAGGAGAAGGGGGTTGAATTTAATAAATTATCTGATAGCACTAAAAAGTTTGGAGATGAGGCCAATACGCTCAGAAACGTCGCCCGGAAACAGCAGGGTTTCCAAGGTGCTTTCGATTTTGCTGAAGAATGGTTTTCGGACAGCCTGTATGCCAGCGTTGCAAACGCCTGGGTGCGGTTGATGACCGGAGTGGACGGCGCGAAATACGTCTCTGAAACCTCAGCATTTATAGCAGACTGGGTAAATGCAGTCAGCCAGGTGTTTTTTGGAGATCAATATTTCCCAAAGCAATATCATACAACCAATACGATGGAAAACGGCAGGACAAAGCATAATGTAGAAAAGTTCTTCGGATTTTTCAATAAGTCATATAGGACGATGGACTTTGTCAACCCGGTAAACGTTGAAGCTGCGTTCCGTGCGCTCGAGGAAATTCCAGTTGTCGGCGACGGAGTTGCGTGGGCACATGAGAAGACGGATAAACTCCTTGAAACAACCATACTGCGCTGGGGGAACACGTTAGCCTCAAAAGGTCTCCTGGGCTATCACATAGGCACGAACGTCAAATCTGTCTAATATCGTACCCACGGCTGGATTTCCTCTATATTGTTATAGGCCATATTTTGTGCTATAATACCTCGTACTGCCTATCATAGTAGGCTATTTTTATGAACGCAGAAGCACCAAAATTTGCCAACGCCACTGAGGCTATCGCAGCCTGGGAACAGGATAAGCTGCGTGCCCGGCAGGACTTCTACAAAGATATGTATCAGACGGGGAAGCGAAGCCCATATCAGAAAGATCGTCCCGGTATCGATCTTAAGAAGGTAGGAGAGGCGTGGAAGGATCCCGCCACTCAGGGCGAAACGAGTCGCATCATGGCGGTAGACATTGCTCTTCGAGGAGGAGCCGATAAGGAGTATAACCAGCTTGGAGATATGGGCCATCGAGCACAACGCATGGCGGTGATGGTGGAAAACATGCTGCCCAACATCGCACTTGATATTCTTACCAGCATACCGGCAAATCTTGCCGATAAAGCAGTGACTGATGTATTGAAAGGTAAAATAGAAGTCGCGAAGAAGCTTGGTGACAGCCTGGATAATAAAAAGTTGGTTGATCGTCTCAATTTTCAGCTAGGATCATTCAAGGCATTTGCCCGGTTGTTTAGCGTTATGAACGATAAAAATGTTACCGCGTTTGGTGACACACTTATGAAGTGGAGAACCGGTGAGAAACAAGGATGGTTTACCGGAGAATCATCGGATAAACTTAACGATTTGGTAACAGCAGGATACCCTGAACGGATAGAAGATTTTGTGAACGGCCCGACGATTGAATCCGCGTTTCGTATCCTTTACCAAATTCCGGTACTGGGAGCCTTGATAGAACAATTATGGACGAGGTGGACACTGTTCCAATCGAAGTCTGCATACCACAAAGGAAATTTGAAGGGAGCCTATGCGGCAGCTGGTATGTTTATCGGTATATTGCGGAAAGTGGATGAGAAGGATATGAAGACACCGTCATGGTGGATTACGAATAAACTTTGGGAAGGTGGAGAACGCGTATTCCGAAAAAGTCAGGCAGGAGCAGTTTCTACAGCTTAAAATAGGCTCTATTTTCCTCTGCAATTTGACACCTTTCCGCTATAAGTATATATTCCGCTCAGCATGGGCGCATACATCGAAACCAAGGGGTGGGGAGTACCCCAAGACAGATTAGATCGTCTCCGGTCAATTTGGGGAACATACAACGCAAACGAAGTAGTTCGGAATGTCCAAGGCATGATGCGTACAAGCGACTACCGTGGTAAATACATGCTTGAACCGCAAGGGATGACTGTTGGAGCCGGGACTGTGGGTTTACTGCGTCCGATGTGGTGGTTAGGTACACCACGCATAACTTCTTCATTGGTAATGTGGGAATATGGGAAGGATTGGGATGTACGTGCTGATTCGTGGGATGACAATACGACGAATACATGCCATGGGTTTACATTGGGATTAGTGGAAGCTCCGGGAAGAGCAGGTATTGGTAGATTTCACGCGCAGTTTGTGGTGTGGGGAGAAGAAGCGTTAGGAACTGTAGACGACATTAATGGATATGCCCAGTTACTGGAACGAGTAACTGAATATATCCGGAATGCCAGGATTAAGGCAGATAAATGGACGCTTTTCAAGTAGTCTGATTTTGAGATGTGCATTAACCTGTGATAATGCTTTCTTAATTCCCCAGCGATTTTGTCTCATCTCGGGGTAACAATTACGGCTTAATCATGGGGGCGGCGAGGAGGACGGCTTGTTTGTGGAAGAATGCTTTGAGTGTTTCCAGGGAAAGTTTTTTCTTCATGACGGGAAGAGCCTCGATATTGTCCACATTTGTATATAGTGAGGCGGCGTAGAATGGCTCGATGTCCATTTTGAATTTGTGCGCCACTCCTTCCCGTAGATCCCACATCGTGTAGCGTTTGAGGATGTAGTAAAGATCGACGTAGTCTTTGCCGGTCGTGCGCTGGGAAAGCGTCATCAACTTGTTGACGCCGATATCAGCGATGCTGTCGATGGAAAGACCTAAGAATGTTTTGCCAGATGATTCCAGCGGTTCGTATGGATAGTAGACGATGTCTACTTTAAGATGTTGATTTTTTGGGAATGCCATGGTGTAAGCGATCCGGTCGCCGATACGTACATACTCGATTTTGGTTGCGATTGGACCAATGTATTGAGAAACGATCCGAACGACGCGCGGCTCGTCCAGCGGCAGTTTGGAAAACAGATCGATATCCTCGGAGAAGCGGTGGTTGAGATAGCAGGCCGAAAGTGCCGTACCGCCGGTAAGGTAAAAGGTATTACGGATGTGCGGGTCAGTAAGAAGCGCGGTCAGAAACCGTTTCTGGATGGGAGTGAAATGGTAGGTTATATCTTTTCCCATATGAGATAGCGAAGGAGATTGCGGCGCAGGGGATCGATATTGAGCTTTTTCCAGTTTTTTTTCACTGCTTTTTTTGAGATTTTCCGTTTACCGGGGCCATAGTTGATCATGCGCTCGAGGAGAAGCAGCCGGCCGGAGGCAGTTTTTTTCAAATCCTTCTCGCGATAGTCCCAAAGATGCATGGGTTTATTTTACCCCCTATTGACACTTCTGACAAACGTCGGGTACAATACTCCTTGCCTTTGTCACCTATATCCGCCTCTGGTGGAAGTGGTGAATCGGAATGCGGAGGCTCCACATTCCCGCAAGAGCGGGATGCGGAGTAAACACGTTCTTTCTTTTTCATGAGAATCACCATTACATATAACCAACCCTTAACCAGGCGACGTTTACGTGTGATGTAATACTTCTTACAAAGAGGAAGGTACGAACCCCGCATCTAAGGCGGGGATTTTTTTGATCCCTTTGCACATTAAAGAAAGCAAGCTTCATTTGTTTAGCCCGAAAGGGCCGTTAGCTTAGCTGGTAGAGCGCAGCATTTGCAATGCTGAGGTCGGGAGTTCGAATCTCCCACGGTCCACCAGACGACGGCCATATGCGGGTCAATGAAGACCCCGCCATGTGGCGGGGCAGGGTCCGGCGGTTCGCCCCACAACAGAGCTTCGCTCTGTGCGGGGTAAAACTCCGCCCGGGTCCACTTCGACACAGGAGTGTCTCAGTGCGAGGTTGTCACAACGTTCCAAACTCGCACGAGAGGTACCACGTTCTCGCCGAAGACGGCTCGAATGTGGCACATCAATACGAGTTTCTCGCCGAGGACGGCTCGAAAGTGGCACGGAAATGGTTCTTGTATCGGGAATAGCTACATATTATATATAGCTACTCTCGCGACAAGAGCGCGAATGGCTCTTTAATATATAAATGACTTTTCTGTAGCGCAGGTGCAATTCCTGTTACAGAAAATTAAAAAAATAAGTAACCCGTGCAAATTTTCTCAAGAAAATTTGTTCGGGTAAAGGTAGTTGCCGCGTAAGGGGGAATGAATCCCTCGTATCGTGGCCATTTTTAAGTCGAGAGAATAAGATCGTCCCGCGAAGTTTCAACGAAGTGGGACGAATTCTTTGTTCTCTGCAACGCTACAAGTCGATAATGGATGCCTTGGGTTGTTGTGCCGAAGAAAGACGTAGTTGACCGCGATAGTCGTCGGGGAGGAGTCAACATCCTGCGATCCGGCGGTTTCTGAATGGGGAAACCCATCCCGTAAGGGATATCATGTTGGGAAGGCGATCGAAAGGTCGCGGTACCAATATGAGGGGTACCACCTGAACTGAAACATCTAAGTAGGGTGAGGAAAAGAAATACAATTGAGATTCCGTCAGTAGCGGCGAGCGAAAGCGGAAAAGCCTAAACTTGGCGAAAGCCAGGGGTTGTGGGGCTCCTAACGTGGAAACATACAGATAGCAGAATGCTCCGGAATGAGCAACCAAAGAGAGTGAAAGTCTCGTATGCGAAATTCGTATGTTTTCTAAGGAGTTCCCAAGTACCATGCGGCACGAAGGCCGTGTGGGAAGCTGGGGGAACCATCCTCCAAGGCTAAACACACAACAACACCGATAGTGAACAAGTACCGTGAGGGAAAGGTGAAAAGCACCCCGGAAGGGGAATGAAATAGTACCTGAAATTGTCGACTAACAAACAGATAGAGCTTGTGCGTAGCACAATGCTAGTTATTAGTAGTTAGCTTTTAGTTTTTAGAAAGAAATTTCTATACGCTATACGCTATACGCTAATTACTATCATCGCGCTGCGCGCGAGTGATATCGTGCCTATTGAAGAATGAGCCGGTGAGTTATTTCGATGTGCAAGCTTAATCAGCCTTTGGCTGTGGAGGCGTAGGGAAACCGAGTCCGAATAGGGCGCCAATACAGTACGTCGGAATAGACCCGAAACCGGGTGAGCTAACCATGAGCAGGGTGAGTTCCGGAGAAATCCGGAAGGAGGCCCGAACTCGTCAGAGTTACAAATCTGTGAGATGACTTGTGGTTAGGGGTAATATGCCTATCCCGGAGATAGCTGGTTCTCCCCGAAATATATTTAGGTATAGCGTCTGGTCAAGTGACACTCGCGGTAGAGCACTCAAAGAAATGCCAAGCGAAAGCGAGGTATTTCTATGAAACTCCGAATGCAGATGTCATTATCCAGGCAGTCAGTCATGCGGGGCTAAGCTCGTGTGGCGAAAGGGAAACATCCCAAATAACAAGACTCTCGTCTAAGGCCTCAAAGTCTTTGCTCAGTGGTTAAGGAAGTCGCGGTTTTAAGACACCCAGGAAGTTGGCTTAGAAGCAGCCACCTTTTAAAGATAGCGTAACAGCTCACTGGATGAAAACTGCGGCGCCGAAAATGATCGAGGCTTAAGCAAAGCGCCGAAGACAGAGATGTGTGCTGAATTTATTCAGCATACGTGGTAGGGGAGCGTTCTGTTCTGCAGTGAAGTTCACGGTGTAAACCGGGATGGAGCGGATAGAAGTGAGAATGCCGGCATGAGTAGCGTTTGGAGGTGCGAATCCTCCATGCCGAATGCGCAAGGTTTCCGAAGCAACGTTCGTCGTCTTCGGGTGAGTCGGATCTAAGGGGGACGCAATTGCTATACCCCGATGTACAACAGGTTGATATTCCTGTACTAGAATCGTGTTGATAAAGACCCAAAGGGGTGACGAAGGAGAATGTGTATGCCGGCTGTGAGGCCGTTAAGCTCTAACGTAGTGAGAACTGGTAAATCCGTTTTCATGTTTAACTGAAGGAGTGATGGGGAGTCTGCGCCGCAAGGCAAGGGCAACGCATATAGTTTTGCTTCCGAGAAAAGCCTCGTTGGGGGACACGTTTTTATCCGTACCGCAAACCGACACTGGTGCGCTGGTATTAGAGTACCAAGGCAAGCGAGTGAGAGTAGTTCAAGGAACTCGGCAACAAAAGCTGGGCGTAACTTTTTGGAGATGCCCTACCTGGTGTAAAAGCCAGGTCACAGTAAATGATGCTATGCAACTGTTTAACTAAAACACAGGTCTCTGCGAAGCGGAAACGCAACGTATAGGGGCTGACACCTGCCCAGTGCCGGTAAGTTAAGAGTGGTTGGTGATCCCGATTTCGAAAGAATATCGGGAAGGCTAGCTTCTCAAGCTCCGGTGAACGGCAGCAGTAACTATAAACCAACAGTTGTAGTTACTATAAAAAATCTGGCCATATGCTGGAAACGCTCTGTATCTGACGATACCGAAAGGTAAAAATTCGTGCAGTGGAGTCAATCAGCAGGAAAGATCCGCCGATGAGGCGGAAATCCTCAGAGACTATACGCCAGACCGAGCCTATGTGGCGCGGATGATATAGTCCGGACCTTACAGCGATGTAAGGTGGTGCTTAAAAGCATCTATAAAACATAACAAACTGTTCTATGGTAGCGAAATTCCTTGTCGGGCAAGTTCCGACCCGCACGAAAGGTAGAATGACATAGCAACTGTCTTGAACTATAACTCGGCGAAATTGAAATGGCTGTGAAGATGCGGCCTACCCACACTTGGACAAAAAGACCCCGTGAAGCTTTACTGTACTTTGACACTGAGGACGCGATGTTGACTGTCGAGCATAGGAGGGAGCCTTCGGGCACCAGTGGAATACCTCTCTTCGGCATTGCGAATTCTTACTTTTTCCGGCATAAAAATCCCGGAATAGGACACTGTCAGATGGGCAGTTTAACTGGGGAGGTTGCCTCCAAAATCGTAACGGAGGCGTACAAAGGTTGGCTAACCCTGAATGGAAACCAGGGCGTGTCGTGCAAACGCGGCAAGCCAGCTTGACTGCGAGACGTACAGGTCGAGCAGATACGAAAGTAGGTGTTAGTGATCCTCGCATGCCTCGTGGGAGGCAGCGGGCTTAACGGATAAAAGCTACTCCGGGGATAACAGGCTGATCGCTTCCGAGCGTCCACAGCGACGAGGCGGTTTGGCACCTCGATGTCGGCTCATCCTATCCTGGGGGTGGAGAAGCTCCCAAGGGTCCGGCTGTTCGCCGGTTAAAAGGGTACGCGAGCTGGGTTCAGAACGTCGTGAGACAGTTGGAGATTCAAAGCTGTCCGCTTTCAGACGTTTATTTAAGAAACCCCATCGAGATTATTTACTGTTAACATGAAAGCCATTTTTACTTACACTTAAGTGAAATGTAAAATCTGACTATATGCTGGAAACTCCGAGCATCCAACAATACCCCTTGGTAACAATTTGTTGGTGCGGATTATCAGCAGGGAAGGCCCCGATTTAATCCGCACCAACAAATTGT
>Ga0209542_10019905_pt1 | contig 10699 bp, 14 predicted proteins | sample RifCSPhighO2_01_FD_184028 | JGI IMG/M metagenome (GOLD analysis project Ga0209542, IMG submission 184028) | Soil microbial communities from Rifle, Colorado - Rifle CSP2_plank highO2_0.1 (SPAdes) (version 2) | ecosystem: Environmental > Terrestrial > Deep subsurface > Rock core/Sediment ...
AAAATCATGGTCGAAAAACCGCCCCGAGCGAAGCTAGCATGCCACTGGTGTTGAGCCCGCAGGCGATCACCAGTGGTGGGCGGTTTTTTTGACATACCACGCAGCTTACTGCGATAGGGATTTTTATTCCAATCGGGATTATATACCCAGCTGCTAGCAGCGACCTCAGGGAGTTAGAAACGTTAGCTGCGGAAAAACTTATAACTTACTGCCTGGAACTATAACTTCAGAAAATTTATATACCCTAAAAAATGTATGATGGTTTATGAGCAAAATATTTTGGATGATTATTATCTTAAGTTTAATCTTAATTGTTGGTTGTACCCAGACTAGTGACTCCCCCGGGATTCTGGAAACAGCACCGGAAAGAACTTTAGGTGATTCTAATAATCCCGAGACTAATAATGAGGGTTCTAGTTGGATGACCTTAACTTTAAAAGATCTGAACTCTGGCCAGAGCTTTAAATTAACTGACTTTCAAGGAAAGAAAATATTACTAGAAAGTTTTGCAGTTTGGTGCCCAGTTTGTACTTCCCAGCAGAGGAATATTAAAAAATTGCATGAAGAACTAGGCGATGGATTTGTTTCAATTGCTTTAGACACCGATCCTAATGAAGATGAAGATTTAGTTAAGAATCATGCCCAAAGTAATGAATTTGATTGGCGATATGCTGTAGCTCCCAAAGCCATGACGCAAGCCCTAGTCGATGAGTTTGGTATCGGGATAGTAAGCGCTCCATCAGCCCCAATGATATTAATCTGTGAAGACGGTTCGACTAGATTCTTACAACGTGGTTTAAAATCAGTTAATGAATTAAAGGAAGAGTTAGAGAATGGATGCTAAATGGTTTCAATGTTACTTAATTTCTGGCTGGCCTTTTTAGCTGGCTTATTTGCTCCTTTAGGAGCAGTTTGTATTTTGCCGTTATATCCTGGATTTCTGGCTTATCTGGCTGGTCAATTGAGTAAAAATAAGACCAATGATAAATCTAATAAATCAATTGAATTTCAAAGCAATAAAAAGACTATTGTCTTATTTGGGTTGGTAGTAACGGTAGGGGTGATTATATCCATGCTGATAATTGGCTTAATTTTCTCTACTCTCTTAAAGGCTTCACTAACCAGGGCTATTGGAATTATTTCTCCAATTGCTTTTGGTATTTTAGCGATAATCAGCCTTATGTTAATGTTTAATTTTGACGTTGGCAGATTTATGCCGAAATTTCATGCACCAGTATTAAACAATCCGTTGCTTAGCGCATTCATTTTTGGCTTATTTTTTGGGGTAATAGTTTTGCCTTGTAATCCGGCATCTCTAGCAGTTCTATTTGCAGTAAGCACTTCAGTTACCAGTTTTTTTACTAATTTTATCCACTTTTTACTTTTTGGAATTGGTATGGCTTTGCCGTTATTGATTTTAGCAGTAGTTAGTGCTTCTTGGAGCAAGATAGTTATTGGATTTTTGACAAAATATAAAAAATGGATTAATGTAGCGGCAGGTGTTATTATGTTGTTAATATCTTTATATTACTTAATTTTTGTCTTTAAGATATTTGAATAGGAGAAGAGGTGTACAGAATGGAAGCGTTAGAAGTTTTAGCAGTTTTGATATTAGTAACAATAATTATTATTTTGTTGACACCGATGAAGTGGATGAAATTTGCTAAATGGCTTATACCTAAGAGCGGGGTGACAATAATAATTGATTTGATGCTAATAACGATAGTTAGTTATTATGTATTATTAGACATCAGCGTTGTGCAAATTGCAGCAGTAACCTTGTTAGTTTCTGTGGTAATGTCTCTGTTCTATATCATTTATGCTAATGAATTCATAAAAGTTGGAAAAAAGATTTTGAAGGATAAATCTTTCTGGAAGAAGAGCTGGCTGCCATTAGTAATAGGGATTTATTTTTCAGTCTATGTGCTGGTAGCAGTGCCTGTTTGATTTTTTAGGTTTAAAATGGAAATAAAGAAGAAAGATAAAGGCTGGCTGGGAATTGGCGTGATAACTGGAACCATAGCTTTGCTCTGTTGTATTTCACCAATAATTTTGGTTTTGTTAGGTTTAAGCACAACGGCAGGAGCCATCGCTTTAGGAACAAACTTATTTGATAATTATAAACTATATTTTATTAGCGCTAGTATAATATTCATGGTGATTGCAATTTTATTTTACTTAAAAAATAAAAATCAATGTTCGATTAGCGGTGTTAGACAAAATATCAATAAGATACTTCTTACTTTCATAGTGGCAGTATTGGTGTATATATTATGGTATATTTTAACTTCTTGGTTAGGAATTATCTTTAGGCAATAGCTCGGAATACTTCGATTAACTTTCTAGCTTGTTCTTCTTGGGAAAATGTTTCTATGACTGATTCTCTAGCAGCATGACCGATACTCTCCCTAGCTGTTGGATCTTTCAACTCTTTAAAAAAAGCGGCCCAATCAGTTAATGAATAAGCGATAAAACCGTTTTGCCCGGTATTAATGATTGGAAGATAAGACGGCAGGGGACTAGCAATAACCGCCAAACCGGCGGCCATTAATTGGGTAAGTCTATTAGCCGATTTAGCATAAGTTAAATCCTCCTGAACTGTTTTTAAGTCGACAGGCAGATTAAACTCTATTGGAATAATAGCTGCATCAAAACAAGGAAGTTGCTGGTAAATGGTCTCTAGTGACCAGGGCAATGTTTTAAAACTAATTCTTGAAGATGATTCTGAAGATGTATTTCTACCATCTCTTAACTTGTTTTTAAGCATTCTGGCAGCTAAACCTGCTGTTCTGGCAGTAGGAGATATAGCTCTCCAAACGCTTAGTCTTTTGATGAAATTAAAACCATCGTTTTTTATCTTTCCTGGGGAGTCGACTAGTGGTGAATAATCTCCAATAACAGTTAATCTAACATAATATGGTAAATATGTTAAGAGCGGTACTTGCTGCATTCTTTGAGAGGTTAATAAAACCACTTCCAGCGGCTGGTATTTTGTAGCTACTTGCTGGCTATAGACTGTTTTAAATCTATCTGGAGATTCTATGCCGTCATGTACAACAAATGATTTGTTGTTACTTTTAGCATAAATTTCTTTCCATGGTTCTGAAGGAACGACTACCGCATCGCAACACCTGGCCATTTCTGGATCAACATAATCGCAAATACCAAAAACGGTTTTAATGCCTCTTTCCTTAAGACTGTTAGCAGCCTTAACTGCTGAAGACCCATGAACTTTTTGGAAATAAATTATATCTCCTTGCTTGAAACCTAAACTAGCTGCGGTTTCGACTAATAAGTCTAGATTTGGTTTGGTTTGATAATGTCCAGATTGATGAATTACTACTGGCTGATAATCGGCCTGCTTTAGGAAAGGAAACATGTTGAGAGATGAAATTCTAGTACTACCATTATTTTTATCAGCGCATAAGACGTAACCAACTTTGACCATTATATCTAAAAAAAGTCTCTTTTTTATAAAATTTCCACTTAAAAAATTAATTAAGTGCTTATTCAACTGTGGAATATTCCAACCACTCTCCAAAGTGAAACAAAGATTTTACTGGTGCTTCAATGCCTATTTTGACAAAATGAATATTATTATAGATTGGTTCTCGATTAAATTTATATATACTAAAGATTAAGATATAAATATACGGGAGATAAAAAAGGAGAGTGAGATTATGGACAATCATTTTAGGGTAGCAATATTTGGTTCTGCTAGAATTAAAAAAGATGATTGGGAGTATAAGATTATTTATCAACTAGGAAAGATGCTGGCCCAGGAAAGTATTAGCTTAGTAACTGGCGGCGGTCCTGGATTGATGGATGCGGCCAGCAGAGGGCATCATGCGGGTAAAGGCAATAACAATGTTCATTCGGTTGGATTAACTATCATTTTACCGCATGAGACTAAAGAGCAAAGGGCTTTTCATCTTGATATTCAACAGGATTTTGAAAGATTTTCAAGCAGATTGGATTCTTTTATGGAGTATTCACATGCAGTAATAGTTGCGCCGGGAGGAGTTGGAACTTTACTGGAATTGTTTTATACTTGGCAGCTAGTCCAAGTAAAGCACATCTGCGACATGCCTATCATTTTGATGGGGCCAATGTGGAAAGGTTTAGTTGACTGGATTAGAACTCATCCTATGAGAAAAAATTTGTTAAGTGAAAGCGATGTAGACCGGTTATTTGTAGCTCAGGGTGTTAAAGAAACAATAGATTTAATTAAAAAAGCTAAAATGGCTTATGAGGAAGGTAAACATGTATGCCACAGCCTAGCTGGCTACAGGTAAACTTTTTTTTAATCTCTAACATGGCTGCCGATAACTACAGCTGCACTGATAATAACTAGATTTTTAATAATATATTGGCCTTCTAGTGTTAAAAAAAAATGGAATATTATTGGTATAAACTACGTTAGGCAGGATTATTAGTGGTAGAAATGTTCCAGCCATCTGTAAAAATAATAATGGAATACCGATTCTGATTAATGGCTTATATAGAAAACACAAACCAATGACTATTTCCCACCAACCTAGAAAGGGCACGAACCAAGTTGGGCTAAACCAATAAATGGTGTTAGCTATCAATTCCTGCGCTGAACTTGTTCCAAAGAGTTTAAGAATCCCGAACCAAATAAAGATCACAGCTAAAGAATAACGCAAAAAAGACAGACCTATTTTCTTCATCCAGTTAGTGATCCTCTTATCCATTTTATTAAATTCTTTCATTCTAAATCTGTAACGGCAAAACTTTCTTTAATTTCTAACACTAGTTTAGCCGGGCAGTCAATAATAGACACTTCATCGTTATTAAATTGGTCATAAGCTTCTCGTTTTGCCTCGCCATAAAACAGCACTATAGCCACCTTAGATTTTTTTAATAAGTGTAGTGAAGCTGACATTCTTTCTTTAGGTGGTTTTGGAGCATCTTTCATGGTTACAAAAAATTCTCCCTTATCTTTAACTGAATAATTTGGGAACAAAGCTCCAACGTGTCCATCTTCTCCTGATGAAAGTAAAATGATATCATAAACCCCGCCATATTTTTGCAACTCTTGTTGATATTGTTTAATTCCTTTTTCAATCAGAAAAGGATGAATATTTTCTTTAGGCAGGATGCCCTTCTTAATTAATTCATCCAAAAAGTCTTTTTTAGCCAGTTGAAAATTACTGTTTTGATTGTCTCTGGTTATTCCTTCATCTACCACAAAGATATGGATATGACCCCAGGGAACTGGTTTAGTCCTTAAAGCTTGAAAAATTCCGGAAACGCTTCTACCTCCAACTATTCCTAAGACAACTGTATCTTTTGTTTGCAGTATTTTGTGAATGGACTTAGCTATTACTTTGGCTACTTCTTTATCACATAACTCTTTTTTTGGATTAGCAATGACTGTAACCATAAATCAAATTAAAGGAAAAATTAGTATTTAAAGGTTATCTATATCTTCTTGACTGTGTGTTCACTAATTAGTTTAACTGTAGAGAAAATAAGAATTACCACTGGAATTAATAAAGATACTTGAAAAATTAAATCTCCTCTTTCCGGGCTTATGACGCGCGATATGATAATGAAGACTAAAAAAAATAATAACAATAACATTCCGGAGATAAATGGATTTTTATCTTTTTCAATTTGTACTGCCTTTACACCATAATACAAAGTAAGAACTGTAAATGGAATGGTGATTAACATAACTAAGCCAACTGTAAATATTCCCCAAATTTGTCCTTGTTCAGAACTTAGATTTCGATGAATTATGCCTAGAATTGTACCTATAATGATCGGTAGAGTAGCGATAATACTGCTCAACAATCCCTTTTTAGTATAACTACTAATTTTTTTCACCTCTTCTCCACGGCATGCCCGCCAAATTCATTTCTTACTGCGGCAATGGTTCGTTTGCCAAGTTTGAATTTTCTTTCCTTTAAACCTTTACTTTGACGAATTTTGACGGCAACATCAAATGCTGGTGCATAACCTTTAACAGCCTTCTTAGTTTGTTGTAATTCTTCTATGGTTACGCTGCCAATTTCAGTTCCAATTTTTTTGAAATCTGGTCTTCTAAGAGCTTTAGTTGTTAATTCCAATAGCCAGCTTCTGATTACTGAAGAATCCTGCCATCCTTCGGTGGCTTCACTAATCTTAATGGGGTGTTTAAATTTACTTAATAATTCCACTCCTTCAGCTAATCCCTGCAGATAAACATACTCAATGATATTGTGTACACTTTTTACGAAGTGACCGCTGCCAGCCGGACCAAAATATTTGTAACCGTTTGTAGTTGATAATGATTTGAGGAACGGCTCAAGGTACTGATACTGGTCTTTCGGTCCGCCGACCATTAGGGGATAACCATTCTTTAATCCCCAAATTCCGCCAGAGACTCCTATGTCAAAGAAATGTACTCCGTGTCTTCTGCACCAACTGTCATGTTTTTCAGCATTTTCGTAGAAGGAATTTGCTCCGTTGATTAAAATGTCATCTTTGTTTAATAACGGGAGAATTTTTTGAATCATGGTATCTGTAGGTTCTCCTGCTGGAAGCATTAACCAGACTATTTTCTTATTATCCAGGCAGTTAACTAATTCTTCTACTGAATAAGCAGGAATGGCACCTAATTGAGCAATGCTTTTAACTTTATCCTGGCTGCGATTGTAAGCAACAACTGAATGTTTATGTTTTAACAATCTTTCTACCATATTGTATCCCATTCTTCCTAATCCAATCATTCCCAGCTTCAAGTTATCCACCTCATACCATGCTTTTTTTCAAAATTCTCCAATTCTTTCGGACCATCACTGCCTTTTTCATAAATATGCACTTTTAATTTTTTAGCTTCTACTTTATCTATAATAGTCCAAGCAGATTCAATTTCATCATTTCTTACAAATAAAGATTGGTCTCCTTTAATCACTTCGTTTAAGAGAACCTGGTAGGCTTCAGGCGATTTATGTTTAGTAACACACTGATGTGAAAAATCCATTTTAATTTTTTCAACTTTACCGGCTTCACCTGGAATCTTTGCAAAAAGCTCTAAAGAAAATCCTTCATTAGGTTGAACCCTAATAGTTAAATTATTTGATTCAACTGGACAAACTTCCAGCAAACAAGTGGCTTTCTTAAATTTAATATAAATACAGGTTTCTTTTTCCTTTAAGGCTTTACCAGTTTTTAAATAAATTGGAACATTCTGCCATCTTCGATTATTAATTTTTAACTTAAGAGCAGCAAAAGTTTCAGTGTTGGAATTTTCATCTACACCTTTTTCGGTTCTATATCCTTCAAATTGTCCCAGCAAAACGTCTTCAACTTCAGTAACTTTCAGAACTTTAGACTTTTCATTACGAATAAACTCGCCGTTAAGTTTTTTTGGCGCTTCCATGGCTGTTAAGGCTAGAATTTGCAGCATATGGTTTTGAACTACGTCTTTTAATGCCCCATATTTGTCATAAAAGTTGCCGCGTTCTTCCAATCCTAATTTCTCTTTAAGTATGACCTGAATCGAGTCAATGTGTAAGCTGTTCCATAAAGGTTCTAAAATTCTGTTGGTAAATCTCAGCATTGAAATATTGCCAACCAATTCTTTGCCAAGATAATGATCAATTCGGTAAACTTGATTCTCTCGGAAGACCCGGCCGATACCATGATTAATTTTTCTGGCAGAACTTAAATCACTGCCAAATGGTTTTTCATAAACTAAGCGGGACCATTGTCCGCTTGATTCTTTAGCCAGTTTAGTTTTGGCTAAATTATCGGTAATAGTGTCAAAATGTTCAGGTAAAGTAGCCAGGTAAAATAAGCGGTTTCCTGGCAGTCGATGTTTTTTTTCTAAGTTATCTATCAAGCTCTTCAGTTTTTCGTAATCTTCACTGTTGTAAAAATCTAGCGGATGGTAGTAGGAAGCTTTTTCTATTTTAGACCAGATGGAATTGTTAACCCTCTTAATGAAACTCCTGGCTTCAGTTAAAATTGATTTGATATCAAGATCTCTTCTAGCTGCTCCAATGATTGAAAGTTTTCTAATTCGCTTTTCTTTTAATAGCTGATAAATAGCGGGAATAACTTTTCTTTTAGTTAAATCTCCAGTTGCTCCTAATATTACAAATGTTACATCTTGCATTTTTATTCCACTATTAGCTTGATTTCATGTCCAAAAATTTTGCTGATTCTCTTGCAATATTGAGCAATGTTTTGCTTAAACCAGGCTGTTCTAGATTTTTGTATTTGTCCCATGATATAATAACTGATAGTCATGATGGCGGCGTAATCTGGATTCTTTGGTAAAGGTACGTTAAGTCGATTTTTCCCCCAAGTATTATTCTTATAGCCAAAACTTATGAATAGCTCATCCGGTCTGTTGACTACGGTAGTAGCATGTTTTATGTATTCAGAAGAATAAATAGAATACGCAATTCTTCTGCCAAACATCTCTACAAACTTTTTGTCTAACATATCGCGCATGATTTCAAATTCTGGCGGAAGAATTAAGTAAAAAGCATTGTACATCTTTAGTTTAGATAATTTAATTTTCCTAATTTTTTTATTGATGAAGTTCAAAAGATCTTGTGGTTTTTCTTTAGTCTTGCTCAAAATCATGCTTAAATAAGTGGAAGTATTATAAGTGTAAGGTTCACGGTTCTTCGGGAAAATTAAGATCTCTTTGTTCTTCAATAATCTGCCTGCTTCAGAGTTAGGATTGTTAGTAACCAGCAAAACAGGTTTATTTCTTTTTTTTGCTTCTTTAACCATTAAGGGAGCGTGTTTGCCGCCGGATGAAGAGAATATGACCACACTATCAATTTTACTGATAGTCCTTAATTTTTCATGGTAGTTATTCTCGTTGCCAAAAACAGCATCATGATCCTTGAAGATAATCTGCCCTGTGGCAGCCGCATTGCCGCTGCCTAAAACTAAAGGGCGGCTGAATTGGCTGATTTTAAATTCTGGCAACTTTTGCTTTGAAAATAACTCTAAAGCTGCCAAGACACAAGTGTCTAAATCTGGAATATTCTTTAATGTAAAGGTTTGCATTATTTTTAATGAATTCATATTATACCTCTTTTGTGCAGTAAAGCAGCCACAGCCGCTCCATACAAACTAACATCATAATTTGTAATTAGATATATTGGTATTTTTTCCAGCAGTTTTTTCTGCTTCTTGCTGTTAAGAAATTCTTGTTTAAATTCTTTGCTTTTGAAAATTGAACTATTTTTAGCAGCAATGCCGCCGGCAATGAATACTCCGCCTTGCGCTAAAGCATCTAGGGCTAGATTTTTGGCACATCGGCCGTAAAACTTTATAAACCACTTAAAAGTCGCTTGTGATAAACTATCAGTTTCACGATATTTGGATATTAACTCTGGATCATAGTTGGAACGTTTAATTTCATCTGATATCATAGTTCTAGGTGATCTTCTACTTATAAATTTGTAAATATTACTTATTCCTTTGCCGGATAAAACGTCTTCCCACTCTACATTAGACTGTTTAAAAAATCTTAAAAAATTGAACTCTTCCTTGCTATTAATTGATATATCACTGTGACCGCCTTCAGATCCCAAAGGCATATATTTCTTGATAGTATTGTTCCAAATAATAATGCTCTTTCCTAAACCAGTTCCTGCACCAATGAGAATTCTTGGTTTTTTAGCAACTGCTCTCCCTACTTTTATTGTTTGGTAATCTTTGCTTTTTATGACATCCAGGCCATAAGCAATTGCTTCAAAGTCATTGATTAAGACTAGTGAAGATAATCCTGTCTTTTTCTGTATCTTCTTTGTATCAACATCCCAATGAGTGTTTGTTAAACTGCAATATTGTCCAGTTTCATGGATTGGGCAAGCTGCAGCAAAACAGGCTATCTTGATAACTATATTGTAACCACTTTTAAGATGAGTTAGAAGGAATTTAACTACTTCGGTGAAATTAGTTATTTGCTGGCTTTTAAAATGGAAAGATAATAGTAATTTTAATTCTTTTTCCTCAAAAATAGCAAAGTTACTGTTAGTTCCTCCAATATCCCCGGCTAATATAAAAGATCTGCCTTTAGGTAAAACTTTAGCGTGTTTAATTTCTCTGAATTCGAACATCTAGTAACCTCTTAAAATTAGATATATTTTATAATATATAAAGTTAAAGTAATTTTTGGATCGCTTTAACCATAGAATTTTGGCTTTTTAATCTTCTGAGATCAGCTGCTAGTTTTTGCTCGCCCACAACGTGATCAACCCAATTGGCAAAATCATTATTGTCTTTAGTAACATGGTGGTTAAAAGTTTCTTGATCCATTTCATTGATGGCAGTTGGTAATTCCATTAAATTGCTTAAGACTTGACCATTATTAACGTAAAATTTATTTTCAGGAGGTACATTAAGCCAGGACTTTTTTGGATAAGATTCAATGTTACTTTTAAACTTGGCTTTCTTAGAAGGAGCCTTGTAGTTTTTTCTGCTTGAAGACTTTCTTACAGCATTCTTACTCTTTTGAGAATTGTTGTTAGTTGACTTTCCAGTAATTAATTTAAGTCTTGATATCAATTGCTTCATTTCCAACCTCTTCTTTTAATCTTTGTAATCTATATTTTAGATCTTTATAAATATTCATAAAATATATAAAACCTTCGTAGGGGCTGTCGTAAGGGTTAAAGTACTTATGTACATCGCCATCATTGAACCATTTAGTGCACATATA
>Ga0209542_10019906_pt1 | contig 10699 bp, 9 predicted proteins | sample RifCSPhighO2_01_FD_184028 | JGI IMG/M metagenome (GOLD analysis project Ga0209542, IMG submission 184028) | Soil microbial communities from Rifle, Colorado - Rifle CSP2_plank highO2_0.1 (SPAdes) (version 2) | ecosystem: Environmental > Terrestrial > Deep subsurface > Rock core/Sediment ...
TAGCTTTCTTCAATCTTTTTTACCAGATCTGCGAGTTCCAGCGCCGTTAATGTGGACACATCTTCCACGATTTTATTTAAATCCGTTGCCATATTTATTTAATTTTTATCTAATAAAATTAATTTTGACCTTTTTCGCCTGATAATTTAGTTAAAACCCTGGCAAAACTCGCTACCGGCTGATTGAGCATGAAAGCAAGCTGGGTGAGCAATATTTCCCTGGACGGAACGGCCGCGTATCTTTTGATCTCTTCCGCGTCTATCCAGCCTTGCCGCCAGAATCCCCCGATTATCTTCAAAATATCTTTATTTTTCCGGGCGAATACCGCTATTTCTTTGGAAGCCGCGAGCATGCCGTCTTCGCTTGCTCCTCCGGCGGCGATAGCAATTTCCCCTGATAACTTTTTTTGATCCACTTCCAGCCCAGCGGCTTTTGCGGCGACTCCAAGAAGCGTTTTTTTCACGACCTCATACTCCGCTCCGGCCTTTTTCAAAGCACGGCGGAGTTTGGAAGCTTTTGCCACCGAAAGCCCGTGAAAATTCAAAAAAGCGATAAAATCGGACGAAACCAATTTACTCTTAAGTTTGACCACTATTTCTTCTTTTTGTTTTCGTGTAATCATTGATTTGCCGGTAAAAATTAAAAAACGACCAAAAGCCGCTTTCTCGCCTAGATAGGTCTTAGAGTATACAAGCCCACCTTCTACGGCCTTGCGTATAGCTTAGCAAGGCCCATTTGTGACGTCAATAGGTTATCCCCAAAGCAGAGTGTAAGAAGCGGCGACCGCGGCGGTTTCCGAGCGCAATGACAGACGCCCCAAAGAAATTATCTCAAAATTGGGGCGTCTTTGGGCGGCAAAAACTTCGGCGTCGCTCCAGCCCCCTTCGGGGCCGATGAACAAATTCATAGCCCTGTCACCCGTTCCGCGGATCACGTTTTCTTTTTCGCCTCCGAACGCGAAATAGTTTTTCGCGCCGGATGTTTCGGCGGCGGCGAGCGCGCGTTCAAAATTAACAACATCGTGAAATTTGGGGATCACCGCCCTCCCGGACTGTTCCGCGGCTTCTTTTAAAATCGCGAGGCACCTCTCTTTATTCAGGCTTTTTTTCTCCGACCTTGCGGAGAGCACCGGCACTATTTCCGAAACTCCGACTTCCGTTGCTTTTTCCAGAACCCATTCAAATTTGTCCTTTTTAATTAACGATTGGTAAAGAACCAGTTTTTTCGTCGGCTCCCGGCCGTTTTCAACACGCTCCCTGAACATAAAAACCGCGGCGTTAGAACCTTCTATATTTTTGAGTTCACAGATAAAATCATGCCCGGCGTATTCCGCCTGACCGCTAAAAAACGCGACGCGCTCGCCTCTCCGTATTTTGAGGACGTTTCTGATCTGATGCACCAAAGAGCGATCTTTGATCAAAATAATTTCTTTGTCCGGCTGCTGGGTTAGGTAAAATCTGTGCATGAAATTATTATAACAAATTCGCCCCTTTGCTTCTCTCCTGTAAAATATTTTTGGGCTCCGGAAAAATTCCCGCGGAAAACTTCTTCATACATTTTTGTGAGTTCCCTCCCGATATTGGCATATCTGTCGCCGCAGGCTGACTCCACCTCTTTTAAAGTTTTTTGGATGCGGTGAGGAGACTCAAAAAGTATGACCGGCATGCCGTCCGCGAGCTGTTTGGCGGTTTTTTTAAAAAACGTCTGCCTGCCTTTTTTGCGGGGAGGAAAACCTAAAAAAGAAAATTCCGGAAGCTCAATATCGCTTACGGAAATTATCGCGGCCAAAGAGGACGGCCCGGGGATAGCAACAATTTCAGCGATATTTTTTGCCGCTTTTATCAGCCGCTGGCCCGGGTCGGAAATCCCCGGAGTCCCTGCGTCCGCCACCAACGCCAAGTCCTTTCCTTCGGCTAAAAGATTTAAAATTCTTTCCAAAGCCTTCGGCGAGGAATGCTCCCTGAAAGAAATAAGAGGTTTTGAAATGCCGTAATGCGAAAGCAATTTTCTGGTAATGCGCGTATCTTCCGCGAGAATAAAGTCAGCCGATTTCAGAGTTTCAACGGCCCGGAACGTAATATCGCTTAAATTCCCGATGGGGGTGGCTACTATATAAAGCTTAGGCATGAAATAAGTTTAAATAAAAACCTCCTTCTTGGAAAGGAGGCTATGCGCCATTCTATAGCTTTTCTTTGTGCGACGCGAAGTAATTTTCGCGGTATTTTAGAAAAAGATCCTTGAGTTTTGCGCTCCGCGTATCGGCGCCTACCTCAAAATGGTCGTAGCCATCAATCTGCTTGATCTGCGACACGTCACCCAGTTCTTTCGCCGGAATTCCGCCTTTGGTCGTTGAGGAAAGAAACGCCTCACTGCATCGCTCCAAATAACCCAGATGGATAGCCCACGGAACTTCGCGAACTTCGGTAAAAATATCCGCTTTTTCCGCAAGCTCCAGAAAGATCTTGCGCGTAACGCCTTTCAACACATTGCTTGCCGGCGTGTACAAACATCCTGTTTTCGTTACTACGAAGAAATTTTCGTAAGGCCCTTCCAAAATGCCCGTGCGTTCGCCCCAATAAAGAAAGCTGTCGTAGCCCTCTCCTACCGCTTCCGCCTGGAAACGCCTTGCGTAGCCGTACCCGGCGGTGAGCTTGCATTCCGGAAAATAACGCTTTGCATTTATTGTCACCATTTTAAGCGGAGACGCTTCTGCCCGTTCAAGTTTCCGCACATCAATGATCAATTCTGGCCGCCCCACTGCTTTTTTCAGGTCATAGGAATGCCCTGGGGTCACCAAAATATGAACGATATTATCATGCAAACCGGCTTTCTTTAAAAGAGCTTCCGTGTGCGCCAGTATCTCCTCCTTCGGAGGCAACATATCTAAAGCTATCTCTTTATATCCGGCCAAAGACCGGAGCAGTCTTTCATAATGATCTTCCCAATGAAATAAGATATCGCCCCGCGCTTCCAATACTTCCAAAGCGCCGTCAGCTCTCCAAAGTCCGAGATCGCTTGCCACTTTGCGCCAAGGACTCCAAAGCCCGTTACAATAGATGGATTGTAACATCAGACCTCCTTACGAAACGCTATTCTGCCGAGAATATAGCGCTCATTTACGGGCGCGTCAAATTTACTGTTTTCTTAAAAATATCCCCGCGCTCTCCGTATCCGGAAAATTGGTCAAACGAGGCGGAGGCGGGAGAAAGCACTACAGCGTCGCCATTTGCCGCATTTTTGAATGCTAATTTTGTAGCTGAATGCAGAGTGTCAGTAAAAAGTATCTTGATACTTTTACCGCCCGCGCTGCCGATTGCGCCACCGATTTCTTTTTTGTTTTGTCCAAATAGAATGACTAGTTTTGTGTTAGATTTTTTTAAAACCTTCCCGATAGGCCGGTAATCCAAATTTTTCCCCGCGCCCCCGGCAATCAAAATTTTTGTTTCTTTGAACGCTTTAAGCGCCGCAACCGTGGCCGCGGGATTTGTTGAAGCTGAATCATTATAATACTTAACACCACGAACCTCGCGGACGAATTCCAGGCGGTGCGGAAGACCGTTAAAATTTCTAATGGTTTTATTAATAATATTTTCCTTAACGCCGAGGGCACCGGCGACACTTGCAGCCATCGATGCATTTTTTAAATTGTGCGCTCCGGGGATTTTTAAGTTCAGATTTTTATCCGCCGAAACAGCGGTTTTTTTGCCTTTGCCTTTTTTCGCGATTTGTTTGGAAAATTTATTGTCCGAAAAAAAGAAAACCAGCGGAAAAAGCGGGTGCGTCAAAGTTGACGACGACACAGGTTTTACAAGCCCTTGCGAGCGCGACGGCGCGGGCACGAGGAATTTTTCAGCAGAAAAATATTCGTGGCTTGCCAAAATCTGTGGCGGCGACAACTGGTTTTTTACTAGCTGTACTTTCGCTTCCAAATACTCTTTAAAACTTTTGTGATAGTTCAAATGGTCCGACGAAACATCCAAAACCACAGCGATGTGCGGGGAAAGCTCCATATCCTGCAATTGGAAACTGGAAAGCTCCAAAATGCTTATTGAATTTTTCTTGAGTTTCGGCAATTCGTCCAGCATCGGAATTCCCATATTGCCGATGAGGTGAATACTCCCACTTGGGTGTCCGACACCCAAGTGGCTAGCTTTTAGGATTTTATAAAGCAAAGTCGCAGTAGTTCCCTTACCTTTCGTCCCCGTTATCCCCACCAGAACGCCTTTTGCATTTTGGAAAAACAACTTTGTAGTGCTCGTTATCTCAACTCCTTTTTTCTTCGCCTTCTGTATTTCCGGCGATAAAAACGGTATCCCCGGCGACCGCACAACCATATCAAAATCTTCCAGATTTTTGAGATAATCCCTACCTTGTTTTTTGACATCGCGGACTTCAAAATCCGCTTTTGGGTAAAGCTTTTTGAGAAATTTAAGCGCCGACTTCCCTTCTACCCCGTAGCCCAAAATCGCGATTTTCATATGTATATTGTAATAGAAAACACGATAAAAAGCCTGCCTTTGCCGGCAGACAAGCCTTAGAGAAGCCAATAATTTTGAACTGAGAATCTGAACAGCCTGAATAAATTACATTGCTGGATTTGTCAGAAAAATTACTGGCTTTTCTAAAGCCTTTAGATGAATCTAACCTTATAAGGGTAGTATAGCATACCTAATTTTCAAAGTCAATAGCACAAAATAACAGCTCGCATAACCGATTAATTAAAGAGTGGTGAGAGTGAAGCCTCCGGATACCCCGACATTGCCCGCTCTGTCTTTGGAAATAACATGGTAGTAATACGTTGATTTAGGCTGAAGGCCTGAAATAGAAACCGCGTGGGAAGAAACAAGCGTGCTAAAAACTGATGTCACCAATCCGTATGAAGAAGTAAGGCCGTACTGTATTTGGGAAGTGGAAGGTTCATTTGTAGTCCAGAATATCCTGGCGCCGGTTGCGGTCAGATTGGACACAGCAACGCCTGATATGGCGGGAAAAGTATTATCAACCGTGATAGTTCTGGACGCGCTTTGAGTTGCGTTGCCGGATGAATCATAGGCAGTCGCGGAGATGGTGTGCGTTCCGTCGGGAACGGAAGCTGAATTCCAGATAATACCGAATGGCGACACTATGTCTTCCGCTCCCAAAACCAAGTCATCCATCATAAACTTCACGCCTGCCACACGAATGTTATCACGAGCAGACGCATTAATTTTTACGCTGTTCCCGCGAACCAAAGCTCCGGCTGCCGGAGAAGATATTGATACCGTGGGAGGAGTGATGTCGGTAGATGATGTTTTTGTGGTGAAAGTAAAATCTCCGGATACAGCCTGGTTGCCGTAAGGGTCGCGTGATTTAACTCGGTAGTGATAGAGAGATCCCAGAGCAAGGTTGAGAACTCCGGAGGCATGGCTGATTACCATATCAGGCAGAAACGCGGTGACAGACCCGTAGGAAGGAGTGAGGCCGTATTCCACCTGTGTATCGGCAGGTTCATTTGTGGCCCAGGTAAAGTAGGCGTATTGGTTTGTAATGTATCCGGCGGCCGGCCTGGTGATCACCGGCGCGGTAATATCCGGAGGTATTTGCACAGTAATGTCCGGGGATATGGCGAGATTGCCGGCTTTGTCCCTGGAAACGGCGCGGTAGTGGTAAAGAGTATTGGGAATCATATTAATAACTTTTTGAATGTGGGAAGTAAGGAGGGTGGAAACCAAAGGAGAGGTGGAGCCGTAGGATGTTGAAATACCGTACTGCACTTGGGTGTTGGCTGGTTCATCTGTAAACCAGGAAACCGTAGTTCCTTTGTCGTGCGTGTTTGAAGAAACTACCGAGGAGATGACGGGAGTAATATTATCCACGGTTACGGTTCTAGGCAGGCTGGTGAGTGAATTGCCGGATGAATCACGAACGACGGCAGTAAGAGTGTGAAGACCGTTGGATGCGGTGCGCGAATCCCAGACCATGGTGAAGGGCGCAGCCGTGTCTTCCGCTCCCAGAAACGCACCGTCAAGCATGAACCGTACTCCGCCCACGCGGATGTTGTCGCTTGCCGAAGCAGAAACCGTTACACGGCTTCGGACAAACGCGTTTGCGGCAGGGGCACTGATGGAAATTTTAGGAAGGGTGGTGTCGGCGGATAACGCGGGAGTGGTGAATGTATAGTTTGAGGACACTGTTAAGTTTCCGAAAGCGTCTTTGGATTTCACGCGGTAGTTGTATGTGGTGCCAGGGGCAAGGTCTGGGATGCCTATTCCATGGGAAGTTACTCGGTCTGGATTTAGTGAAGTAATGGAGCCGTAAGAAATCGTTGGGCCGTATTCCACTTGAGTATCCGAGGCTTCGTTTGTCGTCCATGTGATATGTGCGTAAGATTTTGAAATGTATGATGATAAAACTCTGCTAATAACCGGCGAAACGCTTTCAGGTGCTACATTTTCCAAACCGAGGTCGGCGCTCCATCCGTCGGGAGCGATGTCGTAATCAATCTCCCACCAGGTGTAACCTTCGGAAAATACAGGTCCGGAAGTGATGATTCCATATGATCCTTTTGCTTTGGTGCCTAGGAGTTTTCCGAGGACAGTCTGGTCTAGCCGGACATTGAGATTTGATGTTGTTTTAACACGACTGCCGACGGAGAGTATAGATGAAGGAGTTGGAGTGATTATCGGCGTCGGAGTTGGCTGTCCGGTTGGAGTAATAGTAGGAGTGGGAGTTGGCGAAGGAAGCGGCGCCGCAATAACGGTTAATACAAACGACGATGTCCGGGGTATGTATGTGGAAGGCTCAAGTACTGATCCGGAGATTGCAACCAGATTTATTGTATAGTCTCCAACCGAAGTTGAAGCGCTTGTGACAATTGTCAAGGTAGTTATACATGTCGGCGAACACGAAGTCTGGGAGAAAGTTCCCGTAGCTCCTGCCGGGAGACCTGAAACTCCAAAATTCACAACCCGCGCCACTCCCAATGTGATTGTAGCCGTCACGGAGTTAGTGACTGAAGAACCCTGCACCACAGATTTCGCTCCTTCGTCAGAAAGAGAAAAATCAAAAGGAGAACATATTTCAGTAGCTCCGCATAGAGGGTAGGGCGCGCCACCTTGCCAAAAACAGCCGGGTGAAGGGGTCGGATAAATGCAAGAACCAGGAATCGGGGTAGGAGTCGGGGTTGGGGTCGGGGTAAGATATTTGGCTAAATAATCTTCAATGGACCATCCTAAAATAAGGTCATTGTAGCTTATCTGCCACCACCAAAATCCATCGGCATATACCGATCCTTCAGTTACAGTCCCGAGCGCGCCGACACTCTCCGTCCCCAAAAGCGCTCCGGAAACCGAAGGAGTTGAGCGGACATTTAGATTTCCATTAACAACCTGAACGCTGTCGCCAATATAAAATTTGATAGACACGGGAGTTGGTGTAGGAGTCGGAGTTGGAGTGGGGGTTGGTGAAGGGGTTGGGGTCGGAGTTGGGATTGGAGCTACCCCGGATCCGAAATAAACATCCGAAATTTCTTGGGCAGAAAGTACGCGGTTATAAATGCGAATGTCGTCCAAAACGCCCTTGAATGCGAAGGTGGCAGATAGAGTTGGATCTATACCTATCATCTGGTTTGTATTTGAGTCCTCGTTATAAGTTCCGCCTCCATTGGCGCTTGATAGCATAGGCATCTCAACCGCATTAAGATAAACTCTATGCCTAGGGACTGCGGAATCATTATATGTAACGGCTAAAAAATACCATTGGCCGGAAACAAGATTTGCGTTGCTGGTTATATATTGGGTATCAGTGCCGGATTGTCCTGAAGACACCCTGATTTCATCCGGGCTTACGATATCTGTTCGGATAAATGTATCACTAACAGAGCCGTTATCACTCCTGCCGAAAAAAGCTTCATTGCCTTTGAGCGTATTGAATTTAAACCATACGGTTTTTGTTTGTTGCTTGAGATTGTCCAAAGAAAAACCTGATCCGACATCCACATAATCATTTACCCCGTCAAAATTCAGTCCCGGGCCGTACCGGCCAGTTACCCAAATAGGACCGTTTACAAGTGTGCCGGTATTGCTATTTCCGCTTGAATCTTGTACCGTGGTACCCGAGCCTTCATTAAATAACCAATAGCCAACAAGGCCGGCTGTTGGAGCGGCGGCGTTAGCAATCAGAGCAATGGCTCCGCCAGATACGACTACTGCTGCCGTTACCGACAAAACACCTAAAAGCCGCTTTAAGCTACTCTTTCTACTCATAAGTCCATTATACTATATGGGAGACACTGGGCACAAATCCTGCAAAATGATTTTTGACTTCGCGCTTTCGCGCGAGGCCCTTGAGCGCATTTCGCGGTTAAAATCAATGATTCTATATGTAGTCCCGAACCATTCTTTTTTGGGAATTGCTTTCATTAAGTCCTGCTCAATTTTATTCGGATCGTGTTCAAAAGAAAGCGCGCAATAATTCGCGAATTGCCGGACATGGGTATCCACCGCAATCCCCTCAACCACGCCGTAGGCATTCCCCAAAACAATGTTCGCGGTTTTCCTCGCCACGCCTCGGAGCTTCAGCATATCCTCCATTTTTCTCGGAATCTTACCACCGAAATCGTTTTTTATGATTTTTGCGGAAATAATAATGTTTTTCGCTTTCGCGCGGTAAAAACCCGTAGAATGGATTTCTTTCTCAAAAGTTTTTAAATCCGCGCCTGCGAAATCATCAACGGTTTTGTACTTCTTGAAAACTTTCTCCGTCACCTCATTCACTTTTTTATCGGTACACTGCGCTGAAAGAATTACCGCAACCAAAAGCTGAATATTATTTCCATATTTGAGAGCAATTTTCGCTTTTGGGTAAGCTTTTTTTAATCTGTCTAAAATCCTTAAAGCCCGCTTCGCGCGGGCCGCGGGCAGTTCTTTCCTGACTTTCTCTAACCCGAATTTTATTTGATTCATCCGCATCGTTTAAATCTAAGAATAGCGCCGCAAAATAAAAAATGCAAACCTACGACAACAAAGAAAACTCCGCATCTTATGCGGAGTCTAAATAATAAAAAAAAGAACAATGAAAACTAATGCCGTAATCAAAAATCTGCCACTTTGGTCAATTCTGATCTTTTCCTTGCCGGCAACAAGATTGCGGCTATCCGCAAACACATCGGCTAGATCTTGGAATTTAGTGAAACGCCTGTAGCTTGCTTGACTCCCTAAGATTTCAGCAAGATTCTGCAGATTTTTCTCTTCTAATCTGCTTTTGAAGCAATTTCTGTCCTTATCAAAGATGTCGACAAAGCATTTACCTGTCTCTTTTAATTTTTCGTCAAACTCCGGCACCGGCAGAATCTTGTCTCCGCCAACGCCCAAAAAAAACAAATCTTATTTTTTCATTTAAGAATGCCTTTCTGCGTATTAACATTAAATTATAATCAGTATAATCAGTTTGTTTTTCGGTAATATTCATGCCGCCATCAGTTATAACAATGATATTGAGATTTGCCGCAAACGCTTTTTCTTTAAAAGCCAGTCAATTGAGATAAAAAACGGCGGCCACTCGCTCTTATCTCCCCAAGCATTCCACCAATTCACTATTTCAAGAGCCCGGTAAACATCTCCCGCGTTTTCTTCCGTTACCGTTTCTACGGGCCAAAATATCTTAATATTTGCGTCTTCGGTATAAGAGTATTGCGATGTTACCGTGGCCCCGATGCCTATACGCGTTCCTTTAGGAAGAATATCAACCATATTCGCAACTTCTTTTTTTGCGAAATCTAGCCGTGAAATTTTTTCTCCATTTTCTCCCCGCATATCCCGCGTAGTCATGCTGCGCGTCACATCGATAAGAATCAAGAAATTTTTTACTTGATATGAGCCTTCCTGAAAATATCCCGCGAGCGAAAAAACTAAAAACGAGAATCCAGCTAAAAGAAAACAATATTTCAGCGAAAAACAATCTGATATCAAGAATTTAGCTCCTGAAAATAAAGGCAAAAGAAGCAAAATGTAAAGGAAATCGGCAAATTCAAAGTGCATACAACATACCTCCTAAATATTTCCCGGTTTAAAAGGTATTAGCGAAGGCTGTCTTTTCCCATCGCCTTCGCCTTCATCTTGTTGGGCGCCTTCTCCTGGGGCATTAGTCAATAGACGCATCGCGAGGTCAAGGTTATACTTCGCTTCTAAAAAATCGTGATCAATGCGCAATGCGGCTTTATATTGTACTTGATGAATATTTCTGCGAGCTCCGTTCTATTTTCAACACTACCTCCGCCATCGGACACTAAAATAATAACCTTTGGCGGGGCGGCTGAACCAGAAATTTCTTCCCGTGCCAGTATTGCGGACGCATTTGCTAAAGGCCAACCGATAACCGTTCCGCCGAGATCGTCACCCCTTCCCTTTAAAACACGGATAAACGCGCGGCAATTTGATGTTAAATTGCTATAAATAATTGGCATAGAACCAAAACCGATAAGAGCAACTCTGTCTTTCGGGCATCTTTTCTGCACAAACCTTTCAACGACGCCTTCGGCAACTTCCCACCGTGTTTCCGGAAGTCCGCCTATCATTTCAGTCTCCATGCTTCCGCTCATATCCAGTACAAAAACTATTGAGGCGCCCGAACCGAAACGCATAACCATGCTACCCTTTGATACCGGGTTAGCCAGCGCAATTACGATAAACGCTATCGCCGCAGCAGCCGCAATCTTTCTCGT
>Ga0209542_10019907_pt1 | contig 10698 bp, 10 predicted proteins | sample RifCSPhighO2_01_FD_184028 | JGI IMG/M metagenome (GOLD analysis project Ga0209542, IMG submission 184028) | Soil microbial communities from Rifle, Colorado - Rifle CSP2_plank highO2_0.1 (SPAdes) (version 2) | ecosystem: Environmental > Terrestrial > Deep subsurface > Rock core/Sediment ...
CGGCTACAAAATCAGAAACCATACATTGAAAAAATCTACGATTTTTGCTATGCTTGTTTTGTGAGCAAAGAAAGTAATGACTCATATTTCTATACTATCAAAAGTAGCATACTATGGCAACTATATCCGAAAACATAAAGAGAGTGCGAGCAAAACAAGGGCTAACGCAGGACGATTTGGCGAAGAAAGCCAATATCAAATACTCTACCCTTACAAAAATTGAGGGTGGTGTCGTTACCAAACCAAGTGTTCAGACAATTCAAAAAATCGCCAAGTCGTTAGGCGTTCCAATGGAGGAATTATTAAAATAATTTAATAAAAATATGGAAAAAGAACAATCAAAAATAGGAGTTGCAATACTCATCACAGCGATTGTAGTCGGTGGTGCTGTTTATTATTTTACTAATTCCAAAACATCTTCAGAAACAGCAAGTACAAAGCCACAAAATACCTCTTACAATCAAAACTCAAAAGAATACGCTGTAATGGGTCGTGAACTTTGGAGTGCCTTTTCATGTTCAACTTGGGCCTCTCATTTTGAAGATCAAAAGGAAGCCGAAAGGTTGTTCCTTTTTGGGTATGAGCAAGGAAAGAAATTTCTTGGTGCAGCGCGAGCGGGGAAAATCACCGACGAGGATTTTCGGCAAGAGATTCCAATCGGTATCAGTATGTCGCTGGCGGGTCCAAACGATGATTTTATTCTTGGCGTAATTTCTACAAATGTTCAAGATGAAGCGTTAGAGGAAGTGTTTTACACAAATTACGATAAAACAAAGCTTAACCCCGATGACCTACAAAAATCTATCGCAGAAAATAAATATCGCGATGGAAATTGTCAGTTGATAGGAAAATAATTTATGAAAATCGCAATCCTCAACGAAAGTTTTTTCAAAGAATCGCATTTGAACGCGCTACGCGCGTTAGGCGACCTTACAATCCATGAAAATACCGATACCGAGGGAAAAGCGATTGAACGGCTGAAAGGCGTTGAAATTGCGATTTCTGATTGCTATATCGCGCCACTTAACAAGAAAGTTTTGGAGAGCGCGTCCGCGCTCAAACTTCTCGCTATCAATTCCACCGGCTATGACTTGGTTGATACTGCCACCGCTAAAAGCAAAGGAATAGAAGTTGCGAATGTTCCCGGATTTTCTACCGAAGCAGTTGCAGAACAAGCAATCGCACTTATGCTTGCGGTGAGCAGAAAAATTCCGGCGGGAGATGTGGCGATGAGGCAAACACCTTTTCAGATTGACCCCGCAAGCCAAGAACAGAAAAAATATCTCGGTTTTAATTTGCAAGGGAAAACGCTTGGTGTGGTAGGGCTTGGAAGTATCGGCTCGCGGGTGGCTCAAATTGGAATTGGTTTTGGAATGAAGGTGCTTGCCTATAATCGCTCAAAAAAGAATGTTGAGGGTGTAAAGCAAGTTTCGTTGGAGGAACTGCTAAAAGAAAGCGACATCGTATCGCTACATCTCCCGCTTACGCCAGAAACCGAAAATCTAATCACTGCGGAGCGATTGCAAATGATGAAGCCGACGGCAGTTCTCATAAATACTGCTCGTGGAAAAATGGTGGACGAGTCGGCTCTCATAAGTGCTTTGCAATCGCACAAAATTGCTGGAGCGGGATTGGATACGATTGTTGAATGGAAAGAATCCAACCCGCTCCTAAAATTAGATAATGTCGTGCTTTCCCCTCACTCCGCTTTTTTCACAAACGAATCATTGGACAACTGTGCTGATATTATTGTTGCCAATGTGAAATCGTTTGTTGAAGGGAAAGCCGTCAATATTGTGAATTCATAGCCGCCAATTTTTTCAAAAAAGAAAGCCGAAGCCCGCGCGGATTCCTCCCCAGACCCCTCCTCCGCGCGGGCGAGTCCGAATTCCGCACCCCGCCACCATTCCCCCAGAAAAATGAGGCGGGGTGCGGTCAGGAGTTTCGTTCAAAAAAGGTTCGCGCAAATGCTAAAATAACACCACCAAACGAAACATTGTCGGAATTAAGAAAGCGGAGCGATTTTGCGGGAGCCAAAATCGCGCTGTCAATTTTTTCAAAACCCTTTCCGCCTACGGCGGAAGCGGTGAATTCCCAAAGTTCCCCCCAATTGAAAACATGAAAGAACTCAAACCAAAATATTTTCTCTACGCGAGGAAATCAACAGAGGATGATGACCACCAGATAATGTCTATTGAGGCACAGCTTTTTGAACTGCGAGAATATGCGCGTAAAGAAAATCTTGAAATTCTCGAGGAATTTCAAGAGTCGAAAAGCGCAAAGAAACCTGGTCGTGAACTATTTAACGAAATGATGGCCCGCATTGATTCTATGGACGGCGTAGGTATCCTCGCGTGGCACCCCGATAGACTTGCTCGCAATAGCGTTGACGGCGGGCGCATCATTTATGCAGTAGACACGACCAAAATAGTTTCTTTGCGATTTCCGACATTTTGGTTTGAGCCAACTCCGCAAGGGAAATTTATGTTGCAGGTGGCGTTCGGACAGAGTAAGTATTACAGCGACAATCTCGTTGAGAATATTACGCGTGGTATCCGCCAAAAAGTCCGTCGAGGCGAGTGGTTGGTGCGCGCTCCCTTTGGCTATGTAAACAATCCGAAAACGAGGAATATCGAACCTCATCCGACTAAATCTCGCATTGTGGTAAAAGCGTTTGAGGAATACGCCAAAGGGACGCACACCCTCGGCACTATCGCCGACTTTTTGGCGGATCACGGCGTATCTACGAAAGGAACGCCACCTGCCAAAGCTTCCGTCGCCCGTATGCTCTCCAATCGCGTATATCTCGGTTTTACCTATCACAAGGGCGAATATTACGACGGAAGCTTTGTGCCAATTATTTCTCCGACACTGTTTGAAGCAGTCCAAAAAATGCTTGCGAAAAAATCTCGTCCTCGCGTGCAAAAAGTGCCAAACCATTTTCCTTTTGCACAATTTGCTCGGTGCGGTGAGTGCGGAAGTATGATTACGGCTCAATATGCCACTAATCGTTTTGGCACTAAATATACCTACTATCGCTGTACCAAAAAGAAAGGTGTTTGCCGTCAGCCGTATCTATCTTCTTCCGCACTCATTTCGCAAGCAAAAAATTTGCTTCAATCAGTGTCGCTTCCTCTTTCAGAAATTGAGAACATGGAAAAGCAAATTGACCTGTGGGAGAAAGAGTCAATTTCTGAAAGAGGAAGTGTTGCCCAAAATCTTAAAACCAAACTTTCCGAAACGAAGGAGAAGCTGGACAAGCTTGTTTCGCTGTATCTTGACGGCGATATTGAACGCGAGATGTACCTACAGCGAAAAGACCTTCTCCTTCGTCAGAAAGCAAAGTTTGAGGAAAGTTTTAAAGATTTTGGACAACAGAGAAAAAATTGGGTCGAACCCTTGCGGAGTTTCGTTTTGTCTTTGAGAGAAGCCGTTATTTTGGAAAAAGGCGAAAATTATTTCGCATGGAAAGAGTTTTTCCAAAAAATCGGCTCCAACCCTATTCTCAAAGACAAAACGCTTTCATGCAATTGGGGGGAACTTTGGGAATTCACCGCTTCCGCCGTAGGCGGAAAGGGTTTTGAAAAAATTGACAGCGCGATTTTGGCTCCCGCAAAATCGCTCCGCTTTCTTAATTCCGACAATGTTTCGTTTGGTGTCTCTATTGTACCAAGCTCGCACCTATTTCCAAAATCGCTGATGTGCCACGCGCGGAGCGCGTGGTGGCTTGAAACTAAATCGTACGCTCGACGAAAGCCCCGCCACTGCCTCGCTTCACTCGGCAACCCCAAAAAGAAAAAATGTTCCTTGCTTTTTTGATTTTCGCGGGGGTGGATTTTTTCTAAAATGGAAAGGACATTTTTCTTTTTGGGGTTCTGCCCTTCAAGTATTCGGGCAGTATGGCGGGGCTTCAATGCGGACGAAGTTTTGGCAAAACTATTTTTTGGGGAAAGGATTTGCCAAAACTTCGGCTGATTCTTTTTTGAATTCGGATGTCGCAAATGGAAAAGGAGGGGTTTGGGGAGGAATTTTCCATTTGCTCCTCTTTTTGGTTTTGGCGAAATTCGGGCGGGCTTTTTTGATACCTCAACTGTAAAAGTAGATTTGGTCCAAAACCAAAATCAACTGCAACGCCCTGTCTTTCGTATATTGACTTGCGTCAGCAACGCCATGACTTGAAGCGTTGCGGGACATATCTACTTTTCCAATTTCAACATTGAAATTTGCGAAAACCACATCCTGCAAATATTTCAGAAAAGGCAACGGCAAAAGTAGAGAGTAATCAGAGCCAGATTTTGTTTTTGCCTTTTCAACAATGTGGGAAATAAGGTCGGACGATTTTACGCCGTCGCCTTTTCCAGTTTCAGAATGATAAAGTTTTCGTAAAATTCCTTCAATTTCTGTCCACAGATTTTTTATGCAATTCACGAAACCGTCTTGGTCGTTTTGCAAATAAGCATTCACGCCCGCCTCAATCAAGGATTTTTTGTCAGAATAAATTTGATTTTTCCACCATTTTTCCGTTATCTTCTTTACCCGTTCCTCGCCAAAACTATCCACAATACTTTTTACCCTATTCTCGAAATCAAATTTATTCTGATACACCTCGCTCAATTTCTTGTACTCTCCCGCTAAGATTTCCACAAAAGGAAACCAGCCGTCTTTCATCATTTCGTCAAATTGCGCCTCGGATTCAAGCACTTTGTAGACATGGTAGAAAGAAAGATAACGACGTAATTCTCCAATGGATAACTGCATTTTTTCAATATCGAGTTTTTCCGCCGCGATAGGTTGTACTGCTCCGGCTGGTTGCGAGCGAGGCGTAAGATCAAAAAATAGCCCAAAACGCCAGCCGACCTTGAAACAGTAAACAACCTTGTCTGTTTCCTTTATCTCGATGTCGGGAAATTTCACTTTGCGAATATCGGCAATGTCGCCGAGCGTTACCGCTTCCCCGGCTTTTATATCCCGTTTCGCTTTTATCTCAATAGAGACGGAGAAGTTGTTTACATACAAGTCGGCGGACAAATCTTGATGAATGAGAACCAAAAACTGGCAAACCCCGTCAATCTGTATCTGGTTCTTATTCAAGAAAATGTTCGAGATCGATTCCGAGTATTGATAAAATTCGGGATCGTCCGAGGTCAACAACGCGCGTGTTAAAACCTTGACGGTTTCTCCGCCTTTCACATTTTCTGCCGCAAATCCGGCGAAATCTTGAACTTTATCAATGTGAATTTTCATATTTATTTATTTTTTCTCATTATAAATAAATACTTAAATCCGCGAAGGTAGAAATTATATTGCCGTGCTCGTTCGTGCCAAATGCCTGTATTTGATGTTTGATTATGGCGAGTAAGACAAATCATATCCACTGTTTCAAAATATTTTTCCAATCTCTGCCACATTAAAAATCCAACGGGGGTGAATTTCTTTTTTACCCATTGATCTGCAATTACCCAACCCATAGTTTTCCCAGATTTCAAAACTCTTGCGATTTCACTCGCAGTCTTTTCTAATTCATCGTAAAATTCTGTTTTTTCACAGGAAATTTTACCAATACATTCTTTATTGTCTGAATAGTTGATATTATCCGAGTATGGTGAATCAATAAAAACAAAATCAACAGAGCTATCTTTTAGTGGTATTTTACGAGAATCATTTTTAATAATTTCTGGTCTTGTTACATTGATGTCATAGCCAATAACTTCTCGCTTTAGTTCTTTGGCAACATCAATAGTTGTCCCACTTCCGCACATCGGATCAACAACCAAATCACCCTCTTTTGTATATCTTTGTAAAAGATTCCAGATGACAAAAGCTGGCGTTACGCCGTTATATTTATTATTCCCGTGAGGTTTATCTCCGTAATTTTGAGTCGGATAATCCCACAAGGTCGTAGATTCTAAAATTAAATCCTTTTTTGCCATATGCTGTATAAGAAATCATTTTAATAATTTCTTCAAATCATCAATGAATTTATCAAACATCTTTACTTTGTCGCTTTCTTCAATATTTGTTTCACTTAAGACATAACTGCCGTCTGTATCAACCTCAACAATCGCCCTACCTTTCTTTGTAGGTTTTTTGATTGTTAGCGTTCCGTCTTCGTCCGGCGTTACGAAATAAACTTTAATGTGTTTTGTTGCTTCATCAGAAGCAAGTTTGATTTTCCAGTATCCCGTTTGAGCAATTCTTTCTCGCAAAGTAACTTTGCTTGATAGCACGGCAACCACCTTACTCGTTTTTGGATCAAAAATTATTAAATCAACATCTGGTAAGTGAGAGCCAAATTCTCCATAATCAACAATTAAGTTTCTTTTCACCAAACTTAATTCTTTTGAAAGATTTGAGCCGTTAGTCCTTTCAAGGCTGTTTCCGTTCACGACTTCCAAATTCAAAGCCCTTACTTCATCTGTGATAATGTACTCAATAAGTTTTTCCAAATTCTTACCCTTGAAAGCTCGCCAAGATTGCTCATGGTCATTACCCGTAAAATCTTTACCGTGTTGTTCTTTTGCTTCTCTCAATACATTTGAAATATGTCGGTATGCTTCCATACCATATTTCTTCTTTTTTGTTTCATAAATTTTGATGAGATCGTTGATGGTCATAGATTTATTTTTCCATTACTAAAATATATTCTGTTGGATAAGCAGAAACTTTATTTTTATCTGTTATGGCTGCAAATTTTCCTGTTTTCTGGTCTCTAACAGATGGTAGATTTTTTGATGGTATCTCTCTTTTTATAATATCAGCAACTTTCAATCCAAGATTTTGTAATTGCTCAGTAAATACTTCAGCGTTTAGTATTTTAACACCTTGCAAACTTGTATTTCCGATAACAATACAGGTTTTTCCTCCTTTCTTGAGCATACGCTTCATTTCAACAAAAACCTGATTCATTTCACTAAAGTATGTTGAAACTTCTTCAGCAGTCTTTTTATCAATTTCCAATAATTTTTTCCTAATGTCCTCTGCTATTGAGCTATTTAGTGTTAAGTGTTTTTTACTATGATGCGAAGTGCCAATAAATCTTTTTCTAAAGTCGCTCAAGTCTTTAGTGTATTCCAACCACAAAGCGGTGAGCTGGTGTAAGTCGGCGTATTCGTAAGAGGTAACATAGGGTGGTGAAGTGACAATCAAACTAATAGTATTATCTTTTGCCGGTATTGTTCTCGCGTCTGTGCAAACCACTTTACTTGGAATTTTCAGATAACCCTTTTCTGATAGCAACTGAAATAATCGGGCATTGCCCCTTAACATCATTTTTATTTGTTTTGCAAAAGTTTTTATTGGCTCTGATGGTTGTTTTTCAAAATCTCTTGTTGGCTTATTGCTTTTTTGTAACCATATTGAGCAATTTTTGAGAATGTTTGAAAATCCACAAAAGAAAAAGTCTTGGACATCCTGATCTTTTATTTTAGAAATTTCAGCAAAGATAAAAGCAAGTTTTCTTTTTTCCTCTGGCTTGAACCAGTAATCAATTCTTTCGTGTTCCGGTGCTTTTACTTCAGTGTTTTTATTGTATGTTTCTAACTTATTTTGGAGTTTCGCAAATTCCGTTTCAATTTTAGTCGGATCAATGGGGGTAATTTTTGCTTTCGTGATTAAAACAGCAACGGGGTTAATATCAACAGCAATTGATGGTCGTCCCATTACCTTTGATTCAACAAGTGTCGTCCCGCAACCACCAAATGGATCAACAATAAAATCACCCTCTTTTGTATATTTTTCTGCCAAGCGAGAAACTATTTGTGGAATAAATTTTGCAGGGTAACGATGATAGCCGTGTGTAATATACGCAGTATCCTTTCGTGTTTTGTCAGAAAAAGACCACGATTTGTCTATCTTTGTCTTATTCAATAATGAAATAATTGCTTGGCTCATAATGTTTATTTTATCAAATCATCAATACTTATTCCTAACCCCTCGGCGATTTTAGTGACAGTTTGGATTGACGGCTTCGTTATTACATTTGATTCAATCTTGGTCAGTGTTGTATAGGGAATATCGCACTTTCTCGCAAGAGCGTCTTGTGTCAATCCTTGCTTTGCTCGAAAGACTTTTATTTTATCCCCAATTTGTCTGTGCTTACTTTCCATAGTATGATAGTATAAGTGTGAGCGTTGAAACTAACCCTCACAACTATACTAACATGAATCTAATCTTTTCTCAACAATTTAAGCCCGCCCGAATTTCGCCAAAACCAAAAAGAGGAGCAAATGGAAAATTCCTCCCCAAACCCCTCCTTTTCCATTTGCGACATCCGAATTCAAAAAAGAATCAGCCGAAGTTTTGGCAAATCCTTTCCCCAAAAAATAGTTTTGCCAAAACTTCGTCCGCATTGAAGCCCCGCCATACTGCCCGAATACTTGAAGGGCAGAACCCCAAAAAGAAAAATGTCCTTTCCATTTTAGAAAAAATCCACCCCCGCGAAAATCAAAAAAGCAAGGAACATTTTTTCTTTTTGGGGTTGCCGAGTGAAGCGAGGCAGTGGCGGGGCTTTCGTCGAGCGTACGATTTAGTTTCAAGCCACCACGCGCTCCGCGCGTGGCACATCAGCGATTTTGGAAATAGGTGCGAGCTTGGTACAATAGAGACACCAATACAGAACTCAACGGCTTTTTCAAAGCCAAATGGTGGGACGCGCGAAGCGCGTCCCACTGATTTCCCCCCATTTTTCCAAACGAATTCGGATTCCCGCCTTCGGCGGGACGGAGGATTTTTTCGCCGAGAAGCAGGTGCAAAATCAGAAGCAATTTTGACTAAATTTGCTTTGCCAGAAATACAAAAAGAGTTTTTATTACTATGATAAATAATATGGAAAATAAAAAATTCTTTTTGTATGCTCGCAAGTCCACTGATATCGAGGATAAGCAAGTTTTGAGTATTGACGCTCAACTCACCGAATTGCGGGAATACGCCGTTCGGGAAAATATTGAAATTTCCGCCGAAATCGTAGAAAAACAATCTGCCAAAGTTCCAGGTCGTCCGTTGTTTAACAAAATGATGAAGGAGATTGAAACTTTCGGCGGAAACATCCTTGCATGGAATCCCGATCGTTTAGCCCGCAATTCGGTGGACGGCGGACAGATAATTTATCTCCTCGACACAGGGAAACTTGCGAGCATTAAGTTTCCAACTTTCTGGTGTGATAACACTGGTCAAGGGAAATTTATGTTAAATATGGCTTTCGGACAAAGCAAATACTATGTGGATTCTCTTTCCGAAAATACGAAACGCGGACTTCGCCAAAAAGTGAGAATGGGTATCTTCCCAAGCCAAGCGCCAGTGGGGTATCTTAACGATTCGAGAACAAAAACGATCGTGGTAGAAAAGAAAAAATCTCGTATCGTGCGCTTGGCTTTTGAGAAATATGTCAAAGGAAATATGCGACTGGAAGATGTGTCTACTTTTTTGGCGAAATCCGGCGTTACAACTCGAACCGGAAAGAGAATCTCAAAAACTAAAGCGTCTTTTATCCTCTCAAATCCATTTTACATCGGTTTATTCAAATATGGTGGTGAAATCCACGAAGGAGTCCACGAGCCAATCATTTCAAAGAAACTTTTTGATGAAGCACAGGAAATGTTGAAGTTTCGTGGACAACCTGAACGAAAACCACAAAACGAACCTCAACCATATTGTGGTCTCATTTCCTGTGCTTCTTGTGGAATGATGATAACTGCTGAAAACAAAACGAAGCGACAGAAAAATGGTAATGTCCATTATTATGTTTATTATCGTTGCACGAAAAAGTCGAAAGTAATGAAGTGTAAAGAAATGTCGCTTCGTTCCGAAAAACTAGATGAGCAGTTATCATCCTTAATCAAAAAAGTTTCTTTGCCCAAAGACTGGGCGGAGGAATTGAATCGCATGGCGATTGAGGATAACAAAAAATCCGCCCCGTCTTTGACTGCGTGTGTGAAAGAGAGCGAAACAAAATTATCGGTCATTTCACAAAAGCTAGAGCGACTTCTTACAGGATATTTAGACCAAATAATTGATGAGCAAGATTATCGTACTGAAAAATCAAAATTGTTACTTTCCAAGAAGTCGCTCGAAGAGGAAATGACCGCTCTTTCACACACGCAGAATGATTGGCTCGCACCTTTCCAAAACTGGCTAAAAGACGCTCAATCCTTGGACAAAATTGCTTCTGATTCAGACCTTTTTGCGAAAAAGGTCTGTGCCAAAGAAATCTTTGGCTCGCACCTGCTTCTTGGCGAAAAAATCCTCCGTCCCGCCGAAGGCGGGAATCCGAATTCGTTTGGAAAAATGGGGGGAAATCAGTGGGACGCGCTTCGCGCGTCCCACCATTTGGCTTTGAAAAAGCCGTTGAGTTCTGTATTGGTGGGTGCGGCAGGACTCGAACCTGCGTAGCCCGTTAGGGCGCTGCGTTTACAGCGCAGTGCAATTGCCGCTATGCGACGCACCCGATTTATGATCAATTTCGTATATTGTAGCAGTTTTTTCTGCTAAGATAAAGGGACTTTATGGCAAGCATAAATGATAGCGCCTCGTACGGAGATAAATTGGCGAAAAAATCTTGGCTCATCAAAACTGGGAAAATTCCTGGAATAATTGAAAAATATAAAATTGCCAAGCTGGGGCGGATGATAGACATCGGCTGCGGCGCAGGATCGACCGCGCTATTTTTCAAAAATTTTTTCAAGGAAGTTTATGCCGCGGACC
>Ga0209542_10019908_pt1 | contig 10698 bp, 12 predicted proteins | sample RifCSPhighO2_01_FD_184028 | JGI IMG/M metagenome (GOLD analysis project Ga0209542, IMG submission 184028) | Soil microbial communities from Rifle, Colorado - Rifle CSP2_plank highO2_0.1 (SPAdes) (version 2) | ecosystem: Environmental > Terrestrial > Deep subsurface > Rock core/Sediment ...
TATACCTCCTTATAGAATAATTAGTTAGAAATAGTTTAAATATCTTTCCGAAAATTAATTTCCTAAACTATACCAAGGAAATATAACGATAGAAACTATTGAGAATTTTAAAATCCCTTTCCCCCCTCTCGCTATTCAGAATAAAATCTCTGATGAAGTAAAAAAGCGAATGCAGAAAGCCGAAAGTTTGCAGAAAGAAGTTAAAGAAGAATTAGAAAAAGCAAAGTTAGAAGTTGAGAAGATTATTTTGGGTTAAGTTTTCTCGCCCCCTCTATAAATTTCTTTTACAAAGTAAAAGGCAAAATGTCCGAAGGACTAAAAGCCTCCTCTAATAAAATAGAAAAATTTGGGTGAGAGATAACGAACCTCTTAACCATTGTTAGACAGAATTTTCCGCAGAAAATTTGGTTTCCGTTTCGTTGGTCGGTTAAGAGAAGTTTTTCTGCGAGGCGAAGCCTAGACTATTTGTGCGAAGCACTAAGCCCCCTTCCCGTTTTTAGCGAGAACTCAATTGAAACTGACATCGAGCTTAAACAACCCGTAGGGCTCGAGGTGTAGAAATTTTTCCCTCGACGAAGTCAGAGCTGGAAAAATTGCGGAACGCTCGAGAGTTTTTTCTGAAAGAAAAAATTTGGGAAAATCCTGCAAGGATTTTCTGTTTAAGCCCTGTTATGTCTTCCGAGGGCTTTAGCCTGAGAGCCTGCAAGGCGTGGCAAGAAAAATCTTTGATTTTTCGCAGAGTTGTGAGAAGGCACTTTTATTAATTTTAAAGATGACACTTCAGGACGGCGGGACGTTGTCAAAAATGATTTCAGATTGTCGCCGATTGGATAATTACTGCGAAGCAGACAAAATGTCCGAACGGACAGGCAGGGGCGTTTTTGCTTCTTTTTCTGAAAAAGAAGATTTTACAATTACAAAATTACTTTTCTTTGGTGCAATGTCTTCTATTATTTTATTTGCTATTGCTTCCGCAAGTTTAACAGGAACAGCATTTCCAATCATTTTATATCCATCGGCAACATCATTATAATAAAATATAAAGTCGTCTGGAAAGGTTTGTATTCTTGCACATTCTCTTACAGATAATCTTCTATAAAGATGTTCTTTTCCCCTTACAAATTCTCTTTTATTTTGTTCGATAAATTTCATTTTTGGGGCTTGAGGATGAATTGGGGCGTGTCTTCCTCCTGCTTGAATGGTGAATGAATGTTCATCCCAACTTCTTACACGATTTCGTGACATATAAATTGTAGAAAATCCCCCATTCATATATTCGTGGTTTGGAATTTCTGTTTTTCCGTTTGTTTTATTTTTTTCTTTTGCAGATTTTGCAGAAGGCAAATCTCCGATAGCATCTCTTAAAAAAACATAAGAATTTGTTGGTTTTGGAAATTCAAATTTTTTACCCAATTTTTTATGATAACCTACAATAATAACTCTTTGCCTGTCTTGTGGAACTCCATAATCCTTAGCATTTAACAATTCATAAGAAACATTATAACCTATTTCATTAAATGCTTTAATAATCTTAATAAATTCAGGAAGATGTTTATCGGATAAAAGCCCGGGGACATTTTCAGCTAGGAAAAATAAAAGTTGTTTTGCTTTTATTAATTCAACATAGTTATAAAATAATTTTCCTCTTGAATCATTTATTCCTCGCATTGCTCCTGCAAGACTCCAACTTTGACAAGGCGGACCACCGACAAATCCAATAACTTCAGGTATTTCCTCAGGTTTTATTTCAGTTATGGATTTTTTACAAATTGGATGGTTATGATTTTTTTCAAAAGTTTCCCAACATCCTTCCCAGTTATCATTTGCAAAAGCCAATTCAAAACCTGCTTTAGTGAAACCTAAGTCAAGTCCTCCTGCTCCTGAAAAAAATGATGCTATTTTCATTTTCTCACCACAATTAATTTAGTTAAAATTTGTTTGGCAGGATTATCTGGGTCTTGAATTTTTACATCTTTTATATTAATTCCAATTTCTTTTTCTATTGCCGTTTTATCTTCTTTTGAAAAAGAATCATATTTTGATTTTCTCATTAAAGCGAATAATTGAAAACTATTTCCATTTAAACCAAATAATTCTTTGTAAACCTTTAAGGGATTTTGAATAGTCCACATTCCTCTTATTCTAAGGTTTGTAATTCCTAAAGGGTCTACCTTATTTACTCTTCCTAATTCTTTAGTTTCAGAAAAATCTAAATCCATCTCTCTTATCCCTATGCTAATTTTGTCTTTAATTTTCTCATAAATTTCTTTACTCGCGGCGTAACAATCGCCATATACTAAAGACAAAATTTTCAAATTATGATTATCAATATGACCAACAGCATAAATAATATCTTTCTCCGTCCATTCCTCGCAAGTCTTACAAGCAGAAGTTATCATCGGACTATCTTTGTGAAGTTTTGCTTTTGGATAAGAACTATTTAATGCCAAGTCAGATGCTCTAATTCCATCAATTTTTTTAACTTCTATTGCATCGCTATTTTTTATAATAATATCTGGCGGATTGTTCTGGTTTCCTAAATAAGAGAAATTTTCGCTGTAAGCTTCTTTTTTCTTTTGGGCGTTGGTTTCTTCAAAGGTATTACAAAAAGCATCTTTCGTAAAGAACTCTAATGCTTCGCCCATATTGTTAGCACGATTTACAGCAGAAACTCTATCTTTAGAAACAACCCAGATTTTTGATAAATCGAAATCTTTTCTCTTTTTTATCGTAATTATCGCCTTAAGGATATTGGTCACCATTTTTTTGCCTCTTATACTAGTAAGTCTAAGTGTTATTTATATGTTTTTCTTTGCCCTTTCTAAAAATTCAATTATCTTTAATCTTACTCCATTTAATATTCTTTTGAAGAAATTGGGATTTACTAAATAAGGAACAGATTCATTTGGATTAGCATTCAAGTCTTTTACCATAATCTCCATTGGGGGTGCATTCATTATTATTTGGTTTTGGTTAGAATATTTATTTACCCAATCTTCAATTTGTCTTAATGATTGAGAAATAAACATAGGAATATCAAATTTTTCTATTTGCCCATTTTTTAATCCTATATTTAGCTCTGCTTCAATTCTCCTATGTTGGTTTTCTTTTTCTTGCTTCTTGAATTTTAACCCTGTTTTGCTTTCTTCTTCCGGATTCAAATATTCTGAATATCCTTTTACTTCTTGTTCTAACCATTTTTCATCTTCTTTCATTTCCAGTTTTTTAGCAAGTCTAAAAGACATTTCAGCTATTATTGAAATTGATTTATCCTCGTCTAAATATTCCTCTATTTTATTAAGAAGTTTTTTTGGGTCATCTTCTTTTTCTGGTATTGCTTCGGAAGGGGTTAACTCTTGTTTACTTTCTTCCCTAAAATCGTTTAATTGAGAATCTTTAACAGAGCCATTTATTTGATATATTTTAGAATTGGGAGAGTTTATTATTGAAGCTTTTTGATTTTTATTTATCTGAAATAAATAATAAACTGCTCCACTTCCCAACAAAGCGATTATTATTTCTATTATTTTGTCAGCAATCCATTCTTCAAAAGCCATAATTTAATGAGATATTGCCAGATATAAAAAGTTATCTTTCTGCGAAGCAGACTATTTGCCCGAAGGACAAGCCCCTGCTCGTTTTTTTAAGCGACAATCTGCTATTTAGGGGTGGGTGGTCGGGGGCTACAAATTCCAAATTAATTACAGATAACATCGGCATTAACAGAAGTTTCTGTTAAGAAATTTGGGCTGAGAGGGTGCAACCCTCGAACCTGTTAATGCCTGTTCAACGACCTGAGGGCATCAGCTCGAAAATGCAATGTGGCACGACTGAAAGGAGTGAGTTTTTTCTTCGGCGTTAAAAGAAATTTAAATCTCCAAAATTGGGTGGGGGACGGTGCACGCTTTAGAAAATTTTATATAGTCAAGAGTTATCAGACATTTATGGAACAGCAAAACATTGTTAATAGATTAGATAGAATTGAGAAAACCTTGAAATATATACAAGAAAACATGATAGATGTAGATGTAATCATAACAGAAGAAGAAAAAAGAATGCTTGATAATAGTGTGGAAAACGAAAAGTCTGGAAGTTTAGTTTCTTTAGAGGAAATTAAAAATGTTCGAAATAAAGCTAGATAAACAGCCCGAACATTTTCTTTCCAAATGCGAAAATAAACTTTTTGAGAGGATTAGTGAAAAGTTAGAGATATTAAAAACAAATCCTGTTCCTCATGATGCAAAAAGAGTTTTAGGATATGAATTACCAACATTCAGAATAAGAATTGGAAAATATCGGGCGCTTTATCGTGTTAATTACGAAGAAAAAAGAATTGTTGTTGTGAAGATTGATAAGCGAGATAAAGTTTATGATTGATTCTAAATAAAATTACTGGAGCTATTCTTTAATTTTCATAGGATTGAAGTTAGTATTGTAATCATAATAATCTTCGTTTTCAACTTTCTTTAATTTTGCAATAACTTTGTAAGTGATAGGAGTCATCACGACTTCAATTGCAACTTTCAGAAAGAAAGCAGAAAAAATTACACTTACGAGAAGATTATTTGGAATGATTGCATAAAAGGCAAGTGTGAAGAACAAGATTGTATCTACGCCCTCTCCAAAAATTGTAGAGCCAATTGTTCTTGTCCAAAGATGTTTTCCTTTAGTCCAAATCTTCAGTTTAGCTAAAACAAAATCATTCACTATGCTTCCAAAAAAGAAAGCAATCCAACTCGCAACCAATATTCTTGGAACTTGAGAAAACACTCTAACATATGCGTCATTTGCATCAAAACCTACTGCGGGAGGCAGAAAAGCTACAATAGAATAAACTATTCCCGCAATAACAGAACAAAGCAAAAGCAACCAAACTCTGCTTCTTGCTTTAGAGTAACCATAAACTTCTGTGAATATGTCTGAAAGAATATAAGTAATAGGAAAAAAGATTGTTGCAGCAGATACACTAAAAATTCCGAGTTGAACGAGTTTTCCTGCCGTTACATCATTAAGTAGTTTAAATGTAATAGCTAACGCAGTAATCAAACCAAGATATTTATACTGCTTGGGAATTTTCTTATTTTGTTCGGACTCTTTTTGCATAATACAAATTAAATTGATTGTATTTATAATGGTTTCGTTTCGCGTGCCGTCTGGGTGGGGGATTGGCAAATAAGAGATTTAAATTTTAGCCGAAGAAAGAATTTCGTTGAACGTTAGGGATATACGAAGTTTTTCTGGAACGAAGTGGAAGAAAAATTTGGGTGAAGCCCGAGCCGAGGGCTGAACCGTATATCCCTTGTTAAGTGAGGGTGAGGGAGTAAAGCGACCGAAAGCGCAGCGTCCCCCGAGCGACTGAAAGGAGCGAAGGAGTAAATTTTGGCGCGCGTTACTTCTGACATACATAAAAAGCTGGTGGGTGCGTTCTAACATCTGTTTTAGAAATTTGCAGGCGACCATTCATTTCAAGAATTTTAAATCCTGCTTGGTTAATTTCGCGCTCAACTTCTTGTACAGAGGGGATGTGGATATATTGCTGTGTTTTGTATGTTCTTTGTTTGTCACTTGTTTCTCTATCAAAAAATCTATCGCCAAAATCTTGTTCTTGGATATTAAAGCCAATTGGTTTCAAAATGTAAAATCTTATCCATTGTTTAATCCAGAAAAAAGAAAATTGCCTATTAAAAACTCGTGGGTGAGCTGTAAAGATGAAAATTCCGTCTTTTTTCAAAATTTTATGCACTTCTTCGAGTGCTTTTAATCTGTTTTCACTTCCTGGAATTTGCGTCCAGCCCTGATTTGAAAAAAGAGCGTAGTCAAAGGAATTTTCATCAAACTTAATATCAGTAGCATCACCCACACGATAATCAATTTTCAAATTCAATTCTTTGGCAATTTTCTTTGCGCTTTCAATCATCATGGGTACGAAATCTATACCAATTATTTTGAAACCCATTTTGAAAATAGGGATTGTTGTTCTTCCTGTTCCACAACCAATATCCAAGATTTTGGCGTTTTTGTTTGTGAAATATTTTTTGATAAAGTGACTCTCTGAAATCCACAGCCCCTCTTTCGCTTTTTGAGTATAGAGAAGTTGAGCGTTTTCGCCTGCAAATTCTTCAAGCACCAGTTTTTTTAAATCAGTTTTCATAATTATCCAATAAGAATTGAGAAGTATATCAAGTTTTCGCTTGTAGCGCGCCAAAATTTATTTCACTTAACATTACGGATATAGAACCTTAAGGGGCTATATATCCGTTAGAGATGGGTTTAGTAACCTTTTTATATTTTATTTCATTGGGAGTTTCATGGCAGCTCAAGATGAGTTTCTCAATAAATTAGAAGAACATTTAAAGTTAAAAAACTATTCAAAAGAAACTCTTAAATCTTATATTATCCATGTAAAAAAATATCTGGAGTTTTTAAACGGAGAAGAACCAAATTTTCAGAACACAAAGAGTTATATCTTGAAAAAACTCGAAAAAAACGATCCGTCTTCTGTCCATCACTCTATATTTGCAATTGAATATTTCTTTAGAAATATCTTAAATGAGAAAATCTATATCCCGAAGCCAAAACGGAACAAGACGATTCCAGTAATTTTAGCAAAAGAAGAAATAAAAAGTATGATTGATAGAACCTCAAATATAAAACACAAATTAATTCTTAAATTATTATACGGCTGTGGTTTGCGCGTTTCAGAGATTATCAACTTGAAAAAAGAGGATACTAACTTTGAAGAAAAATTAATTCACATAAAACTTGCAAAGGGAAGAAAAGACAGATTTGTTAAAATTCCTGATTCATTATCCGATAATTTAAAGAGTTATTGTTCTCTTAGCCAGGAAGAAATATTATTTTCCTCAAATCGTGGCGGTAAACTGACTAAGAAAACAATCGGAAAAATAGTAGAAACTGCCGCTAAAAAAGCAGAAATCAAAAAGAGAGTTTATCCTCATCTTTTAAGGCATTCTTTTGCAACTCATCTGCTAGAGCAAGGAACAGATTTGCGAATAATTCAGAAAATTCTGGGACATTCAGATATTAAGACAACTCAAATCTATACGCAAATATCACAGCAATCTATAAAAAATGTAAGGAGTCCAATAGACAACATACTGTAAAATGCCAGTCCAAGATTTCCTGCCAATAAAAGATGTAAAGCATACAACTGAGAAAGAAGAAAAATACAGACCCAGTATAGAGGAGCTTACAACAATCGAATCACCGGGCAGGTCTGTTCCAGCATCCTCGCTGGAAAACACTGTTTCAAAAACTAAAAGAAAAGCGAGACGGAGAATAGGCAAGGCAGAACCTTCAAAAATCGAAAAGCCAAAAAAAGATTCTATCTTAATAATAACAGAAAAACCGCAGGCAGCAAATAAAATAGCAAATGCTCTTGGAAACGCAGCAAAAAAAATAGATAAACAAGTTTCTTACTACGAACTTAAAAGAGAAGGAAAAACAATCATCGTCGCATCTGCCGTCGGACATCTCTTCGGACTTACATATGCCAAGGGGCAGAAAGGCTGGCCGGTCTTCAATCTCGAATGGCATCCATCATACGAAAAAAAATCGGCCGAGTTCACAAAACGTTATTATGATTTATTAAAAAAACTTTCAGCAAAAGCTGAAGAAATAATCATAGCGACAGACTACGACATAGAAGGGGAAGTAATTGGCTGGAATGTTCTTCGCTTTATTTGTGAAAGAGAAACAGCAAAGCGAATGAAATATTCTACTCTAACGAAAGCAGAACTCGAAAAATCCTACGAAAATCCTCTGCCGAACCCTGATTGGGGTCAGGCATATGCAGGAGAAACAAGGCACATCTTAGACTGGCTATACGGAATCAATCTAAGCAGAGCATTAATGTCCGCTATTAAAACTTCAGGCTCTTTCAAAATTCTCTCTATAGGAAGAGTTCAGGGTCCAGCTCTAAAAATTATCGTAGACAGAGAACAAGAAATTTCTAACTTCAAATCCGTTCCTTTCTGGCAAGTCTTCGCAGTAGTAAATAACTTTTTATTTAAACATCCAAAAGATATATTCGACAAAAACGAATTGGAAAAATTCAAAGATATAAAATCAGGAACAGCTGACACGACTGAGAAAGAAGAAAAAATTCCGCCTCTTCATCCATTTGATCTAACAACCTTGCAAAGAGAAGCATATCGCTTGCATAAAATTTCTCCGTCGCAAACTCTCAAAGTGGCGCAAAAATTATACTTAGATGGTCTAATTTCTTATCCAAGAACTTCCTCTCAAAAAATTCCTGATTCAATAGAACCAAAAAAAATTCTAAGGGCTTTAGAAGCAAACTTCCCAGAAACAGAATTAGCAACTCGTTCTAAGCCAGTAGAAGGTAAAAAAGACGATCCAGCACATCCTTCAATCTATCCAACAGGAGAATTTGAATTGTTAGAAGAAGATAATCTAAAAATCTACAATCTTATAGTTAAAAGATTCATTTCTGTCTTCGCGGATGACGCAACAACTTCAAACAAAAGAGTAAAGATAACATCGGATAAAGACCCAAACATAACATTCACAGCTTCGGGCTTAACAATAAAAGAAAGGGGCTGGACGAAAATCTACCCTGCCGTTCTCGAAGAAAAATCCTGCCCGACTCTAAACGGAAAAGTCAGCATTGACGAAATAAAATTCGAAGAAAAAGAAACACAGCCTCCGAAAAGGTTCACTCCTACTTCTCTAATCACCATTTTAGAAAAAAAGAACCTCGGAACAAAATCAACGAGGTCAATGATAATTGATACATTATTCGAAAGAGGCTATTTAGATGGAAAATCAATTCAGGCGACTTCGTTAGGAATAAGGTTAATAGAATCCCTAAAGAAATATTCCCCGATAATAATAGATGAAAATCTCACGAGACAATTGGAAGAAGAAATGGAGAAAATCCAAGAATCAAAATCAGGGCACGAAAAAATGGAAAAAGAAGTAATAGAAAAAGTAAAGCGCCTTATTACCGACATCGCAAAAGAATTCAAAGCAAAAGAAATAGAAATTGGAAAGGAAATTTCGAAAGGGATAGAAGACTTTCGTCAAGCACAGAGCGAAAACAACACGATAATACCCTGCCCTACATGCAAAAAAGGAAACATTAGAATCATATATTCTAAAAAGACAAAAAGATACTTTGCGGCTTGTTCTGCTTATCCGGAGTGCAAGCAAACATACAATCTCCCTCCAAACTCCCTAATCAAAAAAGCAGAAAAAGACTGTCCCGAATGCAATTTTCCAAAGTTGCTCTCGATAAAAAAAGGCAAGCGTCCTTGGGAATTTTGCTTTAATCCTGAATGCCCAGTCAACAGGAAGAGATTGGAAGAATACCGGGAGAAAAAAGAACAAATAGATGTTTCTCAATAAACCTTATCATATAACAAAAAGTTTATATAATGCTTATTTGTTATATGATAATGGGGGAAGAAATTAAAGAGATTCTATTGATAAACGTCAAAGAATATTTTAAGAATGCTCTTGCTTCTGAAAAGAAAGAAGAATATAATACTTCGGTAACTTTATTTTTCAAAGCTTTGTCATCTCTATGCGATTTATATATTTTAGAAAAAGAAGGAATTGTGCCTAGCAATCATGCCGAAAGATTCAGAATATTAGAAACAAAGCACAAGGATATTTACAGGATAATTGACAAAGATTTTCCTTTCTATCAAGACAGTTATAAAGCCAGACTAAATAAAGAAACATCTAACATGTTGAATAATGATGCCAGAAAGTTATTTGAAATACTTAATATCGACATGTAATAAATTTGCGAGGAGGCATGATATTTTCGATATCGTTTTGTACGGCTCATCTGTAAAGGGAGAAGAAGGTAGAGATATAGATATCTTGCTTGTATTTTCAAATAAAAACCTGGAGGAGAGAACAGAAACCTCCCAGAAATTGAAGGAAACCTTGAAGGAAAAAATAAAAAAAATAGATATGAGGACAATTAATTTAGACGAGTTGTTTGATAGCAGCTTTCTAGCTCGCCAGGGAATTTTTATAGAAGGTTATAGTTTACTTCACAAATCTCCTTTTTCAAAAAGATTGGGCTTTGTAGGGCATGCCCTTTTTCATTATAATTTGAAAAAATTGAGCCACAATGAAAAAACAAAATTTATTTATGCGTTAAGCGGAAGAAAAACAGAAGGGTTAATAAAAAAAATAAAAGCAGAGCATCTTGGAAAAGGCGTTGTTTTAGTCCCTATTGAAAAAAGCAAGGTTTTCGAAAATTTTCTACAGCAATGGAAAATAACATATAAAAACAAGAACCTTCTTGTTTCATCACTATGACGCCATCAAAAAAACTTAAAGAGCTTGCTAAAAAAACAGGAAAATCCCTGTCAATGAAAGCAACAAAAAAAATACAAATCCTATTGGAGGAAAGAGCGCTCGAAATATTGAAAAAATCTGCAAGAAAATCAGACTTTGCCGGAAGAAAAACAATAAAGGAGCAAGACATTACAGATTAAGAAATTCTGCTTCAATCCAGAATGCGCAGTGAAGCTCCACACAGCAAGCTTTTGCCTGCGGGCAAATTCGCATACGGGCGGACTTGGGTACCCAACGACGACATAAAACAGCCAGCTTAAGCCGGTCTACTTTCTTCCTTGGTTCTTGATATATTTTTTGTTATATCAACGAACGAACTATTCAATTAATAATTTCGTT
>Ga0209542_10019909_pt1 | contig 10697 bp, 13 predicted proteins | sample RifCSPhighO2_01_FD_184028 | JGI IMG/M metagenome (GOLD analysis project Ga0209542, IMG submission 184028) | Soil microbial communities from Rifle, Colorado - Rifle CSP2_plank highO2_0.1 (SPAdes) (version 2) | ecosystem: Environmental > Terrestrial > Deep subsurface > Rock core/Sediment ...
GATGGCACGGTTGACGTCGCCGAGCTTGCACGCCGCTATGGGGGCAACGGCCACACGAGCGCAGCGGCATTCCGCCTCCCGTGGGGCGCACCCATTCCGTGGAGTGAGGCTCCAGCCGAACCGCCCGAGAACGATGAGGATTCTGGCCATTGAGACCAGCTGCGACGAGACGGCTATCGCGATAGTCGAGGCGACAGGAGATGTGAAGAACGCCTCCTTCACGGTACTTGGCAACGCACTTCTCTCACAGGTGGCGGTGCATCAGCAGTATGGCGGAGTGTACCCAAACCTCGCTAAGCGCGAGCACGCCAAGAACCTGGTGCCCATTCTCGAAGCGGCGCTTGAGGAGGTCGAGATGCTTCACGAAGATACACAGGCGCTACCGACCGAGCTGCATGACGCGATTACGAAGCTACTGGAGCGCGAGCCAGGGCTTGACGCGGCCCTGCTTGAGCTTATCGGCAAGACCGAACCTCCTGTCATTGACGTAATCGCGGTCACTGCGGGGCCTGGCCTCGAGCCCGCCTTATGGGTGGGCATCAACTTCGCCAAGGCGCTCGCGCTCGCGTGGGACAAGCCCTTGGTCGCCGTCAATCACATGGAGGGGCACATACTCGCTGGCCTTGCACAGCGAGAAGCAATGAGTTACAAGCACCAAGAACCACGCGAGTCAGAAATTGAGAAATTTGAAGTCAAAAACGCCAAATTGCCGGCGCTTGTGCTCTTGATATCGGGCGGACATACGGAATTAGTCTTGATGAAAGAGTGGTTGCAATATGAACTCATCGGGCAGACACGCGATGACGCGGTCGGAGAGGCCTTCGACAAGGTGGCGCGCCTTATGGGCCTCCCTTACCCCGGCGGCCCAGAGATTTCTCGCCTGGCCGAACAATGTAGGACATCCGATGTCCTACATCAGAATGTCGGACATCGGATGTCCGAACTTCGGTTGCCGCGGCCGATGCTGCATGACGATACGTGTGATTTCTCTTTTAGTGGCCTTAAGACCGCCGTACGTTATCTGCTAGAGAGTCGGGGCGAACTCTCGTCTACCGAGAGGCAATATCTCGCACTCGAATTTGAAAATGCGGTCGCGGAGGTACTGTGGAAGAAGAGTGCGCGAGCCCTTGAAACAACAGGGGCGCAGACTTTTGCCATAGGCGGTGGGGTCTCGGCCAACAGAAATATCCGCCGCGTCTTTACTGACAACATCGCTCGCGAGTACCCAGAAGTAACACTCCATATTCCAACCGCCACGCTCACCACTGACAATGCCATCATGATTGCATTTGTGGGCTACTACCACGCACTCGCAGGAGACTTCGCCAATCCCGAGATGCTTCGCGCAGACGGCAATCTCCATCTCGCATAAGAGCCCGTATTTGCTATATTCAGTCAATGCCCGAGAAGTTCACCAGGCCCTATGATCCAGCCGCGACCGAAGAGCGGCTCTACCAGGCGTGGGAGGAGAGCGGTCTCTTTAATCCGGACGAGTGCGTCCGACAAGGGGTGACGGCTAGGGATGCCGAAACCTTCTCGGTAGCGCTCCCGCCCCCGAATGTCACCGGCGTGCTCCATCTGGGCCATGCCTACGAAGACTCCCTGCAAGATGCGGTCGTGCGGTTTGAACGCATGCGCGGGAAAAAGGCGCTCTGGGTACCGGGGACCGACTCCGCCGCCATCGCGACGCAAGCGCGCGTGGAGAAGGACATTCAGAAAGCCGAAGGGAAAAATCGTCATGATATCGGGCGCGAAGAGCTGGTGCGCCGCGTGCGCGCATTCGCCAAAAGCAGCGAGGACACCATTCTCTCGCAGGTGCGTCGCATGGGGGCCTCGCTCGACTGGTCGCGCTACGCGTACACGCTCGACGAGAAGCGCGAGCGCGCCGTGACCGAAGCCTTCAAGCGCATGTACGAAGCCGGGCTCATCTACCGCGGTCATCGCATCGTTAACTGGGACCCGAAGGGGCAGACCACCATCTCCGACGACGAGGTTGTGTATCAGGAAAAGCAGGCAACCCTCTACTACTTGCAATACGGCCCCTTTACCATTGCCACGGCCCGCCCGGAGACCAAGTTTGGTGACAAGTACGTCGTGATGCATCCGGAAGATGAGCGGTACGCCGAATTTGCGGACGGACAGCAGATTGAACTCGAATGGATCAATGGACCTATTACTGCCACTGTCGTGAAAGACGCGGCGATAGACCGCGCATTCGGCACGGGTGCCATGACCATTACCCCCTGGCATGATATGACCGACTTCGAAATCGCAGAGCGGCACGGCCTCGATAAAGAGCAGGTCATAGACGAATACGGGAAGCTGCTCCCCATTGCCGGAGAATTTGCAGGAATGAAGATCGCGGACGCGCGCCCGAAAATTGTCGAGAAGCTCCGCGAGAAGGGGCTTCTCGTCAAAGAGGAGCCGTACACGCATAACGTCGCCACCGCCGAGCGCACCGGCGCGGTTATCGAGCCGCAGGTCAAGCTGCAGTGGTTTGTGGACGTCAACAAGCCATTCACTATTCCCCACTCCGAGATTCCAAGCATTGCGAGCGGGAGCGAGATTACCTTGAAGGCCCTGATGCGTGCGGTCGTTGAGCACGGAGGTATCTCAATGCCCCAAGAGGGATTCCGCACCGCATACTTCCACTGGATAGATAACCTGCGCGACTGGTGCATCTCTCGGCAAATCTGGTTCGGCCATCGCATCCCGGTGTGGTACGGCGGGGAGCAGATTCACATCGGCACCGAGCCGCCGGCCAAGGAGGGCTGGGAGCAAGACCCGGACGTGCTCGACACCTGGTTCTCCTCCCAGCTCTGGACTTTTTCTACTCTTGGATGGCCCCACTTCGCCGAGACGGCTACGCGGGGCAAGCCCGGGGCTGAAAACGATTTGGCGAATTATCACCCGACTTCCTTTATGTCGCCGGCCTACGAGATACTGAACCTCTGGGTCTCGCGCATGATACTCGCGAGCGGCTTCCTCCTCGGGCAGGTGCCCTTCAAGACCGTGATGATCCACGGCCTGGTGCGCGACACCAAGGGGCGCAAATTCAGCAAATCGCTCGGCAACGGCATTGATCCGCTCGAAATAATCGGCAAGTACGGCGCCGACGCCTTGCGTATGGGCCTCCTCGTTGGCTCGGCTATCGGGCACGATATCCGCTTCGACGAGCAGAAGGTCAAGGGCTACAAGCACTTCACGAATAAACTTTGGAATATTTCGCGCTTTATACTCGAGAACGCAGGAGTGAGCGCGAGTGAGGCGAAAAAATGGGATAAGACTTGGCCTAGCGGCCCGGAGCGTGCCATTTTTTCGCCTCACGAGTGCGAGCTTTTTGATCAACTCGACGCGCTCACCAAAGATGTCACCGACGATATGGAGAACTACCGCGTTTACCTGGCGGCCGAGAAGCTCTACCACTATGTCTGGCACGAGCTCGCCGATAAGATTCTTGAGGAATCAAAGGTTATTTTGAATGGCACTGACGAGGCCGCGCGCGCTTCGCGCGCGCGGGCACTAATCCTCCTCCTCGACCGCTCACTGCGTCTCCTCCACCCCTTCATGCCCTTCATCACCGAAGAAATCTATCAGTCGCTGCCAGATTCTGTTGCCAACAAAGACGCCCCCTTCCTCATGGTCGCCAAATGGCCAGTAATCTTGAATCGGGCCTGATATACTAGGGACGTGACCGCCACCACGCTTGGATACGCCTTCTTGGGGGGGATACTGCCATCTCTCATCTGGCTCTACTTCCTCTTGAAGGAGGACTCGCGGTGCCCAGAGCCGCGACGCCTCATCGCGCTCGCCTTCATCGCCGGCATGGCCGCGGTCCCGCTCGCGCTCCCTCTTGAGCAGGTCGCTAAGAGCGCACTCGCAGCCATGCCCCCCATCCTCCTTGCTTGGGCCGCTATAGAGGAGCTCCTCAAATACGCAATGGCCGCGGCCTTCATCCTCTGGCGGCGCGCCGTGGACGAGCCCTCTGACTATGTTATCTACCTGATTACGGTGGCGCTCGGCTTCGCCGCTGCCGAGAACATGCTCTTCTTGGTGGCTCCGCTCTCAGACAGGGAGTTTGCCGCAAGTGTTGCAACGAGCGACCTGCGTTTCCTTGGCTCAACGCTGCTCCACGTCATCGCTTCGGCCACGGTCGGGTTCGCCCTCGCCTTCTCGGCTCTCAAACGGCCAGTGCTGCGTATCGGAGCGGTCACCCTTGGACTTATCCTCGCGGTGGCGTTGCATACGGGCTTTAATGCCCTTATCATCAATGAGGGCGATTCGTCGGCCCTCACGGCGTTCTTCCTCGTGTGGAGCCTTGCGGTCGTCTTCTTCGCTACTCTCGAGATTCTTAAATATTTCGAATACCGCACGCTGCCCCCTAATACCTGCTAACGACACGTGTCCATCACCACTACCATGAAGCGCTCATTCTTCGACAGACTCGCCGGTGGCAGCGCCACCCTCGACCCCTACGATTCCTTTGACGACGACCTCCCGCCAGCGACCTTGCCGGGCAAGCCTGCCGCCGCGCCACAGCTCCCTGGTACCCGTGGAGAGGGCCTCCCTGCCCAGAGCGAGGGACAGCTCCCTGTTGACCTCTATCAGACACCCTCTGAGATCGTGGTACGCGCGTTTGTCGCGGGAGTCCGGCCCGATGAGCTCACCGTTTCTATACGCCGCGACATGGTTGAGATCGAGGGCTCGCGCATGGAGCGCGAACAGATTTCTGGCCCCGACTACTTCTCTCGCGAACTCTTCTGGGGCTCGTTTTCTCGCTCAATTCTCCTACCCGAGGAGGTGGATGTGGAGACGTCCTCTGCGGTCGCCAAGGACGGCCTCCTGACCATCATCATGCCCAAGCTCGACAAGGCGCGCCAGACCAAGCTTAAGGTCAAGGCTGGCTGAAAAAAGAAGAACCGCCGCGGCCAAGGGCTGCGGCGGTTTTGAGTTTACGAGAAGATGACTGGCAACTGGATGCAGTCTGGCGCGCCGTGGACCTTACGGTCGGGGCGGCCGGTGACCTCCGCATCGAGAACGCCACGAGCCATCGCATAGACCGTGAGGCGCAGATAATAGTCTTGCGTTACCCGCCCCCCTGCCTCGTCGAAGATCACGACTGGAATCGGTTCCTGTGGGATCTGCTCCTGAAGAACAAAGCCGGGCGTCTTGAAGGCGCGTGCCTTCTTGAGAGCGGTATCGAACGCAGGTCGGTCGAGGTCGGAAAAGAATACACCTTTCATCCCCGAAGAAACCGTCGCCTTGAGAATGGCTCCGTTCCCGTCGGCAAGAAGCGCGTCCAGTGAGAATCGTTTCCCGACGAGCCCCGATCGTGGGATAATCCCTTCCATCCCTTCGCAGGTACGTAAGAACGGAAGAAATGCTTTCGACCCGAGATATGCCACCGGCGGGTAGAAGGTCCGGAGGGCGCCTGCGCGATAACGGGCCAGGAGCGCATCGCGAGCGAGGGGCCGCTGGAATAAAGATTCTGGAATCGCGAAGAGGTTGGCTGTTTCGGTGGACCCAGTAGACAAGGGATCTCCGCCATGCGCGAGTGCCTCCTCCCGGAGGAGGTGCGTTCGCACGCCCCAAGACTCAAGCGAACCGGAGAGAATCCTGAACGCCGTCTCATAATATCGCTCGTACTCCGAGATGAGTATCTGCCATGGTGCCGTCGAGTGACTCGTGAGCACAGTGGCAAGAGCACTGATGCCTGAGAATCTCCGGTTGCGGAAGGGATGGGGTACGCTTTCCGCGAGCAGGGCCGCGTAGCCCAAACCGCGCGGATTGTAAACATCCGCCTCAACGAGCCTGAATCCGCCGCAAGCATTCCTGACAAGATCAAGCTTGATTATCTCCGGTATCGTCTCCACGCCGTCATGCGGACGCAAGAGCCCGCGCGACGCCGCGGTCGCTAGCTTGAGAAAAGCTGCGTCGCCATTCGGCAGGCGTGCGGCATCCTTAGCGAGGCCGCAGAGCCGAGTATTGAGAACGCGCACGGCTGCGTGAGTAGTGATTGCGATATGTTCGAGCTCTTGATGCTCAGCGCGAGTAAGCACATAGGCCGAAGGCGAGAGTGTATAGGCGTGGCGCTGACGCTTCTCCGGTGTGTTCCAATAACCGCAGGCGACGAGATACGATTCGAGTCGACTGAGGTCGCCACCGAGATCGGCAACGGACTCAGACAGACAGGTGGGGTGCATCATTACCTCTCATGGACTAGGTGAGTTGACAAGGATCAACGGCGCCCTGGACGGGCGCCCTGCTGGCGGCTTCTAGACTCCGCCAGCAGGGCGCCCACCTACTTCGACTAGTCTTCGAAAAGAGCGGCTCGAACGCCTGCCATATCTTCCGCAGTACGCCACGGGTGGTCGTGTACGGTCTCAGGCGCAAGATCGAAGAATTTCCCCCGTCTGAACCAGATGGTCTTCGCTCCCGCACGGTTCCCTGCCCGTATCTCGTCATACAGATAGTCGCCGACCACGTAAACATCGCTAGTCTTTTCGTTGAGAATTCGACTGATTGCCGCCGCCTTGTCCGTGACGAATGCTGTCGTCGCAAATATATCGGCTATACCAAGCTCCTTGAGAGTCACGGCGCGCCCAGGTTCGAGTCGTGAGATTAGATGGAGCTCGTGTCCTTGCGCCGTGAGCTCCCCGAGCAACTCGCGCACACCGGGTACAAGTGCCTCCGTATCGGGGTTATAGAGCGTTCGGTTGAAGTCGAAGATGATGGTTTTCATAATAGGGAGGGTGGTTGAATAAAAAGAGAATCCCGCTCCTTAAGCGGGATTCTCTGCGCGGGTGAATCGGTCTTTCGATTACCGCATGCGCGACGAACCCGCCCCCCAATTGGTGCGGTGCCAGGACATACGGTACGAACGGTTATTCGTCATGATGTGAGCGACTCTAGCATGTGACCTCATTTATGGCAATGTGACCGTCTCAAGGGTTGGGGATACGTCGACGAACTGGACGGTGAACGGCAGGCGGGCAATGACGCGCCGGTCGGAGGTCTCTATGGAGACGCGCCACGACCCCTCAACTTTTGGGATAATCGCCGAGTATCCGTGGTACCCGCCGTCTGCCCCGCCGGTAATAGGGTACGTAAGCGCGAAGCGGGTCTCCCACGCTCCGGTCGCCCTGTCAAGCCACTGCCATCGATGAATGATGATGGTGGAGAGGGCTGTGGGGGCAAAGATGGAGCTGTAGGCGTAGGCCGAGTCGCCCGCGACGATGTGGAGCGTAGGCGTCCTGCCTAGATAGGCCGCAGCCCGCGCCTGCCACGACTGTCGTCCTATCTCCTCGCTCGCCTGATAGCGACCCTCGACGCGATCGATGCTGTGATAGACCCCCACCGCCTTTGCCGAGAGCGGCAGTGGCGGGAGAATGTTCGTGAAGTAGAAGAGTGTAATGAGCACCAGGACGCCCACAGCGCCAGCGCGCATGCGGAAGAGGTCGGTAGCAAAGCGCTCACGGCCAAGCGAGCGAATGAGTACCGTGAAGAGGGCGAAGACAAGAGTTGCAACAACACTACTCCCAATGAAGGTCAGGGTTCCAATGGAGTGCGTGTAGATGGGCAGAGCGAAGATGGCATAGGAGTAGAGGGCGAAGAAGAAGAGGATGGAAGCGAAAACGAGCCGGTCGTGATAGCGGCTCAATATTTCGTTGCCGAGGAATATCGCCACCAGGACGAGCAGGAAGGGCCACGACGCGTCGAGAGAAGCGCTCCGCGCGTAGAAGATGAGGAATCCGCTCCAGAAGCCACCGAACGCGAATTGGGTGACAATCGGCAAGAGACCGCGCCAGCGCGGGCGCCTCCCGGTACGCTCGCCTCTTGCTTCTATAAAGTGCAAGAGCGGGATAGAGACGAGGCAGATACCGGCGTACGCAAGGAAGACAATTTGCGTATTCCAGAGGTCGTCAATGCGGCCAAAATAGAGGCTGTCGAAGACGAAACCGCCGACCATCGCCGCGGCCGAGAGATGCCGTTCACGTCTGTTTATCCATGCAAAGAGCCCTCGAAACATCTCTCTGATTATAGCGTGTTTACACTGAACGAGTCTGCGAGTCGAAGTGTGCCTGGGCCCAGGCTTGAACTGGGGACCTTTCCGGCTTCAGCGGAACGCTCTACCAACTGAGCTACCCAGGCAAGCGAGAACGAAAATGACTATAGCATCTATAGTCATTTTCTTCGAGCGCAGCCGAGTATGCCTACATACCCAGGCGTAGGGAGCTGCTAGGGCTGCCCCGAACGGTAGGATTGTAGCAGCTTCTGGAATTCAGAGGAAGGCTCCATGAATTGGCTTATAATCGGCTGGAAATACTGGAGGAAAAAGTACCCAGCACCTAGGAGAAGGATCAGATACAGGACCCATTTCCCAAAGGTCTCTAAGAGCTGGTGGCGACGCACGGTGCGCAGCAAGGAGTGCGTATCCTTCACTAGGGCGTGAATCTGGTCGAGCTCATGCCTAGTCTCGGGGTCCATAGGGAGTCTCGCAAGTATAGCGTACCGAGAACTTTTGAGGTGTGGATAATGCTCTGACCGTGATACCCACCCTATATAATGAAGGGAACCTCTATTGCATGGGACGAGATATTCTATACGCAGTTCTTGGATTTCTTGTCGGGGGTCTCTTCATTGGAGGTGCGATTGGAGCGGCGTTAGACTTGCGAAATATCCTCGAGGCGAGTGTGCTGCTGCTTGTGTCTGGCCTCATCTGCTCATTTCTCTCGATATGGGTGGCTCGCTGGATGAGTGAAAAAGGGGGACCGAAACTCGAGGCACGCGAGCGGGACACATTTGAGAACAAGCCTGAGTTAGCCTTCTCTGCTTTCGCCGGACTTGTCTATATAGGATTCCTTGTCCTATTCTTTGCAGCTCTGGTTATTCTTCCCGACCAGATATCTAACGCTCTATTCGGTTGGATAAGTAATCCCGGTACTACCAGATACTTCATTGGGGTTATCATTTCTGGTACGCTTATCATGAGTATCGGAACATGGGTTGGAGTACTATATGCGGCTCACAAAGGTTATGGGATTAAAATCCCGATGCCGTTGAGTATGGCTGTGAAAACGAGTCTTGGTTTTCTAATTTTTTTGTATATATCGCACCCTCTTGACGCCATTAAGGACCCTCTCTCGATTATCCTCAGCGCACTCGCCCTCATTCCTGGCGGGATAGTCATATACCTATTACTTGTCTTTGCACAAAAGAAAGCTGTGGTTCCAAGCACTTTCACACCCCGGTCTTAATTCCTTATTTGTGCCCCGACCATGAGTCGAACATGGATTTGCTCGTTAGGAGTGAGCCGTTCTATCCATTGAACTACCGGGGCGTACGCCCAAAGTAGCACGCCTTACTCCTTTATGCCGAGCTCAGAGGAGATGGCTTCTTTGTCGAAGCCGACAATCAGCTTATCCCCGATGAAGATGACCGGCACGCCCATCTGCCCAGACTTCTGTATCATCTCCTGGCGCTTGCCCAAGTCTGCCGCAACGTTGTAGTCGGTGAAGGGGACCCTGTGCTCGGTAAGGAAGTCCTTAGTCATGTGGCAGAAGTGGCAGGTCGGGGTGCTGTAGATGGTGACGGCTTTGTCCATGATTGTTTCGTTATGCGCCTAGTCTACCATGGCCGCCTTTTCCTCTGCTACGCCAGGTCGGACTGGATTGCGGTATGGATAGCGCCATACATCTTCTCATATCCCGAGGCGTTGGGGTGAAGGCCATCGGCAAGATCGCTCGGAGTAAGCAGGGTCAGCAGGTCTATAAAAGCTACGTCCTGGTCTCGAGCGACGGCCCGCATGGCCTGGCTATATTCCCTAAGCACTTCAGTATCGAATACTCGCCAATTGCCACTTCCCTATTATCTTTATCTCCGCCTCTATATCGAGAATCATTAGTACCAATAGCAATAAGTACGAGCCCAGGGTTTATGCTTTTTAGCTCCACTTTAAATCTTTGTAGGAGGTCAACGCTGGTATCGCCGCAGACGCCAAAGTTGTACACCTCCGTCGCATGGTCGTGCTCGATCCGGCGGCGCAGTCGGCCTATCCAGCCCAGCGCATCTTTATCGCAGGCACCATAAGTAATACTGTCTCCCCACGCTCCGATCGCTTCAATCCATTTCTTGTTGTCCATGTGCGGGCAGGGAGAATCGGACTCCCGTCTACTGCTTGGGAAGCAGTCATTTTACCACTAAACTATGCCCGCAAACTGCCTTCGAGCCTTCTATTGAGATAGCCGCGCCCAAACCCTGTCTTGAGCTGCAACTCCCGTTTCCTCGCGTCTTTCTTGCTCAAGCACGCTTCATAATAAACGAGCTTGACTGCATCGAACTGCTTCGTTGACCGGACACTTTTTGACCTATGCTCCGCAACTCGGCTCCGCAGATCATGCGTATATCCAATATAGAACTCTGCAAATGCCTTTGTGCGAGTGCACAACAAGACGTAAGTATAGTACATAACCTAAATCTATCATTCGTGCGGTCTGCCACTCCCGCCTAAAGGCGTTCTGACGCCATTACGGCGGGTCCACCAAAATGCTTTGCTTTTGGCGGAAAACCATACCCGCAATGTAATGTGGGACATCCGATGTCCCACACGTCAGAACCAATGCCGCACCCTCTGCCAGAACCCGGGAGTCGAGGTGGCAGTCGAGGTCGCCCGCGGCACCACTACAATAAGCTCTTCG
>Ga0209542_10019910_pt1 | contig 10697 bp, 12 predicted proteins | sample RifCSPhighO2_01_FD_184028 | JGI IMG/M metagenome (GOLD analysis project Ga0209542, IMG submission 184028) | Soil microbial communities from Rifle, Colorado - Rifle CSP2_plank highO2_0.1 (SPAdes) (version 2) | ecosystem: Environmental > Terrestrial > Deep subsurface > Rock core/Sediment ...
ATGTAAGGCTGATTAAAGACAAAAAGCCTTTATTCTTTTTAGCTGAAAACGTTGCTGGGCTATTATCAAGCAGCCACTATCCTGAATTTATAAAAATAGTTAATGCTTTTAAGCAGATTGGGTACAATGTTTCCTTTAAACTGCTTGATGCAAATGATTATGGAGTTCCGCAAGAGAGGAAAAGGGTAATTGTAGTGGGCTACCATGAGAAATTAGGGAAAAAATTTGAGTTTCCAGAGCCTTTAAGTGAAAAGCTGACACTTAAAGACGCAATTTCTGATTTGCCAGAGGCTATTCCTGCAAGCCATTACAACAAAACCAACGGAAAATTAGATATTTATAACCATGAATATATGAATGGCGGATTTTCTACTATTTACATGTCAAGAAATAGAGTACGAAACTGGGATGAGCCTTCATTTACAATTCAAGCAGGCGGCAGGCATGCGCCTTGCCATCCAAAAGCCCCAAAAATGAAGCTTGTAGGGGAAGATAAAAGAGAATTTATTAAAGGCAAAGAAAATCTTTACAGAAGATTGTCAATAAGGGAATGCGCCAGAATACAAACCTTTCCGGATGATTTTGTATTTCATTATGATAATGTTGCAGATGGCTATAAGATGATAGGAAATGCCGTGCCTGTAAAATTGGCTGAAGCGCTGGCAAAGCAAATCATAAAAGACCTTAAAGGAATTAAACCCCAAGAAAAATGGCAGACAAGTTCAGCAAGGCAAAAAGAAGCGCAATTATGTCCAGAATAAAGTCTAAAAATACTTCTTTAGAGGTTGAGTTCAGAAAATTGCTTTGGAAAAATGGGCTGGGGCGGTATCGCATTCACTATAACCTGCCTGGAAAGCCAGACATTGTTTATGTTTCAAAAAAAATTGTAATATTTCTTGATGGTGATTTTTGGCATGGATATAATTGGAAGAAATTGGGCAAAGTGCCCCCAAGAAAATATTGGCAGAAGAAAATCCAGAAAAATATTGATAGGGCGAAGAAATACAATAAACTGCTGAAAAAGGATGGATGGAAAGTTATAAGGATTTGGGAGCATGAAGTTAAGAGAAATGCGGAAAAGTGTATAAATAAAATTAAAGAATTCTACTAGTTATCTAAGGAATATATTCCTACCATGCCTCTTGTTAAACATAAAATCATCTTCAGTTTCTTCTTTTGCATTGTTTATAAACTCTGATAGTTCAGTTATTTTAGAGCTAAGCTCGTCAACGTAATTCAATACTACAGCTTCCAAAAACATAGGCTCTTTTGGCGAACCATACTCATTCTTGCCATGGTGGCTAACTATAAGGTGTATTATTTTCTGCTTTAAATTTTCATCAAATCCACCAATTTTTTCAATTTCTTTTAATACAAAACTTGAACCAATTACTATATGCCCAGTCATTTGGCCAAGCGTGCCTTTTATTCTAGAAGTTACTTGTAACTCTTCTAATTTTCCTATGTCATGGAGCAATACTCCTGTAATCATTAAGTCCCTATCCAAAACCGGATAAATCTCTTTTAGTGTGTCACAAATTTTTAGCATTTCAAGAACGTGCTCTAGAAGCCCACTTATCCAGTTGTGGTGTATTTCAATTGCTGCTGGATGAGTTTTAAATTTAGCCGCTATTTCTGGATTCTCAAAAATGTTATTTAACAGATTTTTTATTTGATTATTGCTTATTGTTTTAATGTAGTTTTTTAAGCTTGAATACATCTCTTCAATGTCTTTTCTGGCAGGTTTTACAAAATCTTCTGCATTGTATTGGTCTTCATTAAGAACTTTAATTATATCCGGCTCATTAGTTGCTAACTGAAGTTTTCCATTATAAATAGAAACCTTTCCTTTTACATGAATAACCGAATCTTCCTTTATACTCTCATAGATTCCCTTTAATTTAGCTTCGTCATTGCCGCCCCAATATTTATAATCAATTGTTTTTCCTGAGTTATCTGATAAAAGCAATTGAAAAGTATAACCTTTCGCATAAGGTGCAATTCCCCTTTTTATTTTAACTACAAAAACATCATCAACATTGTCCCATTCTTTGAGTGCAGATATCTGCTGTTTTTTGTGTATTTTGTCCATTTTAATAGATGGTATAATTGATGCTTTAAAGATTTTTTGTTTATTCCAAGCCTTTAAAATTTGGGATTTACTCAGTAGCAGTTCGTTTAATAGTCATATGTCTTTTTTGAAGCAAAAAGTTGAACTTCTTCTAATTTAATTATCTTGTCCATCTTATTAATTACCTGTTCGTCTATAATCGGCTCTAAACTGATTAATGTCTTTAAGTCATTGTTTAGCCAAGCCGAATTCCAAATTTCAATTATAGAGTCATTCAATTTTTTACATAATAATTCGTCATATGGTTTTTGCCTGTCAATCTTAAGTGTTAATCTTTGAAGCCATATTTGAATATGTCCCGTATTAGGTATTTTACTGAATCTTGTAGTTATCGAATTTAAAATTCTATCTTGTTCTTTACTATCTTTTATCAATGATAAAAGTTTACTCAAAATTGCTGATGCAATAGGGTACGTTCTTGGATTTTTATATGCGATATCCACTAGAATGCTGATGAGAACGAGAATAGCTTGACGTGAACCTTTTATTTTTTGAGATTGCTTATAAAAATTTTCCAACGCTTTATCTATACTACCTGAATTTGGGAATTTCTGAGAAAGTTCATGGATAAGTAGCAATTGTTCTTGTAGCTTACCAGTTTCTTTTTTATTTGAAATCCAATATAGTTTATCTGGCTTAATTGAATCATGAACTACATTATGAGATACTAAGGTTTTTTGTGCATTCAAACGCATTCCAAGTCCAATAAGAATTTCTGTCAAGTGTTTTACTATAAGTTCGGCATCTTGTGGATTATTTGAGAAAACCTTGTAATCATCACGATAACGAATAATTTTATAATCTCCTAATTTCTCTACTTTTAATTTTTCAGTAAGTTCAAGGTCAACATACCCTAAAACCATTTCTGCAATAAAATGCATCAAAACACTTCCTTGAGGGATTCCATTTGTTTGCCCATAAGACATATCTTGAAGGTGCTTGTCAATTATATTTCCAATTAACGATTTATCTTTTCTTTCCCTCTTTCCAACTTCTTTGGAATGTAATGCCCAAACAATTGAATGAGTGTAAATTGAACCATAACAATTTGAAATGTCTGTATGTAGGACATATTCAAATTCTAAAGCTAATTCTATTGATTGTTGTTCTATTGCTTGCCACCAAAGATTTATAATTTCTGCTTTGTCCGAATCATTGCTTTCTGATTCAATAGGGGTAGTATAACACTTAATTTTGGGATTATTTTCAAATTCCTTGAATTTTTCAACAATTATTTTCCAATTGTCTTTTTCTGTGATTTTGTGAACAAGTGATACATACAAGGCAGGATGTATTAATTGTATTGGTCTCCAAGAAAATTTTCCATCTTTATTTTCCAGAAATTTATAATTTACATTTTCAAAATCACGAGGAGATCTTGTTTTTCGTTTACCTGTACTAGGATCTGTGTAACTTCCGTAAAAATTAGATAGGGATTTCCCTTCAATTTTTTTCGATACTTTATTTAGAATATTCTGAAATATAAAGTAGTCTGGCAAAAAATTACAATAACTTTCTTCTTTGAGAAAGTATCTTCTTGCTTCAATATGGTTATAGTCTAAAACTCGTTTTGCCAATTCTCATACACCACTTAGGATAATAAAGGGTAGTTTAAAAAACTTTACTAGATTCCCCATGTTAGATTTTTAACTGCTACATTTCTAACTAATAATTATAACAAAAAACGAAGGCGACAACAAAAAGGGGATTTACGTTTAAGTATCAGATTAGGCGGGTTTTCGAATTGCGTATAACATAGCGGTTAACTGAAGTTTTTTGGCGAGGCAACCCACGCCAAAAAATTTGGGAGAATGACGAACGAGCTTGGCGAGTGAGGAGTGAACCAGTTAACCGCTGTTAAAATCGTTTCCAGTTACGAAGTTCTGGAAATCTGCGTCCGCAGAGTTAGTGTGGGGTTGTGGCGGCGGGAACGCCACGTTTTATATTTTTAATATTGTCACCGAATTGCATGAATTACTGCGAAGCAGAGTAGATGTCCGAAGGACTGGTTGGGGCTAGTATTAGTCAAGTCTTTATCTATAAGTTTACTATTCTTATCTCGTCTTTTAATAACTCCGCCACTAATCTCCTATGGCATTTATCAGCTTTATCTTCAGAACAAAGTAAACATATTGTTTCGCCTTTTTCTAATATCTTTTTAAGAATTGTCTTTGCATTTCTTTGTTCCATCAAAGCTTTAAATTTCCTTTCATAGTCATCCCAATCTTTACTTTTCCTATATGATTTTAGCATTTCTTGCTCTGGGGCTAGTTCTGATACATGTTCATATCCTATTTTAAATAATTTAAGTACGAAAATTAAATCATCACTTTTTGCAAACCCTGATAATTGGGAAGAATTATGTAACCTTATATCCAAAAGTTTTTGAATACTATTCTTCTTAAGTAGATTTATGAATTCCTCCAAACTTTTTTTTGTGAATCCTATTGTATAGATTATCTCCATTTTAATATTGCTTAATACTGAATTGTTCTTCTTGGGCTATCTCTCCTTTTTTGTCTATATCTTTGATATCTACGGAATTTTTTCTTAAAACCTCACTTATAAACTTTCTATGGCAATTCATATAGTCTAATTCGCTGCACATAATAGCAGCAGTTTTATGTTTCACTTGTGATAAGAGTTTACCAATATTTCTTTTAAAATCTGGAGTATCAACAAACTTTGAAAAACCCATTTCAGGCCTACCACCTAATTTATCTCCAAAGAAGAGGTAGCTAATTTTATTTTCTTCTAGTTTCTCGATTAACTTCTCTCTGTTATAGTGTGGAAAAGTTCCGCTATAAGGTATGGTTCTTACATCCACTAAATTATCTATTTGAAATTTTGTTAAAATCTGTATAAACTCATCAATATCCCTATTTCCATGTCCAATTGAATATAGTCTATAAATCATTGTAGTTAATATTTTGAGTATAATCGGGTAAAGTGTGAACACCAATAATCATTGGCCAATTTTCTCCGCGGAAAAGTGTTGTTAAACCAATCACTATAAAAACTTGGTTATACCTTAATAAATTTTTGAGTTCATTTTCTTCCAAAGTAATGGAATTTGCATTTCTTTGTCTTAGTAATTCTTTTGCAAATGCTCTAAATTTTAAATCTGTGCATGGCAAATCCGTCCTATTATTTGGGCCTTTAACATTTATTGAATTTATATTGAATGTTATGTTTGGGGCTTTCATATTTCCATTTTTATAAATATAGACACGTTGTATTCTAACTGGTCCTAATAATACTAAAGACTTGTTTCTATCTTTTAAAATCCTGGTTATATCTAAATTGGGATTTGATGTAATTAAAGAGTTTTCTGATAAAGATAAAAATAAATCTCTCTTTTGAGTTTCGGTTAGTGTAGCTCTATGAACAATATCTTGTCTAGTATCTATTGTATAATTTTCAGTTTGGCATTGTAGTGGAGAATGCCCAGAAAATGCGAACTCATACTTATTACCCACAGAGACATAGTTACTTCCATTCACACGTATGTTTTCTAGCGATAACTCCCCTACTTTAACAGGGCGAATCCACTTCCTTTGTTCATCAACTCCGGCAATACATACACTATTGTACCGCTTAGTTACGGCTAAAATTGTAACATTCATACACTATACATAATAATACATGCCTTTAAATAGGTTACGGCAGAATGTCCAGTGGTTTAGTGAAGTATTTAGTCATCATAATCCATACTTCTGTCCATTTCTAAACTACTAAGATGCATATTAAAGCTATCCATTATAGAAGGATTTTCATCACTAGTAACCAGCCTCCAATTTGGAGTCCCGTCATTAAACTCTTTGACAAATAGTTCTTTTTTGTCAGTAAACCTGTATAGTGTAAGGGACATACCTCTTGCCTGACTCTTGTAATGTGTTGCAGTATCTGTTTTATAAAACAAAGCTTTTGTGCCGTTTCTGTATTGGAAACCATATTTGTCCAAGAAACCTTCATCAGTAAGTGTATCTGCTATTTGTCTTACAAAGCTTGTCTTGCTTGAATTTCCACAATAAACACAAAAGACATGTTCTCCATTTTCAGCGGGTCTTCCAGATGCTTTAAAAGAATGAGTCAGCCTTAGACTTTTAGCTAATTTTGCCAGTTCTCTAAATGCCCATACAAACTCTTCGGTTGGAACAAAAATTAGCCATTTTCCACAAACATCCCTTTCATAAATATACTTATCTTTAGGATGATTTGTTATGCTTACATAATTCCATCCGGGATGGGGAGGCACAAAAGCATCTATATCTGTATCGTGCTGAACTACCGAATCCTCTTCAAATATGACTTTTTTCATTTTGTATCTTTAAACATACTGCTAAAGTTTTCCATTACCTCTTCTTCTCTCGTTTTAAGCATATCATTTATTTTGCTAATGTTATTCCAAGAACATTCACTACAATTTGTTTTTAGCAGACCTTTTCTCCTATAAAGTATTACATCAGACCTGCATATAGGACACCTAAAATGATTTACCATCTTTCCATATACCTTCATATTTACAGAATGCTTCCCTAGAAATTCCCATTTTATCTTTTTCTCCTCCTTTTCAATATTTGATGCATCCTCAAATCCAATTTCCATCTTAATCTATCATGGGAGATTCAAGGCAATATATAAATTTTATTCAGTTTAGCCCCCAACCAAAGAGAAAAATATTTTGGTGAGTGAAGCGAACCGCTTAACCAATGTTGGAGGAAGTGTAAAGCATTTCCGATTCTTTTTTGTTGACGGTTAAGCGAAGTATTTTTCTAAAGTAATGAGGTGACAATATTCTATTTAGGGGCGGGTGGTCGGGGGATACAAACCCACACTAATTGATTTTAACTTATAGAATTAGGCGAAGTTTTTGCCCTCGTGAATTTCGACCTCGTGAGGATTTTTCCCTCTGGAGCGAAGCGACGAGCTGGAAAAATCTGATAGAGCTGGAGAATTTTTCAGAGATGGCAAAAATTTGGGAGAGGAACGAATTTTGCTTGGCAAAATAGCGAAGCGGTCGTTCCGAACCGCCTAATTCTTGTTAAAATCTTTTTCCATACGTAGTGTGGGGAAACTGCGTCCGCAGAGTTGAGAAAGAGGGCGTCGTTCTATCAAATGAGCGAAGCGATACATTCAGAACAAGAATCTAGGGGCATTTTTAGTAGTTCTTCGTTAGTGGTGGGCGTTTTTATTTATCCTTTTTTCATTATGAATAGATATTTGAATCCACGCAAATAGAAATTATTTTTTATTGCTCTTTGTTCCCATGATGGCGTATTTGATGTTTGGTTTCTTCTAGTTAGGCAAACTATATCCGTAGGTTTAAATTGTTTTTCCAACATCTGATAAATTTTAATTCCGACTGGAATAAATCCAGAATTGCCTCTCCAATGGTCTCCGACAACCCAAGCAATAACTTTGTCTTTTTTAAGTATTCTTTTTATCTCAATCGCGACTTTTTCTAGTTCTTGATAAAATTCTTTTTTTTCGCAAGAGACTTTTCCAATACAATTTGGATTATCTGAATATTTTATATTATCTCCATATGGAGAATCAATAAAAACCATATCGACAGAATTATCGTCTAATGGAATTTTTCTGGAATCATTTTGTATTATATCTTGCCTTGTTGGAAAAATATCATAACCAATTACTTTTCGATTTTCTTCTTTGCAAACATCTATAGTTGTTCCGCTTCCGCACATCGGATCAACCACCAAATCGCCCTCTTGTGTATATCTTTTTATCAGATTGTAAATAACTCCTGCTGGCGTAACACCATTAAATTTCCAATTTCCTTTGGGATTATTGCCATAGCTCTGTTTTGGAAAATCCCATAATGTAGTCGGCTCAAGAATCAAATCTTTAGGCATTTTTTCTGTTGGAAATAGTGTTTCATTATGGTTTGATATATTTCTATATGGAACTTTATATTCTTTCCAGATTCACTTTTTCCTAATTCCATTTGCCCCAATAAGAGAAGTTCCCTGTTTCTTACAAAACTTGGAGGATAATGTCCTTCGATATCGGGTTTGTTTTGCGAACTCTCAAAAATAAGTTTTTTCCATTCATTTTGTATTTCTTGTTTTTTCATAGCAAAAATCACCTCAATAGTTTCTTTAAGTCTTCAATGAATTTATCAAACATCTTTACTTTAACACTCTCATCAATCTTTGTTTCGCTTAAAACATAACTTCCATCGGTATCTACTTCTACTATGGCTCTACCTTTCTTTGTTGGTTTCTTTATTGTTAAAGTTCCATCTTCGTCAGGTGTTACGAAATAAACCTTGATATGTTTTGTTGCTTTGTCAGAAGAAAGTTTTATTTTCCAATAACCTGTTTGAGCAATTCTTTCTCTTAAAGTTACTTTGCTAGAAAGGACAGCAATAACCTTGCTGGTTTCTGGTTCATAAATGATAATATCCACATCGGGAAGATGCGAGCCAAATTCCCCATAATCAATCAGCAAATTTCTTTTAACTTGACTTAACTCTTTTGACAAGTTTTCAGCTTTTGTTCTTTCGAGAGTATTGCCATCAGCAATTTTTAATCCTAATGCTTTAACCTCATCTGCAATTATATGGACAATCAATTTTTCAAGATTTTTGCCTTTGAAAGCTCTCCAAGATTGTTCGTGGTCTCCATTTGCTGTTGGATTTTTTGACCAATCTTTCTTATGTAAAATCTTGGCTTCTTCAAGAAGTTCAGAAATGTGCTTGTAAGTATCGATACCGTGTTTATTTTTCTTCTCTTCGTACAATCTTGCCAAATCTGTAAATTTCATCTTTGCTACCTACAGTTTTTCCATCATTAAAATGTATTCATAAGCATAAGCCAACCTGTCCGAATCTCCTGTTGAAGTAAACCTTCCTGTTTTAGAATCTCTTGTTTGTGGCAATACTTTTGAGGGGATTCTTCTTTTTATGATTTTATGTATTTTGAATCCTAAACCTATCATCATTTCGGTAAATACTTCTGCATTGAGTATTGGAACTTTCTTTAATTCTGTATTGCCTATAACTATACAAGCTCGTCCTTTTGTCTTTAAAACTCTATACATCTCTTCAAAACATTGTTGCATCTCAAAAAAATAATTTTTTACTGACTCTGCTTCTTTCTTTGATTGTTTGCTTAATTCTTCTAGCTCTTGTCTTGCTATTTTGCTCTTAATCCCATTATGGTCAAATTCTTTCTTATGAATTGAACCTATAAATCCCTCTCTAAATTCATTTACACTTTTAGTATACTCTAACCACAAAGCAGTAAGCTGATGCAAATCTGCATATTCATAAGAAGTAACATAAGGTGGAGAAGTTACAATTAAACTTACGGAATTATTTTCCGCAGGGAGATTTCTTGCATCTGCTTTTTTTAAATTTAAGTAAGATTTCAAATTACCTTTTACATTAGTTGATAAAATATTCCAATAAACATCATTACCCCTAATCATTTTTTTAATCTGTCTTGAAAATAAATTCATTGGAATACCTATTATTTTGTTAAGGTCTCTTGTTGGCTTAATACTTTTCATTAACCAAATAGATGTATTTTTTAGGATATTTGAAAATGCACACAAACAAAAATCACGAATATCTTTATCTTTTATAGTATCTATCCTTCCCAAAATTGTGCCTAATTCCTCTCTTAATTTTTTATCAGGAAACCAATATTCGATTCTCTCGTTATTTGGGATTATAGGTACAATTTCTATTTTTGATAACGTCTTTTGATTCTTATTTCTAGATTCAAAATATAACTTCAAGTCATATAACACCTTATCAGTTTCATTTTTTAATTTATCTGGGTTAATAGGATTTGTTTTGACTTTAGAGATTAAATAAGCAACAGGGTTTATATCTACTCCTACAGTTTTTCTTCCAGAAACTAAAGATTCAATAAGTGTTGTTCCACATCCCATAAAAGGATCACAAACTATCTCGTTTATTTTTGTGTTTTCTTCAATACACCTTTTTGCTAATTGTGGAATAAATTTAGCAGGGTATTTATGAAAACCATGGGTCGCATAAGAAGTATCTTTTTGTGTTAAATCTTCAAAAACCCAACTAGGGTCATCAGCCAATTGTTTAAATATTTGAGTTAATTCGAATTGAATGTTTGGAATAGAATCTATTACCTTTCTTTTCTCAATATTGAATAATCGAGAGCCATTCTTTTTCGCCAATTCTTCAAAGAGTAATTCCATTTTATTCTCCTTTCATGTATCATAACACCCTATGAACTTTAATAATGTTGTTCTTTTTAAATGGTTCGTTTTCGTACGCCCACCCATCCGTTTCGTTATCGTAAAAATGCCCCCTATCCGTTCGTTAGCCCTCTTTCTCAATTGAACTTAACCATTGCGGTTACATGAAGTTCTTAGGGAGCAGATTAATCTGTGGCTAGGGAGTTTTCCCTCGAATTTTCGGCAACCCCTGAAAATTCAGAGCTGGAAAAAGGTAGAATTTGGGAGAGGACTTGCAAAGTCCGAACCATGTAATCGCTGTTTGCCGACCCGAGCGAAGCGAGAGCGCAGCGTGGTCGGAGTGAGCGAAGCGAACGGA
>Ga0209542_10019911_pt1 | contig 10697 bp, 4 predicted proteins | sample RifCSPhighO2_01_FD_184028 | JGI IMG/M metagenome (GOLD analysis project Ga0209542, IMG submission 184028) | Soil microbial communities from Rifle, Colorado - Rifle CSP2_plank highO2_0.1 (SPAdes) (version 2) | ecosystem: Environmental > Terrestrial > Deep subsurface > Rock core/Sediment ...
TGGGGGAAGGGCTACGGCCAAGAAGCCACAAGACTGATGGTAAACTATGGCTTTCAGCAACTCGGCCTGAAGAAGATAACTTTGGGAGTGATCGACTATAACACCCGGGCGATTAACTGCTATAAAAAAGTTGGTTTTGCAGTGAAAGAGATTAAAACTAAGTCGTTAGAACACGAGGGGAAGAGATATGATAACGTGATGATGGAAATAGAAAATCCCGATGGAGAATCCGGAAACATACTCTGCGGACAGATATCTACAGAAGAGAATGCGGAATTCTCCGGAGCAATCAAAGAAGCAGTAGACTATCTCAGGAAAACTGATTTTGTATCTTTAGAAAATGGAAAGCGCCTCATTCGGGGAGAAAATTTATTTGCTGTAATTGCAAATTATAAAACTGAATCTAAGAGCAATAAAAAGGCAGAAGTTCACCGGAGCTATATCGATTTGCAGTATGTCATCTCTGGAGAAGAAATCATCGGGGCAGCCCCTCTGGCTTTAAATCCTCATCCTTCAGAAGAGTATGACTCAAATAAAGATGCAGCCTTTTATGAAACTTTAGTTGGAGAAACAGAACTGCGGTTAAAGCCGGGAGAATATGCCTTTTTTTTCCCAGAGGACATCCATCGGCCTGGCTGTTCCCTAACAGAGCCAACAGAAGTGCGAAAAGCCGTGGTAAAAATTGCAGTTGATTCGCTGGGCAGAGAAGAGTGGGAAATTATTAATCGGATGAAGAACAAAAAACCGGAGACTGCCCATCAGGTGAAAAACAAATTCATTAACTTTAAGAATGCTCTTGCTCCAGCAGAAGCATGGAAAAAAAGCGAGGCCGAACAGATGCTTAAGACGGTAGCATTAGTCCAAGCCAGGATGTCAGCTACCCGCCTGCCGGGAAAGGTCTTAATGACTATCCAAGGGAAAACCCTTCTTGAGATTGAAATGGAACGGCTGCAGCAGGCCGCCCGCCTTAACGAGATAGTGATAGCTACTACCACTAATCCTGCAGATGATGCGATTGAAGCCTTAGCTAAAAAGAAAGGCTGGGCTTGTTTTAGAGGGGATGAGAACGATGTTCTTGACAGGTTTTATCAAGCTGCTAAAGAATTTAAAGCTGATATCATCGTCAGAATAACTGGAGACTGTCCGTTCCATGATCCTCGAGTGGTAGATGAACTAGTTGATTTCTATCTTAAAAATATAGACAAATATGATTATGCAAGCAACGTAGAGCCAGCAACCTATCCCGATGGCATGGACTTATGGATTTTTCCGTTTAGAACTTTAGAAAAGGCCTGGAAAGAAGCTAAGTTAAAATCAGAGCGGGAGCATGTCTGCCCATACATATGGAAAAATCCCCAGCTCTTCCGTATCGGCCACCTCTCTTCTCCGGTGGACTATTCTCAACACCGCTGGACGGTAGATAATGCCGCGGATTTTGAGGTAGTTAAAACTATTTATGAAGCCCTTCATCGGGAAGGAGAAGTTTTCCACATGGAAGATGTTTTACAGTTTCTAGAGAAAAATCCTCATCTGGCAAAATTAAATAAAGAAGAAATTCGGGATGCTGGCTATTTAAAATCTCTGCGGGAAGACGAACAAAAGAAAAGGGAGAAAGGAAGAGAAAAGAAAAATATGCTTGGCAACAAAGGCCTTAAGATTCTTGGTTTGAGTTTAGGCCAGCTGACCACCGCCTGCTTGATGATTGACGGAAAGGTAATTGCTTGCGCTTCAGAAGAAAGGTTTACAGGAATTAAAAATGACATGGCATATCCTAAGAATGCTATTGAATATTGTTTGAAAGAAGGGCAGATTGAAGGTAAGGATTTAGATAAAGTAGCTATTGCTAGCTTACATATTCCTGCGGATTACCAAGCAACAAAAAAATTCTGCACTTCGTTTTCGATGCAAGATTCGGTCCGAGAACAAAAAGAATTTTGGTATCCTAAGTTCTACGAAGGGAAAAATCTTCGCTGGATTGATGTGTTTAAGGATAAACTTAATTTTCAACAGTATCCTGGGCCGGCCCGCTGGGAGGAGATTGATTTCACTGATGATAAGACTCAGTGGGAAACTTATAAGCCGTTCATCCACAAAACAATTTCCCAGCATATTGGAGTGAACATCAGCAAAATTACCCACATTGAGCACCATACCGGCCATGCGGCTTATGCTTACTGGGCCAGCCCGTTTCGAGGAGAAGATTGCCTTATTCTCACTGCCGATGCTTATGGTGATGGGCTGAGCGCTACAATCAGCATTGTTAAAGATGGCAAAGTAGAAAGAATCCTGGCCAGCAAGAACTTTAACCTTGCCCGGCTTTATCGTTATGTCACCCTGCTCTTGGGAATGAAACCGGACGAGCATGAGTACAAAGTAATGGGTTTAGCCCCTTATGCAAAACCTCAGACTTCACAACGGCCATATGAAATCTTCAAAAAAGGCCTTTACGTAGATGGTCTTGATTTTGCGTACTATGAAAAGCCGACCGATCATTATTTTTATTTTAAAGAACGATTAGAAGGCTGCCGTTTTGATGGTATTGCAGGAGGACTGCAAAAATATGTAGAAGAAATCTTAACCCAGTGGGTGCGGAACATTGTCAAGGCTACGGAAATCCATAATATTGTTTTTAGCGGAGGAGTCAGTCTAAATATCAAAGCGTCTATGGAAATTACCAAACTGCCGGAAGTACAGAAATATTTTGTTTGCGCCAGCGGGGGAGATGAATCTATCGCTGTAGGTGCATGTTATCATACAACGTACGAATACTGTTTAAGAGAAGGATTAAAGACAGAAGAGATTATACACCCGCTTTCTAATGTTTATTTAGGGCCGGAATTTAATGATGAACATATAGACCAAGTAATAAAAGAAAAATGGCTGGAAACCAGATACAAGATTTCCCGCAATTCTTCTTCAGCTGATGTAGCCAAACTGCTGGCCGAAGGAAAAGTAATCGGAAGGTGCTGCGGCCGGATGGAGTTCGGAGCTCGAGCGCTGGGAAATCGTTCTATCATGGCTAATCCCAAGATTCCCGGCATTGTCCAAAAAATAAACGAGAAAATAAAAAATAGGGATTTCTGGATGCCGTTCACTCCCAGCATGCTTTTTGAGAGAACAAACGACTATCTGATCAATCCAAAGAACCTGTTTGCTCCATTTATGACTTTAGCGTTTGAGACTACAGCTAAAGCAAGAGAAGACTTGCCCGGAGCTTTGCATCCGGCTGATTTCACCGCTCGGCCGCAGATGGTGCGGCAGGAAGATAATCCCGAGTACTATGAATTAATCAAAGCATTTGAGAAGATTACCGGAGTAGGAGCCTTGCTCAACACTTCCTTCAACCTGCACGGCTATCCTGTGATTCTCTCGCCAGAAGATGCCATCCATGTAATGGAAAATTCAGATATTGATGGAGTTTTGCTGAATAAAATCCTGATCATGAAAACGGACCGCTGAAGCCACTCGCCGGCTAAAATCATGAACGATAAAGAAAAATTTTTGGTTTTGATATCTAATGAGAGGCTTAAGAAAGCCGATGCTATCATCCTCTTGGAAGGAGACGGTTTAAACAGGGTTAAACATACTGCTGACCTGTACAAAGCAGGATGGGCAGATATCGCAGTTGTTTCCGGAGGGATATACACTCTCGCCTATGGAAGCTATCCTTCCGAGTACTTAGTGCCGGAACTGATCAAAGAAGGTGTTCCTCCGGAAAGGATACTGATCGAAGGAAAATCTCAGCATACACAGGAGCAGGCAGAAGAAGTTTTGGAGTTGGCGAATGGCCGGGGGTGGAAGAAGATTATTCTTGTAGCTTCCCCTCACCATCAACCTCGAGCATTTTTAACATTCTTAAAGGTGATGAATGAAAAACAGATGAAGATACAATTAATCAATGCTTCAGCACGCGAACTCTCTTGGTTTGAAGAAACCGGCTGGGGGAAAAGAATCACACTTATTGATTCAGAATTTGAAAAGATTGAGAAGTATGGCGCACTTGGACAGATGGCCACGTTTAAAGAAGCGATAGAATATCAGCAGTGGAAAGAATCATTGGATAAGGAAAGGAGTTTAGATGCTGATACAAACACCTCTTCTGCAGAACAGGCGAGAGAGATTATGGGAAACGATTTTATTGGCGTAGAGGAAATACTCAAAGTTGCAGCTTGGACTAATCTCCCTAAGAAAAAAGAGGAGTATGAAACTATTCCCGCTATTCCTTACGGCACGGACTTTTTAAAAACCTTGCGGGGGGAATATGTACTGATTTTAGGATTTCCTTCTGATGAAAATAAAAATCCCCTTACCTTGAATGCCATGCGCAGCTTCTACGGCCTTGAGCCGACAGTAAAAGAGCCATGTTTTTATAATCAGGATTGGTATCTAAACGAAGATTTTGCTGGTAAAACTACACTCGAGTTTAAGTGGTACATAATCCGCAAAAAAGTGATTGAAGAGACGCGAGGGAAGCGACCGGAGGAGATTATGGAAACTATTAAAAATGTGCGGGGATTCCCTTCCGCTATCCTTACTGCATATACTTTTTTTCTTTGTTATTTCCTTAACAAAGAAAAGTTATGGGAGAATGATTTTTTGTGGTGCAGCGACAAAGACGGCAATGGAGATCGCATTTACACCGGCCGATACACTGATCCTCGGGGGATAAACAAGAACGGATTCAATATCCACCGGCATCTGTCTATCCGGCCGGTTTACGGGTTGGCTCCGCAGATAAGGTCATAAAAATCAGCCAGAAGCGCCCTACCACGCACTAAAGTGCGTGGCTTGATCGGGCGCTTCTACTTTGGCTGATTTTTAGGACACCAGAAAAGAACCTCGGCTTAAAAGCCGAGGCTTTCTTTTCTGCGTGTAACAAAGCAATAATCTTCGAGGCGCATCTGAGACATATAAATCGCAGATTAATAAACTATTTAAACTAAAATGGGCGGTTTGTTTTGTCTTAAATTTGATTAGCGTTCCTGAAGTGCTTAACATGGAATTCAAAAAAGAAATAGAAATCGACGGCCGCAGAATCGGGGACGGCCATCCCTGCTACTTTATCGCCGAGATGGGAGCTAATTTTGACGGTTCGTTGGAAAGGGCAAAAAAATTAATCGACCTGGCCAAGGAAAGCGGAGCTGATGCAGTTAAATTCCAAAGTTTTCGAGCGGATAAGATTGCTTCGGCCGAAGGATTCGCTGATTCCAAGTTTGAATGGCAGAAAGGGTGGGAGAAATCTGTTTTTCAGGTTTTCCGGGATGCAGAATGCCCTCTTGACTGGAATAAAGAATTGGCGGATTACTGTAAAAAGAGAGGGGTCACTTTTTTCTCCAGTCCTTATGATAAAGAAGCGGTAAACAGCTTAGATGATGCGGGAGTAACTGTTCATAAACTTGGTTCGGGAGATATCACTTGGATAGAGATGGTGAAGTATATCGCCAGCCGAGGGAAACCTGTAATCATGGGAACTGGCGCTAGCACCATGGAAGAGATATCTGAAGCAGTGGAAGCAATAAAAAGCACAGGCAATGATAAGTTGATTCTTCTGCAATGTGTTACTAACTACCCCTCTCATCTTGAAAATGCCAATGCGAAAGCCATGGTTACATTAAAGGAAAAGTTTGGCACTCCGGTGGGCTATTCTGATCATACTCCCGGATTTATCGTGCCTATGGCCAGCGTGGCTCTCGGCGGCTGCGTGATTGAAAAGCATTTTACTGATGATAAAACAAGAAAAGGGCCGGATCATCCCTTTGCCATGGATGCGAAAGATTTCCGCACCATGGTGGATAATATCCGCCTGCTGGAGAAAACGCTGGGCAAAGCGGAAAAAACTCTTTACGAAGAGGAAAAAATCCCAGTGATTCTACAACGAAGATGTATCAGAGCAGCTCGGGATATTTCTGCAGGAGCGAAGATTACTACTGAGATGCTGGAGGTACTGCGGCCTGCTCCCATAGATTCCGTTTATCCAAAACATCTGCCTCAGCTCATCGGTAAAACAGCCAAACGAGAAATCAAAAAAGGAGAAGCGTTCTTTTGGGATATGTTCGGCAGCAAGGAAATGGTAGACTGCCCAAAAAGCAGGCAGCTGTGGCGGGAAGCAAAAAAGTTAATTCCTGGCGGAACACAATTACTAAGCAAACGAGCAGAGATGTTTCTGCCGGAGAACTGGCCGGCTTACTTCAGCAAAGCCAAAGGAGTGGAAATCTGGGATTTAGATGGTAATAAATATGTCGACATGAATATGATGGCTATCGGGGCCTGTACGCTGGGGTATGCTGATTCTGATGTTAATCTAGCAGTTAAAAAAGTAGTGGATGATGGCTCGATGGCTACACTTAATTCTCCAGAAGAGGTGGAATTAGCAAGATTACTGTTAAAAATACATCCTTGGGCAGAGATGGTACGCTATGCTCGTACTGGTGGAGAGTCAATGGCTATTGCCATACGCATTGCCCGAGCAGCTACTGGCCGAGATAAAATCGCGTTTAGCGGTTATCACGGATGGCACGATTGGTATCTATCCTGCAATCTTTCCGGAAAAGATAAACTAACTGGACATTTATTGCCGGGGTTGGATCCAAATGGAGTACCAAAAAATTTGCAAGATACAGTTTTACCATTTGAATTTAATAATTTAGATAAACTAGAAGAAATCGCTAAAGAAAATAAAAATCAATTGGCGGCCATAGTGTTGGAACCTATCAGACATACAGAACCTAAAGACAACTTTTTACAGAAGGTACGAGAGATTGCTGATAGAACCGGGGCGGTGCTGATTTTTGACGAGATTTCTGCGGCTTGGAGGCAGAATATTGGCGGGACTCATCTTCTTTATGGTGTTAATCCAGATATTGCTGTCTTTGGCAAAGCGATGAGCAACGGATATCCCATGGCCGCGGTCATTGGCAAAGCAAAAATCATGGATGCGGCTCAAATCAGCTTCATCAGCAGCACCTACTGGACAGAAAGAGTGGGGCCGGCAGCGGCTATCGCTACGATTAATAAAATGCTAAAAGAGAATGTACCCGCTCATCTGGAAAGAATTGGCAAAATGATTTGGGAAGGATGGGAACGGCTGGGGAAAAAACATGGATTGAACATTTCAGTGATTGGCCCTGCTCCTTTAGTAAGTATGTCATTTAATTATCCCAATGATTTGGAACTGAAAACGCTCTTCGTTCAAGAAATGCTGAAAAGGGGATATCTTGCTTCTCTTTCCGTTTACGTCAGCTATGCCCATCAGGAAGAGCATGTACGGGATTATCTGGCTAAGATTGATGAAGTCTTCGGCCTGATCAAAGCAGCATCAGACAGCAATAAAGTGGTGGAAATGCTGGAAGGGCCAGTGGCGCATAAGGGATTTAAACGGCTGACTTGGTAGCTTTTTGTATGAAACGGATCATTATCTTAGACTGGGAAAAAAGAAATCTTCCCTCATCGAATAAACTTTTGCGGAGCGGATATTCCTTCATTGAAAGCGTATATCTTTTCCTGACAAGAAATTTTTTCATTCTGCCACAGATTAGACGGCTCCTCAAAGCCGGAGACACCAAGATATTTGCCGTAGACAAAGAGACAGAAGTCTGGCTGGCGGAGAATGATATTTCCTTTCTTCCGTTAGATCACTATATGACTGAAGAGGAATATCTCCGGTGGGGAAATGACTCGGTCTTGTTTATCCGCGGAGTGCCTCAACTTGTGCCGGAGATAGATTTTATGGTGGACGGCGTTTCCTTCTGGCTTGCAGAGGAATTAAGTATTAGTGAAGCATTTCTCTTTCCAGCGATTCACTGCGTAGAGAACATCAGAAGGATTATCACTGAAGAGAAAGCGGAGGAAATCATCCTTTTGGATCATAGCTCCCGCAGCGGGATGCTTCAGAAACAATTAGGCAAGGAAGTGACGGTAACTGACAAAACGAATCCTGTTTCCCGCATAAAAAAGATAATTTTTGAAGTGTATATGCCTTTTGCGATGAAGCTAGTCGGGGGAAATGTTCCCCAAGAAAACCGGGCTTCTCCCAAAAAGACGAAGGAAGTTTTATTTCTTGAAGGAAAACGAGGAGTCCTTTACTCTCAAGGATTTTTAGAAAGAATCAGAGAGCAGGTAACTATCTTTCATGAAGAGCCTATAGCGGACAGAAGATTTGAGCAGATACTACCAGAAGAATATTTTGAATCTGCTTCCCGCAACCGCGTTCTGCAGGTTAAAAAATACCTAGAAGAAAGACTAAAACGCTTTAAACAGAATATGGCGTGGCAGAAAAAATTTTCCTACAGGGGGGTCTCTTTATTTCCGGCATTTGGCGACTTGATAGAGTATCTTTTTCGGGTGGCTTACGTCAAAATCGCAGTTTATCAAGAATGTGTCGGCAATCTCTTAGAAAAAAACCGCCCTCGACTGATTGTTATCTTGGGAGAATGCCACCGCCACCACCACATCGCTTTATCCGCCGGCAAGAAGGGGGGGATCCCGTCCCTATTTGTAATGCACGGCTCATTTGGGAATTATTCATTATATCGGGATCTACTTTCTGATAAGATTGCCTTATACGGTCGAAGCTATGCAAAAATCTTGTGCGGTTTAGGAAACAAGGGCCGGGGAAGGATGATCATCACGGGTAATCCTGCATGGGATTACCTAAAGGGAAAAAAATGGGATAGAGAAAAGTTGTATAATCAACTCGGCCTGCCCAAGGATAAAAAGATTATCCTCTTGGCCGCTACCAATATGCCAGATGAGCGAGACCGCTTGGCTCATGCCACGATTAAAGCGATGGCCCAATTGCCCCAGTACCGCCTGATTTTAAAACTGCACCCCGAAGAAGAACTAGGCTATTATAAACAATTGCTAAAAGAGTACAATGTAAAGGCAACAATCGTTATGGAGCTTTCCCTGCTTCATCCTCTCATCAGCATTTCGGAAGTAGTTATCACGGCTTATTCTACTGTCGGCTTGGAAAGCTTGCTTCTGGGCAAACCTGTAATTGATGTTAACCTGACTAACCGACCGTACTATCAAGATTATGTGGCCGAAGGAGTGGCTTTAGGAATACGAAAAGAGGAAGAGTTGGTAAAAGCTATACAAAGTCTTGCGGAGGATACACAAGTGCGGAAACTGTTGGGAAAAAACCGCAAAAAGTATCTTTATGAACACGCATACAAACAAGATGGCAGAGCAGGAGAACGAGTAGTTAAACTGATAGAAAAAATGATAAAACGATGAATATCAGCAAAAAAGAGAGATAGCTCTCCATAAAATATATAAATGCCTTGAAAGGGACGTTATTGAGAAAAAATGAGGCTTTTAGTTACTGGCGGGATGGGCTTTATCGGCTCTAATTTTATACGACAGATTTTAGAAAAGTATCCTTCGTATTCCGTGGTTAATTTAGATAAGATTACATACGGCAACCCGGAAACATTGAGAGACTTTAGCAGTCATCCAAAGTATCGATTCGTCAAAGGAGATATCTGCGATAAAGATGCTGTGGACTCTGCAATAAAAGACGTGGATGCAGTGGTACATTTTGCCGCAGAGAGCCATGTAGAAAATTCAATCTATGATCCATATGTATTCACGCAGACCAATGTTCTGGGTACCCACACGCTTTTAGAATCCGCCCGTCAGAACGGGGTAAAAAAGTTTGTCCATATCAGTACTGACGAAGTGTATGGCAACGTGCATAAAGGCTCAGTAACTGAAACTGACCGCTTACATCCCACTAATCCTTACTCCTGCTCGAAAGCAGCAGCCGAGTTTATCGCCAGAGCTTATTTTTTAACATATAAACTACCGCTGGTTATTACCCGCAGCTCAAATAACTTCGGCCCGTTCCAGCATCCAGAAAAGATGATGCCTCGATTCTTAACTCGCCTGATTGATAGAGAAAAAGTGACGGTTCATGGCACGGGAATGAATATACGGGATTGGCTGTATGTAAAAGACAATTGTGAAGCGGTTGATGTAATTCTGCACCAGGGAGAAATCGGAGAAGTATATAACATCGCCGGAGAGAATGAAATGACCAATTTAGATATTACTAAACGTTTATTGCGAGAGATGGAGAAAGATGAATCGCACATCATGTTTGTAGAAGATCGTCTTAATAACGATTGGAGATATTCTTTAGACTGCACTAAATTAAAAAAGATTGGCTGGCAAAGAAAAGGCCGATTTGAAGATAATCTTCGAGAGACAGTTAAATGGTATAAAGAGAATGCCTGGTGGTGGAGAGAACTAAAATCTCCGGTGGCTAACCGATACGGCCATTGCGGCTATGAGATGGTAAAAAGAACAGGTGCAGGTCAAATCAGTTAAACACTACTTAAACGAGTTATCAACTGCGTATTAACTAAACCTTTTGGTCTCTAATAAACCTGCTTTATTTAGTTTATAAATCATCATCTCGCCGAAAAGCCTAGCTCCATATTTAACTGCTTTCTTAAAATTGATAGAAGTAGATTTATCTTCATAGTTTGAGGGGATAGGAATTTCTGCAATTCGAAATCCTTTTTTGGCTATTTGAATAATCACCTGCTCATCAAAGCAGTACCGATCATCGTTGTATGACCAAGGAATCGACTCCAATACTTTTCGACTATACGCAATGTACCCGGTTGCCGCATCAGTAATATGGATAGATAACATAGTGTTAAAGAATCCCGTTAAGGCTTTGTTGCCCATGC
>Ga0209542_10019912_pt1 | contig 10696 bp, 12 predicted proteins | sample RifCSPhighO2_01_FD_184028 | JGI IMG/M metagenome (GOLD analysis project Ga0209542, IMG submission 184028) | Soil microbial communities from Rifle, Colorado - Rifle CSP2_plank highO2_0.1 (SPAdes) (version 2) | ecosystem: Environmental > Terrestrial > Deep subsurface > Rock core/Sediment ...
CACGGATTCGCAAAACCTCGGCAACTTTTTTCGGCAGAAATTCGTTTTGGTTTTCCGCGCGCAGGCAGGGTCTGGGAGGGAATGCGCGCGGATTTTGGGGCGGGCTGTCTTTTCATCCTTGTATTAAAAGGGTTTTTTCGTTGAGCATTGCATTTGGATAAAATTCGGAGGCAAATGTTTGACATTTTTGCTTAATCGTGCTATCATATTACCTGTGAGGATAGCCTTACAAATTGTTCTTTAAAAATTGTTGTGTGAAATTTGGTAGAACATTGAGTATTTAGAAACTTGAATGTTCAATGTTCTACCAAATGGCTAGAAATCGTATACCGCGGATCGTAATCGCAAACTAAAGAAAGATATAAGATGAAAAATTTAATTTTCTTCCTTGGCGGTAATGATGCCGAAATGGTACGTATTTTTGAGGTGTTGGCTAACGCTGGCATCGAAACCGTAAACAAAGGTCTGGGTTGGGGCGCACATGCCTCCGCTTATGCCGATGAGATTGCCTCAGCAGGTGCTGAGGGCAAAACCGTAGTGCTGGTGGAATTGGACAATTCGTCCGCCGCCAAAACCGAATGGACTGCTGAAAAGGTTGCTGTAACGCTTCCTGAAGGCACCATTGAGGTTGACCACCACGGCGACCGGTCTGCCGAGCCGGCTAGCATTCTGCAAGTTCTTAAATTGATCGGTGCTGAACCGACACATTGGGATTTGCTCATTGCGGCCAACGACTCAGGCTTTATCCCCGCCATGGAGGCAATGGGGGCTACCGCTAACGAAATCGCTGAAGTGCGTGCGAGCGATCGCAATGCACAAGGCATCACTCCTGAAAAAGAAGCAGAGGCTGAGCAAGCAATTGCAAAAGCTGAAACTTCTGATCGCCTGACTGTGGTTCGTATGGCGCACTCAAAATGTGCGACCGTTACTGACCGCCTTCACAAAGGCGCAGGTGGTCCCGGCTATGACCAACTTCTCATTCTCTCCGGTGACGGCGAGGTGAACTTTTACGGCGACGGCAAATTATGCCAGAACCTAAAAGAAAAGTTCGAAGGCTGGAACGGTGGAAGCGGTCTGGGAGCAGAAGGAGGCAGTGCATTCTGGGGCGGATATCCGAACCATGAAGAAGTACTGGCCTTCGTGAAAGAAAGCCTGTAATCACAACAAGCTCGGGATTCTAATCTGCTAACCGAGTAAAAACAAAAGATAGAGCCAGTGTTTGGTTAACATCGGTAGACTATTGCAAGATTTAATTACTAAAGCCGTGCACTATGTGTACGGCTTCCTAGGTTCTAGAATGAACTGCAATGAAACATCTCAAAAGGCGTTAAATAATCAAGTCTTTTCCTTGGACGATGATTTAGCAATTTTGTAGCTCGATCAACATCTCCCTGTGTCACTGTAGCAAAAGAACTTCTCTTTGGAAAGAACTGACGAAGTAAGCCATTGGTATTCTCATTCGTACCCCTTTCCCATGAATGATATGGATTTGCAAAATATATATCCATCTTTGTTTTTCTTTGAATCATTTCATGAGCTGAAAATTCAGTTCCATTGTCATATGTAATACTTAATCTTTTTTGTTTAGGTAATTTCTTGAAACTTTTTGTAGTTTTTTCAAATATAATATCTGCCGATACAACAGGTAGAAAGTCAGCTAGTAAATATCCTGTTTTTCTTTCCACATGGGTTAAGATTCTTTTTGTCCTCTCTCCACCAATGATTGTATCACCCTCCCAGTCACCAATTCTGGCTCTGTCATTGATAATTTGGGGTCTTTCAATGATCCATCTCTTTTTACTGTATTCTCTTTGTTTTTCGCGTAATACAGTACCATGACGTCTCCTGTATTTACCTTTCTGACACCTTAAATACTTTTTTAACTTCTTGTGGCGAATAATATATCCATAAATAGTTTCGTGGCAAATGATAATATTTTCTTTTCGTAATCTTCCAGCAATTTGTTCTGGTGACCAATATAATTTCAATTTCTCATGAATATATTTCTTTAAATATAAATCATTTTCAATTTTCTTGTTTCGATGGGTTTTTCTTTCTTTTGCTTCTTTAGAAGATTTGGATGATAGGTATTTCCCATCAGTACTACCTCTTTTAATTTCTCGCCAAATACTAATTGGATTTTTGTTTAAAATTCGACTGATTTCTTGTCTTTTGGTTTTGGTTCGTAACAGAGCTGCAAGCTTAACCCTGTCATCCCTTGTAAAGTGTGTATATGTCATATAGCTAATATGTTAGTTGATAATTGGGGATAATTCAACTATTTAGCTTTTTGGTGTTTTTGATTTTAACCTTGTGTTATATAGGGTTTTGGGTTAAAGATTGCAGTTGGAGGTAGAATTCGGGTTTTTTTCTTAGCAAAAATGTCTTTTTGTGCTAGAATGAGTCAATTACAATTAATCAATTATTTATCTATGGAAAATTTTAAACCAAGTCAAGAGGGGGGGGTACAAAATAAGGAAATTATACTTCCGGGTTTCGATTCATTTGCAAATGAGCAAATTGCACATTTTCAAGAAGAAAACCCTGCACCAGCAGAAGATAATGTTTTACAATCTCAGCTTTATAAAAAATTGCTATCTAAATTTGAAGATAGCTTGCCAGAAAAGTATGGAGTTCTTTACGAAGAGCAGTCGTCACTGAAAGTAGGAAAACCTTCAATGAGCAATGAGCAGTACAATAGCGAGCTTGAGTCAGCAGCTAATAAAATTATATCAACAGGACTGGCTATGCCGGGTTCAAAAGATGAATATGTTGTCGTTGAAAATGGTGAGTTGGTTTTGTATAAAATAAACTCTAGGCAAGAAAGTAAGACAGAGCAAAAATTCATAAGATACAATAGACCTTCAAAAAAAGCAGAGCCTGTTTATGAAGATTTTACCGTCAAAGTAACCAAGATTGATCACGCTGAGAAAGTTAAAAATTTATCCGCAGATGATCTAATTGATAGTTATGGTATTGATGTTGAAAAAGCCTATAAATTTGTCAGAGAAGCACAAAAGTAATCTTGATTTACTTTTCTCGATTTGCACCACAGGTTTAGTGGTGGGTGGCTTTTTGCGTTCTATCATAAACAACGAAGATATTCGAGATATTGATTTTTGTGTCCCAGAAGCTAAATATATCGATACTCTAAACAAGTGTGTGCAAAGTTTATCTTGTGAAATTTTAGGGATTACAGATAAAAATGTGAAACTGTATTCCAATAAAATTGGAATGGAAATTGATATTTTAAAACAAAGCAAAGACGGCAAATTCATTATTGATGATTTTGATTTCACAATATGTAAGGGGTATATAGATAAAAATTATTTTTTTACGATGACTGAAGCTGATTATAATGACCTGATACATAAAAAACTTGTGTATTGTGGTAGCGCGTGGCCAATGGCTTCATATAAAAGAAGCTTAGAGTTTTTTGAAAAGGGATATAGTATTGATGCTTATAATTTATTAAAAATATTAGATGATTGCGAAAAAATTGAAGGGGTTAAAATAATTCCAAATTCAAAACTACTACTACCGAAAAATTAGACATTATTTTACTTTTGTGTTATGATAATTAAGAAATTAATCTTCTTCTTTCACATATAAATGATATAATATAACCATGAAAAATTTTCTTACTGAACTTATTCGCATTCCATCACACAGTGGTGACGAGCGCGATATAGCAAACTATATCGCCCAAGAATTTAAAAAGCACACCAAAAACCACAAAATCGTCATTCAAAAGTACAGTAAGAACGGCAGGAATGTTCTAATCCTTGCAAAGAATCCGAAGCTTATTATTGACGTTCACTTAGACACAGTGTCTCAAGGGGATGTAAGTAAATGGAATCGGAATCCTTTCGAACTATACGATGATTCGAAAAACTTTTACGGTCTTGGTGTGGTTGATGTAAAGGCAAATATTGCTCTTTGTCTCGACCTTGTGAAGGAAACTAATTGCTCAAATGTTTCGTTTGCTTTTTGTGGTGGAGAAGAAACCGAATCATTAGGGTTACGGCATACACTGCAAACTAATCTCTTGGATAAGACAGCACGAGTTATTGTTATAGAGCCAACAAATTTGAAATTCTTCTCCAAGCACAAAGGATGCTGTGGTGTGACGATCAAATTTATGGGTAACGGAAAATCTCACTCAACTGTTTCAAAAAGGAAAAATGTTGTAGAGCAAGCGTTATCATATTTGCAAACATTCAAAGAAGCCTTTGTGAAATTTGCGAAAAAAATTGACGGACACTCGACAACGTATTCAATTACAGGAATCAATTCCGAAGGCAGTAAAAACAGTTCTCCTGATGCGTGTGAGGTCCATATTGATTTTCGCACTGTTCAAACACAAAATGACACTGACATTATTCAGTTCTTGAAATCTTTGGCCAAAGAAACAAAAATTTCTATTTCTTTGGATCATCGACACTTTCCGAGCTTAAATAATAAAGAGCCATTCTGTAAAACAGAATCTGGCATGTTGACTTTTTGGTCACATGCTGGGCTGTATGAACAATCCGGATTTCAGACCGTTGTGTTTGGTCCGGGTAATATTAAGTATGCGCACTCATACGAAGAACAAATAAGGATTAGTCATCTAAAAAGGGCAAAAAGTGTACTTGCCAGTATGGTGCAAAGAATCTAAAGACTCCTGTCGAATTAACCTTCACAGGAGTCTTTTTTATGCTATAATCAATCTGTTATGGATAAAACCAACACATTGTTTATCGTGCCTAATAACGACGCTGAATCCCTAAAAATTCAGGAAATGCTCACTCGAGAAAATGCTGAATTTTTAGTGACCAATCAAGCATGGGGCGCTTCGTGGGAGAATTTGGAAGAATCGATCAAAATGTCTCTCGGAAACTATGAAAAAGTCTATGGAATCGAACTTCAGGGCAAACCAATAACTGAGAATTGCGAGAATATTGATCATCATAAATATTACAAATCTGACGAAGTAGGTAATGAGCAAAAAATGGAATCCGCCATGGGGCAAGTTTCGCATATTTTAGGAATAGAACTTACTACCGAAGAAAAATTTTATGAAGCAAACGATACTGGATACATTCCAGAAATGAAAAAGCTTGCAATAAAACTTGGATTGCCTGATGAAGAAACTGAGAAATATATAGACCAAGTAAATATTGACGAAGAAAGAATGCAAGGCGTAACTCCAGAACTCAAAGAAATGGCCCGAAAAGCTGTTGATGATGCGTATGTATACGACGAACGTCTTGTTTGGGTCGATCTTCCTGATTTTAAAGCGATGCGACCTGTCACGAATATTTTGTATAAAATGGGAAAGTACAGTGACATGCTCTACGATACGACAGTAATAGACGCAAATGACGGGCAAGGCAGACTTGTAGTATTCGGCAATAAAGAAAAAATAGTTGAATCACTTTCAAAAATATATACCGAAGGTAGTTGGAGTGGCGGAAACGACGAATACGGTTATTTTGGCATTCAATTCAAAAATCCAGTACAAAAAGAGTCTATTTCAAAAGAAATTCGAGGATACCTGGAAGAAAAGATACTCGGGTATCATCGTCTGATCGAACGTGAAGATATTTTACATACCGAAAACTTTGCGCCGGGTATACATGTTCATGAATTAAAAAATTCTGAAAAGTTTTACAAAGCTATAACGACTGCAAAAGAAGGAAATGATCACGGAGCCTTTGTGCATGCATACGAAAAAGAGGAATATAAAAAGATGAAACTCTTTGTGGTGAATGCTGGCGCCGCAGGTATGGCTGTGAAAGAAGGTGATATTGTTTCTGTCTTTAAAAATCCTGATATGGCACTCAAGGATAGTATTGAAAGAATTAATAATACTTTACTCATAACAGGTATAAAAAATGGTGGGGAGCGACTTGATTGTTTTGATGGTTTTCTCCCCGAGCTATACTCAAAATTCGGTTTTGTTCCTTGCGCAAGATTAAAATTCAACGATGAGTTTGCCCCCGAGGGGTGGAATTTTGAGAGAGATGGTCGACCAAATATTCTCTTTATGGCGCATAATGGAGATTCACTGGAAGAAATTTTTAAAAAACAAGAAGAAAAGTCTTGGATAAAATACTCTGAAATAAAAGACAATGTGCCCTTTGTCGAAGATTACGAGCAAGCAGTCGAGCTTCAAACAAAGTTTTTGCATGAGCGTGATGAAAAAAGTAAGGAGATGCAGTCCGAGATTACTAGAAAATCAGAAATAAAACTTCGATGATTATTTTTGCAAATTTATCAATTTAATTTTTTATAATTATATGTTTAGAGAAACAGCACCAAAACAAGAAAACAAAATAACACCGTCGAATTCAGGGCCTATGGAAAAAGTTTTTTCAACAAGACAGGAACTTTTCGATGCCGATTTGACCGGTGTAACAGTGTTGCACTGCTCAAAAATTGATGATCTTGAGTCGTTGCCCTCTCTGCCTGAAGGGCTTGAAGTTTTGTATTGCAAGAACAATCCCAAGCTTGACTTAACCGGAGTTGCTTGGCCAAGCTCGCTTAAAGAGATTTATGCCTGTGGCAGACCACCCCGCACTCGTTTCTCGGGGCTACCTGAGGACTTGGAGAAAATCTACTGCTGTCGTGGTAACGTGGAGTTTGAGTCTTTGCCAACAAACCTTATTGAGCTATATGCCAATGAGTGCCAACTAACGTCATTACCTACCTTACCTGAAGGGTTAAAAAGGTTGTATGCCAACAATAACAAACTTAGTTCTTTACCAGAACTTCCACAAGGATTGATGAAGCTTTATGTGAGCGAAAACGAGCTTACAGAATTGCCGACTTTGCCAGACTCGGTGGTTGAATTGTATTGTACAGATAATAAACTTGCGACTTTGCCAGAATTACCTAGTTCTTTGGAGGAGTTGTATGTAGATGATAACGAGCTCACATCTTTGCCTGAGCTACCAGCTAAATTACGTGAACTGTACTGCTCTAACAATAAAATTGAGGTTATGCCATTGTTGCCTGATGGCATCGAAGAGGTACATGCCACCAACAACAGAGGTGAATTGCACATGAACAAGACCCCCAAGTATTACGCTAAAGCAGCCTAGGGTGTAAGTTCAAATTATTTATTAAATTAACTTAAATTATATGTTTAAAGAAACAGTACCAAAACAAGAAACAAAAAATAGTTCTGTGGAAGTTCGAGAGCTTGCACCAGAAAAATTCTGGTCAGGATCTGTCGATATTTCAAAAATAGACCAAAAAGATTTTGAGGAAAAAATAAAAGCCGCTGCAGCCGAGCTGGGATTTACATACTCTGGTTATTTGACTGGCAGTGGAGATGAAAAGAAATATACATTCAGCAGATATCCTCGCAGAGCGTTTGGTCCCGTAGATGATGTAAGTGTGTATGAAAATGCACTTGCCAAGCTGTCTGAATCATTAGGTGCTAACTCTAGTGTGGAAGATTTAAAAGAAAGCGAGGAGTTCCGTGTATTACTTGGATTAGAGGAAGGCTATGATGAGTACAAAAAGAAAGGCATATTGGAAAATGTAACTGATACCAATAGGGCGAAAGAAATTGTCAAAAGCACTTTGGGTGATTTGTCAGGCTTTGGAATAAACATTGATGAACTTAATTCCGTGGAGGAAATCAAGGCAATACTAGAAAAGACCTATTTGGGTAAAAAACATACGCAGGAAGAAGTATCTTCGATACTTGGTAATGATTTTAAATTAAAAAATGCTGATATTTATAGTGTTGGTTCATGGGGTGCTTACACAGAACCAGCACTAGTGATCGAAGGTAATAAGGCAAATCTTGAAGATGTATACAAAATAGCTGAAAAATTCAAACAAGCGCGAATTGCTGTTGAAGATTTACAAAAGGGTAAGTCGTATATGGTTGAAACCAAATATTGCGGAGACCCAGATAAAGAATAACAACCTTGTAAAAAATGTTATAATGAATTAAGAGTTAATAAGAGATATGGTAAGTACCCCCACAATTACCCTTCTCCCGAATTCTACCTTCAAGTGCAATGTTTACCCATAATACCCTTGTGATACAAGGTTAAAGTCAAAAACATCTAAAAGGAAAATAGTTGAGTAATCCACAGTTATCAGCTAACCTAAAGGATATATGGCATACACACATTTCACTCGAGATGATCGAGTAAGGCTCGCAGTTTTACTGCGAGCCAAGACAGAGCGAAAAGAAATCGGTCGCATTTTGAACAAAAACCCTATCAGCATTTGGCGAGAAATTAAAAGAAACAGCAAGAATGGAAAATACATTCCTTCTGTTGCAAGGAAAGAAGCCAAAGAAAGAAAAACACACAGAAACAAGAAAATTGAAAATGATGAATATTTGAAAAAATATATTCTAGAAAAATTGAAATTGTATTGGTCACCGGAACAAATTGCCGGAAGATTAAGACGAAAAAAAATTGTCATATGTCATGAAACGATTTATGGATATATTATTAGGCACAAGAAATTGAAAAAATATTTAAGATGTCAGAAAGGTAAATACAGACGAAGACATGGTACTGTATTGCGTGAAAAACAAAGAGAATATGGCAAAAAGAGATGGATTGGGCAAAGACCACAAATTATCAATGACAGGGCTAGAATTGGTGATTGGGAGGGTGATACTATCATTGGACTGGAGCGAACGAAAAGAATACTGACGCATGTTGAAAGAAAAACTGGATATCTGATTGCTGACTTTCTTCCAACTGTGTCAGCTGAAATCGTGGCGGAGAAAATATCAAAAAGATTCAGAAAATTACCAAAAGAAAAAAGGAGAAGTATTACTTATGACAACGGCACAGAATTTTCTCATCACGAAAGTATTGAAAAGAAAACCAAAGTGACAGTATATTTTGCAAATCCATATCACTCATGGGAAAGAGGAACAAATGAAAACACCAATGGACTGCTTCGTCAGTTTTTCCCAAAGAAAAGTTCTTTTGCTAATATTACAGAAGACGATGTCGAGAAAGCAACAAAATTGCTAAATTGCCGTCCAAGGAAAAGACTTTGCTATTTAACGCCTAAAGAGATGTTTCATTGCACTTCATTCTAGAACTCAAGTCTGTGGATAAACAATCCAATACAAAAGCCCTTGTTTTATAAGGGCTTAAAGTCTTTTGAGTCAAAGGAATGTCAAATACTTGTATTTACCTATTCGTACGAATAAGCCCATCAATTAAAACTCTATAATTTCACTTGAGATTGGCGAGACGGTTCGGCATTCAATGTTAGGCCCCGAACCGTCAGTTGAATCAAGAATATCAACCGCAATAGCATATTTAAAACCCGCCTCTTTTAGGTGGTTTTTAATTTCGTTTTTTATTTCCTCCCTATTTTTACCAATAGAATTAACCGATGTGCGTACATCATCAACCAATTGTTCAAGTTTGGTTTTAAGCTCAGTATCAGTCTTGACGGCTTGCCAATCAATTTTTTCAGCCTGTAAAACATCATTATTAGATTCTTTAAATCCTTCCATATTTTCAGTGTACACGAATTTAGGTTTTTGGCCAACTATGCTAAAATTAAAGTATTAGTAACTTAATACAAAAAAAGTTTTATGAAAAACATAAAAATCAATTTAAAATCTACCGGTATGGACTTGACCGACGCCATTCGTGATTATGTAGAAAAAAGAGTTACAAATTTAGGCAAGCTTCTCTCAAAAGTAGAAACTGAAGTTTTAGTCGAATTTGAAGTTGCTAAAACAACCCATCACCACAGCAATGCCAAAGACTTATTCAAAGCTGAGTGTCGGGTAACATTTTCGGGTAATGATTATTATGCTTCAGTCCAAGATGCCGACCTATATGCCGCGATTGATCGCGTTAAAGACATGATGTTTCGCGAAATTAAACGCAGTAAAAACCGCTCTCGCAACCTGTTCGTTCGAGGTGCCCGAAAAATCAAAAATAGTATAAAAAGTTTGTGGCAATAAAAAACTGCCCACTTTCGTGAACAGTCTTAAACCTTTAAGCTGCTTTCAGAGCCTTGGCAAACTCCAAACGCATTTTATTGTCGTAAGGATTTCTTCCAAAAGCTTCTATTCTTGTAAGAATTGGCTTTTTTACACAGACAATAGACAGTCCCTTAGCAAGAGCCAGCATCATAATCTCATCAATAAGCTCAGGCATGCCCGAAAATGAGAGTATCACTACTGTTGAGTGGAGGTCTACGTAAATTGCCCCGCCGTACTGGTCTTTTGATATGTCACGACTTTCATATGACGTCGTGTGACCAAGCGGTAATCCGGTCTCAAATAAACGTGTTGCTTTTTCTTGCGATAGTGTGAAGTACTGCTCCCATTTATTTTCCGGTATTTCACCAAAAGGTATAGTAAACAGGATTTTACCAGTTACCCCATCCATTAATGTTAGAAAACCTCTTCGATCTAGCTTTCTTTCTTCAATATCAGTCATACCACGTGCCAGGTCAAGAATTATTGGCATATACTTTAAAAAGTATTCAAATTTAACTTCGGCCAGATTTGTTTCTAGCATTTCAATACCTGTTGCAAGGTAACAATTCTTTTCTATCTCCATTTTACGTACAGGTTAATTCCTTAATGAATTAGGACACTTGAGTTAAAGTATTTAAATGAAAAAGGCAACAAAAATTAAAAAAGCCGAACGAAATGAAATCTTCATTCTGCTTAATAAAAAGTATTCAATTAGAAATA
>Ga0209542_10019914_pt1 | contig 10695 bp, 8 predicted proteins | sample RifCSPhighO2_01_FD_184028 | JGI IMG/M metagenome (GOLD analysis project Ga0209542, IMG submission 184028) | Soil microbial communities from Rifle, Colorado - Rifle CSP2_plank highO2_0.1 (SPAdes) (version 2) | ecosystem: Environmental > Terrestrial > Deep subsurface > Rock core/Sediment ...
TGCCACCGGGAGAAACGCTCTGTGAACCGCTTGTGGCAACAGAACCGATTCCTTGATCAATGGAAACGGACGTTGCGTTCGTTGAAGTCCAAGAGAGAGACGAGGAATCGCCAGTCGTTATTGAAGAAGGATTTGCGGACAAAGTGCAGGTGGGCGCGGGAGGAGGCGGAGGTGTTGTGGTAACAGTAACGGTTGTGTCGCAGACCACGGTGCCTCCAGAGCCGGTTGCGGTCAAGGTGTAGGTGGTTGTCGAAGAAGGCGAAACTGCAGTCGAACCGGACGCGGCGACCGAGCCGATTCCCTGATCAACCGAGACAGAAGTAGCGTTTGTGGTGGTCCACGAAAGAGTCGAGGAATCGCCAGTCGTTATTGAAGAAGGATTTGCGGACAAAGTGCAGGTGGGCGCCGGTGTGGGGGGCGGCGTAGTAGTTGTGGGAACCGTCACCGATGCGATTGCACTCAAACCGGAAGTATTTCCTGCTGCATCAAATGCAGCCACGCGATATCTATAGATTCTACCCGGCACAACAGCAGTATCTACATAAAAAGTATTTGCCGCTGTGGCGATTTGAAAGCCATGGCGATAGACCTTGTAACCAGTAACGCCGACGTTGTCGGTAGAGGGACTCCAAGAAAGAGAAACCTGAGGGGGCGGATTGGAAGCCGTACCTTGAAGACCTGTCGGGACCGAGGGCTTGGTAGTGTCCGGAGAAGGCGGAGGCGCAGTCACAGTGATGGTTGCCGTGCACGTTATAGTCCCTCCTGCGCCCGTCGCGGTCATAGTGTAGGTGGTGGTAACCGACAGCGTGACGGACGTGGAACCTGCAGAGACTGGAGTGACTGCGCCCACCCCCTGGTCAATAGAAACACTCGTTGCATTCGCGCTCGCCCACGAAAGAGTCGAGGAATCGCCAGTCGTTATTGAAGAAGGATTTGCGGACAAAGTGCAGGTGGGCGCGGGAGGAGGCGGAGGTGTTGTGGTAACAGTAACGGTTGTGTCGCAGACCACGGTGCCTCCAGAGCCGGTTGCGGTCAAGGTGTAGGTTGTCGTTGATAGCGGAGAAACAGAAACTGAACCTGCGGCGACCGGTGTCACGTTCCCAACCCCTTGGTCTATAGAAACGGACGTTGCGTTCGTTGAAGTCCAAGAGAGAGTCGAGGAATCGCCAGTCGTTATTGAAGAAGGATTTGCCGATAATGCACACGTTGGTGCGGGAGGTGGCGGGTCTGAAACGGTAACGGTTGCCGTGCACGTTATAGTCCCTCCTGCGCCCATCGCGGTCATAGTGTAGGTGGTGGTTGAACCGGGTGCCACTGACGTTGAACCCGAGGCGACCGGCGTCACACTGCCGACTCCTTGATTTATTGAAGCCGAGGTGGCGTCCGTGGTGGTCCATGAAAGAGTCGAGGAATCGCCAGAGGTGACAGAGGAAGGAGAAGCCGAGAGGGTGCAGGTGGGAGCTGGGGTCGGTGCGGTAACCGTAACTGTACGGTTACAAGTTACCGTGCCTCCAGAGCCAGTTGCGGTCAAGATGTAGGTGGTGGTTGCGCTTGGTGACACTGACGTGGAACCTGATGTGGCAACGGCGCCAATCCCTTGATTAATTGAAACAGAAGTGGCGTTCGTCGTGGTCCAGGAAAGCGTTGAGGATGCGCCTGCCGTAATTGAAGAAGGACTTGCGGACAAAGTGCAGGTAGGAGCTCCCGTGCCGCCGCTTGTGGTGACGGTTATTCCGGCACTCGCAACCGAAAGAAGCCCCGCCGCATCAGTTGCTTTGAGCGTGTATGTCCATGTCCCGGCGCCGGGATTCGTATCGGTGTATGTCGTTTGTGTTCCCGGAAGACTCGCGATTTGTACGCCATTTCTGTAAACCCGGTATCCGAAAACAGGGCCCGTGTTGTCGTAAGAGCTCGTCCACCAGAGGTTTACACTCGTGCTGTAGGACCAGCTGGAGATAAGCGGCGCGTCCGGCGGCGTAGTGTCAGGTGGTGGAGTTGCAAACGCGTTTTGGACGGCGGCGGCGGCGTTCACTCTTCCCCATCCGAACGAAGTGTCTTTACCGGAAGCGCCCAAATCAACGGAGTTTGCAAATATAAGATTCTCCAACTGCCACGGAAGAAGCGCTGGGTTACGGGCAAGCATGAGAGCCGCGACACCGGCTAAAATGGGCGAGGAGAACGAAGTGCCCGAGACGCTGTAAGTCAGTCCGTCGCGGCCAACAGTAAGAATGCCAACGCCCGGAGCGGAGAGGTCAACCGCAACACCTGTATTTGAAAAGCTTGCTTTGAAATCGTTTTGATCCGTTGCTCCCACTGTAGTTATGGTTGCGGCATCGGGATATGTGACGGGGAGGCCGTCATTTCCCGCAGATTGAAACAGAACGCCGCCCTTCCCGCGCAGGTACCCGGCGGCATTTTTCATGGTGATGGTGGGGCCAGCCAAGCTTCCGAAACTAAGATTCGCGACTTTGGCATTGTGATCCGCTGCCCAGAGAATCGCCTCTGCGATGTCGGAGGTGTATGCGCTGCCTTTCCCCGATATGTTGATCTTTAAAGGCATGATGGTAGCGCCATACGCGACACCGGTTACCTGGATGCTGTTATTGCCAATTGCGGCTGCAGTACCCGCAACCATGGTGCCGTGGCCGTAATCATCGTCGGTGTTTCCCGTGTTGTTGTAGGTGTTCCATCCGGCAACGCATTTGCCGGCAAGATCTGCTTCCGCGCAATTGACGCCAGTGTCAAGAATGGCAATGACAACACCGGCACCGCTTCCGTAGTCCCACGCGCTCGGAGATTCGATTTTCTGATGATGCCAGGAGGAGCCGTAAAATGGATCGTTCGGAATGAATGCAGCAGACTGGCCTCCCGGGGTCGCGAGGCCTTTTGTGTCACTCACCTTCGTCGCTGAATGTTTCGCAATCGAGAGAACCACGTCCTCTTCTGCATATTCAACGTTCGTTTTCGCGCGAAGGCGCTTCAAAGTGTCTTGCACGTTTGTCCCTGCCGGAGTTGAAAAAACTTTGACGCGTATCTGGCGGAGCTCCTTTTTCTCACGCAGAGAAAACTCTGAAACGACACCTGCATTCTCGGCCATGACCGAAGGCGCGTCGGATTTGAATTTGACGATAATGCGCCCTTCACCCGCTGCGTCCGCAAAAACAACGCCGGCAAAAAAGACGCAAGAGATTATTGCAGTGAAGAGCCCCCACCGCACGATTCTCTGCATAAGGTACATCGTATCAAAAATCCTGCAAAGTTGCGCGATGTCCTTTTTGCGACCTTAGTATGCGGGGAAGTCAACTACGCCTGGACGTAGGGGAGGAGGGCCATGAAGCGGGCGCGCTTGATGGCGAGAGCGATCTCGCGCTGTTTGCCAGAGGGGATACCGGTCTTTCGCTTAGAAAGCATCTTTGCGTGCGGGTTCGTGAACTGCTTCAAATACGCCACATCTTTATAGTCGATGTGCTTCTTGATCTCGATCTCTTCTCGGAGAGCTTGGTACGCCATGATTAAAAGGGTATGTCTTCAGGGTTAATCTCCTCATCGGGGTACTTTATCTCTTCCTCATCTTTAGGAGCTGGTTGTTCTTCTTTTTGCTTGCTCGCTTGCGAGGGGCCAGTCGAACCGCGTCCCGCAGAATCACCAAATTGAAAATTCTCAACGACGATCTCGGTGCGATATTTCTTCTGCCCGCTCCCTTTATCTTCCCACGAACGGGTCTGGAGCCGCCCCTCGACAAAGATCGCCTTGCCCTTTTTGCAGTACTGGCCGATGACCTCGGCTTGGCGACCAAAGGCGACGATGTTATGAAATTCGGTCGTCTCTTGCTTCGCACCCTGCTTGTCTTTGTAAACGCGATTCGTCGCAAGGCCGAAGTTTGCTACTTGCGCGCCTGACGGCAAGGCCCGGAGCTCTGGGTCGCGGGTCAGGTTGCCGAACAAAAATACTTTGTTGAGATACATAATGCAGTTACGCGGCGGCGGCCTCTATCGCCGCATCAAGCTCTGTGTCAGAGACTCCCTCGGGCTTTGCTTCGGGCTCAGGCGCCTTTGCCGCCACGAGACGCATCTCAGCCGCATGGCGCGCCACCTCTTTCGTCGTAATCACATCAATGAACCGGATGATGCGACTCTCCCCTTTTACGGCTTCGAGTACCTGCTCGTGATTAGGCGCGGAAGTCTCGTATGCGATCCAGCCGAAATACGCCGAGTTAAAATCGCGACGGCCGCCAACCTCTTGACGCGAAATAGTATAGGCGAGTTGAACTTGCTCCGGCTCGCCTTCGGCGACGAGAGAGCCCTGCTTCTCGATGACCTCTTTCACAGCTTGGTATGCCTTCTTCACCTCTTCAGAAGGGAGCTCCGGATCGAGATGAAAACCGAGCTCATACACGCGCGAGCCGCCGCCCTCGTCGGCTTCAAGTTCAAGACCGTCGCGCTCTTCGGCGCTCTTTTGCTTCGCCATAATGCGGGCACTCTATCACGCGATTTTAGCCCCCGCAAGTACGATTTTCTGGAGTTTTTGCGCATTCCCATGCGAGAGCATCCCTTGATAGGACGCGAGCGTTTCTGGCTTTTCGCCTGCTTTTTCTAACCGTCTGAACATTCTTTTCTTTGTCGCTGTCCGTAAAACGCGGTGGTCCGGGAAATGTACCCAGCCGAGGAAATCAACGCCCGATGCAAGCGTCTTGGTGAACACCTTATCCGGATGCATCTCAAGTTTCAGTCGCTCTCGCAAAAACACTATCATATATCGTAGTGTTTTCTGTAGCCTATCTTTGTCCGATGAGAGGAGGACGAAATCATCGGCGTAGCGGATGTAGTATTTCGCTTTCAGGTTGTGCTTCACGAACTGGTCGAATTCGTTCATGTAAATATTTACCAGAAGCTGGCTCGTGAGATTCCCGAGCGGGAGGCCCTTCCCAAGCGCAGTGGAATGGAAACTGCGAACGATGTTCTCAATCAAGGAAAGAATGTCCGCATCTTCGATACGCTCGCGTAGAATTGAAAGAAGAGTCGTTTGATCAATTGAGGCGAAGAATTTGCGGATATCGCACTTCAATACCCAACACGTGCGCGTGTTGTTCTTGGAGACTGTACGGGCGAAAGCGCGGAAGCGGTTCATCGCCTCATGCGTCCCCTTCCCGAGACGACAGGAGTAGGAGTCGGCGATGAAGGTACGGTCAAAGAGTGGGTAAAGCTTGCGGTAGAACGCATGATGGAGGAGCCGGTCGCGCACGGAGGCCTTATGGATATCGCGGGGCTTGGGGTCAGAAATTTTGAAATGGTGATATCCTCCGTGCCGATAGGTGCAGGCGACGAGTTCGCTATGAAGTGCGAGTGTGTTCGTTGTCAGATAGCGCTCAAATTCTTGCACGTCCGGACGCTGGCGCTTGCCGCGCGCAAACTCTTTCCACGCCTCAAGAAGATTCTCAAGCGAGATGATATCCTCATAGACAAGATTCCATGAGTGCCCCCCCCAGCTACTTCTTCCGGTTTTGCAGAAAATAAAGTCCGCATATCTTTTATGGTACGGATATTATCAGAAGCTTCCTCGCGTCCATCGGTACACGCTCGGGGAGCGGATTGACTTTCTCTTTATTGAGATTATTGAAGCAATAGCTTGCGCGAGCTTTTCTCTCAAATTTGAGAAGGGACCTTATCTCCGCCTTGCGATTCGCAAGCTCGATACGCTGAAAATCCTGCTCATGGTCTTATGGGAATCTAAATCTATTGACACGACAAAATACGCAACCCTGTCTGCCCTCCTTGAAGAAATAGGAAGAATGCTTGGTGGCTGGATGAAGGGAGTAGAGACAAAAACTCCCGCACCGAGGTGATGCGGGAGAATCTCGGGAGTTGCTGGAGAAGACACGATTGCCCTGATTCCACTGACTGTCGTCGAGCTTCCAATCGTTGACGTTCCACTTCCGGTTGTCGGCGTTCCAGTTCACGTTAACCGCGAAACCGGCGACTCGCTTGTATGCGCCACCTTCCTTACCACTGCCCTTAGAATGTTCTCGGGGCTGAATCTGATTCGGGACCTCAAAGTCCGCCAGCGGCACATACCAACTACCAAGTTTTTGGAAACGGCTTTTGCGCGCTCTCGCCAACCATAATTAGCGAGATTCTGGCAGAAAGTCCTTTCAAAATCCCCGCGCCGAGACCATAATCGCGGCGTCAGTAGAGATTTCCTCTACAGTATACAAAAAACCCCTAGCCCGGATGCGAAGTGCAAAGCACTAAGCATCCAGGGCCAGAGATTCCAAAGGTACAAGAACTAGTTGCTGGAGAAGACACGATCGCCCTGACCCCACCGATAGTCGTCGAGCTCCCAAGCGTTGACGAACCACCCCCGATCGTCGGCGTACCAGTTCACATCCACCGCGAAACCGGCGACATAGAAGATGTTGGCGTAGCCGTTCGTGAGAAGCGGTCCGTCACCGCCCTCCTTCTGTGCCTCGATGAGCTCGGCGATTTCCCAGAGCTCCACTTCGTGATGCTCGGGAAGCTCGGCCTTGATCTGCTTGTCGTAGGCTTTCTTGGTGAGGTCGAACGACTTCAACTTCGCAGTGGCTTCGCTCGGTTCGACTGCTTTCGCATCCTTGAGGACGCGTTGCATATCGTTCCAGAGGTAGAGACCCGGGCGCGTGATGAAGAACTCGTTCGGGACGAACCGCTTCGTGGGCGGTCCGACCGAGAGGTCTTCGCGAAATGCGAGGACCGTTGAGGACTTCTTCGGCTTTTCGGCGACCGTTTGTGCCACAAACGGCTTCTCGAAATCATTGTCGTGAATCCGCTGAAGCGCGGCCATGACATCTTCGTATCGGAGCGATTTCCCGAGCCGGTCGGCAATCGCCGCTGTCTTGCGGTAATAGGCGCCAAGCTGGTCGTCGGCAACGCTGATATTGAGCGTCATAACAACCTCCTGAAAAGAGCTATCCTGAATGCTGGAAAATCCAGCTTTCATTAGCTCTGTACAGTATACACCCAAGCAGGGGTCTTGTCAAGTGCGCTAAATATGCTCTATTTTAAAGAGATTCTGGGCGTTTTGGAGGAGGGTCTGGCGAACCGTCTCGGGGTCTTCGGAACGAATCTTGGCGATTTTAGAGACAACATCGACAACAGCAAGCGGATCGTTCCTGGAGCCACGAGCACGATTGGTCGGAGGCACGTACGGAGAGTCGGTCTCGGAGAGAATAGAGGTCAGGGGCGCTTGACGAATAACCTCGTCATAGTCGCGGGCGAAGGTGATAACCGCGGTGAATGAAACGGTGAATCCAAGCACGACAAGCTCCCGCATCTCCGACACTCCTCCAACAAAGAAATGGATATCGCCGCGAAGGTTCGAGCTCTTCATCTTCGCTTCTTTTAATATCTGAATTAGGTCTTGATACGCATCCATCGTCCCTTTGGAAGGGCGCGAGTGGATGATGAGCGGTTTATCGAGCTCTACCGCGAGCGCGATCTGGTCTTGAAGTATCGCTTTCTGCTTTCTTTTGACCTCGTCATTCACTTCTTGTGGGCGGTAATAATCCAAGCCGCACTCCCCCACGGCGACCACTTTCTTACTCTTTGCCAGTGGCCGGTAGTATGATATATCATACCGTTCGTCTTTTTCTCGATTTGGATGCAGACCGATCGAGGCCCAGAGATGATCATGTTTCTCTGCGAGCTCTACCGCCTTCTTCGACGATTCAAGGTCGACGCCGACGACGAGGCCGCCGATACCCTCCTCTTTCATTTTTGCTATCACCTCTTGCTGATCGTCGTAAAACGACTCGAACTGCAGGTGGCAGTGCGCATCAAAATACTTCATATCCGAGGGAAGAGGTTCTCGGGTTTTTTGTTGAGACGGACGGCGTTTAATATGATTTCAGCGGTGGCTGGCATGGCGGGCTCAAGGTGCGTAGCAAGCTTCGCGAGATGCCGAACTAACTTCCCTATCACTCGCTTTGCCTCATCTGGCTCGCTCTTTATCTTTTTGTAGGGCTCCTCGGTGGTCATGTACGCGTCGCCCTTTGCAACATGCTCCCACACAAGATCCATCGCATCGTTAAATCGAAACGCCTCGATTTTTTCAAAAAAAGCTGACTCTATGCTCGTGTCTTCGGGCCGAAGTTTCACCGGCTCAAGATACGCTTCAGCCAACTTCATCACGCGCGCGACGAGGTTGCCGAGCCCGTTGACGAGGTTTGCAGTGTAGAGCTCGTGTATAAGCTCTTCGGTGAAATCAGTGTCTTCAAACGGATGCGCGTGGCGCAATAAGACATACCGAAGCGCGTCGACGCCGTACTTGTCGGCGATAAGCAGGGGGTCGACAACATTGCCGAGCGATTTGCTCATCTTTTGGCCTGCCAAGGTGATCATTCCGTGGATGAATACCTGCCGCGAGAGCGGGAGGCCGGCCGAAAGGAGCATCGCTTGAAACATCGCCGATTGCTGACGCAGATTATCTTTACCCGCAAAGTGCGTCACTGGCCACCACTTTTTGAACATCGCTTCGTCTTCGGGCCACCCGATCGCCGAGAGATACGAGACAAGCGCATCGAACCAAACATACATGATGTGCGTATCGTCGCCCGGTACGGTAATCCCCCACGAGAGTTTCTCTTTCGGGCGCGAAATGCTGAAATCCTTGAGACCAGCCTTGACGAAAGCGGTTATCTCGTGAAGGCGCGCTCTAGGCATGACGAAATCTGGATGCGATTCGTAGTGCTTCAGGAGCGCATCCTGGTATTTCGAGAACCTGAAAAAGTAGTTCTCCTCCTTACGAGTCTCGATCTCAAGGTTGGGGTGGAGCGGGCACTTGCCGTCAACGAGCTCCGAATCGGTCTTTTCAAGCTCGCACCCGATGCAGTACTTCACCTCGTAGTCGGCTTTGTAGATATCGCCCGAAGCCTTAGAGCGGCGCCACATCTCCTGCGCGGCCGCCTCGTGCTTCGGGTCAGTCGTCCGCAAAAAGACGTCATGCGAGATCGTGAGGCGGCGGGCGAAGGCGTCAAACTGCTGCGCATAAAAGTCAACGAATGCTTTTGGCACCTTATGCGACTCCTTGGCGCGTTTCGCAACCTTCGCGCCGTGCTCATCAGTGCCTATATTGAAAAAAACCTCATCGCCGCGCGCGCGAAGTGCGCGCACGAAGCAATCGGCCTCGACAAACTCGAGCGCGTGACCCAAGTGCGGGTCAGCATTCACATACGGGAGGGTCGTGGTGAGGTAGCGCCTCATTTCTTCACCGCTGCCACGCGTTCGCGACGACCGCGGTCGACATCATTAATAAACTCTTGCAAGATCGCAACAAGCGGCACGGAGAGGAGAATGCCCAAAAAACCTGCAATCTCGGCACCAGCGATAAGGCCGACGATGACGAGGAGGGGCGGGACGCCGACGATTTTCTTCACTACCAAGGGGTAGACCAGGTTCGACTCAAACTGGTTCACGACGATGAAGAGCCCAGCAACAAAGAAGGCAAGCGTGACACCGGTGTGCGACCACGCAACGGCAACGGCGATGATGCCGACAAAAAGTGAGCCGAAGATGGGGATCAACTCTCCGATCGCAGTCAACATACCGATCAAGAGGGCGTAGGGCATATCCGCCCCAAGCCCCACATTAATGAGGAGAAGCCCAAGATAGACTAAGATGCCGGCCAATATCGAGAGCATGAGCTGCCCTTGCATCCAAAGCCCTATTTTGTGTTGCGCCCGGCGCCAAAGCGAGATGGTGTACTCCTCGTAACGCAGGGGGACCACGATACGGAGAAAGTTCTCAACGCCTTGCTCCTGCACGGCGAAGTAAAAGGAGAGTACGACGACAAGGCCGAGTGAGAAGATGCCGCCGAAGAAGGTCGTCACGAGGCGTACCGCTCCTTGGGTTGTATTGATGAACGCCTCTTGTATCGAGGAGAGAGAGGAGAGCGTTGAACTGGTACTTGAAAACAGCTCACTCGTGCTTGTCGTCGTGAATGGCACATCGATGGTTTCGAGGTACTGTGGGAGGTTCGAGAGAAAATGTGCGGTCTCCGCAATGACCGGCGGGATAAAGAAATAAAAGATGCTGAAGAGTGTGCCGAAGACGATGAGATACATCAACAACACCGCGAGAACGCGCGGGAGCTTGTAGCCCATAAAAAAGAGGATGCCGGGGCGTATAGCCGAGGCAAGCACGATAGCGGTGAGGATGAGAAGGACAAGGTCGCGCAGATACCAGAGTGCATACGCGCCCGCAAAGACGATGAGCGCCGTAACGACCGTGCCGGGAGTGATGGAAATCCTCAGCTCCTTATCCATGCGATTATCCTAGCACAACGCTACAAAATCGCTTTTTGAAGGCGCGCTTTGACTTCGTCGATGGTGAGGCGCTCTTGAAGGCCCGTATCGCGGTGGCGGAGCGTGACCGTATCCTTCAATTCCGGCTTCTCGCCGAGCGTATCGAAGTCGATGGTGATGCAAAACGGCGTCCCGATCTCGTCTTGCCGACGATAGCGCTTGCCGATGTTCCCATTATCGTCCCACGCGATATGCGGGGTGACTTTCTTAAGCTCCGCACGGACCTCTTTTGCCTTGGCGACAAGCTCGGACTTGTTCTTCAAGAGCGGCGAAACCATCGCCTTCACGGGCGCGATCGCAGACGGAAGAGCAAGATAGGTGCGTCCCTCCCCGCCCATCTCGTCTTCACAATACGCACTGAC
>Ga0209542_10019915_pt1 | contig 10695 bp, 10 predicted proteins | sample RifCSPhighO2_01_FD_184028 | JGI IMG/M metagenome (GOLD analysis project Ga0209542, IMG submission 184028) | Soil microbial communities from Rifle, Colorado - Rifle CSP2_plank highO2_0.1 (SPAdes) (version 2) | ecosystem: Environmental > Terrestrial > Deep subsurface > Rock core/Sediment ...
TTTTTGTTGCCATGTCTGTGTATGTATGTGTATGCATATTTAAACCTTCCGTTCTGCAAAGATAAGATGTTCTCCTAAATATCTCTTTCCTTGAAAATTCCGTAAAAACACAGCTCAAAGGCGAAGATCTTACGAAGCCGCTTCTCATCTTTCCGGAGAATCTTTTTAAACCCGCAATCTTTTCGAAATCTATGGAAAAACAACCTAAACCTTTATTCAAGCTGTCACCTTCCTCTCTTAACTTATTTATTGACTGCCCTAGATGTTTTTGGCTGCAGGTTGTGAAAAAAGTCAAAAGACCAGATGGAGCATTTCCTTCTTTACCGAGTGGAATGGACAAAGTGTTGAAAGAGCATTTTGACAGGTTTATGGAACAGGGAACATTGCCTCCTGAACTGCATACAAATGGACTAAGTCATTACAAACTGTTCGATGATAAAGATTTATTGAAAGTCTGGAGAAATAATCTGCAAGGGATCAAATATCTGGATGTCTCAACGAATATCTTACTGCATGGCGCTGTGGATAATATTTTAGTCAAGGGAAAGAAACTGATTATTTTGGACTACAAGACCAGAGGCTATCCGGTGAAAGAGGATACTCATGAACATTATTTATTGCAGATGTATCTGTATGCTTATCTCCTGGAGAAGAATGGCTATGAGGTTGAGGACTACGCTTACTTATTGTTTTATTATCCTAATAGAGTTTTGGCGACTGGAGAGGTTGTTTTTGACACGCATCTGAAGAAAATTGCTGTTGATCCTCAAGAAGGAGAGAAGGTTTTTAAGGATGTGACGAAAGTGTTATTGGATGAGGATGCCCCGAAGCCGAATGCTGATTGTGGGTATTGTGTTTGGGCGAAGGGGATGAGTGAGGATGAATAATTGATGAGAAAATAACTGCTCAGATATTGAAGATATTTTAGCAAGATTAGTTATTTTATGACTTTAAAATTTTTATAACTTTCAATTTTTTTCATTCTATCGGCCCAAATTAGTTTTCCTTCTATTGAAATAGGGATGTTATGTTTATATGCGTCACAAGCCATTGCATGGTCTATTGGATTTAAATATACTTTAGCTTTGATTGATTCGTCATCTTTTAACATTACTAAAACTACATCTCCTTTCTTATGTCCTTCTTCATCTTCATCACCCATTAAAGAATGTACTTTTCCTACAAATTTTTCATTTTGTGATTCTTCATTTGGTTTTAACTCATTAATTATTTTGTCTATAATTTTATAATCAGCATCAATAATTTTTACTTGTTGGGGAATAGGAATATTGAATTGTGGTTTCTCTATTGGTGACCAACTGACGCTGATGGTAATGGAAGAATTGTTAGAAGGACGCATGCTTGCTAGAGCTGTAAAAAAATTATAACTTATTATAGGTTTATCTTTTTCTGGATTAGTTAAGTCATTAACTTTGTTTGTTCTTATAGATTTAGTAATATGGTCTAATGACTTCATAAGGTGTATTGTTGTTTCTCTCCCCATTTGTTTAGTGAGTCTATTATCTGTTAAAGTCTTTTGATCTTTGATAGGGCATATAATACTAGCAACATAACTCCCCCTTTCACTTTGCCCCAACATACAAGATTCCAAAAATTTACTTACTTCCTTATCACCTAGCTTAGCATGGAATAATGAAGGTTTTGTATAATCTAAACTAGTTGCGTATAATAATTTGCGTCCATTTTCAAATAGGGCTATTCCTTCTAAAAGCGGAATCGCTCCATAGTAAGTATTTTGCCCATCCACCTTAAATCTTAAAATATCTGAAGGAGGCAGTACTAAATCATTGAGAATTTGAAGAGTATTTCTTTTTTCGAAGTCTGATATAACTTTAATAGCATCTCCAATCCTATAAGCGTAATCTTCAAATTCAATATTATATGGAACTAAAATTTGTTCATTGAAATTTACATGCTCATAAATTGTTGAATTATTAAATCCTGTAAACTTTACAAACCAACCTAAAGATTTTATATATCTATCTATATTAGAAGGGTTTACACTTTTCAATAGTTTCTCATCCATATTTTTGTAGTTCATATCGACCCCTTTTCTGATATATTCGTAAGAAGTTTTGTAAGGGTCTCAGGCGAAAACACATTTGATTTTGGTACATGTATAGTTATACTAGTTTCATTGTTTGAGTCTGGAGCGTCTTTTAGAGATACCCAGTAAGCGCATTTTTTCGTTATTAGTGATTCTTCAGTATGGTGTAACCAATCTTCAAATTTTTCTGGTAAAAACAAAACTACTAATATTGCTGGTGTAGACCTATTTTTTTTTAATTCATTATAATTGTGCATTAATAAAGAAAAGCTAAAATTACCATCTACAAGTGTTAAATTAGTTGTTGCTTTAGCTTGAATGTCTAAAGATGGAGATGTCCACTTTGATTTAGAAGATAATGTTCCTTTAGCCCGAATCGTAGCATCAATGCTATCTCTATCCTTTCTAATAATCTCAAATGAAAATCCTGATTGTGATGCTATTGCATGAATATAAGCATAACTTAATTCTTCAGCTATATCATTATGTCCTAACATAACATTTTCTGGCATGATTATGTTTAATTGAATTATAAAGTAGTTTTTAAAAGTTTGGAAAGCGTTATAGGTAAGGTCTATCTGACTATCCTGAAAAATACTTAAAACCTGCATTTTCGCCTCCACAGCTATCACTTACGCCCAACTGTATACCTATTTAAGCAAATAAATATTTAAAGGTTTGTAGGTAAAATGAGAAGTGGATCTGGGATTATTACAATAAAGTGAGAAGATTACTTGAAATAAGACTTACAAACAATATCAACTTCTAATAAGCTTTTTATAGGTCAAGAGGCCAACAATAGTATTCAAAATGACAGTAAATGAAGCAAAAACAAGGACAGACTTAATCAACCCTATTTTGGACAGAGTTGGGTGGAAACTCAATGGACATTATGTTAAAGAAGAAGTTAATCCTGTAAAGTCTAACTTTAAAACTAAAGAGTATATGGGTCGTACAGACACAATAGAAAGAAATGTTGATCGCTTTATTGATTATCTCCTTTTGGACGAAGACAGAAGTCCTCTTGCACTAGTTGAAGCTAAAAAAACTTCTATTAGCGTTGAGAAAGGAGAAATTCAGGCAAGAACATATAGAGAAGACATTGAAAAACAACTTGGCATAAAGATACCTATATTTTTAACCAATGGAGAACACTGGTATTATATTGATGACTTAGATAGAAGAAGAAAAATATTGCTACCTTTTACTCAAAAAGATCTGCATAGAATAGTAAGTCTTATGAAAAATAGAAAAAATCCAGCCCATGTAAAAATTAATACTGTTATAGTTGATAGAAAAAGAGGCATTGAGGCTGTAAGAATTGTTCTAGAACATTTTTCTCAAGGACATAGAGAAGCACTTATCAATATGGCTACAGGAACAGGAAAGACTAGAGTAGCTATGGCTATTATCGATGGACTCATAAAAGCACAATCCATTCAGAAAATATTATTTGTTGTTGATAGAATTTCTTTGGGAAATCAAGCTAAAGAAAAAGGCTTTAAGAAATTCTTTCCCGATAGTCCTATTTGTGAATTGAATGAAGAAGGATATTCTGATACTGCCAGATTCTATGTTTCTACAGTACAAACACTGATGTCCAAGCAAAAGCCAAGAGGTAAATTTTATGAGAAGTTTGGTTCTGGAGCTTTTGATCTCATTATCTTTGATGAAGCGCATAGATCCTATTATGATAAAAATGGAGATATCTTCAAATATTTTGATGCTCTGAAAATAGGATTAACTGCAACTCCTTCTTCTGAAGATACTAAAGATACTTATGATCTCTTTAATTGTGAACGAGGAAAACCAACAGTCAAATATGATTATTGGGATGCAGTAAATGATGATGTCCTTGTTCCTTATAAGGCGGAGACCATAGCAACAAAGGTGTTATCTTTAGGAATTGAAGGAAAAAAGTTGAGCAAGGAATTACAACAAGCATTATTAATACAAGAAGAAGAACCAGAAATTTTTCAAACGCCAGGTTCTAAATTTGAAAAATATTTTACCGATGAAAAGACTAATGAACTTATTGTTAGAGAATTTGTAGATCGATGCTATAAATCAGACGATCAACGCCCTGCCAAGAGCATTTTCTTTTGTGCAAGTGTAAGACATGCAGAAGCTTTAGAATTACTGTTTCAAAAAATATACCCTCTTTTAGCAAAAGACGTTAAAGTTATTACTTCCGACAGATCTCGATATATGGATGAAGTAAAGAGATTCGGAAAACGAGATAGCCCAAGAATTGCATTATCTGTAGGTGTTTTGGATACAGGTATAGATATTCCTGAGATCATGAATTTAGTATTCGTTAAACCAGTTATTTCTTCTATTCGATTTTGGCAGATGTTTGGGAGGGGAACGAGAAACCTTGCTGCTTGTGAGAATAAAGAATGGCTTCCTACAAACGAGAATGGCCAACCCTTTAAAGAGGACTTCTTGATATTAGATTTTAAGTTTGGAGATTGGTCAAACGTGGATCAACACAAATTAAAGGTTTCACATCAGAAATCAGCAGGGATAGAGGCTAAAACAAGAATTTTCTTGGAACAAGTCGATGCTTTAGAGAAGAATCTCGATGAAAAAGAGAAAAGAATTGTTGAAAAACAGATTTTGGATACTATTAAGGAGATTGATGTTGATTCACCACTAGTCATTGAAAAGAGAGAAGTTATCAAAAAAGTTGTTTCTTCTAAATTTGACTTGAGAGAGCATGTAGAGGCCTTAAGAAAGGAAATTGTACCTCTTTTGATTTATTCTCCTTCTGCTAATGCAAAAGTCTACGGATTTATCTCTAAATGCATAAAACTCTTCGACTATATTAAAACCAGTAATAAAGAAAAAATCGCAGATGTTGAAAATTTTGTCGCTGAAAGAGCAGAAGCTATTTGGGATAAAAATTTAGAAGTTATAAAAGAAAAGAGAAATGAGCTCATAAGAATTCAAGAAGAACAGTTTTGGGAAGAAATTACCTTTACTGATGTTGACTTCTTAGTCAGAGATATTGCTCCTTTAATGATCTACTATGAAGGAGAGAGAAAGAACATGCTCTATATTCATGCTCCAGATATGGTTATTGATGTTAAAAAAGAAGTTATGCAGTTACGAGAAGATGGCAGTCTCGATGAATTTATTTATGGAAATCCCCTCATCAAAAAGATAAGAGATGGTGAAGGGATTACTTCCTTAGAATTATTACAACTAGAAAAGGACTTATCTAAGCTTAATCCTAATTTCACTATTGAAAAGATTCAGCAAAACAAAGATTTTATCCTATTCTTACGAGAACTCATAGGCATCAAAGGTCTACCAGACCCACAAGAAATGATTAAATGGGAGTTTGATAAGTTCATTAGTGATAAAAATGAGCACTATAATGCTGAACAATTGAAGTTCTTAAGACTCTTAGAACAAGTGTTTATTCGAGCGAAACATATTGAACTCAAGAGTTTAGCAGAGCATCCTTTAGCTGAGGCAAGACCTTTAGACCTCTTTACAAGAGCACAGCTGGAAGTTGTTGTTAAGAAGTGTAATGCTCTTAAGTGGAAATAGGTAAAAACATGTATACACCTTTTAGATAGTTTTAAATAGATGTTATGGTTAATTTTTTTATGGTTTTAAAAAATAATCCGTTAAGTGGTGAAGAAAGAAAGATTGTTTCTACACGATTATACAGAAGCGAGTTTCTTTATTTTAAGAAGATCTGTGAGCAGGAAGGCAAATCCGTAAACACCAAACTAAGAGAAATGATAAGAAAAGAGATAGGTGTGGCGAAAAATGAGTGAAGAAATCAAAAAGATAGAGGGAGAAAATAATATTCCAACCATAGAAGAAATGAAAAAAGAAGCACTAAAATTAGCAAATAATATCCCGAACCTAAAAGAAAAACACCAATTCATGATTGAAACTAGAGGCAATATTATTGAACTCTCAATAATAATTGAAACATGTTTTAATCAACTCATAACTGAAACTGGAAAAGAAATGGTCTTTGATCATGGAAAAAAAGAACTCCATTTAATGAAAGGGATAAGAACAAAAAATGAAATATCTGGATTAAAAAGAAAATCAAAATCTGCAGATATGAAACATCTGATTGAAAACACATTAGATGAGAAAGAAAAGAGCCCTAAACTCCTTTTTGATGCATTTGATAGACTTTTCGCCATAAGAGATATATTCGCTCATGTTCCTGTTAAATGGAGCTCTCCTCAATTAGAGTTTGATGATGGTCCTACTTACAAACATTTTTTTAAACTTGAACCTCTGTGGAAAAACGTATTTGTTGCGTATAGCGAGTTTACTCAACTTCATCAATGGGTAATAGATGTCGTTTTAAATTATAATAGGATCATTTTATTAAAAAAAGAAATCTTATCTTTGGCGCTTCTTGGAAAAAGTCAAGCAGAAATTAGGAAACTGGCAAAAAATAATAAAAATGAAACAACAAACACAAACTAGTAAGATAGAATGGCGAGAAGTTGAGCTAAGAGAATTATTAGATTATGAACAACCTCAAGATTATATTGTTGAGAGTACTGATTATAAAAATGATTTTAAGACTCCAGTTTTAACTGCAGGTAAATCATTTATTTTAGGTTACACTAATGAAACAAATGGAATCTATCATAAATTGCCTGTTATAATATTCGACGATTTTACTACAGACAGCAGGTTTATCGATTTTAAGTTTAAAGTGAAGTCTAGTGCAATGAAAATGCTAACCTCTAAAAATAGCTGTATTAATCTAAAATTTGTTTTTCTTATGATGCAAAGGATTAAAGCTAATTCTTCCTCTCATAAGAGATATTACTTATCAGTTTATCAAAACAAAAAAATACCTCTCCCTTTTTCAAACGAGAAACCAGACTTAAAAGAACAAGAAAGAATAGTAGACATATTAGAAAAGGCAGAAAAGCTCAAGGAAAGAGGAGAAAAAGCTAAAAGATTATTAGATAAATATCTGAAGAGTATTTTTTATGAGATGTTTGAAAAAAATAAGAAAGAATCAGTTTCTCAAATTAAAAGACTCGGAGAGATTATTGATAAAAAAGGATCAATTATTTGTGGTCCATTTGGCACCCAATTAAAGATAGGAGAGTATGTAGATACAGGAATACCTGTCTATGGGATAGACAATGTTGGGGTAAATACCTTCTTAAAAGGCAAACCAAAGAAGATAACTTTGGATAAATATAAACAATTAATTTATTTTAGAGTGAAGTCTAATGATGTTTTAATTTCAAGAACAGGAACTGTTGGTAGAACATGTATAGCTCCAAAAAATGTTGAAAAAGCTGTTATTGGTCCTAATCTTTTGAAAGTGAGATGTCAAACTGACAGAATCTTACCGACTTTCTTATCGTTCATGTTAAACTATAGTGAATGGGTGAAAAATCAAGTTAAATTATCCTCTCCAGGAGCAACTGTTGCCGTTTATAATACAACAAATTTAAAGAAATTGAGGTTAATTCGTCCACCTCTTCCCCTTCAACAGAAATTCACAAAGATAGTTGAATTTGTTGAGAAAATGAAAGAAAATGTTAAAAAAACCAAAGATAATTCAGAAGAACTGTTTAATTCTTTAATGAGTAAGGCATTTAGAGGAGAACTATAACATGAAAAAGTTAATTTTAATACTTTTTTTCTCATTATTTATTTTTAATTTTGTAAATGCTAAATCCAGTGATCTTTTTATAAATCATTTATCTAATATAGTATTTGATGATTGTAGAGATAAAGATATTACAATAAAAGACAATTTTATAAAAAATACCCTTACAGATAAATCTGTTACTCTTATTACCTGGCCATATAATCAAGAAAACATAAGGAGGATCATTGAACTATTTAGCGAAATAGAGCCGTTTGACAACTATTTTGCTGGATGTAATAGTGGCAAATCAGGATATTTTATGGGAAAGGATGGATGTAAAATATTGACTTGTGGAGATCATTGGTTAGATATAACTAACATCGATTATTCTTGGGATGGGATTAGAGTGGAGGTACCAAGAGAAGAATTTAATAATTATTATGCTCAAACTTCAGGAGATAACAGTCCCGCAACTGCAGGCAATAACAATGAGGTTTTGCAAAAGAATACTTCTTGGCTTATTAATCTCTTTTGGTCAGAAGGAACAATTGGGGGAGTAATTTTAACTATCTTGCTTAGTGGAGCCGTTTGGATTTTGAAAAGAATGCTCTATGATAAATGGAAGTCAAAACAAAAGCATAAAAAGGAAAAAGGCGGCAAGTAAGTATGTTACACACAGAACTCAAATCAAAAATAAACAAATTATGGGATAAATTTTGGAGCGGGGGTATTAGCAACCCTCTACAAGCCATTGAACAAATATCCTACTTAATGTTTATGAAGAGACTAGAAGATAAAGATGTTCTAGATGAGCAAAATGCAACATTAAAAGGAATTAGATTCAAATCACTCTTTTTAGGCCATGAAAATTGTAAGTGGTCTATTTGGACTGAGTATTCATCCGATAAAATTTTAGCTCATGTGCGAGATGTAGTATTTCCCTTTATGAGAGATCTAGGAGAAGAAAACTCTTCTTACGCTAAATATATGAAAGACGCAAGTTTTTCTCTGCCTACGGCATCTCTGTTGATTGAGGCAGTAAACATAATCAATGACATGCATATTAAAGAACAAAACCAAGATACTCAAGGAGATATTTATGAATATCTTTTATCAGAATTACAATCTGCTGGAAAAAATGGACAGTTTAGAACTCCCAGACATATTATTAAAATGATGGTAGAATTAGCTAAACCGGAATTAGGAGATAGAATATTAGATCCTGCTTGTGGCACTGCAGGTTTCTTAGTCAATGTCTATGAGTATATTCTCCAAACTAACCAAAAAAATGGAGTAAGCACGCTAACGCCTGCAAAAAAGAAAATATTAGATGAAGACTCTCTTTATGGGTATGATATCGATAGGACCATGGTCAGGATTGCAGTTATGAACCTAATGATGCATGGAATAACAGATCCTAAAATTACTGGAGAAGACACTCTTTCCAAGCGATATAATGAAAAAGGAGTTTATGATCTCATTTTAGCAAATCCCCCATTTAAAGGTTCTATTAATGAAAGTGAAAAGTCAGATGAGCTTACTATAACTACCAGTAAGACAGAACTCTTATTTTTAGAATTGATGTATAACTCGCTTTCTATCGGTGGACGATGTACAGTTATTGTTCCAGATGGAGTACTATTTGGTAATTCTAACGCTCATAAATCCATTAGAAAACTGTTATTAGAAAAATGTAGACTTGATGCTATTATATCTATGCCTTCTGGTATTTTCAAGCCCTATGCAGGAGTTTCAACAGCAGTCTTATACTTCACTAAAGGAGAACCAACAGAAGAAGTCTGGTTTTATGATATGGAAGCGGATGGATTTAGCTTAGATGATAAAAGAAACGCGATTCAACAGAATGATATCCCCAATATTTTAGAAAGCTTCTCAAAAAGACGTAAAGAAGACAACCAAGATAGAGTTAAAAAACACTTCTTTGTTCCTCTCGCAGAAATAAAAGCAAATGACTGGGATTTATCGATTAATAAATATAAAAAAGAGATTCATGAGGAAGTTGTTTATAGACCAAGTAAAGAGATCATAAAAGAAGCTAAGCAAGAAGTAAAAACATTGTTAGAAGGATTTGAAGAACTCGATAAGATATTAAAAAATTGATTCTTTCTCTCTAAAACTGTAGTATTTGTTAGAACTTATAATAATATGATCTATGAACTTAACACCTAAAACTTTCGCTGCATCTTTTAATACGTTTGTTACTTCAATATCCTGTTGTGACGGACTAGGATCTCCACTAGGATGATTATGCACCAAAATAATCCCATAAGCACTCTCCTGAATCGCCCGCTTAAACACTTCCCTAGGATGGACTAAGGAAGCGTCCAACGTTCCTATGGAAATGGTTTCTTCTTTGAGAATGTGATGCTTGCTGTCTAGGTATAAGACTATGAAATGCTCCTGCTTTTCCTGTCCTAAGCGATCTTTGAACCGGTTAAAGACGTCCTCAGCAGAAGTAATCTTTTGTTTATAGCCGCCGTTAATGAGTTTGTTATAGCGTTTGCTTAACTCTACAAAACTTAAAATCTGTAATGGCTTGATATGATCACCACAGATCTTTTGTAATTGTCTATAGCTTAATCCTTCTAATCCATGGAGATTATAGTTTTTCAGCAGCCTATTGCTCAATTCCAGCACATTTTCCCCTTTTGTTCCTCTGCCTAGAAGAATAGCTAAGAGTTCTGCAGTATCCAAGGCGTTAGCGCCATTTCTAATGAGTTTATAGGAAGGCTTAGATGAGAAATGTAAAGAGTTGATGTTCATAGATCCTCCAGTTTAATTTTCCAGACACTGTCCGGAATTTTTCCAATGCAATTGGTCAGACAGTGTCTGACTTTTTGATTCATAGCCATTTCACCTTAATTCGGCAGACACTGACCGCCATTTTGTTATAGTTTAGGGAATTAGTTTGTTTGTTTTTCATGATTTTTCCTGCTCCAGGAGATTTTGTAATTGCTGCTGTAATGCTTTCTTGTCAGGTAGATAAAGCTTATATTTGGAAACA
>Ga0209542_10019916_pt1 | contig 10695 bp, 8 predicted proteins | sample RifCSPhighO2_01_FD_184028 | JGI IMG/M metagenome (GOLD analysis project Ga0209542, IMG submission 184028) | Soil microbial communities from Rifle, Colorado - Rifle CSP2_plank highO2_0.1 (SPAdes) (version 2) | ecosystem: Environmental > Terrestrial > Deep subsurface > Rock core/Sediment ...
TGCACAATGATATTATTTTGTCCATTAAATCTGTTTTTTCCATAAAGATATTATAGGATAGAAGGTTTAAATAAACGATATTGACAATAATATGTTCTATGATAAAATAAGACAAGCTCATTTTCAATAAGGGGTTCAAGTAATGTCCAAATGGTCTGACGGTTTTGCTACCCAATGTGGCCACGAAGTTTTCATCCACGAGGACTGGAACAGTCCACCTAAATATTGCTCTGATTGTAAAGCAAAAAATGACGCAAAATGGACCGAGGTGCAATGTTCTGCAGGTGGTTGCACAAATACCTTTCGGGTATGCCTTGAATGGAATAATCCACCTAAATATTGCCAAGAATGTAAAAATCGTTATTACGCTCAAAATCTAGCTTGTAGCATCTGTTCCGATTCCTTCGTATGGAGCATTGGGTCCCAGATAAAAGCAAGAGAAAACCATTGGGAAGCGCCTCAAAAATGCCCAACTTGCCGAAATTTTATAAAACAAAACTTACCCGTTCAAATTAACTGCAAGTTTTGCTACAACATAATTGAGTGGATGCCCTTCCAGCAATTGATGGAAGGGCACCAAGGAGTGGCAAAAAACCACTATTTGCAAAGAATGCAAAGAGGACAGAACATTGTTGATTCGTGGTGCATTATCTGACTTTACAGAAAAAGTCTATGTAAAAGACGAAAATTCTTTTGGGGTGACTTCTTGGGTAGCTGTTGTTTATAGAAGCAAAGATTCTAAACCGCTCGCTCACATTTCCATAGCAAAAAGTCTTGGAGAAGGCCGCGTAGCTATCACTAAATTTATGACTGGTATTCCAATTTTAGAAACTTCACCGCGACACACTAAAACTTTTTCCCGTTTCCAAGAAGGAACCTTGGCAACAACATACGGCAATAACAAGCCCCAAAAGGAAACGCATATTCAGAAGCCAGTATTTGAAAATCCCAAAGCAATTATCCGAGATAAGCTCTTAAACACGATAGCGACAAGAAGCATCTCAAGAAAAAATAAGCATGATGAAGTAGAAGAAATTGATAAATAAAAGCATCCAAAAGTGCTTTTTTAAATTTCGTAAATAAAAAATAAATCTTGTCCAGCGGAGTCTTTTATAACAGATTCCTGTCTTAAATTTTTCGTTTCAGTAATATAGGAAATTATTTTGGTACCAGGTTTTAATTCAACTCGCAACTTGGGAATTATTTTTTCTAAGACTTTTTTATTTAAAAAACAATACACCAAAGATGCCTCCCCCAAATCAGCTTTAAAAAAATCCCTGAATAAAATCTTTATATTTTTAAATTTTCTTAATCTAAATGTGCTTAATAAATACAATATGGGCGAAAGTTCAATGCCAACTCCCCTTGCTTTGCCGTCGCTCATTAAATACTTTAAAACTCTGCCATCACCGCACCCTAAATCATAAACTAAATCTGAGTCAAAGATACGGAAATTTTTTTTTAAATAATTCAAATGGACTCTTTCGGTAGGAAAAAAAATTACCCTAAAATTAGAGAACAAAAAAGGAAAAGCAGACAACAAGAGAATTAATAAAATAAGAGCTATCAACATTTCTATTTAACACTCCCCTCCCCGGGCCGGTCGGCAAGACCATTCGTATCCAAGTCCCTTACATTAACCACGATAAGTTGTTTGGTAAAAATGTCGGTTCCGGACAGACGGAGGTTTTTTAGCAAAGTCACCGGTGAATTGCGCTGGTTGGAAGACGGTTTTACGCTTACCTGAAAAATAGCTTCGTATTTGGGCAAAGAAACGCCGGTCCCCCGCGGCAGAACCCCCAGGTCCCACACCACCTCCGAGAAATTCCGGTTGAATTCGATTTCCGGCTGGCCGGTGCCGACGCTGGTAACATTTTTCCAATTAACGCCGGCCGGCAGAATGGCGCTGGCTTTGACCCCGCTCATGTCGTTGCCGGGATTGATAATTTGCCAATGGACGGTAAAAACCGTTTCTTCTCCGACTTCGGGCGGCAGGGGCCCGGAAGAGCCGAAATTCTGGTCGTTGTAATAAGACAAGATGTTGAAAACCGGCTGGGCGCTGATTTTGGTCGTAACGCCGACCGTCGCAAACACCTCGTTTCCGCCTACGCTTGTCGGCACATTGGACGTGCTCAAACGGGCCGCCGCTTCCACAAAAAGATTTTTGGAGCCGGAAATGTCAACTCCCGGCTTCAGTATTACGGAAAATCCGACTTGGCCCCTTTTGTTGGGAACCAGATTGCCAAAATCAGGAACGGAACCGGCATTCCACAAAATCGTGTTGGCGAAACTGTCAAAGAACCCCCCGCCCGAATCAAGAGTTGAAAAATCAAACATCGCGCCGTTCAAATTGACCGTCAGTTCCAAACCGAGCAAATTGAAATTTGAATTATTCTGATATTGCAAAACATATTTAAGAGTGTCGCCGGCAAAAGCCGAATAATCTTTGGAGTCGTTAACCAGCAGGTTAAGCTTCAGCAACGGATTGGCTATGGCCGTGGAAACGGCGGTTTTTTCAAAATCGGCGTATTTGGTGAAAATTTTCTTCCGCAAAACGGCAGTCACGGTTTTAATCTCGCCTTCCTTGCCGCTCAACAAGCCACGCACCGTAATCCGCCCCCCGCTCCCCCTTTTTAGCAAATTAACGTTCCAGATATCATTGTCGCCGGAAGGAGCCGGCAAAAAACTTTTGGGCGTGAACCCGTCCGGATATTCAAGTTTAAATTGCAAATCGGCCATATCACCGCCTGATTCGTTGCGATAATCAAATATGTATTCCACCGATTCGCCGGAAACGGCATTGGGCGGAGCGGTCAATGAAAGCGGTACCGGTACGTTAACGATGGTGGTGGAAAGCGATTCGGATTTTTCAAACACGGTCTTAAGACTGCCCGCTTTGAACGATACCAAAATTTTAGCCTCTTTAATGTCACCCCTTTCACCGGCCAAAAAACCTTTGAATTCTTTTTCTCCCGATTGTCCGGGCTTTAAGAGGGCAACTTCGAAATTTTTGGAAAGCTCGCTGTCTATTTTTTCGCCGTCCAAAACTATGGAAGCTTCCGGAAAAGAAAAAACGAACTTCATTTCTTTAAGGTCCAGTTTGGTCTCATTGGCATATTTGATTTTGTAAGCGATTTCGTCGCCGACGGAAGCCTGGGTCGGGCCTTCAATGCTTATTGCGACGCGATTTTCGCTGAAAGACTTCCCGCCAAACCAAAAAGAAACAACGCTTACGATGAGTAAAACCAAAGCCAGCAAAATCAGCCATTTTAAAATTTGATTAGACAAGGTCTCTTTCATCTTACCACCTGGTAAAAGAAATCCAAAGATTGGAAGCGGATATCAAAAGTATATTCAAACAAACCGTCCAAAACGGACCGACCTTTATTTGAAGCGCCGTCGTTTGTAAACGGCGCCGATATCAGAGCGGCCCAATCCTCCTTTTTCAAAAATACTCCGCGGAAGCCGCGCAAAAAACAGTTTTGGCAGAGTAGGCCGCCCATTTCCAAACTCAATGCCAATCTGTCGGTATTTTTCATTTCGGCGGAACAGAAAACGCACTTTTCAAGCATGGGGAAATACCCCAGCAATTTCAGCAGGGTGGCCTGTCCGCTTCGCAAAATCGCCGTTGCTCTCTCCGGCTCAGCCTCCAGCCGGTTTAAAAAATCCGCCGCGAAATTCCACAATTTGACGTCTTTTTCTTCTTCAAAAAAAATTTTATCCAACACTTCCGCCAAAAAATATCCGGCCGCCAAAGCCGGCAGAAAGTTTTTCATCCTGGCATAGAAATTTTCGCCTTGAGCTCCGGTGATAATCGGCATCGCGCGGCCGTCAACCAAATCAAATTCAACCAAATTCAAAACATCCAAATGCATCGCCTGCACCGAACCGGGCTTTAAAATACTCTTGGCAATCGCGGTGATTTTCCCCAACTCTTTGGTGTAGCAAGTAATCAGCTGGTCGTATTCGTTGGTATTTTGCTTTTTGATGATAATGGCTTTAGTCAACATCTTTATTATTTTACATCATAATTCCTTTTTCAGTACACTGGGTTGACTTTTGGGACAAAAGGAGTACAATTAACAATATACCGGTTCTTTATATCTTGAGCCCTTTTAGGGCTCAATAAAGCCAGTATTTAGTCTTTCAGACACCACTGATTTTCAGGCAACACACGAATATCGTAAAACAGGCCGATTAGAAATTTTAGTGAGATATTGGTTTTATTGAGTCCTAAAAAAGAGGAAAGGTCACCACCGAGGTTGAACTTCGATGATTTGAAAAATTTACGCCGTGCCCGAAATAGCCATTCCGCTCCAAGCGGTTATTTCCCAATCCCAATCCAAATCTTTTTGCCGGGGGCGAGGTCGGTTTCTTTTTGAATATCGTGGTTCTTTGTATCGCGTGGACCATTGGCAAACTCGCGCAACAGAGTTTCGGTTTTAATATTTTCCGCCCACTCGTTGATAGCCGCCGACAATTCAGCGTCATCGCTGTGCCACTGAACAAAAACCCTTTGGTTTAATTTGTATTTTGCCTCTTTTCTCATGTCTTGTATCTGGCGCATCATTTCTCTGGCATAACCCTCGGCGCGAAGCGCCTGGTCAAGTTCCAAATCCAGCAAAACCGCTTCTTTCTGCTTGGCGTCGTATAAAACTTTTTTCACGTTTAATTCTTCTTTTATCAAATCTTCCAGGCCGGAGCCGAATTTTTTGGCCTTGTTTATTTTAACCGCCCGAAGGGGCTGGCGAACTCTGATTTGTTTTTCTTTTCTCACAGCAAGTCCGGCGGCAACAACATCTCTAACCCCGCTCATTTCTTCTTCCAATTTCAAATTTATTAATTTTTTATTCGCCTTCGGCCAATCGTGCAAATGAATGCTTTCTGTTCCGACCGCGGTGCCGGCATGCAACCTCATGTGCACCTCTTCAGCGGTAAACGGAATAAACGGCGCGCAAAGTTTGGCAATTTCCAAAAGCGCCGCCCGGAGCAGAGGCAACGATTCTTTTCTTTTGCGGGAACGGCGCAGCCACCAATTGGAAAAATCTTCTGCGACGAATTTTTCAATCGCCCGGGCGGCGGTCGTTACGTCATACCGGTCTAATTTTCCGCCAACTTCCAAAATTAAGCCGTTTAATTTTGACAACAGCCACTTGTCCAAAACCGATAATTGATAATTGATAATTGATAATTGATAATTGACGTCGGCGTACAATTCATAAAACTTCAGACAATTTTGCAACGTGGAAAGAGGCCCTGTCAGTTGCGCCCGAAGTTCTTTCTCGGCAAATAACTTGGAGTCGCCCGGCGAGTTTACCGTATAAAAATACCAGCGGGCGGCGTCTGCGCCGTATTTGTCCATCAAGTCTCTCGGCAAAACATAATTTCCTTTTGATTTGGAAAGTTTCTGTCCTTTTTCGTCCAGCACATGTCCCAAAGACATCACGGTTTTATAAGGGGCGCCGTTGCCGAGCAGAGTAGATATCGCCAACAGCGTATAGAACCAGCCACGCGTCTGGTCAACGCCTTCAACGATGAAATCGGCCGGAAATTGCTCTTTAAAAAGTTTTTTATTTTCAAACGGCCAGTGCCATTGGGCGTAAGGCATCGCTCCGGAATCAAACCAAGCGTCAATCAGGTCCGGTATTTTTTTCATTTTGGCTTTGCAATTTGAACATTTCAGAACAATCCCGTCTGCAAACGGACGATGTAAATCAAGCTCGCCCAAGCCGTCTCTCGGAATTTTTTTCCACGGTATTTCTTTGAGCTCGGCCAGCCGGGGATACCAATGGGCCGGGTCCGCTTTGTCTTTTAAAATTTCGTCTCCCTTCCAACCGCCGGCCGTCGCGCCCAAAAGCCAAAGAGGGTCGCCATGGCTGACAATCAATATTTTCTTTTTTTGATGGCGGGATTCCATCTCGTTCATAAAATCAACGACCCTTTCCCGGACATCATTGCGGCTTTCGCCGCCCGGGTCCTTTTCGTCCAGGTTCTGCCTTCGAGTTTCTCTTGCCGGACACAAAACATGCTCCTTGCCCTCGCAGGCCGGACCGTGTTTGAATTCCGCCAGCCGGATGTCGATTTTTACCGTTTTGTGCAGAATTTTTCCGACAATTTCAGCGGTTTCCTTGGTTCTTAAAAAAGGTGAGGCATAAATTTCATCCGCTCCGCCGGCTTGTTCGAGTACCGCCGCAATTTTTTCTATTTGGGCCCGGCCCTCCGGCAAAAGCGGATAGTTGTCTTTTTCTAAAATGGAGGCGACGATATTTTTTCCCTCCCCCTCTCTCCTGGCGGTCAGCCCGTGGCGCAAAATTAAATAAGTATTGCCGGAACCAAGCGCTTTTTTCTCCAAATCTTTCACCGAACCGACAATCTCATACCGGCCGCATTTTTCGCATTTCCAAACCGGCAGAGGCGTACCCCAATAACGTTCCCGGGAAAGCGCCCAATCTTTTCCCTCTTTCAGCCACTGGCCGAACCGGCCTTCTTTGATATGACCCGGAAACCAGTTTATTTTTTCGTTGTTTTTTAAGAGTTCGTCTTTGACCGCTGAAATTTTTATAAACCACGAATCCTTGGCGTAGTAAATCAGGGGCGTGCCGCATCTCCAGCAAAAAGGGTAGTCATGTTCGTAAGCCTCGATTTTTAAAAGCAGTCCCTTTTCTTCCAAACTTTTTATAATCTTTTCTTCGGTGGCATTGCTCTTTACGTATAAACCCTCAAGCTCCTTACCCGCCGCGGAATTAAATTTACCAGTTTCGTCCACGGTATGCACCTTAAGCAAACCCAGCTTAGTTCCTAAGTTGTAATCATCTTCGCCGTACATCACCGCCGTATGAACCACGCCTGTTCCTTCTTCGGTGGAAACAAAATCCGCCGCATAAATTTTGTATGATGTCTCTGACTTTAATTGCGGAATGTCAAAAAGCGGTTCGTATTTCAGACCGATAAGGTCGGAACCCTTAAACGAATTTTGAACTTTAAATTTTGAATTTTGACTAAAAACCTTTTCAATTAAATCTTTTGCCAAAATAAATTTTTCTTCATTCCATTCAACCAAAACATAATTAATATCATTCCCGACAGCCAAAGCAACATTACCCGGCAAAGTCCACGGCGTGGTTGTCCAGGCCAAGATATACGCGCCTTTAAACTTTTCACTTTTCACTTTAAACTTGACGAACACCGATCTGTCGGTTGTTCGTCTGTATCCCTGCGCGACTTCGTGAGCCGCAAGAGGCGTGCCGCATCTGGTGCAAAAATGGACAACTTTATGGGCCGGATACAAAAGTTTTTTGTCCCAAATCGTTTTGAGAATTTGCCAAACCGATTCCATGTATTTTGTTTCATAAGTAATGTAAGGATTGCCGAGGTCCAGCCAAAATCCCATTTTTTGGGTCATTTCTTCCCACTCTGCTTTGTATTTCCAGATATTTTCGCGGCACTTGCGGTTAAATTTTGCTATTCCATATTCTTCTATGTCCTTTTTATTCTTAAAACCGAGTTCTTTTTCCACTTCTATTTCAACCGGCAAACCGTGCGTGTCCCAGCCGGCTTTTCGCAAAACAAAAAAACCGCGCATGGTTTTGTATCGGCAAAAGAGGTCTTTGAACACGCGCCCCTCAAAATGGCCCATGTGCGGATGGCCGTTGGCCGTGGGCGGTCCTTCCCAAAAAACAAAACGCTTCGCCTTCCGACGAGCTTCCAGAGATTTTTTAAAAATATCTCTTTCCTTCCAGAAATTAAGAATTTTTTCCTCTATTTTGGCAAAATTAAAATCAGCCATTTAAAGACGATTGTACAATAATCTGCTTTAATTGACAAACGATTTTTAAGAGAGCAAACAAGAAACAGTACAAACAACAAACAAAAACACTCGGAGGAGCGCGATGCCAAAACTTGTTATCGGCTTATCGGGGAAAAAGGGAGCCGGCAGGCCCCGCGCCAAGCCGTTTATGAATTTTACAAAAAATACGTCATCCCCCCGTCGGCGGCCTAACCCATCGCCTTGCCCCGTATTACGGGGTTTTAATTTTTAAAACAATCCGTTAAAATTAAATGCATGAAAAAAGCGGTTGTTTTTCTGACAATTATTTTTTTCGCCAATTTGGCGGGTTTGTATTTCCGGTTTGATTCACAGACCGTCTGGTTTGACCGAAGCGCTCATTTTGCCGGCGGATTGTTCACGGCTATGTTTATGGCCGCTTTTCTTAAAGAATACTTCCCGGGCAAGTCAAAATTCAAAAACGCCGTTGTCTTGGCCGGCGCGGTTATGTTAATCGGGGTATTGTGGGAATTGGCGGAATTTATTGCGTCTCAAGTTCTGATTGAGCCGATTTATAATTGGCTCCAAATACGGACATACTTCATCGGCGACCTTGCCGATACCATAAATGACTTATTTATGGATTTATCCGGCGCCGCGTTATTTTCGTTTGTTTTTCTTAAAAACCGCTCCTCTAACGATGTCGAACATCGTTAGTCCACAGGTTATCCACAAAAATCCTATAACGATGTTCGACATCGTTATATCCGGTTGGGAGATTGGATACCTAGGAGGTTGAGACCGCTTCTTAAAACATTCGCCGCTACGCCGATTAGCATCAGCCGCGCCTTGCGGCGATTTTTATTTTTGTCTTTCAAAATTGGCGTGGAATTGTAATAGGTGTTGGCCAGATTGGCCAATTCATAAAGATAAAGAGCGAGAATATTGGGTAAAAGCATTTGGGCGCTTTCCGAAACGATGTCGGGAAAATTTAAAATCTTTCTGATAAGCAAAAAATCTTGTTCCGTTTCGAGTTCTTTGCCGTCGCTCTTTCGAATCATCCAGCCGGCGAACCAACCGGCCTTGCGTTTGATATTATTCAATCGCGCATAAGTGTATTGGAGATAGGGTCCGCTGTCTCCGGAAATATTCAGCATTCTGTCCCAATCAAAAATAATATCAGAATGGCGGTTTTCATGCAGGTCGTTATACTTCAAAGCGCCTATTCCTACGGCTTCGGCTATTTTTTTCCTCTCTTGTTCGGAAAGTTCAGGATTTTTCTCTTTCACCACTTCGGCCGCCAGGTCAACAACCTTTTTAACAACTTCTTCCAGTAAAATAACTCTCCCTTCGCGGGTGGCAAGCTTTTTCCCTTCCCCGCCGAGTATTAAACCGAATTTTACATGATGCAGTTCGGTATCTTTTATTCCGAGAATGTCGGCAATGGCAAACAATTGCTGAAAGTGCAGCGATTGCTCGTTGCCGACAACATAAATAATCTTGGCGGGATTATATTTTGCGATGCGATACCGGAGACTGGCAATATCGCGGGTGATATATAAGCTTGCTCCATCGGATTTTTGAATCAACGCCGGCGGGAGTCCGTATTTTTCAAGCAAAATGATTTGGGAACCCTGACTTTCGCGGGCAATGTTCTTTTCCGTCAATTCTTCAACAAGCGGCTTCATTTGTTTTTCAAAAAAGCTCTCGCCCTCAAAGGTGTCAAATCTGACCCCGAGTAACTTGTATATTTTATCAAACTCCTCGAGCGATTCGTTTTTAAACCATTCCCATAATCCTCTATTCTCCGCATCCCCTTCTTCAAGTTTTTTAAACTCCCGCCTTCCCTTGTCTTCAAGTTCGGGATTGGACTTCATTTCGTCGTGAAATCTGACATAAAGCGCCATCAGCGTTTCTATCGGCTTTTCTTCCACCGCTTTTTTATCTCCCCACATTTTGTAAGCCGCAATAAGCTTGCCGAATTGCGTTCCCCAGTCGCCCAAATAATTCCAGCGGATAACACCATAACCCAAAAATTCAAAAATATTGGCCAAGGCATCGCCAATTATCGTGCTTCTGAAATGGCCGACATGCATTCGTTTGGCGATATTCGGCTGGGAATAATCAATGATTATTTTCTGCCCCGCGCCCATGTTTGACGAACCGAAAGAACTGCCTGCGCCATAAATATCTTTAAGCGATTTGACTAAAAAATTTTTGCTTAAATAAAAATTAACGAAGCCCGGCGAAGCGAATTCTATTCTTTCAAAAACTTTTTTAAAATCATTAAGGGCCGAAAGCTTGGCCGCTATTTCTCCGCCGATTTCCGCCGGAGCCCGGCGGTCTTTCTTGGCCAAAGCAAAAGCAAGATTAATGAAATAATCCCCCAATTTATGAGCTGGCGGAATCAAAACTTCAAAATCGTTTCCCGGAAATTCCGCCGCGATTTTTTCTTTCAGCCATTGTTTGTTCATTCCATTAAATGATAGCCGAATAATCGGAATTTAAAAAGACCCGTAAAATCACCCAGTGCTTACATTAACGGTCCGAAAAATCAAACATAAAGCCGCCAGAGTCGATTTTTCCACTTCCCGGCATAATCAATCCCGACGCGCTTTCCTTTTTTTATTTGGCTTGATTTCAGCCACTCTCCCCCGTCTTCAATCCATAATTCCCCGCTTCGGCACACATCAACGGCGTTTAATTTTTTATCTATTTTAAATTCCCGGCACACTTTTCCGGGACCATTTAATAATTTATTTTTCTTGCCATCAACCACAGTCCCTTGTCTATCGTTTATTGCCACGCTTCGTATCAACACCGCCGCCGGATAGCCCTCTTTCTCGGTAACGATATTTAAACAATGATACATTCCGTAAATCATATAAACATAAGCGTGGCCGGGCGGCCCAAACATTATTTTGGTTCTT
>Ga0209542_10019917_pt1 | contig 10695 bp, 10 predicted proteins | sample RifCSPhighO2_01_FD_184028 | JGI IMG/M metagenome (GOLD analysis project Ga0209542, IMG submission 184028) | Soil microbial communities from Rifle, Colorado - Rifle CSP2_plank highO2_0.1 (SPAdes) (version 2) | ecosystem: Environmental > Terrestrial > Deep subsurface > Rock core/Sediment ...
AAGAAAACTTACCTGCCCCGTCTTCAGAAGAAGAGGCATTGCCAGACGCAGGCCTAACACCCGCAAGCCCTTTCCACGTTTTTGAAAGGTTCGGCGATTGGGCCAGATTAAACATTTTAACTTTTGGCTCCACTAGAAAGGCGGAGGTCAAGGTTCGGATCGCAGAAAAACGTTTGGCGGAATTAAAGGCCGTTGTTGAGGCCGGAGCCGAAAGCTCGGTTGTTGAAAGCGCGGAAGGTTTTGTCAACTCAAGTACCGTAAGTCTTCAAAATGACGCCGAAATTCTTGACGACAGAGGGCAGGACGCGTCAGCTTTAATAGAAAAACTAAACAGTCTTTCCTTAAAACAGCAGACGGTCTTGGAAGACGTTTTGGAACGCGCACCCGAGCAAGCCAGGGAGGCGCTCGCGCGGGCAATTGAAAACTCAAGAAAAGGACTGGAAAAAGCCGAAGAGGTTTTGGGGCGTCAAGTTGAAAGACAGCTGATTAAAGAAGAAAAAGCCGGTGAAATTCTTGAGCATTCCATCGGACGGCTTAAAAAGCAGATTGAAGACAGGAGCGAAAAAATTAAGGAAATCGCAGCCAAAGGAGAAGTGCCTCCGGAGGTCCAAACCGCCTTTGAAGAAAAGTTAAGACTTTTGGAAGACAGGCTGGTAAATGTTCAGTCAAAAGAAGAATTTAAAGAAACGCGCGCAAGCATCAGAGAGAGCTTCAAAGACGCCGCTTCCTCGGTTTTGGAACTAAGAGCCGAGCATAAATTGCGAGATGAAGTCAGCGAAAGTTTTTTAAAAGACGTTGAAAGAGATCGGTTGGATGTAGCCCAAAAAGCGAGAGAAGCCATTGCTTCGGCCGAGAGGGCAATGGCCGAGGCCAGAACGGCTCTGACGCGCGCCGAATCGGCCGGAAAAACTATTTCGGAAAACGTTAAAGAGCTTTTACGAACCGCCGAAGAGCATCTCAAAAAAGCAAAAGAGGCGTTTGAAGCCAAAGATTTCGGAGGGGCTTTCGGACAGGCGACGTCTGCCTTCAGAAACGCTTCAGCAGCGGTCAAATCAATAACTGCCTCGGTTCAATCTCAAAACTTGAGGACAGGCGAAGTAAAACCGGCGGAAACCGGGGCCGTAAGACCGCTTCCTGTTAAAACTAAGCCCGTTGAATCAAGACCAGTTTCCGAAGTAAATTCGGGGTCCGCGAACACTTCATCAGTTCCGAGCCGCGTTGAAGTTGTATTTACGGATGAAGGCTTCAGGCCAAACGAAGCAAAGGTGCAAAAAGGAGGAACGGTTGTCTGGGTTAATAAAAGTGCTACAGCCGTGTGGCCGGCGTCAGCCATGCACCCGACCCACGACGTTTATCCGGAAAAAGGCGGATGCATAGCGAGCGCGTTTGACGCTTGCCGCCGGATTGGTCCGGGAGAAACCTTTGAATTTAAATTTGATCAAGTTGGCACTTGGAAGTACCATGACCATTTGAACGCGTCCATGTTCGGCGCGATTAAAGTTGCAGAATAGAGGATGCTGGATATTCGCGAGCAAGTTTCGCTCAAAGACCACACGGTTTTTAAAATAGGCGGGCCGGCTAAATATTTTTGCGAAGCGAAAACGGCAGAAGAGCTGAAAGACGCCCTGGCTTGGGCGCGCGGCTCCGCTCTGCCGTTTTTCGTTTTGGGCGCGGGTTCAAACGTGCTTGTTTCAGACAATGAATTTGAAGGTTTGGTTATTAAAAATAAAGCCACAAATATCAAAATCAACCCACTTGGCTACCCGGTAGCCAAGTGGGGGGTTGAGGCCGAAGCCGGGCTTGCCCCGCAAAAGCTTTATGCGGAGGCGGGGGCGCAGATGGCCCGAGTTGTGGCCGAATCGGTCAAGGCCGGGCTTTCGGGCTTTGAATGGGCCATTGGCATTCCGGGCACTATCGGCGGGTCGGTGCGCGGAAACGCCGGCTGTTTCGGCTCGGAAATGAAAGACGTGATTGAGTCCGTTGAAGTCTTTGACTTCTTGGACGCTAAACGCCGCACTTTGGAAGCCGGAGAATGCAATTTCGGTTATCGTCACTCCGTTTTTAAAGAAAAACCTAACCTGATAGTCCTTTCGGCGACTTTAAGGTTTGCAAAGGGGGATCCTAAAAAATCTCAAGGTCTCATTGCCGAATACTCCAAAAAGCGCTTAAGCTCTCAAGACATAGGCGCTAAATGCGCCGGCTGTATTTTTAAGAACGTGGAATGGTCAAGAAAAGACGTAAACAAGGAGAGCTTGCTTCAAAAATACCCCGAACTTAAGCCGTTTTCGGGCCAAAAATCAATCCCGGCCGGATTTTTACTGGATTTTTTGGGGTTGAAAGGGACGAAAGCAGGCGCGGTGCAGATTTCCGAAAAGCACGCCAACTATTTCATTAATCTCGGCGGAGCGACAGCCGCGGAAGTGATAGCGCTCATAAACACGGCCAAAGAAAAAATTCAAAACCGCTACGGCATCTCTCTCGAAGAAGAGATTCAAAAAATAAACTGCTGAAAACTTCGCGAAGTTATCCACAGATTGATTTGATTTTTATTGTATTCATCTTTATTAACTGGGATAATTAATGCAGATGGACTTTGCGAAAATCAGAGTAAAAAATTTCAAAATTTTTTACGCTCTGTGTTATTTATTAAAACAACGAACATAACGCGGTCGATGTTTGTTGTTTCCGCGGCGCGAGCCGGGGAAAATAATTTTTTTCAAAAAATGGCAAAGAAAAGAAAAGCGGCTAAGAAGGCCAAGAAAGCCAAAAAGCGACGCCGCTAGTCCCAAAAACGCCCCCTTTACGGGGGCGTTTTTTTTGGCTATAATTTCGATATATTCCCGTTTAATATTATGCGCGTTTTGATTAAAACCACGAATTTTTCCCTTACGCAGGCCCTGGAAAATTTAATCCAGGAAAAACTGGTTTTGCCGGTGGAAAAGCTTATCGCGAAGATTGACGAAAAGACAAATATAATTTTTGACATTGAACTTGCCAAGACTTCCCAGCGCCACCAGAAAGGCCGGATATGGCGCGCCGAAGCCCAATTGAGCCTGCCCGGCAGAAAAACCCCTTTGCGCGCAGAGGCCGTGGCCGAGAGTCTGCGGATTGCCGTGGACGAAACCAAAAAAGAGATTTTGAGGGAAATTAAAAAATACAGGCATAAGAATTAACTCCCCGGCATGTCTTTTCTCTCAAGCATTCTTGGCGACCCCAACGCCAGATTTTTGGATAAATTAAAACCGCTCGGCGCGAAAATAAATGAGCTTGAAAAAGATTTCTCTTTGTTCGGCGCGGACGAATTCAAAACCAAGACAGGCGAGCTCAAAGAAAGATTCCTAAAAGGCGAGACGCTGGACGGATTTCTTCCGGATGGCTTTGCCCTGGTCAGAGAGGCCGCGAAAAAAACTCTGGGCCAGCGCCACTTTGACGTTCAGCTTTTGGGCGGGATCGTCATTCACCAGGGCAAGATTGCCGAAATGAAAACCGGCGAAGGCAAAACTTTGGTTGCCACTCTGCCCGCGTATTTAAACGCAATTGCCGGCAAAGGAGTTCATATAGTCACGGTCAATGATTATCTGGCCAGGCGCGACGCGGTCTGGATGGGACAGATTTATGACATTCTTGGGCTTAAAGTCGGATGCATTGGGCACGACACAAGTTTTATTTATGATTCTTCGCACACCGAGGCCAAAACGGACGAAACCAGGGACGCCAAGGGCAGTTTTAAGGTTTTGCATGAGTTTTTGAAGCCCTGTTCGCGCAAGGACGCTTACGGCGCGGATATAACTTACGGCACGAATAACGAGTTCGGTTTTGACTATTTGCGGGACAACATTGCTTATAGTCCGGAACAAATGGTCCAGAGGGGCCATAATTTCGCCATAGTGGACGAGGTGGATTCCATTTTGATTGACGAGGCCCGCACGCCTTTGATTATTTCCGCCCCGGACGCCGAATCTGGAGAGCTTTACCGCACTTTTAGCCGCGCGGTGCAAATCCTTGAAAAAGAAAGAGATTATAAAGTGGACGAGAAGCTCCGGGCCGCGACTTTGACCGAGGAAGGCATAGAAAGAGCCGAAAAAATTCTGGGCTTGAAAAATCTGTACGCCGAAGGCGGGGTCAAATACGTGCATCACTTGGAGCAGGCGCTAAGGGCCAAGGCGCTTTACCAGCGCGACAAAGATTATGTGGTCAAAAACGGAGAAGTCATTATAGTTGACGAATTTACCGGCAGGATGATGCCCGGCCGGCGCTGGTCAGAAGGATTGCACCAGGCAGTGGAAGCCAAGGAAGGAGTGCAGGTTCAGAAAGAATCGCGGACAGTGGCTTCAATAACCTTTCAGAATTATTTTCGGCTTTACGCCAAGCTTTCTGGCATGACCGGCACGGCGGTAACGTCAGCCGAAGAATTTCATAAAGTGTACAATCTGGAAGTCGCGGTCATTCCGACAAACAAGCCGCTTTTGAGAGCGGATTTGCCTGACAAAATTTTTAGAAACGAAGAAGGCAAATGGCGGGCGGTCATAAACGAAATAAAAGAACGCCACGAAAAAGGCCAGCCGGTGCTTGTCGGCACTGTTTCAATTGAGAAAAACGAGATTTTGTCAGAACTGCTCAACCGCGAAGGAATAAAAAACAAAGTTTTAAACGCCAAGAATCACGAGGCCGAGGCGGAAACAATCGCACAGGCCGGCAAACCGGGCGCGGTTACGGTCGCGACAAACATGGCGGGCCGCGGAGTTGACATCGTTTTGGGCGGGAATCCTTCACTGCCGGAAGAGCCGGAGCAGGTGCGCAAAGCCGGCGGGCTTTTTGTGCTTGGCACCGAACGCCACGAAGCGCGCCGAATAGACAATCAGCTTCGCGGGCGTTCGGGCAGGCAGGGCGACCCGGGAGCGACCCAGTTTTTTGTGTCTTTTGACGACGACCTTTTGCGGATTTTCAGTTCGGAGCGCATAAAGGGCATGATGCAAACTTTGGGCATTCCAGACGACCAGCCGATTGAAACCAAAATGGTTTCGCGCGCCTTGGAATCGGCCCAGGCCAAGGTGGAAGGATTCAATTTTGACGCGCGCAAGCACCTGCTTGAATACGACGACGTCATGAACAAACACCGCGCTTCGGTTTACCGCAGGAGGCAGGGAATTCTTTTTGCCGAAAACGACGAAGTAATTTCGCGCACCGGAGAAATATTCGCGGGCGAAGAAGATAAAGAAAATTTTCTCAAAAAAGCGGGCGATGCAGGCCGAGAAAAAATTGCGCCCGCGCTTAAAACACTCTGGCTCCGGGCGATTGACCATTTTTGGATTGAGCATTTGGAAATTATGGAATACATGCGCTCGTCTGTCCGGCTTCGCGCCTACGGCCAGCGCGACCCGCTTGTAGAATACAAAAACGAGGCAGGCCGGCTTTTTCATGAGCTGGAGGACGCCATAGAGGGCCATGTGGCCGATATTGCCTTAAAAATAGGCCCAGAAGCCCCTAAAACCGAGAAATTAGCCCTTGAAGCAGTGCATCCGCAGGCAGGCCTTCCTGCGCAAGCAGGGGCGCCCCTAGCCCCGCAAGCCCAAAATAAGGCCTTTCAAGGCGTAGGCCGCAACGCTCCATGCCCGTGCGGAAGCGGGAAGAAGTTTAAAAGATGTCACGGGGGATAAACAAAATATTCTCAAAAAAGATGTGCTTCTTGTCGAAGCACATCTTGAAAGTTTCTGCAGCCCGCAATTGTCTAAAAGTTTTTGACGAACGCATTCAGCATGAGAGGAAAATCCCTAATGAAATTCTCAATTGTCTGTTTCGTTACACCGCCCCTGATATCAAGATTCGTTGCCAGACCAACACCTCCATCATCATTCATAAAGGATTTGAGCCATCTCTTTTTTTTGTTCCATTCATTCACCCTTAGCAAAGTTTTGTCCCCCGGCTCCTTTTCTGTATTGAAGTAGCTTCTTAAGTGGAGTTCTGCGCAGGTTACTTTGTCGGCCCTAGTGCAATCAAGAAGCAAGAGTCCAACATTATAGCCGCCGATGAGAAAAATAATAGATGTTTCTCCGGCAATATTATTTTCCTTCAATTTGGGGAACAGTCCCAGTTCCTTAAGCAGTTTTTCAGCTTCTTCTTTTGTAATCTTCCGGTAAATCTTCGCGTTCTCTTCTTCAGCTTCACTGTGGAACGGCAACACAAAGAGCGCCGTGAGAAAAATCAGGCAAGCGACGGCCAGGACGACTACTCGTTTTTCGGCTGTCCAATTTCGCGTTTTCATGCCCGTAACCCCCCATTCATCAAATTGTTAAAGAAAACCGTTTTCTTTTCTGTTTTGAAAGTATCATTTAATTTGTCCGCGGTAAAGCCCTTTAATTTTCAAGACTTTCTGCTAAAATTACGGCAATTTGACAACAAGTTTATCTTAAGATAAACTTAAATTATATGAAAACGCCAATTTTGGGGTTAAAAGAGCTGAGGGAGAATCTGGATAATTATATTTCTCAAGTTAATAAAGGCAAGTCTTTTGTAGTTGTCAGAAAATCAAAGCCCGTTTTTAAAATAGTGCCGCCTGAAACAGAAGAACAGTGGGAAACCGCGGCCGATTTTACGACAATAAGCAAAAGAGGCGTGCCGGCCAAAAAGATTCTGGAAGAGTTACGCAAATTGAATGTCTAAACTCAAAAAACTTCTTTCTAAATTTGACAAAGAAGAAAGAAGGATTATAGAAACTTTAATTGAAAGAATCATTTCTTTGAACTGGCGAAGTCTAAACGTAAAAAAGCTAAAAGGATATCAAAATATTTTTAGAGTTCGCAAAGGCAAAATAAGAATTATTTTTGCTAAGGAGGAAAACAATATTTTCGTTTTTTCCATTGACCGCCGTAGCGAGGATACTTATAAATTTTGAGAATGGAGGGTGATAAAAAAAATAAATTTTGGGCTGGGGGATTCTTGTATAATCCCGAGACGAAGCGCGTGCTTTTGCAGAAGCGCGATTCCAAGGCGCCCATAAATCCTAATATATGGGGGTTTTTCGGCGGCGCGGGCGAAGAAGGCGAGACGCCCGAAGAATGCGTGATAAGAGAATGGCGAGAAGAACTGGGCATAGAAGTTGATAAAAAAGACCTGATTCCTTTTCGCGATTATTTAAACGAGGATTATGACGCCTGGCGATATGTTTTTTTTGTCAAAAGCGGTCTGAAAAAATCGGAAATGACTTTAAGCGAAGGCGCGGATTTTGACTGGGTTCCGCTTAAAGAGGCCGTCTATTACGACGCAAGCGACAAGACCACAAAAGACTTACAATTATTTTTAGAAATGTTAGAATCTGATAGAATATGAAAGTTTTGATTGAGCCATTGAGTCATTTTGCCTTTTTCCGCAACAAGGAAGTGGACGCTCTCTACATAACGCTCGCGTTGACTCAATTCGTGGGCGGGCTCGCCGGCATTTTCGTGCCGATTTATCTATGGAATCTGGGCGAGCCCTTGTGGAAAGTGCTTTATTTTTTTCTTCTTAAATCGGTCTTCTTCATTTTTTTAACCTTTTTTTCGATTCCATTCATAAAAAAACTAAGCGATAAACTTTTGATGCTTTTGAGTATTCCTTTTTTGGCTCTTTATTATTTTGGGCTTAATTTTTTTACCGAAATACCCGCCTTTTTCTACCTTTTGCCGGTCCTGCACTCGGCTTCATTTTTTCTTTTTAATGTCGGCTATCATGTGAATTTTGTCGGGGCCGCGGACGGCGATTCTCTGGGCCGGCAAATAGGCGCGAGATCCCTGGTCAGTTCGCTCGTTACCTTGAGCGCCCCTTTTCTTGGGGGTGTTGTGATAGCCCTTGCGGGATTCAACAGCGTGTTTTTGCTCGGCACAATTCTTCTTTTTGTCGCGGTTTTGCCTCTTTTTTATTTCCCGCAGAGGTCTCTTTCGCCGGATATATCCGTGAAATCCGTTTGGGGTTCGCTCAATCATAAATACCTAATGCCGTTTACGTTTTCGGGAGCGGGCTACGCCGCGGAAAGAATGATAAGCACGCTGGTTTGGCCCATTTTTATGTTTATCGCCATTGGTTCAGTCGAGAAATTCGGCGGCGTGGTTTCAATCGGGCTTCTCGCGGGAGCGCTCGTAACTTTTTTCATCGGGTTTTTGTCGGACGCCGGACGCAGGAGAAAAATCATTTGGTGGTCTACCGTTCTTTACGCGCTGGTTTGGTTCTCAAGGATTTTTTACAAAACCCCTTTCGCCGTGGCTTCAAGCCAGGTTGCTGGCAATACCGTTTTTAACTCGCTTTTGGTCGGCTGGGAGAGCCAGTATTATAAAATCGCAAAGGCATTGCCTTCGCCCACTTCTTTCATTTTAAGCCGCGAGCTTTTGTATCATCTTGTCCGCGTGCCTTTTCTCGCGTTTATGATGCTGCTCGCGGTCTATCTGCCTTTGGATTCTTTTTTCGCGGTCAATTTCATCATGGCCGGAATTTTGAGTCTGCCTTTCATTCTGGCAAACCGGGTGCATACGAGCCAGCTCGCGAAATAAAAACAAACCATGAGCATTTTGGAAGTAAAAAATCTGAAAGTTTCTTACAATACTTCTCCGGTTCTGGAAGATATTTCTTTTTCTTTGGATAAAGGAGACGCGCTCGCGGTCATAGGCCCGAACGGCTCGGGCAAGACTACGCTTTTTAAAGCCATACTTGGGGCGATTCCTTATGAAGGCGAAATAATGGTCGGTTCCGGTGCGCGCATAGGTTATGTCCCGCAGAAGCTTGACCTTGAACGCGACCTGCCGATAACGGTCAGAGAGTTTTTGCTTTTGCGCCGTCAGTCAAAAACGCCGGACGTTCATTCTCCGGCCGAGGTTTTGAATCTGGTCGGCCTGAAAGAAGATTTTCTCAAAAAAAAGCTGGGAGATTTATCTTCGGGGGAGTTTCAAAGAGTGCTCGTCGCTTTCGCGCTGATTGACCGGCCGGAACTGCTCCTTTTTGACGAGCCCACTGCGAGCGTGGACATTGCCGGGCAAGAAACCGTTTATGAACTTCTAAACCGCCTGCAAAAAACCGAAGGGCTGACCCTGCTCCTGATTTCCCACGAGCTCTCGGTGGTCTATCGCTACGCAAACAAGGTTTTATGCCTTAACCACGCCCAGATTTGCTTTGGCGTGCCGTATGAAGTTTTAACCCCGGAAGAATTGGCCAAGCTTTACGGCGGGGGCAAATTTTATCAGCACGAAGCCCATTAAGCATGCCTGATTTATTTTCACTACAAATATTGATCGCGGGCGGTTTGATTGGCGCGGCCGCCGGGCTTTTGGGCTCTTTCGCGCTTTTGCGCCGGATGGCGCTCGTCGGCGACGCCCTTTCGCACGTCGCTCTGCCCGGCATCGCGCTCGCGCTTATTTTTAATTTGGACCCGCTTTTGGGGGCGTTCGTTTTTTTGCTCCTTGGCACTGCCGGAATCTGGTTTATTGAGCACAAGACCAAACTGCCGGTGGACACTTTAGTCGGCATATTTTTCGCGCTCGCGCTCGCAATCGGAGCCCTTCTTGCTTCCGAAGAAGAATTACTCGACGCTTTGTTCGGGGACATAACCAAGTTGAATCAGCTTGAGATACTTTCGGCTGTGTTTATTTCACTCGCCATATCTCTCGCCCTCATTTTGCTTTCGCGCAGATTTACCCTGACCATGATTTCAACCGACCTCGCGCGCTCCACCGGCCTTTCGCCGCACCGCCTTGAATTTGTCTTTTTGCTCATATTCGCGCTTACCGTGGCCGTGGGCATCAAATTCGGCGGGGCTCTTTTGACCGGCTCTCTCGTGGTCATTCCGGCGGCGACCGCTAGAAACCTGACCAGGAGCATGAACGGCTATCTCGCGCTTAGCGTCATTCTCGGTTTTGCGAGCGCGGTTCTGGGCATTTTTATTTCCGTATTATATGGTTTTGCTCCCGGGCCGACTTTCGTGCTGATTTCAGGCGCGATATTTTTCCTCTCGGTATTTTTCCGCCGTTAAAAAAAAGCCCCCGCGCGCTGGGCGAGGGGGCTTTTGATTCTTTGACCGAGCGGTCAGAAAGGTTCATCTTCTTCTGCCGGGTAATCGGTCGTTGGAACAGAGGTTGGAATCTCCGAAGGCAGCGCCTCAAAAACTATATGGTCCTTGCCTGAGTCGAGCGACTTCACTACTCTAAGCTGAATTTGCCCGATTCTTTCCTCAACCCCAGGCGATGCTTGAGCGGCGAGTTGCTGTTCCGGAGGCGTGCCGTTCAACCCGAGAATCTCAATCAGTTTCTGTCGGTTTTCTTTGTCTCGCGGCTTGGAGAAATTTTTAAGCAGCTCGTGGCGGTGATGCGGAAGCAAAATTCTTTTTTGGTCAATGTGTTTTTTTATCACCTCCCGGGTATATTCGTCCTGTCCGCGCAGGAAATTGAACGTAAAGCCGAGGTATCTGGCTATGCCGTCAATGTAGTCGCGCAAAATCCAGTTTTGGCTAAGCTCGGCGCGGTAAATGTCGGCGAGAAACAAAGGGTCTTTGACCGAGGCGCTGAAATTGACTCCTTTTCGGAAGCAGTATAGAGAATTTCTTTTCTCCATGCGTTGTTCTCTTTTAATCCAGTACTGGTGTTCGAAAGGCAGGAAAAACTGCGTCGTTTTCCAGCTCCCGGCGACTTTGTCAGTCCTTTGCTGAAGTGTTTTGAATAGAAGCGGCGCCGCCGCCCG
>Ga0209542_10019919_pt1 | contig 10694 bp, 10 predicted proteins | sample RifCSPhighO2_01_FD_184028 | JGI IMG/M metagenome (GOLD analysis project Ga0209542, IMG submission 184028) | Soil microbial communities from Rifle, Colorado - Rifle CSP2_plank highO2_0.1 (SPAdes) (version 2) | ecosystem: Environmental > Terrestrial > Deep subsurface > Rock core/Sediment ...
GTAGTACCGATGTACATACCTGGTCGCTTTCGTACTGGTTCAAGTCCTTCTAGAACTGAAATAGACGACGCATCATAGTTACCCTTTTTCTCTTTTTTCTCTGCCATGCCGAAAATTACTAACGCTTAAAAATATCCCTAGATTATAGCAGAATTTGCCACTTATGTCTTGCCATTTTCCCATGAAAAAACCGCCTTTTCGGGCGGTTTTTTGACCAAAATTTGGTCGTTAGGTGAACAGGGGCGACATGAGCGGCAAACTGTTCATGATTGTGACGAAAACAGCCGCCATCCTAAACACAAAAGGAGCTCTTTGTATGTCCTCGGGAGCATAAAACGAACTTTTTAAAAAATAGTCAAACAAATACCCCAGAGTAATTACCGCGAGTAGGAGTCCGGCTGGTGCAATTTCCTTAAACTCAAAAATGGCGTAGACGAATCCCAAAGCCAGATTGACCGAGACAAATAAGAACATGTAGCCTCCAAGGAGCTGGTTTAGAAAGATCTGTGACTTCAGTGACAACACTACACAAAAAGAATCCTACCGTAAAGCCTAGCGAGCCTCCCAGCCTTGGTCAGCAACCGTTTTGTAGAGGGTATCCATATACCCTTGAACCTCCTCGTCAGTGAGAGTCTTCTCATTGGATTGGAACACGAGACGGAACGCTAGAGACGTCTTACCGTCTTTACTGAAAGTATCCACGTGGGTGAGACGGACACAGAGCGGACCAGCATTGGCAGCTAGGATTTCTTCCACAGCTCCAGCCATTACCGCTTCTGGTACCCACATCGCAATATCACGACTGACGGCTGGATAGAGTGAAAATGGCCGGTAGGTAATCTTTGGTAGTTCAGCTGCTGGTTCGTACGCAGTGACCACTGGCAACTGAGGTAGAAGTGTATCAAGTGAGAATTCAACTATTCCCTCTTCTTTACTTATGAAAGTCAGAGTAACTCCGAGAGTGGTAGCGAGCGCAGCTAATGCTTCTTCGAGCAATGTGTCGTCTACTTTGGCTTTGTATGAAGTTCCAGTCTGAACAGCTAGACCTACTCGGAACTCTTCACTCTCTGCACCAAACACAGTACCAATTTCAAAAATCTTAACGGCATTCAGTCCAAGCAAGTCGCGATGTGGGACATTTGAAGTACGCGCCTCCCGCAAATTCTCTACGAGTGAACTACGCAAGTATCCCTTATCGGTCGCGAGCGCATTTTCAAGCTTCACCACGTCCTTGTTACGGAAGCTACTGGTGTACACCTCTGAAAATCCCAATGCCATAAGCGCTTCGCGGATTTTTTCAGAGTAATAGTGACGCACGTTTACTTCAGCCACCGCTCCCACCATTGGTGGAATTGAGACAATGTGTCCGAGTCCATAAATGCGACCAATTTCTTCAACTACATCCTCAGCAATGACGAGGTCATCACGTTCAAATGGTGGAGTAACAGTAATAGTGTCTCCGTCTGTTGTATATGTATAAGCAAATCTATTTAAAATATCTTCAACATCTCTCATAGTTAGGTTAACTCCCAAAAGTGAATTGATTTCAGAAAGCGTCACTGTAACTGGCTGGCGTTCAACACTGACATCACCGACAGCTGTTACCACCTCGGTTGTACCACCAGCAACTTCAAGAATAAGTTCTATCACGCGAGTTAGTGCAATTGGTGCTATCGCCCGGCAGATACCGTTCTCGTAGCGCTTAGAGGCGTCTGTCTGGAGCTTTAAGGTCTTCGCGGTCTTTCGCACGGCAAAACGGTCAAAGTGGGCTGACTCAAGTAGGATGTTCGTGGTACCAGCATCTACGGCCGCCACTGCCCCACCCTTTACACCAGCAATACCAACCGGAACATTATTACCGCCGTCGACAATTAACGCGTCGCTAACACTAAGTTCATATTCTTCACCGGTCAGAGTAGTGATTTTTTCTCCCTCACTGGCCTGTCGCACGACAATGTGATGTCCGCCTTCGTGTGAGAGTTTATCAGCATCAAAAGCATGAAGTGGTTGCCCAATCTCAAACATGACGTAGTTAGTAGCATCAACAATGTTATTGATTGAGCGTTGACCTAGTGCCACTAGGCGTTCCTTGAGCCAGTCTGGAGATGGACCTACCTTCACTCCCGTTATAAGTGCAGCACTATAAAAATCGCACGCTGGTGTTTTGAGTTCCACCTTAATACGCTCATCAGAATTCAAAGAAACAGGATTCAAAAATGGATCGGCTTTGAGAGTGTTTTTGGTGATAACCGCAATCTCTTTGGCGAGGCCACGATGAGACATGAGCCAAGCTGATTTGTCTGGCAACACCTTCACATCAAGTACTGTATCACCAGCAACGTCAATTAACTCTTCAATCTCAGCAGAATGAAACGTTATCAAATCACCCAACTCCACAGCAGGTGGTAGTGGTTTTTCCAAAAGTGATTGTAACCAGTTATAAGAAAATTTCATAAGCTTCGATTAAAACTGGTTAGTAAAGCGTAAGTCCCCGTTATACATCAATCGAATATCATCAATTCCATACTTTAACACTGCGAGTCTATCCATTCCCATTCCAAACGCAAAGCCTTGATATTTAGTTGAGTCGATACCACTTGCTTCAAGTACGTTTGGATGCACCATTCCTGCTCCCATAATCTCAATCCAACGTCCAGAGAGTTTATTATCTGGTGAGTGAGCAATCATCATATCTACCTCAACTCCCGGCTCCACAAACGGGAAAAAGCTAGGTCGAAAACGTACTTGTACTTCCCCACCAAAAAACCGTGAGAAGAAGTATTCAAGCACACCCTTCATATGTCCAAGTGATACATCAGTATCAATCATCAAACCTTCAATTTGGAAAAACTGCGCTTCATGGGTGGCGTCAGTCGCCTCATTACGAAACACCTTACCAGGACAAATCATCTTGATTGGTGGTGTGTGTGATTTCATGTGTCGCACCTGCACTGGTGAGGTATGAGTCCGCATCACTACGTCCGGCTTATCAGCTAGATAAAACGTATCCTGCATGTCTCGTGACGGATGGTCTTTAGGGACGTTAAGTGCGTCGAAGTTAAACGCCACCAGTTCACGCTCCGGACCCTCCGCAAAAGTAAAACCGATCTCAGCAAAAATGCTGTTGATTTCGGCAATTACCTGCGAGAGCGGATGTTTATGTCCTAATGGTGTTTCCATAACAAAATACTAACACATTAGGTTTAGCTCGCAATTTCAGTCAATACTTCAAAGATAAGTCCGTCCTCGCGAACAAAGACACTACCACCATAAACAAGCATCTCAATGTCAGTAGACTGGTATAACGGCTGCATGTTTTGCCATGAACGATCGTCTATCTCAACCACGTAGATACCGTCCTCAAGATGCAGTAGTACAAGATTTGCATTCTCAGGCAAGAAAGTGAACTCAAACACTTCCTGTCCGCGACGATCTATTCTGATGTCGGTCCGACATTCACGAGTGTTGTTTGAGAGTTCGTTTAAAGTGTCTTCAAAAAACAGCTCCCCTTTCTCTACCTCAAGTACCTCTCCCAACTCATCACCGAGAGTTGATTTAATTTCTACCTGACTAGTACAGAAGTAATGTGGAATTTGTCGACCAGTACCAAGAGCCTTCGCATATACTTCTTCACCCAGTTGGTAGAGGGCAACATTGTTTCGAACCACGGTGGTAGTAGCTTGCTCAATTTCTTCGGCTTTAGTAGTAGTTGAAAATGAGAATGGTACAGCTGGAACTTTTAGAGCGCGCTTAGTTGTAGAAGCCTTTACTTCAAATAAATCATAGAGCAAAGCGTATTCAGTGCTGAGTCTGTAGGTACTAGTAGCAGTTGAAGTGGATATGATGTACGGGATAGAACTTGATGAGATTGGCAAGATTAAATCCTCAGTGGTACTACTAATCATAAACACCGCTTCGTCAGACTGTGTTCGATATTCGGTCACCAAACGTACCTGTGGCACAAGTGGCAAGTTGAACGCCTCGGCTTCAGTTACGATGTGCCGATAGACAGATAAATTCTTGACCCAGGTATGAAGTCCTGGAGCTTGCACGTGAACGCGCTGCAGCCCCGGCTCAAGACCTTGGATGTATGAAGCATTACGAAACACACGGGCGTTTGTGACCTCAACCTCATTAACATAAATAGAACTATCTAGAGCTTCTGCGGCGATATAGAGACCTCCTGTGGCAGTGATGGTTGGTGATCCAGAAAATATATCGTAGCGATAGCCAGTAGCGTAGAACATGAAGGCCGGTAGACTAAAAAGAAACGCCAAAAGAAGAGTAATGAAGATTACTTTTCGTCGCCAGTATGCCAATGGTTCTACAATTGGTTTCATAAATTATTTTTGTTTTAGTGCCACTTTGGGAGTAACCCAGAAGCCCATATATTTACCAAACATCAATCTCGTCTGAGCATCTAATCCCGGGATTGCACTAAAGATAATCATTGTCGCCGGCACCATAATCCACTGCAATGCCATTACTAGGTACTCAAAGCGACTGCGGTGGTCTGGCCGTGGCGGAATAAGTGTCAGCGAAATCACAGAAGAAATCACCAGACCAAACATAGCCAAGATAAGGAGGTCACGCACCACGATTGGTAAGTTGTATGAAAGAACAGTCTGGTGGAACTCCTGACCACCAAGAAAGATTGGTGCCCAACCGAGAATAAAGAGCATGATTGGGTTAGTGACCAAAGACCAATATCCCTCTGCCTGTTGTAGGGCTACCGTAATACGTTGTTTACGAGGAATGTTTTTGTTGCGGGTAAAGTGGTAGAGGATGTAGCAGAGGTTTTCTACACCATAAGTCCAACGGCGGTGTTGTTTGTAAATTTGTCCGATGGTCTGCCAGAGTCGAGGCGCAGCATTAGCGTCCATCGATACCGGGTATGAAAGTGGTATGACGTTGTACTTACCATCGTTAGCCATGAGCAAATTCCAGAAGATACGTGAGTCTTCACTTACCATATTTTTTTGCCAATACCCTACTTCGTATAGAGCTTGAAAACTCACCGAGTGTGATGAAAAAGTAGCCATTCGCTCTGGTCGCTCTTGTTGAACCATCTCCCAAAAAGTACTACTCATTGCTACCACCCGTGAAATGGCCGGAGCTTCCCAGATGTTGTTATTAAAAATTGGCACCGGTTGGAAAGAACTCTTAAGAGGATTCTCGGCGGTGTGGTAATGCCAAATCAGACAGTTAAAATAATCTGGATATAGAACGGTATCAATATCAAAAATAGAGACGATGGTTTGATTGTACTTAATTCCCTGTGGATCAAGGACCTCGACCCGAACACGCTCAGCGGCATATGAAGCATTAGATCCTTTACCGGCCATCTCACCTGGTAAATCTCCAGGGTGAACAGTGGTCACAAAGTGTCCAAAGTGACTGCCGTAACGCTCACGCATAGTCGCTCCAATTTCAGCTGCATGTTCGCCAGCTCTACCCTCTCCAGCAAGTACTACAATAATCTTCTTGGCGTCATAACGCACACGTGAAAGCGCCGCTAGACTCGCCTCAATAACTTCAGCTGGTTCTTTGTAGAACGGCAGAATAACCACATGATAAAAATCTTGGTATGGAAACCGCTCAATCATTGGCTGCCAATCTAAGGACATATGGTGACGTAGCCGCTTCCAGTTGTAGCGGAGGTGGTATGAGAGAAAGGCAGTCTTAAGTACCCAGTAGAGCGCAAAGGCAATAACAAAGTAGGCAGCAACGAACGGAGCATAGACTGAAAGGAGCACCACTCCAATCAAAGTAGACCACGAAGCTAATCCCGGCAAGATTTCTAGGCAGCGATAAAAGAAACGGGCCCTACCTGACAGCTCAGTAGCACGACCAACGTGAAAATCCTCTCTCCTAGCGTACGGCAATAAATGGTTTTGCTCTCCTGCACTCATAAAATAGTATTGGTGAGTATATACCCAAAAGGCCAATAAATAAAGGGTTCTTGATGCGGGGGCGAAAGGGTCACTATCGGCAAACCAATAAACAAGGCCGCCCTCCCAATACCCTGTAAAAGAGGGTTAGACTTGGGCTAGCGCCCCTGGAGCGCACTCTTTTACAGGTATTGGGTGTGGAGGCCAGAGGTAGCATAGGGGTACCCTAGGTAAAACTAAAAGCCACCTGTATCTGCGATACAGTGTGGCCTCACTCGGTAGTGGTGACGCCTGGTTGTGGTAAGGTTTTGGAATTTAGCGGTAAGGTTGAGCTGGGCCACCTGTATGCTAAAGCATGCAGGTTGGTCTCACTCGGTCATAAGTACGCTGAGGCCGCAGCCTCAGCTAGATTCAAATAAAAAGCCTCAGGGAAAGTGAACTTTCCTGAGGCTTTTTATTTGAATCTTCTCTCGCTATCGCTCGCGACTTACGACTCTCGTTTTGAGCCACCTGTCAGATTCGAACTGACGACCTACGGTTTACAAAACCGTTGCTCTACCAACTGAGCTAAGATGGCAATACTTCCCTCTGTTGAACCACAACCTTACTCTATGAGATAGTTTTGTAAATGTTTCCAAAACTTTAAAACAATTCCCCGAATTGTTTTAACTCTCCCAACTGAGCTAAGATGGCTGTTTGTTTGCTGTTGCAAACGTGACTGCTATTATGCCTTTTTTCAAAAAATTCGCAACTTTTTTATCCGCGTTCCAGCTTCTTCTGCAGTAACTTCTTCTTTTGGGTATCTGTAAGTGCTGTAGAGGCTTTGTGGTCTGCTACCTGCCCGAAGTGTCCTTTGGGTGCAAAAAGGGTTTTCTTCTCAATCTTGAGCGTACGAGCGCGGTCACGATTGCGCATGAACGCCGCCTCAAGTAGATCATAGGTCCTAACCAAGCTAGCCAAGACGAACCTTAGCACCTTGTGAATACTGTAGTACCAAGAGAGTTTGATAATATGACGACCTAAGTACGTCAATTTACGCGACAACCAAGCCGTGATTCGAACCAAAATACTGTCGATAACATCTCGAACACCACCCAGGATTACCCGCTTACCGCGTTTACCCTCGTACACAAAAAGGCTGGCACAAAGAATAAATAGCAACAAACTCAAAAGGAAAAATTGCCAGGTACCAAACATAGGTTACCTACTTGACTGAGAGACGAGAAATCTGAGCGATTGAAACGTTCTCACCAAACTTTTGAACAGCACCAGAAATCATATCTCCGATAGTTGTGTCCGGGTTCTTGATAAATGGCTGTTCCATTAGAATTTGTTCACGGAAGTATGAAGCCATCTTTCCTTCAAGAATCTTTGCCCGCATCTCCTCTGGCTTATCTCCGACTTCAGTAGCAAATACCTCTTCAGCCTTCTTAAGAACCTCAGCTGGTACCTGATCCTTTGAAACATAAGTTGGGTTAGTTGCAGCTACTTGCATTGCAATCTCACGAGCTAAAGCTACGAACTCTTCGTTCTTCGATACGAAGTCTGTCTCGCAAGCGAGTAGCACAAAGGCTGCCACTTCGTTAGTGTTGTGTACGTATGAGCCAATAGATCCTGCGCCGAGTTCACGGTCAGACTTCTTCTCAGCCGCTTCACTACGCTTCTTCTTGAGAATAATAACAGCCTTGTCCATGTCACCCTCAGCTTCTTCGAGGGCTTTTTTACACTGCATCACTGAAATACCGGTCTTATCACGGAGTTCCTTTAATTGAGCTGAAGTGATTTCCATAGTTATAGAGTAGTTAAATGTTTTTATAGACAGAACAATTTTGTGGATAGTAATCCACCAACTTCCTTACAGTACGAGCTTACGCGCGTGGTGTACGTGGGCGGTAGTCACTGCGAGGTGCTGTAGACACTGGACGTGGAGCTACTACCTTTGGTACGTAAGCAGCCTTCCCTTCTACGATTGCTGCTACTAGTTCCTCAAGTACGAGCTTTACACTTCCCTGAAGAGCATCGTTAACAAGTACTGGGTAAGTAACATCCTTTACGTTGCAGTCAGAACTCATGATACCGATAACTGGAATATTCATGAATTGTGCTTCCTTGATTGCGATTGCATCATGACGTGGGTCAACAACCACCATGATGTCTGGAGTCTTGGTCATTTTACTGATACCAAAGAAGTTGTGATTGAGCTTAGTAAGCTCGCGTCCAAGTAGTAGACGTTCTTTCTTGGTGTACTTACGTTCTAGTTCACCTGACTCTTGTTCACGAACGAGTTCTTCCATACGGAAAATACGCTTCTTGATTTCAGAGAGGTTAGTAATCATTCCTCCGATCCAACGATTAACCACGTATGGCATTTCAGCCTTTATAGCAGCTGCCTTTACGTTTTCAACTACTTCAGTCTTGGTACCAACGAAAAGAATTGTCTTTCCGTTCATAGCCGCCTCCTTTACTACGCTCGAAGCTACGTTGATAAGTTCTGAAGTTTGTTCAAGGTTAAAAATATCGTTACCTTCTTTAGTTCCAAAAAGAAACGGGGTAACGCTTGGATGACGACGACTCTTTTTAAAGCCGAAGTGGGCACCTACGCCAAATAGGCGTTCGATGAGTGATTGGTTGTTAGTTTGTGTTGACATAATTAATACTAAGCAAAAAAGCGCACTGCGCTTAAGCCTCGAGAGCTTATCATATATGAAAAACCTACGCAACTGCCATGGTTAGGGGGCCAGCTGAGGCCGTCACCTCCATAGCAGTTACTACTCTTCACTTCCCTCTACCCCTTCACCACGAGAAAACGCTTTAAGTGCTTCAACTACTGGCTGTAGCTGTCCATTAGTAACAATCCCTTCAATATTATGCCAAGACACCTTAATTCGGTGGTCAGTAATACGGTTTTGCGGATAGTTGTAGGTGCGAATCTTTTCCGAACGATCTCCGGTACCAATCTGATCTTTACGCACTGCCGCATGTTTCATCGCCTCTTCTTCTTCATGGGCCGCCTCAAGTTTAGCCACGAGAATACTCATCGCTTTTTCGCGATTCTTGAGTTGAGAGCGCTCGGTCTGACTTCGTACCTCAATACCAGTTGGCTTGTGAACCAAGCGAACGGCGGTTTCCACCTTGTTTACGTTTTGACCCCCAGCTCCTCCAGAACGTGAAAATTCCATCTCAATATCACTAAGACTGATTTCAATAGTTGGCTTCTTGCGAAGTGGCAAAATAGCCACCGAAGCGGTTGAGGTATGAATACGGCCAGCCTTCTCAGTGACGGGGATACGTTGCACTCGATGTACTCCCGTCTCGTAACGTAAGTCGTCATAGACTTTATTACCAAGAATTTCAAAAACTCCTTCTTTGTATCCACCAGAGGAACTTCGAGACTCATTTTCCACCATTGTCGGCCAGCCTTGTTTTTCTGCATACTGCAAATACATCTGGGCTAGCTCTTCAGCAAAAAGGGCTGCTTCGTCGCCGCCAGCTCCAGCTCTCACTTCAAGCACCACCCCGTATGGCTTTTCATCTTCAACTTTAGCCGCTTCAGAAATTCGCTTCAATTCTTCATATAGACCCTGCTGCTGTTCAAGGTAGCCCTTGATTTCCTCTTCAGCCATTTCAGCCATTTCTGGTTCATCAATCGCTAGCTGCTGTGCTTCAGCCAATTTCCGTGTGACATCATCAAACTGACTCGCTGTAAATTGCGTTTTGTGGTTTTCGCGCCAGGCTTGTAATTCTTCTTCGTTGTATTCCATATATGTAAATCTATTGTACACAAAAAAACGCAAAAGACCGCCTCCTCAAATAATGAGAAGGCGGTCTTTATAGTTAACGCTTCTTACGCTTGTCAGCAGCTAGGGCCGCACGAGCCTTAAATCGCTCTACACGTCCAGCCGTGTCCATAACCTTCTCTTGTCCAGTAAAGAACGGGTGAGAAGCACTTGAAACATCTACGTTGGCGAGTGGGTATTCATTTCCATCAGTCCACTTAGCAGTAGCGGTTGTAGCCACTGTTGAACCAACGAGAAAACGCTCGCCACTTGAGTTATCTTCAAAGATTACCAGTCTATAATTTTTTGGGTGAATATCAGCTTTCATATGTGCGGAACACTATAACAAATATGTATATTTTAGCAAGCTGCCGATACAAATGGGACGACTCTAGCTTCCAAGAACCTTAATGTCTGCATCTAGACGAGTTTTGCGATTCATTACCTGGTCGCCATAGAAAGCGTTGGCTGGGTTATTCGCCCCTCCCCAACCAGCATAGTAACGCAAAGCCGCCATACGGTTTCCAGCATAGGTACCGTTGGCACCGTTATCGCGCAAGAGTAGCGCAGTGGCGATGAAGGCGTCCTGATTATTAAATGGATTTGCTGCACTACCAGTACCATTCATACGTCGGATGGCGTCATCAGCCTGGCTATACACCCAGCCACTACCGTTGTTTACGATACCACCATAAACTGCCCAAGTAGATGGAATAAACTGAGAAGGACCCATCGCTCCTCCCCAACCATAACGTTCACCATTTGAAACAATTGGACAAGAGACTTGCTTTGAACGAGCGTCAAATCCAAGGATACCGGCAATTGCCACAAAGACTGGCGCATCGCGGTCCGGATGCATTACTTCCTTGCCACCACGAATGTCATTATAGATACAACTACCAAGGTTTGAACCGAGGTTGGTTTCTTGTTCAAGAATAGCCAAGATGAGGCCTGCCTCTACCCCTGTCTGTTGTGACGCGTACTTAGCCAAAGCTACCGCATCTGGGAACGGAATACCTCCGCCTCC
>Ga0209542_10019920_pt1 | contig 10694 bp, 10 predicted proteins | sample RifCSPhighO2_01_FD_184028 | JGI IMG/M metagenome (GOLD analysis project Ga0209542, IMG submission 184028) | Soil microbial communities from Rifle, Colorado - Rifle CSP2_plank highO2_0.1 (SPAdes) (version 2) | ecosystem: Environmental > Terrestrial > Deep subsurface > Rock core/Sediment ...
ACCCAACGCGTGCACTTCGCTTTCCGAAACAAATTGTCTCCGATGCAATTTATGTTACAATGGCAGGCAGAGCAGCCAATTATTATTAACATGCCTCAAGAGTCCAGAATAGGGTGGCTTCATACAATATATTGATATTATTTTAGAGTTCTGTTATTATATAGCCATGACGATAAAGATAGTTAAAAACTCATATTATTACGCTTGGCATACCGCTTTGGAGCCAGCGATTTTTGCGTAAACTATCTTCCTTAATTAAGATAAATATCAAAAACTGGTTCCAATAAAATGGAACCAGTTTTATTTTTGAGGATAGTGAGCGCATGAACGTATGGCAATGCGTTCATGCACGAACGTCGCAGACAACAAAAAGTTAGTCTCTTTATTTTATGAAAATTATTTTTGACTACAATCGAACCATTTTTAATCCGGAAGCCGATTCTTTATATCAAGGTGTTGTTAAATTATTACAAGATTTATCAAAGAAAAATGAACTTTTTCTTATTAGTAGAAATGAGCCAGGACGTAAAAATAAATTAAAAAAATTAGGCATAGAACAATATTTTGAAAACATCACTTTTGTAGAAGAAAAAACAATTGAACTTTTTAAAGAATTAGCACAAGGTGATAAAAATATATTGGTTATTGGCGATAGAGTGAAGGAGGAAATATGTATTGGTAACCAATTGAATTTTATAACTATTTGGGTTCAACAAGGAAAGTTTGCAAATGAATTACCGACTAAATCCGAAGAAAAACCGAGTTTCACTGTAAAAAATATAGAAGAAATTAAAAATATCGTTTCTCAATATGAAAACTAACATCAAAAAATTAAGTTACTGGCATTGGCATTACCACAACAAAATCAGTTGGGGTTGTTGTATGCGCTTCTCGATTTAATCAAGAAACTCATTCAGTAGCCCCGAATGGTTCGAGGCTACGCATAGTACATTTACAATTGAAAGGGTTTCTCATGTTTCAGAAGCTTTCCGCCGTTATTTCTGAATCGGGTATCTGGAATGGAAGCAGAAAGGAGTCTCACGCGTTCCTTCTTTCCCCAAGCGTGTATCGGATCACTAAAGCTCAAAGCACAGAGCTTTCCAATCTCGGCTTTGCACTATATGATTGCATGATGGGTTTATCCCACATTGCAGTTATTGCTTATGATCAAAACTTAAATTATGGCGGCGCTTGGATGTTCGCTCGAAGGATTTTCTCTACCGGTGTTCCTAAGATCTATCAAGATCTTCAGGCTATGAACGTGAGGCACATCCCCAAACTTCTAAAGGTTGATCTAATGGTTGACCAAAACGGCAGCTTTAAGATTGCCGAGATCGACGGCCACAACAAGCATGGGGTCGGATATTCCACACTCGGGCTTCGATTCCGAAAGGCACTGTATCCTGATGCAAAATCTCTTCCCGGAACCGTCAAAGTTCTATCCGAAGAAGTGAAACGTCTGGGCTACAATGAGATTAAACTTTTCTATGCCGATCGAGAGAGGTTCTATATTCCTGAATTTGAGATCGCAAAACAAGAATTCGGCAAATATGGAATTAATTGTCATGTGGTTTCTGAAATGGAAGCTGATGAAAAGTTTCTACAATATGGACTCTTCCTCGACCTACCATTTCTCTACCACCGAATTGGTCTCTACCAGACAATTATCGGCGCTTACAAAGCTAGTGATGTCAGTTTTATTATTCCACCTAAGCCGTTCTTGGGTGCAAAAGGCGTCCTTGCATTGATCCGAAACGATGAGGAAAATGAACAACTGGAAGCCCTGTTATGTTCATTCATCAAGAAACGATCGCTTGATCTGATCCGGCAATATATTCCTGAAACCGTGCTTGTTGGCAAACAAGCAGAAGGATTCGATTCTATTAAAGAGCGCGTATCTCATAAGAGATACGTACTCAAGGAGTCTATTTCTAGTGGCATGAAAGGAACAATCTTCTCGGATGATCCGAATTTCGATTCAGTCCTACGAGGTGCCTGTAAATCAAACATGAACTGGATTATCCAAGAAGAAGTGACTAATCAACCACAAACCTTTTCTTGGTTTGAGAACAGGAACGGAAGCGATCCTGAACTCAAAACGGCAAGTGATTGGTTTATGCGTGTAACCACTCAGTATGTGAATCGCCAACTTACCGACGTGATTATCACGGCACGTCGAGATAAGTCGGTTCACGGAGCTAAAGATTGTCTGCAAATCGGGGCAATCGTTCTCTAAAAAACTGCAGCCAACAGAAATGTTGGCTGCTTTTTCTTACATATGTGCCCTACTTAGCGGACCTATCTCGCCGTAGCTAAGCTGAATCCCGCCCTTGTTTTACGAAGTAAAAATTCGGCGATGCGAAGGCGGGCAACATGGAACGAACTTACTACCTTTTTATAGGGTTAGGGGGTACTAGTAAAACTCGACTATATTATTTCTAGATCTGAACGTAATTTACATAAATCGAACAGAATGTAACTGTGCATTAATTGTTGACATTAAAATACATAGGAGTACATTTAATACTGTTACAATAATTTAGAAAATATAAATACAGTACTTCGAGTACAGTAATGTATGATAACTTCCTTTATTTGAGGTTATTTTTTATTTTTAATATATTATGTATATGAATTTTTTAGAAAAAATAAAAATGAATTGGAAATCCGGAATCACTGTTTCCCTGGCTTCGATTCCATTATCTATTTCTCTGGCTATCGCTTCCCACGCAACTCCTTTACAGGGGATTCTTACGGCTGTCTGGGCGGGGCTTATTGCCTCTCTTTTTGCCGGAAGCGATTTTAATGTTGTGGGCCCTACGGGAGCATTATCCGGTATTTTAGCAACTTTTGCGTTGGTATATGGAGCAGCTTACCTTCCAGCCCTTGCAATTATTGCAGGTATATTTGTTATTATAGCGTACTTATTTAAACTGGAACGGTATTTGGTATTTATTCCAGCTAGTGCCTTACATGGATTTACTCTTGGCGTAGCATTTATTATTGCTTTTAATGAGTTTAATTTTGCACTTGGGTTAAATAACCTGCCCAACCATACTAAATTCATTGATAATCTCATTGAATCGTTTAAGCACGTTAGTTTAATTTCTTGGCCTACTTTCATTACCTTTGCTATCTTTTTGGTCGCCCTTTTTGCGCTTGTTAAGAAATTCCCAAAATTTCCAGGAGTTATCGTATTGGCTGCATCGGGTATTATTCTTGGATACCTTTCATCAATAAAGCAAATTCCCTTAGCATTGCAAACATTGGAGTCAAAATTTGGCGCCATTCCACAAATATTATTACAAATGCCACATTTTACCTTTGGCACCTTTGTTATTGTTCCAGCCCTAGCAATCGCCCTTATTGCTATTCTAGAAACCATGATTTCCGCCAAAATCGCAGACGGCATGACCAAGACCAAGCACAACAAAAGAAAAGAAATGTTAGCACTTGGATTAGCTAATATAGGATCGGGCTTTATGGGAGGAATTCCAGCCACCGCTGCTCTAGCCAGAACTTCGCTCAACATTAAAACGGGTGCAAATAATAGGGCATCGTCAACCATTAGCAGTATCTCTATCGCCTTGATTTCGGTGATTTTAATACCGTATTTTAAATATATTCCATTAGCGGTTATTGCCGCTATTTTAGTGTTTGTGGCTGTACGTATGGTAGAGTCCGAGAATTTTTTTAGAATGTTCACCATTGATAAAAAAAGTTTCTTTTTATCTTTATTAGTAGCGGGCATTACTATTTACCAGGATCCGATTACGGGTATTGTTCTTGGCACAGCGATAGCACTGCTTATTTTTATGAACAGATTATCGCATGGCCAATTTGAACTTATTATTAACAATAAAGAGAGAAAAATTGCCAAAACTATTATTGGCGATACTATCAAGCCCAATGAAATTAGCGCTGACTTGCATACACTAGTGTACTCTATTGAAGGGGAGTTGGCATACTTAAATGCTCAGTCCCATATTTCCCGGTTTGAAAATGATTTAAATGGTTACGAAAATATTATTTTAAGATTCCGTAGTTTGTATTTTATTGATATGGACGGCGTGGATGCCTTTAATGAGATTGTAGAAATTATCGATCGGCAGCATAAAAAAATATTTCTTACTGGCATTAATCCGTTAATAGAAAAAATGTTATTAAGCTCTAAGTCGTATGTTAGATTATTAAAAGAGGGTCGCGTGTTTGAAAAAACTGAAAACGTACTTACTCTATTAGGATTTGATGTTGCAAAGTATCAAAAACCAAGCCAGTTTATTACCGAAGAATAAATAATTTAAAGCAGATATTATTTCTTAGACCATCGTAGCATCTACAGGGCGGTATTTTTAAATAATTACGTAGAACCATATGGCTTGCTGCCCTCCCTTTTTACAGGTTTTTTATGAGCTTTTATTTTCAAAAAATTAATTCTCTAAAAGGTTCTGGGTAAATATTATTAAAACAAAAAAAAGAGACTAAAGTCTCTTTTTTTTGTTCGCATGTGAGGAGGTAGGACTCGCCTCTCATTTCACTCCGAAACATCGTTACCTTTGTAACTTCAGCTTTTCAGTTCGATCTTACCTCAAATCTCAAGTTTAACCAAAATATTGGTTAAACTTGGTAATCTGGCGGAGGGGGTGGGAGTCGAACCCACTTGCCCCTTTCGGGGCATGCCTTTCCAGGGCATTGCACCAGCCGTTATGCGCCCCCTCCACTATGTATTATTCTGTTAGCGTATCACTAAGAAGTAGAATAACACGCTGGCAACTATCCTGTAAACTCCGAAAGATATAAATGTGTGATTTTTTATAAAATTAATCAGCCACTTGATAGATAGTATGGCTACGATAAATGAAATTACAAATCCTAAAGCTAAAAGATGTAATTGATCAAAAGAGAAAGCAGAAGCTGATTTTAGTAAATCATATCCGGTGGCTGCGGCCATAGTTGGAACGGCTAACAAGAAAGAAAACTCAACAATCGCTTCCCTGCTGATTCCCATGGCCATTCCACCAACAATAGTTGCTCCAGATCTGGAAATTCCAGGGATGGCAGATATTGACTGCCAAACTCCAATCCAAAAAGATTTTTTATTATTTATTTCACCAATGCTTAGAATTATTGATTCTCTCTTTTTGTTCCAAAGCTCAAAAAATATTAAAATTACTCCGCCTAAAAACAAAGACCACACAACCAAAAGACTGCTTGAAAGAAAAATATTTTTAATTATTTTATAAAACAAAAAGCCAATGACGGCCGTTGGTAAAAATGCAATTAAAACTTTTTTCCAAGTTTTAAAATTGGTGACTAGTTTTTTGAAATATAGCACTACTACGGCTAAAATTGCTCCAAACTGTATTGCTATTTCAAAGCTTTTTAAAAAATCGGAATCTGGTATTCCGAGTAATTTAGAAGTTAGTATCAGATGTCCGGTTGAAGAAATTGGTAAAAATTCGGTTACACCTTCAACGATACCTAAAATAATAGCTTGAATTATTGTCATAAAATAGAAAGTAGAAAGTAGAAATATAGAAAAATATGCAAAGCATATTTTAGGCGTTCATTCGCCACTGAAAATGTAAATTCATTTATATTTTCATAGCTCACTCACTTTAAAATAGAATTACGAAAATTGATTGAAAATCATTCTAACGTTCTACAGAATGTTAGAATGTTAGACCTGCATATCTCTTAAGGCTTTAATTCTTTCTTCAACCGGTGGATGAGTTGAAAATATCTTAACAAACCAATTTTGATGCTGACGATCATTAAATGGAGAATCTATGAAAAGATGAGCAGTAGCTGGATGAGCCGCTTTCCTCATAGGAGTTACATCGGCATCAATTTTTTCTAAAGCGCTTGCCAGACCTTCTGGATACCTAGTCAGCAATGCTCCATCAGCATCAGCCAAGAATTCTCTTTTCCTTGAAATAGCTAACTTTATTAAAGTAGCAGCAATAGGAGCTAATATAGATGCTAAGATTCCCAATAACATCAATAAGGCGCCAGCCCTATTGTCATCATTATCTCTTCTGCCTCCCCAAAAACTCATTCTTAAGAAAAAATCTGAAAGTAAAGCGATAATTCCTGCAAAAATAACAATCACCGTACTTAAAAGCATATCTTTATTGCCTATATGGCTAAGCTCATGAGCAATAACACCTTCAAGTTCTACTTTATTAAGTTTTTCTAGTAGACCTGAAGTAACAGCTACTACTGCGTGATTTTTATCACGTCCTGTAGCAAAAGCATTAAGCTGTCTCTCATTTATAATATATATCTTAGGCAAAGGAAGTCCGGCAGTAATAGATAAATTCTCAACTATCCTATATAACTCTGGATTATCTGATTTTTTAATCGGCATAGCTCCAGACATAGACAGAACAATCTTATCTGAAAACCAATAACTAGTAATACTCATTATGAAACTAATTAAAACTGCAAAAACTAAAATAAAACTATCGCCATATATATAGCTAAAAAGCCAACCTACGACTATTATAAACACAAAAAAGAAGCTCATTAAAAACCATGTCTTGAATGTGTTTTCATCTGCATGTTTATATATGCTTGCCATAAATTATTAAACTCTAAAATACAAACACTAAATACTAAACAAATCACAAATAATGAATCTAAAATACAAAATACTTTTTAAAATTTGTAATTTTGAATTTTGAGTTTATTTAGAATCTAGAGTTTAGTATTTAGAATTTCACGCTAACTGGTTCTTTTTCACCTTCAGCTGCCTCGAATAATTCCATTTGTTTGAAATTAAACATATTGGCGATTACATTAGAAGGAAAACTTTCTATTTTTATATTCAAGTCTCTAACGTTTGTGTTATAAAATCTTCTAGCTGCCTGGATTTTATTTTCAGTATCAGAAAGTTCTCTTTGTAGTTCTAAGAAATTATTTGATGCTTTTAAATCAGGGTAAGATTCAGCTACGGCGAATAAACTCTTTAAAGTATTTGAAAGCTGATTTTCAGCTTCTGCCTTTTGTTGCATTCCTTGTGCTGAAATAGCAGCAGATCTAGCTTGAGTCACCTTTTCAAATAATTCCTTTTCATGAGTTGCATAACCCTTTACGGTTTCAACTAAATTAGGAATCAAGTCATACCTTCTTTTTAATTGAACATCAATATCAGACCAAGCTTCCTTTGCCCTGTTTTTTAAAGTGACTAAACCATTGTAAGCAGCAACAACCCATAGCGCTGCAACAATTACTATTGCTAAAATAATTAATGTAAATGACATGATATTTGATTTATGATTTAGGAATCAGGATTTATGAATATTCTTAATTCTTAAATCCTAAATCTTAAATCCGTTGTTACTTTGGTAAACTTTCTATCCATTTCTCTAGAAATGGATGCTGGGTTACGAACTTATACTTTAATAATTTTGAAAGAATTAAGAAGTCAGCCAGCTCTTCTCTAAAATCCTTTGGCCCAGAGAAAACTTCCCACAGCTCAGTTATAAGATTTTTTGTATAATGATGCAATATCTCATAGTCTGATTTTTTCTTAAGATAAATCATTAACTGCTTAAACTCTCCTCTATCCAACCAGACTCCTTGGCAATTCTTGCAAAAATCCATTTTAACGTGAGGCTGATCATTACTAGAAGAGCTATCATATCCAACCTGCATTAATCCTGCAGAGCAATAAGGGCAGTATCTACCACTTTTTACAAGATGAAACTTTGCTTTATCTCTCCAAAGATCAATATCAAGCCAGTTTAACTTCTGATCTTTATCGTCCTTAGCGTATTCTAATTCATCTTTATCAAACCACATGCCAAGACACTTTGGACAATAATCAACCTCTACTTGATGGAATAGCATTTGCTCTAATTCTGTATTATCATTTGGGCATTTCATAGTTGAGATTTATGATTTACGAATTAACCTGCCTGCCGGCAGGCAGGGATTCATGACTTCATTCTATCAAAAATCTAATTTAATACAACGTTGCTCAAGAAAAAAGTCCTCGAGTAATTTGTACTCGAGGACAGAATAAGAAAGGAACGACTAACCTCGTCTGAGATACTGACCTGTTTTGTTATACAGAGCAGTATTGATGATGGGGGCTATTGTCAGTCCGCCTGGAAGCATAGTGATGTCGGACACCCTCTTGCTTAACAATTTCTGAATTGAACAGGCTTTGGCCGCCGAATTTCCTCCTTGCGGCGAAGCTCCAAACCATTTGTGCAAGAACTCCTTAAGCTCATCTGTAAGATCCAATTGATCAATCGATCCTCCCCAGAGACCGAGCCTCATCTTTCTCGACACCACACTCCGCATCATACTTCTCCTGAAAAAAGGAACTGGTTTTTGACACTAAAAATAGTATACAATCTTTTTTATAAATAATCAACAACTAAACAAAAAAGCGTCTGAATGTATATCAAGACGCTTTTTTATTTTATGAATTCTATTTCTTTAATAATCCATTCCCATTCCTCCCATACCCGGCATACCACCCATAGAAGGATTATCATCTTTCTTTGGCAATTCAGAAACTACGGCTTCTGTTGTAAGAAGCATAGCGGCAGCAGAAACTGCATTCTCTAAAGCAGTTCTAGTAACCTTAGTAGGATCTACCACTCCTGATTTTATTAAATCTTCATACTCCATTTTATAGGCATTAAAACCAAATTCACCCTGACCTTCTTTTACTTTCTGCAAAACAACTGCTCCATCAATTCCAGCATTATGAGCAATTTGCCTGATTGGTTCTTCAACTGCTCTCTTTAAAATATTTAAACCTATTTGTTCCTCTCCCTCTAATTTTAAGTTATCTAAAGCAGCTGATGCTCTTAATAAAGCCACTCCGCCCCCAGGAACAATTCCTTCCTCAACAGCAGCTTTTGTCGCATTTAAAGCATCTTCTAATTTATGCTGTTTGGCTTTTTGCTCAACTTCTGTTGCAGCTCCAACCTTAATAACTCCAACTCCTCCAGCCAACTTAGCCAATCTTTCCTGTAACTTTTCTTTATCAAAATCAGATGGAGCATTTTGAATTTCTCTCTTTAATTGTTCTATTCTCTTTTCAATTTCTAATTTATCTCCTTTACCTTCAACAATAGTTGTATTTTCTTTAGTAGAAATTACTTTTCTAGCTCTGCCTAGCATTTCCAATTCAACGCCTTCAAGCTTTATACCTTTTTCTTCTGTAATAACCTGGCCACCAGTTACAACGGCAATATCTTCAAGAGTTTCTTTCTTTCTATCTCCAAATCCAGGAGCTTTAATAGCTAAAGCAGAAAATATCCCTCTTAATTTATTCAGCACAAAAGTTGTTAAAGCATCTCCTTCTACATCATCTGCAATAATAACTAATTCTTTTTTTCCGGCTTTAATAATCTTTTCTAATAACGGCAAAATTTCCGTTAAAGCGCCGATTTTTTTGTCAGTTATTAAAATATATGGATCTTCAAAATCAGCTTCCAATTTTTCTGTATTAGTCACCATATACTGAGAAATATATCCTTTATCAAATTGAAGCCCTTTAACAACTTCTTTTGAAAGTCCAAAAGTATTTGAGCTCTCAACAGTTATAACTCCATCTTTACCAACTTCATCCATAACTTCGGCAATTAAATCTCCCATTTCTTTGTCTTGGGCAGAAATAGTTGCGACTTGTGATATTTCTTCTCGGCTGGAAATTTCCTTTGACATTACCTTCAAAGAATCAATAATAATGTCTTTAGCTTTTATAATCCCTCTTCTTAAAGCCAAAGGATTAGCTCCGGCTGCCACGTTCTTTAAACCTTCAGTAACAATTGCCTGACACAAAACAACAGCTGAAGTTGTTCCATCTCCTGCGATATCATTGGTTTTTGAAGCAACTTCTTTTATAATTTCAGCTCCAATATTTTCTGTTGCGTCTTCTAGTTCAATTTCCTTTGCAATTGAAACCCCATCGTTAGTAATAGTAGGACTACCATAAGAAGAACCTAAAACAACATTTCTTCCCTTTGGCCCTAAGGTTACTTTAACAGCATTAGCCACCTTATCTAAACCGCTTTTTAAAGCTTTTCGTGCATCTTCGTTAAAAATTATTTTTTTGGGCATAATCGTTTTGATTTATGATTCATGAATTAGGATTCAGGAATATTCTTAAATCCTAAATCTTAAATCTGTTATTATTCTATTATTGCTAATATATCGTCTTCTCTAGCGATTAAATATTCTTTGCCATCTATTTTTATTTCATTTGGGCCATATTTGGTAAACAAAACTTTATGTCCTGCCATAACCGAAACCGGAACTATTTTTCCATCTTCTGTTTTCTTTCCTGGACCAACTGCAATAACAACTCCCTGTTCAGGTCTTTCCTTACTAGCTGTATCTGGAAGTAAAATCCCAAACTTAGTTTTTTCTTCCTCTTTAACCGGTTCTATTAATATATGATCTGATAATGGTTTTATGTTCATTTTATTTTAGATCTATGATTTATGAATCAGGATTCAGGAATATTCTTAAGTCTTGAATCCTAAATCTTAAATCCATAATGAGTAATTTATTTAATACTGTAATGTAAGAGATTTGAGAGTTAAAGTCAAGAGTTTGTATGAAGCCACCCTATTCTGGACTCTTGAGGCATGTTAATAATAATTGGCTGCTCTGCCTGCCATTGTAACATAAATTGCATCGGAGACAATTTGTTTCGGAAAGCGAAG
>Ga0209542_10019922_pt1 | contig 10694 bp, 11 predicted proteins | sample RifCSPhighO2_01_FD_184028 | JGI IMG/M metagenome (GOLD analysis project Ga0209542, IMG submission 184028) | Soil microbial communities from Rifle, Colorado - Rifle CSP2_plank highO2_0.1 (SPAdes) (version 2) | ecosystem: Environmental > Terrestrial > Deep subsurface > Rock core/Sediment ...
GTTCACCCGTTTGATTCTCTAAAAGAAGGTTTTAAGTTTACGGTAGGTACCAAAAAAATCTTATACTTTACGATTCTTGCCGCCATTTCCGCAATTTTTATCTGGCCGTATCAAACATTAATGCCGGCTGTAGCCGAGAAAGTTTTTGACGCGGGCGCTAAAGGTTTGGGATCTTTGCTTTCGGCAGCCGGGGCAGGAAGCATGATAGGTGCGGTTTTTACATCTGCGATGTCCGGAAGCAAAAATAAGAATGCCTTTATTTTTTCAGGTCTTTTAATCTCAGGCATCAGTCTTTTGCTCTTTTCCCTAAATAAGAATTTTTTTATTGCCCACATTTTTCTTGCATTTGCTGGTTTCGGGACTATCATGCTGGCATCAACTTTAAATACACAGGTTCAACTGGCAACCCCTGACAAAATGAGGGCAAGAGTTTTGGCTCTTTATTTAACAATGTTTGTGGGCATGATGCCTGTTGGTAACAGCATTGCAGGGATAATTGCCCAAAAAACTTCCTCACAGTTTGCAATCGGTACGGGCAGCGTGGTCGTTCTCTTCGTGGGGCTTTTTCTTTATTTAAGGGGGGGGCTTTTTCAAATTTAACCTAGCGTGTTAAGATTTTTATATGAACTTTAACCGCGAAACCTGGTATTCAAAAGCAATTGCCATTTTTTTGTTTTTTGCACTTCCTGTCGCCGCCTTTTATTTGGGTGTTAAATACCAGAAATCAATTGTTTATAAGGTTAAAAGCACAATTTCATCCTATAAGGTTCCTGCCAAAAGCAAGGCTACTTTCCAAAAGAGCTTTGAAGACAATTTATTAAAATACAATGGTACTGTTGAAGCTCCTACTCCATGTCATGAGATTCGGCAGGAAACAAAAATAATGGAATCATATCCGGAGCAAGTAAGGATAGACTTGACCATAGAAAATCCAGCCCCCGGCAATGTTTGTGTACAGCAAATTACAAAAAAGGAATTTTCAGGAGAAGTTAAAGTTTCCGAAAGCGCAACAGTTTCAGTTTTTCTTGACGGCGAGAAAGCGTATTAAACTAATCAAGGACAGTTCTTGATTAAGATACTACAAAACTACAAAAAAGAACTGTCCTTGTATAACTCAGTCGGATTTATTTCTTAAATCATTAAGCCGTTCGTCGGAGATTCCAAAATGATGGGCGATTTCGTGGGTTACTGTATCTGCAACCAGCTCCTTAATTCTTTTTGCGTTTCCTCTTGCAAGCCAGAGAATCGGGCCCATGTATATTGCGATTTTGTCGGGTAAAATCGGCGCAAGACTGCGGCCCCACGTGGTTTTTGGGACACCGTAATAAAGTCCCAGAAGCAATCTGCCTTTTGCTATTTCGTCCTTAGGCCAATCTTCAACAGTAACCTCGACGTTGTCCAGTTTTTTCTTGAAAAATACAGGCAGATTTTCCAAAGCCTCAAAAACCAGTTTTTCAAATTCTCCCTGTTCCATATCAGCTGTGATTGTACCAGCAAGGCATAAAATTTGTCTGAAAGTGTAAAATGTAGTTATGGTAAAGGAACAATCAGCAGTAGATATTAAGGTTGGCGATCGTCCTCCAATTTTTGGTGGAGCAAGAGTCACAGATGTTCGTTATGCAAAGCAAGGAGCGATTGGATTTGAAATTGACAATCCAGAAACACTTAAGCGGATCGACGATGCGTTGAAGGCTTATGCGGAAGCTGTGCGAGAAGATCAGATGAGACCACGTGAGGAACCACCCAGAAGAAATCGGTACTTCGATTCACCGCTAGACTAATTTTCCTTGAACTAACTTATCCCTTCTGCTTTAATTGTTCTCAATATGATGAAAGGCAAATTTAAACCTGTCGATCCTAAACAGGATTTTGTGGCAATGGAGAAAAGACTCCTCAAATACTGGTATGAAAAGGGGATTGTTAAAAAATATCTCGAGAAAAATCGGAACTCCAAAAAGAAATTTTCTTTTTTGGACGGGCCGATTACTGCCAATAATCCGATGGGAGTTCATCACGCGTGGGGCAGGACTTACAAGGATCTGTGGCAGAGGTTTTACAACATGCAGGGTTATGCACAGAGGTTCCAGAACGGTTTTGACGAACAGGGTTTATGGATAGAGGTCGAGGTTGAAAAAGAGCTTGGTTTTAAAAACAAAAAAGACATTGAAAAATACGGGATCGCAAAGTTTGTCGAAAAATGCAAGGAGCGCGTCGAAAAATATTCCCAAATGCAGACCGAGCAAAGCAAACGTTTGGGGTATTTTATGGATTGGGAAAACTCCTATCATACGTCTTCGGACGAAAATAATTACGCGATTTGGAATTTTTTAAAAGTTTGTCACCAAAAAGGCTATTTATATAAGGGAAGGGATTCTGTGCCATGGTGCCCGCGATGCGGTACCGCCATTTCCCAGCACGAGATTTTGACAGAAGAATATCAGGAAATTACCCACAAAGCGGTGTATGTCATGTACAAACTCCAAACTCCAAACTCCAAACTCCAAAATAGCTATCTGCTGGTTTGGACCACGACTCCTTGGACTTTACCTTCAAACGTCGCAATTGCAGTTAATCCTGATCTTACCTACGGACTTTGGGAAAACAAAAAATCAAAAGAAAAAATAATTTTTGTCAGATCTGATTTAGCCGAAGGTTTAGACAGGGATATCAGAAATGACATTTTCGGGGAAAATCAGAAAGACTGGCAATGCCTTCAAGACTACAAAGGGTTGGATTTTGTAGGACTTGAGTATCAGGGAGTTTTTGATGAGCTGTCTGCACTTAAAGGAGTTAAGCATCGAGTCGTAGCTGATAAAGATTTGGTTAATGCAGAAGAAGGAACCGGACTTGTGCATATTGCCCCCGGTGCAGGGCAGGAAGACTTTCATTTGGCAAAGGAAGAAGATTTGCAGGTTGTTGAATCAATCGATGAGTCTGCAAATTACATTGATGGTTTTGGCGATTTAACAGGCAAAAATGCCAAGGATAATCCCGATTTGGTAATCGAAAAACTCAAAGAAAAGGGTGTGTTGTTTAAAGAAGAAAATTACAAACATCGTTATCCAACCTGCTGGCGTTGCAAAACGGAATTGGTCTGGAGGGTTGTTAATGAATGGTATATCGCCATGGATAAAAAGGATCCGGATGGTCAAAAGGGTCGGACCCTAAGGGAGGAAATGGTCGATGTTGCCAAGAAAATTAAGTGGATCCCGAAATTTGGTCTCGAGAGGGAACTGGACTGGCTCAAAAACATGCATGACTGGCTAATTTCCAAAAAAAGGTATTGGGGACTGGCATTACCTATCTGGGAATGCGTAAAGTGCGGACATTTTGAGGTTATTGGTTCCAAGGACGAACTTCGGGAAAAAGCAGTCGGGGGATGGGATGATTTTGAGGGGAAGAGCCCGCATCGGCCTCAGATAGATGCGGTCAAAATCAAATGCCCAAAATGTGCACAGCTAACTTCAAGAATTCCGGATGTCGGCAATGTCTGGCTGGATGCCGGGATCGTGCCAATTTCAACCATGCCTTCTAGCTGGTATCCCGCCGATTTTATAACTGAATCATTCCCCGGCCAGTTTAAAAACTGGTTTTATTCAATGATTGCCATGTCCACTGTCATAAAAAATTCTCCCCCTTATAAAACGGTTTTGGGATTTGCAACTTTGCTTGACGAAAAAGGTGAAGAAATGCACAAAAGTAAAGGCAACGCTATTGAATTTAATGAAGCAGCCGATAAAATCGGAGTTGACGTGATGCGCTGGATGTATTTAAGCCAGAATCCTGTAAATAATCTCTTATTTGGTTACCATAAGGCGGATGATGTTAGAAGAAGATTCTATCTTATTTTATGGAATGTATTTTCGTTTTTTGTAACTTATGCCAACTTGAATGATTGGGAACAAGACTCAAATGCCGAAAGTTCTGATTCGAAAAACGTTCTTGATAGGTGGATTGTTTCCCGGTTTAACTCTACAATCGTTCAGGTCACGCAGTCACTGACAGACTACAACGTCCAGCTTGCCAGTCAGACAATCGAAGATTTTGTCGTAGGCGATCTTTCCACTTGGTACATAAGAAGAAGCAGAGACAGGGTGGGGGAAGCTCTCCCAACCCTTTATTCAATACTAGTTAATCTTTCGAAATTGATAGCGCCGTTTATGCCTTACATTGCCGAAGAAATGTATGTGAATCTTACAGGGGAAAATTCCGTTCATCTTTCCGACTTTCCTCAGGTAAATCCTAAGTCTATTGATATAAACCTTGAAAAAGAAATGAAAAAAGCAAGGGAAATTGTCGAGAAAGCTCACGCCAAGAGGAAAGAAATCCAAATCAAAGTCCGTCAGCCGTTGGCCAAACTAGAATATGCCGGACAAAAACTTCCGGAATCTTTGGAGCTTATTATTGCCGATGAAGTGAACGTAAAGGCCGTGGTCCATGCGAAAATTCTTCAGTTTGACACAAAACTGAGTCAACGGCTAAAAGCTGAGGGCGAAGCGCGCGAGATAATCCGCAGTATTCAGCAGGCTAGAAAAGAAGCAGGATGCGATCTTTCAGAAAAAGTTACGGTTTTTCTGCCTGCTTGGCCTAAGGAATTTGAGGCAGAGATCAAAAAACAGACACTCTCCAAGGAACTCATAAAAGGCGAAAAACTTAGCATAAAAAGAGCCGAATAATGGAAAGAGGACTGTATTTTAAAGGATTGTTTTTTATTCTGGCAATCGGGGCGATTTCTCTTCTTACAATTTTTTCCATCAACAGACCGCTTTTTTACAATCAGCTGATTTTCTGGGCTGTGGGACTTGCTGTTTTTTATCTTACTTCGAGTTTTCACCTGCATTTATGGAAGAATTTGGCGGTTCCCCTTTACATTTTGTCGCTTGCTTTATTAGTTGTGATTTTTCTGATTGCCGAGCCTGTCCGTGGTTCCGTTCGCTGGATAGATTTGGGGGTGTTTCGCATTCAGCCTTCGGAAATTGCAAAAGTTGCAGTTATTCTGGCACTTGCCAATTTTTTCTCGTCAAGAAGCGCAGGCGCAGTCAAAAATATATTTTTAAGTTTTTTGATTGTTTTGCCGCCTGCACTTCTGATTTTTATTCAGCCGGATATTGGCAACGCTTTGCCGGTTTTGGCAATCTGGGCAAGCATTGCTTTTGTCGCGGGCTTTAAATTTAAACATTTTTTGGCGCTTTCTATCTTGGCGATTTTTTTAGGTATTTTATTCTTTCAGTTTCTTGAGCCTTATCAAAAAGCAAGAATTGAAACTTTTATTAATCCAGCCCAGGACCGTTTAGGCACCGGTTATCAAATAATCCAATCAAAAATCGCCATTGGGTCAGGCCAATTGCTAGGCAAAGGTTTAGGGAAAGGAACACAATCCCAGCTTAAATTTCTGCCGGAGGCGGAAAGCGATTTTATTTTTGCATCGATTGCCGAAAGCTTGGGTTTTTTCGGCTCGATGCTTTTGGTTGTTTTGTATTCAATTTTAATTGTCAGGATTTTGGGTTTTGCAAAAACAAAGAACCGTTTTGCGCAATTAGTGGTTGTGGGGGCAGTTGCTTTTTTGGGTATACAAATGCTTATAAACGTAAGCATGAATATGGGCTACGTACCTGTTACCGGAATTACTTTGCCGTTGGTTTCATACGGCGGTTCTTCCCTTCTTTCGACATTGCTTGTTCTGGGTATTGTTTTTTCGATAGAAAGACACCAGACTTGATGCCTGATTTGACAAGTGATAAAATTTCATCTTATGGATAAGTTTGCAGTTATAAAAACCGGAGGGAAACAATATTTAATTGCAGAGGGCGATTTAATAAGTGTTGAAAAGCTTGAGGCGCAAAAAGAGTCTGTCGTGTTGACTGAAGTATTGCTTTTTGGCGATTCGAAAGCTTTGGTTTTGGGAAAGCCCTTTATTCCAAACGCTAAAGTTAATGCTAAAGTTATTGATAATTTTAAGGGTAAGAAAATAAGGGTTGTAAAATTCAAATCAAAATCCCGCTACACCAGAACAAGCGGACACAGACATTTAAAAACTAAAATCCTCATCGAAAAAATCTCGGTTTAATATATCAAACCGTTCTTTACCATAAACAAATAGTCCTTGACACCTCGTGAAAACCACGCTAGAATCATTTTGGAATTTGTATCAGCAAACCTTATTGATATTGTATTTAAGAAAAGATTTATGGAAGGTTTCTGATATTTTTCAAAACCCAATTTATTTGTATAAGTTTTAAGGAAGGTTTCAAAAAATGGCACATAAAAAAGGCGGCGGAGCAACATCCAAAAATAGAGACAGCCAAGGAAAAAGGCTGGGCGTAAAAATATACGGAGGCGAAAATGCTTCAGCCGGCAATATTATCGTTCGCCAGAGGGGGACAAAGTATAATTCCGGGCAGGGTACCATGCTGGGCCGCGACCACACGATTTTTGCAGTCCAGGGCGGCAAGATTAATTTTCGAAAAAGAAACGGCAAAAAATTAGTCGAGGTGCTTTAAGACCATGGACGAAAATCAAATTTTTGAAATCGATACTGATATGCTTCAGCCCAACCCGCTCCAGCCGCGCGGCTTGATAACCCCTGATTCTTTAATAGAGATCGTGGATTCCATCCGCGAACACGGGGTATTGGAGCCTTTGGTTGTTGCCAAAACTCCGGCCGGATATCAGATAATTGCCGGCGAGAGAAGATGGAGAGCCTCAAAAATAGCCGGCCTTTCGAAAGTTCCGGTATTAATTAAGGAAACCACACCTCAGGGTATGCTTGAGATGGCCATTATCGAAAATGTCCAAAGGATAGATCTTAACCCTCTGGAGAGAGCCCAGGCTTTCAAGCGCCTGATGGAGGAATTTGGTCTTTCCACAAGCGAAATTGCCGTGAAAATAGGCAAAAGCGCACCTTATGTTTCAAATACTTTTAGACTTCTTTCGGTGCCAGATGCTCTTAAAGACGCACTGGCCTCCGGCGCTACTTCAGAAGGTCATGTGAGGGCTTTAGCATCATTGGATGATCCTCATCTGATCGTGGAGGCATATCGGGAGGTCTTACAAAAGAATCTGTCTGTAAGGGGAGCGGAAGAGCTTGCCCGGAAACTTAAAGCAAGGGAAAACATTGCGCCCAAACAGCAAGTCCCCGCCCAAAAACTTCAAAGCGACGAATTGGAAAAATTCCAGGAAGAGATCGCCGAAAAATTAAATAGCGGGCAGGCTAAGGTAAAAGTTAAAATTAGCCAGTCACGTGTTGAAGGAAAGATTCAGGTTGTTGCTAAAGGAAAGGTCGAAGAAACGTTTAGTGTCTTAAAACGAATTAGAGACGGTGTAGTTAACTCTTGAAATGATTCTCCACTCGGAAATTGGCCAGTAAACAAGCCAGGCTCTGCCTTTAATTGCACCTTTTTCTATCGGGCCAAAACTTCTGGAATCTGAAGAGGCCATTCGGTTATCCCCCAAAACAAAGTATTGGTTTTCCCCTACTGTTATTTTTAAATTTCCGTCGGTTGACTGGGTTTCGTAAGGCTCGGTTAGCTCTTTGCCGTTTATAAATACGGATCCGTTTTGAATCTCCATTGCATCGCCCGGAAGCCCAATGATTCTTTTTATATAATCAACTTTTCTTGCAGTCGGCGCTTCGAAAACAACAACATCACCCCGTTTTACATCCTGGAAGCGGTAAGTTACCTTCTCAGTCAAAAGGAGCTCACCGTCTTGGAAATTCGGCACCATTGATTCCCCTTTTACCCGGTGCGGCTGGACTATAAGAATATAAACAAAGAAAAAAATCGCAAGCGATATTAGTGCCGTGTGGAGTACTTCCTTTAAAACGCCAAAAAACGCTTCTTTATTGGGCATTGTGTATATTATTCTATGTTAAAATTACTCATCAAGTACAGTCACGAAAATTGTGCACGCATAGCTCAGTCGGTTAGAGCGTCGCAATCACACTGCGAAGGTCTCTGGTTCGAGTCCAGATGCGTGCACATATAAAGATCGATTTTTCAGATGGGGCAATTAGAACTTCTCCTTATTACAGCAATCGCATCGACAATCCCGGGTCAATTAGTAAGAATCCCTATATTCGGACAAGAAGGTTGGTTTACGCTATCTGACATTTTTGTATTAATTTTAGCTGTTGCCTTTTCGTTTTACTCCTTTTTTGAAAAGGTTGCCATCGTAATGCCCAAAAAATTAGTGTTGCCGATTGCTATTTTTTCTTTATTTGCCGCATCCTCAACTGTGTTTGCCTTGAATCAATTCTCGCCAAAAGAGATATTGATTTCCAGCCTTTTTCTAATCAGATTTCTTCTGTATTTTTCAATCACGATAATTACCTTAAACGTTGTCAAAAGAGAAAAAATTGAAAATTGGCTAAATATTTTTTTTATAACGGGTACGATTCTTGTTTTTTTGGGTTTTGTTCAATTACTTTTTATTCCTAATCTCTTATTTTTGACCCCTTACGGTTGGGATCCTCATCAGACCAGAATTGTCTCGACCTTTCTGGACCCAAATTTTATAGGGATTGTTTTTGTGTTTTTAGCTTCTTTTTCCCTCAGCAAGTATTTGTTCAAGAAGGATTTAGTTTTCCTTGTTACCTTTTTGTTTAGTTCAATTGCAATTTTGTTGACGTTCTCAAGAAGCTCTTATCTTGCTTTTTTGTGTGCTCTTGCAGTTATTGGTGTTTTAAAATCATTCAAATTAACATTTTTGATCATATTAATCCTTTTTTCCTCTTTCATTTTGGTACCTCAGGCAAGAGAAAGAGTCGCAGGAGCAATAACATTTGACGAGACTGCCAAATCAAGGGTAGAAAGCTGGCAAAAAGCACTGCTGGTTTTCAAAGACCACTTTTTGATAGGTGTTGGTTTTAATACCTACCGTTATTCTCAGGCAAGTTATGGATTTTTTGAGAATGACCAGTATCTCGGAGGTCATTCAGGCGCAGGAAGTGATTCCAGTTTACTTTTGGTGGCAGCGACTACAGGAGTTTTTGGTTTGGGCGCATTTATATGGCTATTAATTTCAATCTATAAAACTGTCGCAAAATCGTCAAAAAGAAGTTTTGCTGCACTTGGAACTCTGGCATCATTTGTCGCCCTGATCGTTCATTCGCAATTCGTAAACTCGCTATTTTTTCCACAGATAATGCTCTTATTTTGGTTTTTTGTAGGAATAGTTGCTAGGGAAGATAATCTGCGCTGATTATTTGCTAAAGTGGATATTTCTTTTTTCCGATGTCACATTGCCGGCCTCGTCGATTGCGCGAATCTCAACCTGTGAATCACCTTCGACAACCGGTATTGCAATTTCAAATTGGCCATCAGAGTTAATATTTGCCAAGAAGCCGTTGGCATACACTTGAGAATCCTGATCGGTTTTGCCGGATACCTTAATTCTGTTGTTGTCTGAAAACGACTGGTTTTGCTGGGGATTTTCAACAGTAAGTGCGGGTGATTGGGTATCCAATTTGATTGTTAAAGTTTTTGAAAATTCACTTTCTTGCCCTGTGCTTGATAATGATTTTGCGGCAATAGAATTCTCTCCGTCTTGAAGTTTTATATCTTCAAAAGAAAAATTCCCTGAGGCGGTCTCAGCTTTTGCAGAAGGATTATCATTAAGATAAAGTTCGACACTTTCGCCTTCTGCTGCAAATCCTCTGATTATTAAATTGGCGCTGTTTGTGGCAACCGGGATCGGGTCAAGGTTAGGCGGGGGGATGTTTCTTCCTTCTTGTGATTGTTGCTGATTTTGAGAACCAAGGATTAACTCCAAGAAATCCGCAAATTTTCCCAAAAGGGGTATTCCAAGTGTGAACATAAAAAGCGCCAAAAGCGCGCTAATTGCAGAAAGCGCAAATATCCGCTTGACCGTAGCCGCTTCTTCTTTTTTTGCAAGTCTGTTTATCCTGTATCGTGGTCGCATTGTGAGCCGATGAGAGGAATCGAACCTCCAACCTCTCCCTTACGAAGGGATTGCTCTACCGTTGAGCTACATCGGCAATCGAGTTATTTTAGACCTTTTGGGATTTTTTATTCAAATACTACGTTTAAAAAGAGCGGGTGATGGGATTCGAACCCACGATCTTCCCCTTGGGAAGGGGACATTCTACCACTGAACTACACCCGCACAGTTTTCAAATAATTTTCTAATCTCTTCTTCAAATATCCTCTGCCGTAACCCGTTTTTAATTGTATTTCCCTTTTTAGTGCGTCGGTTTTATTCAAGCAGCCTTCAAAATATACGAGGCCAATTTTATCAAATCTTTTAGTGGAACGAGTGTTTTTTGATTTATGATTTAGTATGCGAGCTTTTAAATCAGTTGTTGAGGCAGTATAAAATTGGACACTGTTGAGTTTTGTGTCCACGCATCTTAAAACGTACGTAAAATACAACTTTTGCACGAGCCCGCCTAAAGTATACATTATGGCGGGCCCGCTAAAATGCACAGCTTTTAGCGGGGGACTGTAATTGTGCTATCTGCAAAAACTAACGGATTCCCGTTTGGCAAAAATCGGCCTCCGTTTGCCTGATGCAGAATTCGCCATTTAGACCCGTCACCGTAGACCTTTTCGGCTATCGTAAAGAAAGTATCACCTTCCGAAACCTTGTAGGTTTTCTCAGTCATTACGGTTTTTGTTTGCTCAATTTCCTCTTTTGGCGGAAGCTGAAGCTTGCTGCCTATAAGAATTCTATTC
>Ga0209542_10019924_pt1 | contig 10694 bp, 6 predicted proteins | sample RifCSPhighO2_01_FD_184028 | JGI IMG/M metagenome (GOLD analysis project Ga0209542, IMG submission 184028) | Soil microbial communities from Rifle, Colorado - Rifle CSP2_plank highO2_0.1 (SPAdes) (version 2) | ecosystem: Environmental > Terrestrial > Deep subsurface > Rock core/Sediment ...
ACCTGCCACTGTTAACAAGCAATCCTTTGAGGAACACTGAATCCTGGTGCGCAATCCTTTCATTTACCGCAAGAATAACATTTAATTCCTGCGATGTTCCGGCAGGAATTATAGTGTCAGGCCTGTCAAGGAACAGCCTATTGCCCCCAAATTCAGACTTTTCAAACGCAAGTATCCTCACAGGCTCTGCACAAGTGTTCTTGACCTGCATCTTCTGCGACCTGCTCCCTTCTTCCTTTTCAGTTTGGAATTCCATATTATTTGGCACAACACTAAGGCATTCAGCAGCAGAAATATGCGATGTAACAACAATAGGCCCGAACTGATATACTTTTCCGTCAATTGTTCCCATAACCTGTATCTGCTTCACATCAACCAAAGTGCTCTTCTCTGTCCTGAATGATTCAGCAACAAGGACAAGTGGGGGCAAAACAGCCTGGCCTTTCTGCAGCAGCTGTATCTGTGTGCCGCCTCTTCCCAGACTGTCAAGCACTTTGACATCGACATTTCCCCTTGTGCTCGCGCTGCTGACATCAATTGAAATATTTTCTATATCCGCAAGCCCCACATTCCTTAAGAAAAGCGGGACAGTTGCCCTTGCGGGTTCTGCAGGGTTTGATGTTGCAAGATACAGTTCAATGTTCCTGCTCACTTCAAGTGCATACCTTGGATGCCAGATTATAATTTCAAGCGGTATTGATTTTGTTACTGCGTCTGATTTGAAGAAAATGTCAAACTTGAAAGTGCTTCTGTTGGGGTAGTTCCTCAGCAATGTGTTTGTAACGCTGACCCTCACATCCTGCTGGTCAAGCCTCCTCCCGCTTTCCTCAGTCCCTGCAGGCTTAAGCCTCACTTCATTCAGCTCAACCTTAATGCCCTCAGTTTCATTCGGGGAAGCCGAAACAACCTCAGGTACCAGAGTAAGGTCAATGTTTGAATTGTTCTTTATCTTGAACTCAACTGTTTTTGCTGAACTGTATTGTGTATAGCGGTATGGCAAAGTATCTGTTGTTCCGGAATTCACAGGGTCATAAATATTGCTTTCAGCATTCGGGTAATAATCAAGGTACTGCTGGTCATAGAAGCCGCGCTGTTCAAACCCGCTCTCAAGGTACAGCACAAGGCGGTCCTTGCTGAATTCAATATCCCCCTCACTCAGCAATGGGTTGTAATCGATTATTACTTTTGCTGTTGTGCTTACGGAATACTTTCCAAGCACCTTCCCCTTGATTGTGACCTCAGCCTCGCCATGTGCCCTCTCGGCCTTTCCCCTGTAATCAGCTGTAAAAGAAATATTCTGCCCTGTGTTTGCAGGAATGCCAACTACAGTATCTGCCTTTAATTCCATTCCAACAGGGAATGAGCCCTTTTTGTTGATTTCAACAACAACCTCATCAACAGATTCATTTGAAAGGTTTTCAAGCAGTGTTGTCGCTGTTCCTGCCTGCTGCCCTTTCGCAATTGCAATCCTTATCTCAGGTTCAATGTTCAGCACACCTGTTTTTGTTATATCGAGCTCGCCGCTCAATGGTTTGAATCCATCAGCAGAAACCTCATAAACAACCGCACCAGGGTCGAAAGCATTCTTAACCCTGTAAACCCCGTTCAATCCATTGTTCCTTGTCGCATTCCCGGCAATGCCCAGCAACAGCTCCCCATCCTTCCTCTTGAGCTTTATTGCCGCGTTCTCAACCTTGCTGCCATCCTCAGCCTCAACAACAAATGAGAAATCCTCCCCAAGCTTGATTGTTCCAGGCTGGGTTTTCACAACAAGGTTCCTCTCAAGGAAAACATCAAAGTAGAACGTTTCTGTGATTGTATCATCCTGGGTTATTGACTGCAAAGAGATTGATGTTGTTCCTGTGCTTGCTGTCTTGAAATACAGCCTTGCCTTCCTTGTTTCTTCCTGGCCAACCGTAAGGCTTTTCACCTCAATGTCTGTATCTGCCTTGTTGTAATCATTGAAATTCGCGAAGTTCTCGATCTCATAGCCCTGGAAATAAAGCTTTGGGTCTGCCTTTGATGTTGATGCCTTTATTGAAAGCCCTGTCTGTGAGGTTGCAGAATACTCAATTTCAAGAGCATACATCTCATTGCTTACAGGCTTGAAATCAGCAACAGAATAAACGCTGCCATCACGTCTCACAAAGTTGTAGCTGGCACAAAGCTTTTCCTTGCAGCTGCTTGTTGTCTTGAAAATACTGATTTCCTCATTGCTTGTTTCTGCGTACAATCCGGTTTTTTCATCGCTGTAGGCTTCAAGCTGCAGGCTGTCATCGCTTGGCGCCCTGTATGTTGAAGCGCCAAACTCAGACCATGCCCTGTAATGAACAGCAAAGCCGCTCGCCTCAGCAGTCTCCTTTGCCTTAACCCTTACTTTAACAACTTTCTTTCCGCCATCAGCAAAATACAGCTCAACAAATTTATTGTAGCTTCCAGCCTTTCCCCTGTTCTGGTAATCAATTCCCTCAAAGCCCGGATTGGGACTGGGAGAGTAGCTCCTTCCAAGGAAGCTCTGCGCATTGCTTGCAGCAAACCCCAATATGCCGACATCCTGAGAATCAGCAAACCTGACACTGTCATCTCCGGCCCTCACATGCACTCCATGCTTTCCTTCCCCCTCAGGAAATTCAACACTGAATTTCAGGAAGTATTCCTGCCCAATCCTGACCCCATCTACCTTCTCCCCTCCAACATCAAACACACCATCAAACACAATTGTTGGCGTCAAGCCAGTTACCTCTCCCACACCAACCTTGATCTGCAGCTCTTCCTTGCCTTTTACATAAACCTCTTCCTCAAATGTTTTTCCAAGCGCATCAACAAACTTCACAACAACATAATCATTCCCTTCGCTGTCAAAGTATGCTGAGCCATTCTCATCAGGGGTTCCATCGAAAATAACTTCCCCGCCCTTTGACTCAACCCTTAAATGCCCTTCAGTAACAGGCCCGCCCTGCAAATCAACAAGCCGCAGCAGCACTATCCCCTTTATCTTGCTCATTTCAATGAGCAGCTGCCTGCTGCCCCCTTCCCTGACTTCAACTGAATTCTCGCCTTCAAGTTCAGCAGTTGTTGCCTTCACAAGTATTTCCCTTCCACTTGGGAGATTGATTGAAATTTTTCCGGAAAGGTCTGTTTTCTGCTGGGCAATTCCAAGCGGGAATTCCTTTTCATCAGCAATCTCAAAGAAATCGAGATTTGCATTGTTCACAGGCTTCTGTTTTTCAGAAACAAATATCTCTATTACTTCTGAGTTTCCTTCATTCGCCCTCTGCAGCACCAAATCAACAACTTTGTCCCTTGAAGGAACAATCTCTTTCCTTAAAGGCAGGAAAGTCTGCATTGAGGCTGTTACATAATATGTTTCATTCGCATCGAGGTTGCTGAAGCTTATCTCCCCCGCAAAATAAGTTTCCTGGCTCTGCACAAGCTGGTTATTTTTGTTGTACAATGAGACTGTGGCCCCCGAAAGAGGCAGGCTTTCATCCTTGACCCTGACACTTATTGACGCCCCGCCTGTTTTCATGAATACAGGAAACTGCTCCTCATCTTCCCTCAGGGCTTTCACGAAGTTGACTGCGCCTGAATCATACTGCTGATAACCATCCTTTGAAACAACAACCCTGATGCTTGTGCCTTTGCTTATCTTCTCTATGTAAACCCCGTCATCATCAACAACCTCGGTAATAAGCTGGTTGGTCTGCGAATCAAAAACCCTTATTGAAGCTCCCTCAATCCTTTGGCCGCCTGCCTCATCAATGACAGTAACAACAAGATTGCTTATGCCTGCAGCAGCACTTGCTTTCAGTACAAGCTCCTGGTCTGTAACGCCGCCATCCCTGAATTGCATGCCAAACTCAGCATCCTCATATGAACCGCTCCTAACCTGCACATTTACATTCTGCCCTTCCTCAACACCAATGCATGCATAAACCCCCTCAGATTCCTCATCACAGCTTATTGAAGAGGCATCAGAGAGGGACGCAACGACTGTTGCCCCCCTTACTGGCGCGCCTGTCTCTTCCTCAACAAGCCTCAGCTTCCCGACTATTGCAGATGTTTCCTTCTGCAGAACAAGCGCAACATCATTGCTGCCGAGCCTGATTGCAACTATGTCAGAGCTTAATGCCTTATATCCTTCCTTGGTTGCTGAAAATGTTATCTTTTGCCCAACCCCAATGCCGGGCAGATCAACACTTGCCCCGTCCCTAAAAGCACTTGAGCCAAGGTCAATAACTCTGCCACTCTGGTCCTTTGCAATTACCCCCACATCAATAAGTGCAGCTTCAGTTGTATCCTTCAGCGAGAGCTTTGCTGTTATTGGTGTTGCAACAGTGCTGACAAACCCGAATGCAAGAACTGCAAGGATTATGATTGCAAGCACAAAAACAGGGAAGAAGGGAACTCCCCTTTCTTCAAGGGGATTTACAACACTATAAACAGGCAGGCCCTTCTGCTCTAGGAAATCAAGGAATCCGTAGAAAGAATCCTCTATTTTTGAATAAATCCCGCTGAGAGACTCGGAAATGCCCATTGCCCAATCACTTGTTCTTCAAAACATGCAGCAATGCAGATTCAAATGCTCATTTGCTACAGTTCTTTAGTAAATGATTATTTCATTTAAGTATATATATCTTTTATGGAAAGTAAGGTATTTTAATGCGGAAAAACAGCTCTATTTATGCCTAAATCAAAAAGACTATTTCGGGTTCGGGCAAAAATAAATCTTTCAAGGATGGGTTCTGCAAGAAACAAATTTTCTCGTCTGAATCTGGAATTTTCAAAAACAGAAATGGGCAAAAGGCTTCTGGAAGAAATCAGAACTATTGAGGCGCCTCCTAAGAGCAGCATCTTGCACAAAATATCCTCGGGAGCAATAAGGAAATCCCAGGAAGTCAGGCACATAGGCGCGATGATGGACTACTACAACCGCCTTTTGTTTTTTGCAAAAGAGAAAGGGGCCTCAGGTGCAGTCATTAGCTACCTCGGCCTTCATGTCAGGGAGCTTGAAAAGGAATATGAAAAGTTTGCCTTAATGGACTAATTCAAAATATCACGAAGTTTTTTACAACTACCTTGCAATCACACAAAAATCAGCTTGAGCAGCCCCTGAAAGAACTGCATTATAGATTCAATGATTCCTGTGCCTGCAGGCTGTTGCCCGGCATTATTTTGCCCGGCCTGGTTTTCATCAGCCTGTTCCCCGCCATTGCAATTTATTTTTGTGCAGGTTATAACCCCGTCATTCCCGCAGCTGCAGGTATTGCATGCAACATTCCAGCTTTCCCATATTTGATGCGCCCCATCTTCGCAATATAACAGTTCAGGGCCATTTCCGTTTTGCTGCGTATTTTCATCCGCCTGCACATCGGGAATTCCTGCATTTTCATCATCCTGATTTTCCACACCTTGTGCTTCCCCCTGTACGACTTCCTGCTGCGGGGTTGTTTCAGGAATTCCGGGGCTGGCAACAAGGTTTATTTCATTAATCAAGAGGGAGGTTTCCAGCGCTGCTTCCCCATCGCTGCCAAAGAACACATACTTAAGGTCTGTGCCAGGTTCCACAATTGCTTCATTGACTTCATTCCCTTCCTGATCAAGAAGCACAACTTCAAGGCTGTAAGTTGATGCCATAGGCCCGCCTGAAACTATCCCGAGAACCTTCACACTGACATCCTGCCCTCCAAGTTCACCTGTGCCTTTAAGGCCTGTAATGACCTGCCCGACATAATAATTATCAGCTTCAGCAATGCCTGCAAAAAAAACCAGGAACAGAAAAACAGCAGTTAATCTTTTCATAAAAACAAACCCATTGCTGCAATATTCCTTGCCTTGCCCTTAATTAATTTTACCTTTTGTCGCCCACCCGAACCATACAAAGTAAAACCCGGCACTATCCCGAAGCTAAACCCTTAGGATTTTTGTTATTCAACTATTTTTTGTATATGTTGTCGTGATGGTCATAGTCCCAAAGTTCTACGATTTTTTCGTTTTCGTGAATCTCATAGACCAATACAAAGGATTTGTAAATGTGCACTCTTCTTTTGTTTTTTAGTATTGCACCCAATGGTTTGAACCTGTATGGGCCTTCGAGAATCTGCTTCACTTTTTTATTTATTGCATCTAATTGCTCAGGGTCTCTTTTCCCTATTTTTTTAAATATTTTATCCAAAGAAGGCTTGACTATTAGCCTGTAGGCCACTTTGGATCAGCCCTTTTTTAACTTTGTAAAATAAGTATCAACGTCTTTAACTGCAATCGATCTCTCTTTTTCAATTCGTTTTAGTTTTTCAATGTATTCCGGACGCAGTTCCGGCTCCAATATTTTATAGCCATATTCTTTTGCCATCTGGTTTATGGCTTCGCTTTTATCATTCAACCCATATTTTGCTTTTACGATATTAATTACGTGGTCAGCTTGGTCATCCAATTTCACAATAGCGGTAGGCATATTATCACCATATTAACATGGTATTAACAAGGAATTAAAAAGCTTTCCAAGCAACTTGCACATTTCCTTGCCAGAAACCGGGATAAGCCTGATCAATTTCAATGCTTTGTCGCCCACCTGAACCATACAAAATAAAACCCGGCAATTACAACAAAAAGGAAAATCCTGAAAAGCAGGTCATGCGAGAACTCGCCGGCATCCAGCCCAAACCAAAGAATAACCAGAATGCTCGCGACAATCCTGAAAAAGTTGAATGCAATTATTGTGGCTACAGAAGCAACAACACCGACAGCCCTTTTCTTCAATGAAATTCCAAATGATGACAGAACGGCAGCAGAGGTAGCTTATTGATATGGGCATTACAAGGCTTTGCAGCAAAATAAGAACTGGTTCAGAGCCTGCATCCAATGCTCCCCTGAATCCAAAAATTTTCAGTACTTCCAGTGTGGGCAGGGCAAAAAAAATTTCAATGCCCTGCAATGGCAGCAGCGAGAGCAGAGAACTAATTACAACAAAAATAATTATGAATGCAGCAAGGAACTTCCCCCCTTTCAGTATTTCAGGATCATCCATATCGATGTTCAATAGCATAACCGGAACTTATCAGGAACTTTTCTGTTTTCCCGCACCTGCTCCCATAAAATTTTCAAGCACCTGCAGATTGTAATGAAAGAAGAACACGTGTATGGGCGAAAGAGCAAATGAGGCTGCATATAACGCAATGATTGCCAGCGGCAGAAGAACCAATATGCCTATGATTATTGCAGCCACTGAAGCCCCGGAAGAACTTCCCAGCAGAACTAGTGCAATAGTTATTGCGGCAACTGCAATCGCGAAAGGGATTGCAACAATCAGTGCAATTATAAATGAAATAATTCCGAGCACAATTGTGAGGGCCAGCTGGACAAGAAGCAGCACAACTGTCTGGAGTTTGTTCTGCATCACAATTGAAATCCCTTTCCTGAAACCATCAAGCGCGGAGTTAATGTTCCTAGTGTACATCAAATAAACTCCAAACTGGCCTTTGATATAGTGCAACAGGGAAAAAAACAAAAGCACAGGGAGGCTTATCAAAAATGTAATAATGATGAATGCTGGATTTGCAATAACATCCCTGAACGGAATCAAATTAAGAAATTCAGAAAGCTCCGGGATTGCGGAAAAAAACAATATGAAAATCCCAAAAAATGCAGCTACCATAAGTATGGTGAAAGGCAATGCAATCAGGCCAAGCAAAAGGTCAAACAATGCAAGCGAAATGCTTCTTGGCAGATACTTTCCGGCATGGCCGAGAATTCTTACATCATTTGTTGTAATGCCATTGAGTATTGAGAACATTGCGGTGTATTTTACGACATTTAGGATTGTTCCGATTATAAAAAGAACGATAAGAACCACAACTGCAATGAGCAGAACCATCCCGAAATCAATGCCCGAAAACCAGCTCACAAAATCCTTTATCTGCTGTGTTGCCTGTTCTGTTGTGGCCTGCTCTTTTGCTGAGGAATCAGGCAAAGAAAAGTTAAAGTTGCTTCCTCCGCCCCCACTAAGCAGCATGAAAACCATAATCAGAACTGCAAGCTTTGCCCATTTCCTGAAAAGCGAGGGGCCCGAAAAAAACGCAGTTGTTTTCTTCATTGAAGGTTCGATTGCATCAATCGCAAAGTAGTTTCCCATGAAAATATTACTGTTTTTGTTTATTTATTATGCTATGCTCAGCAACGTTCTTTTTTGCTTGTTCTGTCTTTATTCTTCTTTCTTCTATAATATAGCTAATCATTAATAATCAGAAAAGGCGTAAATAGTTCGATTTTGGCAGTGTTCTTTCGGGTGTTATGAGTTGAAGATTGGGAATTACGAGGTCGGGCCCTGGGCAGTCAAGGAGGAAGGGGGAAAGAGACATTTGATTTTTGATTGCAGGGATTGTGTCTACAAGAGCAGCATTGCCGATGACCGCGCTTGTATGTACCATGCAATAAAAATCCTCGAGGAAGTTGAGGTTGATGACGTTGTTCTTGCAGAAGTCTATGAAAGGGTCTACAATGAAAACCAGACAAGGATGTTGGGGGAGATCAGCCAGATTGCGCAGAAATTCGAGATTGAAGGCGTGTGGAGCTACAAGTTCTTGGGCGATGCAAAAGTTGAAGGGGAAACTTTTTTCGGGGAGAGGCACAATACCCTGGTAAGCATAACGCATGAGAACCTGCGCTTCGACCCGATAAATTCCTATATAATCCTGCTGCAGGCAATAAAGGCAGAGCGTGACAAACTCCAGCAGATGCCCCCTGAGAAATATTCTGATGTTTATTTCAAGACCCTCAACTATGTAAAACAAGTCCTTGACAAGGCTGAGCTGATAAAAAGGGCGCGCGAGACAATACTGAAACTGAAAACAGTTCCTGACACAAAAGATCTGTACAGGCCGTTCTTTGATGCGCAAGTCAAGCCGTCATTCATTGGTTCAAGGCTGATTTTTGAGGACAATGAAAAGCTTGAACTGCTTGATGAGTACAATGTGAAGGATTCAACAGTGCAGATATTCAAGCATCCAAGCAAAACATCAAAAATGTATTTCATAAACCCGCCGGAATATTCTCTGCCGCCGGAAAAATATTTCATACTCAGCAAGACAAAGGAGCTGGTTGCATCATACCGGCCCGGAAAAACATCGCTGAGCGAGCTCGCAAAAAGCCGCCGTTATTTTGAGCGTGTGTATCAATCAACAATAAAAGATTTGAGCAAGCAGAACAACATTGCGCTTGAGAATGAAGAAATTATTGAACTGAGCGAAATTGTTGCAAGGTACACTGTCGGTTATGGGATTCTTGAGATACTTCTCTCCGACAAAAACCTTACTGATGTCTACCTCGACTCCCCGATAGGGCAGAAACCGATTTATGTTGTCCACTCAGAATATGGGCAATGTGAAACAAACATCCTTTACAGCGAGACTGAAGCAGAATCATTTGTTTCAAAGATGAGAGCTTCTTCAGGAAGGCCATTTGATGAAGCCCACCCAGTTCTTGATTATGACCTGCCCGACCTTGACACAAGGCTTGCTGTAATAGGGCCGCCTCTTGCACCTGATGGGATTGCATTTGCATTCAGGCTTCACAAGGTAACCCCCTGGACACTTCCACAATTCATTGACAACAAATTCATAACTCCTCTTGGGGCGGGATTGCTCGGATTTTTCGTTGACCAGCAGGCAACAATGCTTATTACCGGTTCAAGGGGCTCAGGAAAAACCAGCTTAACACAAGCCCTGATGCTTGAAATACTGCAGAACACCCGCATAATCGTGCAGGAAGACACCAGCGAACTCCCTGTTAGGTACATGAAGGACATAGGCTTCAACATCCAGCACCTCAAGACAAGAAGCCCGATTTCAGTCAGCGAAACAAGCAATGAGGTTGCTCCTGAGGAAGCCCTGAGAACAGCACTCAGGCTCGGAGATTCAGCCCTGATAATCGGTGAGGTAAGGAGCAAAGAGGCAAAGGTTTTGTATGAGGCTATGAGGATTGGTGCTGCAGGAAATATAGTTATGGGAACAATCCATGGCGATTCAGCCTACAGTGTCTGGGACAGGATTGTGAATGATCTTGACGTTCCCAATACCTCATTCAAGGCAACTGATGTTGTTGTTGTAGCGCGCCCCATAAGATTTCAGGGGGCATTGCAAAGGCACAGGCGGCTTGTGCAGGTCACAGAGGTAAAAAAACAGTGGATTTCAGATCCTGAAAGCGAGGGCGGCCTTCTTGACCTCATGCTGTATGATGCAAAGCCTGACAAGCTTGAGCTGCTTGAGGACAACCTCAAGGAATCAGACATGTTCTCAAGGATAAGCAAGATTTCAGGCCTGGGCCTTGATGATATATGGAAGAGCATACGCATGAATGCATCAGCAAAATCCTATTTGGTTGAACTGAAGAATGAATTCAAGTTTCCTACATTGCTTGAGGCAGAGAATACAGTGGCAGCGAACAACAAGCTGATGCTCATAAAGGATGATTCATTGCAGGAACATTGAAGCGTTGATTATGAAAAAGTCCTTGGGGAATGGAAATATTGGGTGAGGAACCATTTCCTCAAAAGGCAGATTGCAAAGAAAAAGTAACGGGAAAGAACTGAAATTGGGCGTGCAGGAACTGGCAGGTAAATGGATGCAAGGAAACAAAAAAGAGTGAATTGAAATGGCAAGAAGGGAACAAAAGGATTACGGGGAGCCGGAAGCAGTGCT
>Ga0209542_10019925_pt1 | contig 10693 bp, 19 predicted proteins | sample RifCSPhighO2_01_FD_184028 | JGI IMG/M metagenome (GOLD analysis project Ga0209542, IMG submission 184028) | Soil microbial communities from Rifle, Colorado - Rifle CSP2_plank highO2_0.1 (SPAdes) (version 2) | ecosystem: Environmental > Terrestrial > Deep subsurface > Rock core/Sediment ...
TACCAGTGGTTGAACACGAACTTCCACTTTGGCACTCGATGCCGTTTGACGCGAGGTCCCAACCCTTTTGGCGGCACGGCTCAGTGGTGGTCAGCGAGGGTGGGAGGCGTCCATACCATCTCGCGGCAAGGTGGGACCCTCCAACTCGCTCCGCGCCCTTTGGGCGCGGAGCTCAAACAAATCGGGCCAGTCAGATGACGAAGCGCGCTGGCGCGCGCCCACCTTGCCGCTGCGCTCCTCGGCACCCGCAAGGCGCCCGAGCCGATGCCGGCTTCGCCCTTTGTGCCCCGCTGTGGGCTTGCGGAGAAAGTGGGGCGCTTGTGGGCTCCACTTTTTTGAGGGGTTGGTTTAGGCTTTCTAAATCAATGCGCTGAAACATTCACGGGGGACTAAGTCGATGCAAAACAAGCAGTTGCTGGGGCTTCCCGGTAGGGGCTTCGTGGTTGAGGGCAACATCGCTCGTGAGGGCGTGTTGGTTTATTTGTAGTTAGGCAATGAAAAAGAGCGCTCCATTTCCGAAAGGCTCTGTTTGCAAGCCGTGCTGGGAGTTGAAGTACTGCCCGTATGGCGCGGCTGTTGACTATTTTCCGCATGCAACCCCTGGTGGCTCTACGACCTACCTTCAAGGGAACGAGCGTCACAGTGAGCTGCTGGAAGAAATCCGTCAACTGACCTCTATCACCCCAGAGAGTATTCACGACTACTCTCGGCTGTTGTCCTTAACTGACCCGGAAAACAGGGCGTACGTCGCTCGCTACTATGAAGCAGTTGCGTGCGAGGCAACCGGCCACGCTTGCCCAGTCTTCTTCCTACAGAGCGGCGCCACAGAAACCCGCGAACCACGCCGAGAGAGTCGACATATCCCAAGAGCGGTAATGCTGCAAGTCGTCCGTCGAGACAATCATGTATGTCAGCTTTGCTTGACGTACGTACGGGACGAAAACATCGAGTTTGATCACATCATCCCATTCTCTCGAGGCGGACCAACTACCGCGGCAAATCTTAGGCTCCTGTGCAAGAGCTGTAATAGGAAGCGCTCAAACTCAACCAGTGATGCAATCCATGGAGCAACCTAGTCAGCGGAGCGCACTCATTGCATCTAGCAGAACACACAACTGGCGCCAGCACTTATGCCTAACTGTGCGGTCAAGCGGACGCCAACACAGGCCATGCCTTCGGCATTCTCATGGCCTGTGTTGGTACCCTACGCACCTTCGGTGCTCCGGCGCCGCTTACCTTGGTAGTTAGGCCGCCCGATAAATCTCCAACCACATCGAAATGCAAGTAGAAGGACCAGAAATGACGATTCAACAAGTTGCTCAAGAGCTTATTGAACTGAAGAGCCAAGCAGAAGAGGCCGAACGACTGTATAGCGCCAAGCGAGACCAAATGTACAGCGCTCTTGGATCTCAAGCTGGGAGCGAATTTGAGTATGGCGACTACAAATTTGTCAAAACAGCCAATAGCACAGTGGTCTCCGTCAACAAGCAGAGCGTCATTGAAGCACTGCAAGCGGAGAATCTTCCAGAGGAAGTGCTCAAACGCATTATTGGTGCGGCCTTGGTTGAATCTGAGCGTTGGGGCGGATTGCGCATCCTGAGAAGGGCCTAACTGGTCGTTCACAGGGGCACCCATGCTACGGTGGTCGCCCGTTTATTTAGGCGTTAGGCTCTGTGTGAAGCCACCGTTTGACAATTGGAATATTCATGTACACCATCGATCTAAACGACCAGGCACAACTTACAAAAGAAAATGTTGCGCGCCTAATCGGCTCTGAAGTTGACGACAGAAATTGGCAACTTCGAGTTCGAATGAATGGCGTAGCATATCTATCCGATACTGTGGGAAACCTTGAATTGGAAGGCCTAGCTTTCAGACTAGAGACTTGGATTCAAGGCAACAGTTATGTAGGAGCCCCCGCCTCCGAGGACGATACATGGGTGGAAACTGTCTACCAATTACTCAAAGAAAACTGGCCAAAGCCGAAGGCCGCACTTGTCGATTGGTAGCACACTGACAGGCATCCAACCCCATAGTGCAACACCAATACTAAAAATCCAGCGCCTAACTGGGCGTTCAACCGGACGCCAACACTGGCCATGGTTTCGCCATTTTCATGGCCAGTGTTGGTGCTCTACGCCCTGTCGGGCTCCGGCGCCGCTTATCTCGGGCATTAGGCTCAATCACCAAATGCTTAACCACTCGCCAGCAATCCCCAAAGCCATACGTAGACTCATTCGAACAGCGGCGGCCTTAACCATCTTGCTTTTGGCCGTCCGCATTCCAGTTGCGCAGGAAGTGGCGAAAGGCGCATGCGTACCTGCCAGCAGCCCTCCCCGCAAAACTGTTCCAGTACCACCGATCGAGATTCATCAGGGTCCAATCGAACTCCATTGCGGCGAACAGACGGTAAACCAGGCGCCGGCCGCCACTGAACAGCATACGCAGCCAAAATTAAAAGAACCGACAATCCTGCAGCTGTTGGAGGGTTGCGCAAAACTAGCAAGCAGCCTAGCTTGGCCGCTTTTTGCTCTCGTCGTCCTCGTCACTTTTCGCCGTCAGTTTGGTGGACTTATCGGACGGATTAAATCAATCGAACTTGGCAACAATAAGGTCGTACTTGATACGCAGTTGAAACCAACTTCGGCCCCAAAACAGGCGACCAAGGCCCGAGAAGAGAATCAGGAGTCCGAGCAGGGCCAAGCGATCGATACGATGCCCCAGTTGAAATCGACCCCACGGACAAAGGCCCTCCTAGCCGAAGACCTCGCATTGCGTGCGCTTCAAGAAGAGTACGGAGCATCAATTCGTAGGCAGGTAACGGCAGGAGATGACCCAGGATTCGATGGAGCATTTGTTGTTGAGAATCGCTTGTACATCGTCGAAGTGAAGTATTTTCGCTCATCTTTCCTTCCCGACAAACTAGAGTCCTCAATCCTCAGGCTGGCCAGCTCCATAAATCGCTATGGCTGGACAAATGTGCAGATCATCCTCGCCGCCGTATTTGAAGAGCTTGATGATGCCTACAAAAAGACCATTCGCCTTAGTAATGCGGTTTCGGCTTCAAGTGTTCCAGTAGTTGTTCGCACGTTCTCAATGGCGGAGCTGAACGCGAGATTTGGTGTGCCGCCAGATCTCGAAAGCTAGCCCCTTGCTCATACAGATTTCCTTAGAGTCGGCTTTCGCACCTCAGGCCCATATGTTTCCTCACGTCCACTCCGCTCCGCAGCCTAACTGGTCGTTCAAATCGTACGCCACTACAGGACATGCCTTCGGCATTTTCATGGCCTGTAGCGGTAGCCTGCGCACTTCGTGCTCCGGCGCCGGTTAACTAGGGCGTTAGAAATGCAGGCACGAGCAACCATCATCTGCCCTCAATGTGGCAACTCGATATTCACTGATCTCGCTATTCCGGATGATGCCCGGCTTCGTCTAACGAGGATGAAAGACATCTACTCTGGGCTCGAAGTGCACATAGCATGTTCGTCATGCCCGCAAAAATACACCGCATACATCGCGGAAGATGAGGCGACTCTCACCATTCTTGTTCCGGGGCTTGAGGCTGAGCGGTGCCGAATCACCCATTTGCATCCATATTTCTTGGAGGCTTTTGAACACGAACTCTCTGCATGCTCACTTGCGTTTCGACAACTCATTGCCGCCACCGATGACTCAACGTACTTGTTTAATTCCTACAGACCGAGTACTGAAAGGGCAACAGACGCATTCCTAAGGATGCTCTTTACGCAATTGATTTCGGCTTTGGAAACATACCTCGCGGACACACTGATTGGAGAGGTCCTTGGAGATCATCGAAGTACGGTCAAGCTTCTTGAGAGAGATGACACGCTCTCACAAGAAAAAATTTCCCTGCTTGAGGCCTACACAAAATGGGAAGCAGTCGAGCATCGCGTTAAGCGTCACCTAAATGGAATCCTCTATCACAACCTTCCAAAGGTTGACGCCCTTTATTCAATTGTGTTTGGAGTACGCTTGCCGTACAGCGACCAAGAGCACAAAGCAAGGCTGAATAGGGCTATGGCCATTCGTCATGACTGCGTACACCGCAATGGCAAGACAGTAGAGGGCACGCGTATTGAATTTACGTCCAACTTCTATGAAAACGCGATCAAAGACGTTATCTCTCTTGCTAGTTCCCTCGAGTCCAAGCTAATTTCGTTCAGAGCTGCTCGGCCTCCAGTTGCACGGAGCCTCGATTTTGAAGATGACATGCCGTTCTAAATCGAGCATTTCTAACTGTCGGTTCAACGCGGACGCCAACATTGGCCATGGCTGCGCCATTTTTATGGCCAGTGTTTGTACCCTCCGCGCTTCGCGATCCGGCACAGGTAAAAAGGGCGTTAAGCGTCAACTCCATGCGAATATTTCCACCGCTGCGGCTCGCAGTCGCAACGCTCTTCGTCGCCACGGGCCTGCACGCAGCCGCCATGAACAAGTGCGTCATCAACGGCAGCGTCTCCTATCAACAGGCGCCCTGCCCCACGAATCAGCCTCGAAAGGATCCGACGCTTAATGAGCTGAACGCCGCGGAGAAAAAGCGGCGCGCAACGTCCAGCGCAACCAAAGCTGCGACCATTCCAGCCCCTTACGTGTCATCGGGCGAGTTGTTGCCATCAGCTCCCACGGCATCCACCAGCTACCGCTGTGATGGCCGCAAGCACTGCACGCAAATGCGTTCGTGTGCAGAAGCCAAGTTCTTTCTCAGCAACTGCCCAGGCGTGAAGATGGACGGAGATGGCGATGGCATCCCATGCGAGGACCAATTGTGTGGCCATTGATTTAGCGCCTGACTGGGCGCTAGGCCGAAAACCAATTTCCCGTCGATTGAAAACAGATGACACCCAGTGACATGAGCGAAGAAAGCCGCATGAACCAAATCGTGTTTTCAAACTCACCTGCCGTGAAAGACCCGAGTCACGTTCGAGTCGACGAGAGCGGCGCTCTGTATTCGCCCAATCACATACCGCGAGGCGAGCGGGTGAAGAATGTTCTGCTTTCCACGGCGCTGCTCGCGTATGGCACCTTTGGCCTGTGGATCGATGACCTGTACCTGCCAGGCAAACGGAGTTCGGGCATACACCTTCATGGCTTTCCCGCCAAGGTGATGTACCTGGCCATGCTGTTTGCGTGCGCCAATCTCCTGGCGGTGGTGGTGGATCACTACGATCAACGCAACAACGAGCACAGCTACCGACGCATGGCCAAACTCACACAGATCGCCGGCTGGACAACCTTTGTCCTCGCCCTCGTGCTCGATCTGTTTGTGTTCCATGGCCGCAAGTAGCCGTGCAGCCTTCGTCTCAGCTCATCGCGGGCTCCCGCGCCCCAAACATGCTTCGCCGCCTCTCACTCCTGGCCGCTCTCGCAGGGCTGTCGCTTCAAGCGCAGGCCCAGGACACCGCATCGCAGGCCGACTCGTTCGCCAACATCTACGCGAGCACCTGCCTGAAGCATTTGCCTGACCTCGGCGCGCTGACCCGCCAGCTCGATTCCCTGCCCAGCCTCCCGCCAGAAAAGGCCGCGCATTTTCTGCAAGGCCAACCCGGACGCGCATGGCCCGTGCCCGACAAACATGGCGTCTTCGTTCTGGCCATTCCCACCAGCAAGCAGTTCTGCTCGGTGTTCGCGCGGCGGCTCAGCCCACCGGAGGCGGTCTCGCGGTTCAAGAAGCTGGTTGAAACCGCCCCGTCCCCCCTCGTGTCACGCCCCCTGAAAGAGACGAGCACCCAGACCAGACAGAACGGTGTGGCGAGCACCCTGTCATACGAGTGGTCCGTTGCCGGAGCAGGGCGCAAGATGCTCTTCACGCTGACCACGGCGGACTCGCCAACGGCCGACATCCAGGGGCTGGCCAGTGCGGCCTACGTGCGCTGAGGCGAACGCCTGCGGGCAGGTTGCTCCGCCCACGCGCCAATTCACGACAAGCCCCGAGTCCCAACACCCGCGCGCCAGTTTTTTCCGGACACGATCCGAGTAATTTCAGACAAACGCCGAGCTCTGGCGCCCGCTAGCGCCCCAACGAGGTGCATTCACCGAGCTCCGAGCTCGGCCCGCCGAGCAACAAGCCCCGCGCCCCGAGCAAAACACTCGGCCTGCCGCCCTCGAAGCACCGCGCGCCACCCAAAAAGCTCGGCGCATGCCCTGGGACCAGCCAAGGGCAGCCGAACAACCGAACCCCAACGGCGGCAAGTCACCACCCGCGACCAAAGCCCAACCCCACGCACGAACCAAACCACCGCACACCGGCTTCGCCCTTTGTGCCCCGCTGTGGGCGTGCGGAGAAAGCAGGGCGCTTGGGTACTCCACTTTTTGAGGCGCGTGGTTTAGTCTGTCTAAAACAATTGAGCCCGAGCTCCCATGGAGGTCAAAGTCGATGCAAAACAAGCACTTGCTGGCTGCCCTCAGGGGGGCTTCGGCGAATTAGACCAACATCGCTCATGAGGGCGGGTTGGTTTATTTGTAGTTAGGCCTCAAAGTCCATTACCCCGAAAACTCACCTGGCATTCATGCGACCACGCCCGGAAATAAAAAATCAAAAACAAAACCCAACAAAAGCTCACGACACCCAATTCACATTTATTTTTATCCCACCTATCATGAAAAAAAGTTGGGCCTACTTGGCAATGGCAATTTTCACCGCAACCACAACCCAACCAATAAATAGCGTAGCACAGGAAAACAAAATATCGATGCCGCCAACACAAAAATACGGCAACCCCTGCCTTGGCATCAACACCAAGGTGCCGCCATTAATCTACCCAAAATTAGCGATTGAACAAGGACTCAGCGGATGGGCAATAATCAATTTTGACGTCATAGATGGCAAAACATCCAACCTAGCAGTTGCGGCCTCAAGTTCGGACATTTTTAACGAATCAGCACTTGAAGCCGTTCGAGGAACGAAATTTGAAAGAAACGTAGAAAAAATCAGATGTGCAGCGCCATTCCGTTTTCTTATGGAAGACTGATGAGGGTGACCTCAGACCGAGCCATCTGGCAGACTCTCTGAAAACACCAACGAGTGCGTCTGTGCCACTGAGTTGGGCATCGAACCGCGCAGCGGTCGCCGCGACCTCCACGCCCTCGACTTCGTGCCCCAGCCCAACTGTCAGGTCAACGCGGACGCAACCAAGGGCCATGCCTTCGGCATCCTCATGGCCCTTGGTTGTGCCCTCCGCCCTGGCGGGCTCCGGCGCCGCTTACCTTGGTAGTTAGGCCTCATGATATCCAGCCAGTTCATCAGCCGCATTGCCCTGCAAAGGGACAAGATCGACTCTTTCGAGACGTACCCGTTCTCGTTGCCATCGGTCCGCTCACTAGACTACATTGAGCCACACCCGAAAGTAACGTTCTTCGTCGGTGAGAACGGTTCTGGAAAATCGACTCTTTTGGAGGCCATCGCAACGTCGATCGGATTCAACCCGGAGGGCGGCACAAAGAACTTTCGCTTTAAAACCAGGGCATCGCATTCAATACTTCATGAATATCTTCGAGTCGCCAAGGGATACAAACGACCGCGAGACGGTTTCTTCTTGCGTGCAGAAAGTTTTTTCAATGTGGCAACTGAAATCGAGAACCTTGATGCAGAGCCCAGCTTCGGCCCGCCAGTGATCACCCACTATGGAGGGCAGTCTTTGCATGAGCAGTCACATGGCGAGTCATTCATGGCCCTGCTTATGAATCGCTTTGGTGAGAACGGCCTCTATCTTCTTGACGAACCGGAGGCCGCGCTTTCGCCTCAACGCCAACTCGAGGCGATGGCAAGAATCCACGACCTGGCATCAGCGAATTCTCAATTCATCATAGCCACTCACTCCCCCATCTTGATGGCCTATCCCGACGCTTGGATTTACCAGTTCGACAAGAGTGGCATATCGAAAATTTCGTACCAAGACACAGAGCACTATCAAGTCATTCGATCATTCATAATGAACCCCGAGCGGATGCTCAAAGAAATCATGAGCGATGCGCAGCAACGCACACGGGCAACACAAAACGGCATTAGTGAGTAAATCTACCGCTGCGTCATCTGTCACCAGCCTAACTGGGCGTTGCAGGAGGCGCTGATACATACCATCGCTTCGGCTACGCCAAGCGGGCGCCCCTGAAATTGGGCGTTAGGCATTGAAAATTGATCTCATGCGAATCATTACATCCGCATTGATTGCACTCCTTGTTTTTGCGCAGTGGCCTGCTTTGGCCGCGCCTTCAATCACCAGGATTCCTCAGGGGCAATCTTTCTGGAAACAGGAGCATAAATGCGATCGGTTCTGCCGACAGGAAGGGTATGGAGACTCAGGCATCAGGGTTTGGTTGGTTCGGCATAAAGATCGGCTTTGCGGATACGCAGAAGAACAACAAGCCCGACCCCCTTACAGAATTCCTGGGGTTTGGTTGATGGGCATGGTTGCCAATAAACGCTTTGTGGTTCAGTACATAGAAACATTTGGCAAATCAGAAGATCAGCCAGGGGAAGCGGAAATTTGGGTGGAAGGGCGCGCTCTAAAGTGGAAGGATATAAAGCACCCAGGTGGAGCCCAATACGCTTATCTCGAAGACATGGAGGCAAGGCGAGCGAAGCTGAAAGTAAGCGCTCCCGAAACCATGCCCACTGCATTGATAGACTGCGCTAAAGGCGCAAACCTCTTCGAGCAAATCTATAAGTACTAAGGTGCCGCCCCAATTCGCGCCTTCACACATGAAGTGCAGAACAGAAAACAGTATCCGCGGCCTAACATCACGGTCAAACGGAGGCTTACCTCACGCGTTATTCTCTAGGAGCACTGGCTTTTCGCCCAAGCACCCATGAACCGAACCCAACTCGAATCCACCTTCGATCAACAGGCCGCGACCTACGACCAGCAATGGGAAAAGCTGGCCCCGTTCAGAGACGGCATCAGCCTGTTGATCGCCTCGATCTTCGGTCAGCTGCCGCACGACGCGCGCATGCTGTGCGTCGGCGCGGGCACGGGCGCTGAAATCCACTTCCTCGCTCAGCGGTTCCCGGCTTGGACCTTCGTCGCGGTGGAGCCCTCTGCGGGCATGGTGGCCGCGGCCAGGTTGCGCGCCGAGCAGCACGGCTACATCGACCGCTGCACCTTCCACATCGGCTACACGGAGTCGTTGCCGCCCTGCGCGCCATTTGACTGCGCGACGTCCCTGCTGGTTTCCCAGTTCCTGCTCGACGAGCACGAGCGCACGGGCTTTTTCAAGGGCATCGCATCCCGGCTCAAGCCGGGGGGCATCCTGGTGACGTCCGATTTGGCGTCCGACACCCATTCGCCGGCCTACGCCAGCCTGCTGGAAGTCTGGTTGCGCACGATGGCCGGTGCCGCCCTTTCGCCAGAGCGCGTGGAACAGATGCGCGCTGCGTATGCGCGCGACGTTTCGATCCTGCCGACGCAAAGCGTTCAAGCCATCATCGCGAACGGCGGCTTCGATGTTCCCGTGCAGTTTTTCCAAGCCGGCCTCATCCACGGCTGGTACTGCAAGCGCCTGGCAACGCACGAGCGACCTGACTGAGGGGCTCGCAGCCAACGCTCCGCCCAGGCGCCAATTCACGACACGCCCCGAGCTCAAACACCCTCGCGCCAGTCTTTTTCGGACACGGTCCGAGTAATTTCAGACAAACGACGAGCTCCGGCACCCACGCGCGCCCCACCGAGGTGCATTCGCCGAGCTCCGAACTCGGCCCGCCGAGCAACAAGCCCCGCGCCCCGAGCAAAACACCCGGCCTGCCGCGCTTGGAGCTCGGCGCGTCACCCAAATGACTCGGCGTGCGCCCCTCGCGGCCCGGGTTCCCGTGAAAGAGGCGCCTTGACACGCGCCAGGCCATGCATCAGCCTGTCTTCAGGCTCGTGAACCCCCGTTCGCTTCCACAGCAGTGATGCACGCCGTCGCCTACGTCAGTTCCGCAACCCAGCGTCTTGCCACGCCGCAGGCGATGGACCGCCTGCTCACCGGGGCGCGCAGCTTCAACCAGGCGTGCGGCGTCACCGGGGTCTTGCTCCACCAGGGCGGCAACTTCTTTCAGTACCTGGAAGGGCCGCAGGAAGGCGTGGCGCAGGTCTACGCGCGCATCCAGCGCGCCACCAGCCACCACGGGCTCATCGAACTCGTGAACGGCCCCGTTGAGCAGCGCCATTTCTCGGCGTGGACCATGGGTTTCGCCGAAGCGGCCCGCAGCGACTTGCAGCGCATCGCCCATGCATCTTGGGCCACCGAGCTGGGGCGCATCTCAAGCGCCGCCAACGCCGCCAACCCCGGCCTGGTCCTGCTGCTTGATTTCTGGCACCGAGGCACGTGAGCGCCTCCTGAGCAACACGCTCGGCGCAGGCAAAACGAGCAGCGTCAAGCTCAACCCACGCACGACCCAACCGTCGCACGGCACCAGCGAGGCGAAAAGGGGCGAAGGCGGTGTGCGGGCGGGCGCCTGGGTGGTGCCGAGGAGCGCAGCGGCGAGGTGGGCACGCGCAGCGTGCTTCGTCATCTGACTGGCCTGAGTTGTTTGAGCGGAGCGCCCACAGGGCGCGCAGCGAGTTCGAAGGCCCCACCTCGCCGCGAGATGGTATGGACGCCTCCCACCCTCGCTGACCACCACTGAGCCGTGCCGCCAAAAGGGTTGGGACCTCGCGTCAAACGGCATCGAGTGCCAAAGTGGAAGTTCGTGTTC
>Ga0209542_10019927_pt1 | contig 10693 bp, 14 predicted proteins | sample RifCSPhighO2_01_FD_184028 | JGI IMG/M metagenome (GOLD analysis project Ga0209542, IMG submission 184028) | Soil microbial communities from Rifle, Colorado - Rifle CSP2_plank highO2_0.1 (SPAdes) (version 2) | ecosystem: Environmental > Terrestrial > Deep subsurface > Rock core/Sediment ...
ATCATTTATGGAAAAAAGGAAAGAATGTATTTAAGGTTTGCTGAAAAAGTATGAGAAAGAGTAAATTATTTCAAAACTCGCTTCCCACCTAACTTGTTTTCAAAATGCAAAAAATAAATTACTTTTTCGATAATTAAAGTTAGCGACAGTAATCGTGACAATAATCTCAAAATGAAATCTAATTTTGAATTTCAAGAGCACTAAAGAAATAAAATAATAATTAGAACTTCTTAAACTTGATTGCTGTATCTATTAGATCTACGTGACCCATAAACATAGCTCTACAACAATATCTGTCTAAACCTAATTCGTCCATAACTTTACTAGCATCTGCATCTTTCTTTTTAGATTCTAATTTATACTTCTCCCATAAATGGGCTACTGGCTTGCCACAACTCAGACACCTAATCGGAATTATAATTTTAATCGACCTCGTTTATCCATTTTAATTAAATAGAAATTGGGCTGTATTTAAAGGTTTCGGCGACCTAATTTGTAGCTAATTCCTTCCTCACTCTTTGTACTTTAATTGCGCTAACTCCTACCTGTTCTGCAATTTTCCATGCTGGATGGTTTGGATTTAATTTATGAAGTTCTATTATTTGGTTAATTGTTTGTTGAGGTATTTTGTTATGAGGAACTATTTGTCTAGATTTCCATTCTTCATATTCGGGAAAATTATCGAATATATTAAATCCAATAAGAAATTTATTATACTTTTTATTGCTAGAACACAACAGTTTTTGCTTTAGCATTTCAATCATATTCGCTTTCTTTGATATCACCAGAGCCTTGCCATATTGGTTTCCAGATATTCCGAGACATTTCAAACAGTTTTCAAAAATATCTCTTTCGCAGTCTTCTTTTGCAGTTATAAAAACCCTAAATTTTTTACTTTTTTTATCAATCTCCACATTCGATTCTCCTGCAATAATTCCTCTCATATAATTTTGCAAATAAGATCTTTCAGAGTTTAGAATATGTTCATAGGTAATATCCTTTACAAATTTTTTAACAACTTGGCTCAAAATATTTTTTTTACTTTCTATTATAAGAGTTCCATAATCATAGAAGCCTAGTTTTTTATTTGTAGTGTTTTTAATATAAGATACTTTCTTTGGATAAGCCATATCTGAATTAATATTAGTCTTCTCCAACCAATAATTAACAACTTTAGTTTCGATTTCTTTTTTATATTGAGAATCATTCGGCTCATTTATGTTGATTTTGATATACCATTTCCACCATGTTTGTAATATTTCAAACTCTTTCTCAAACCATAACATTACTTTGTTCATTATTTGATATTCGTGATTACAAAAATTCAAACAGCCATTTTGCGTTTTTCCCATTTCTGCTTGCAACAATCCTAATACTTCAAACGCTTCATTATTTTTATTAATATACCTCTTAATTGAATCATCATATACTCTATATCCATTTCCTGTTAAACCTTTCCACTTTGATTGTGGAACTTTATATGAAATCATAAGATATTGATTCCATTCTTTAACTTCAAGAAGATATTTATTCCCATTTTTTCCACTATATATTTCGCTAGGTACGAAATCCATCATATCAAATTTTTCATTTTCCATTTTATCAATCCTCCAAGATTTCTCAATTTTTAGAAATCTTGGAACTATTCATTAAAAAAAGAGCGTGGAGCGAAACTCACAAAAAAGGTTTACTTCGAAGAAGGAAAGCTTTTTGTTAAGAGTTTTGCGTGCTCTTTTTTATTCTAGAATCGGGCTATATAAACTCTGCGCAGGTAGGTGTCCAGTGGGGGAGTGGACTATCGTCTAAGAAATTGGAATCTTTCTAATGAATTAAGAATAAAAATAAAAGTCACTACTTTAACGATACGATTTTTGTCGCTTTGCTCTAGCTCTTGAAAAGTTAGGCTTAGCAGGTTCTTTTCTTCTAACATCTGCTACTAACAATTTTCTATCATAATCTAAGTAAGCCTCTTCTAATTTTTTGTCATTCGAAAATTCAACTAATCCTGTTGCAATTGCTAATCTTATTGCATCTGTTTGTGAAGAAACTCCCCCACCTTGAACAGAAACATCAATATCAACTTTATCAGAATATTTATCTCCAATAATTAAAGGCTCATTTAATCTTAATCTGTAATAAGCAGTTCCAAACACACTAATATCTTTTGAATTAATTCGAATTTTACCTGTGCCTTTATCTAGAGTAGCTCTTGCGATTGCTCTCTTTCTTTTTCCAGATGTTTGTATTAATTTCATTTTTTCATTTCCATAGTAAGTTCGCCAACTGTAATGTATTTATTATTTGGAACTTTACTAACATTCGCTTCTTTGATTGTAATAATTTCTTTGCCTTTAAATTCTGGAGGAACACCAACATAACACATAATTCTTTTGTATGCTTCACTACCAGTTCCTGATCTGTGACCAACCATTCCTCTAATCATTCTTCTTACGAATCTGTCAGGTGTTTTGGAAATAAAAGGTCCTTTTGTGGGATTTCCCATAGTATTTCTATGCTTCCATTTCTCAATTGTATTTCTTCTTTCTCCAGTAATTATTGCTTTTTCACAATTAATTATGTCTACATGTTCGCCTAATATAGCTTTCTTTGCAGCGATAGTTGCAAATCTTCCACATATTAAGTTTTCAGCGTCTATTATCATTTTATCCCATCACTCTGCATTTATTTCCTTTCGGATTTTTTTTTATTAGTTCATATAAACTTAATGTTTTATTCCCTTCTCTTGAAGATTGTGAAAATTGGTATGCTGCAATTTCTCCATCAAATTTACCTTTTCCCAAAACTTTTCCGGGAATTACTGCAATTTCTCCTTTTTTTAATGTATTAATAATATTGTCAACACTTACTTCTCTTTTTTGCCTTGTCGGTTTTTCTAAATCTTCAGCAACTCTTTTCCAGATTTTAACATTTTCCTTAATACTTAAAGCTTTCAAGTCGCTCACTAATTGTGTTAATATTGAATTTTTCATTTTAGTAACCCTTCAAATTCATCTAATTTTTCAACAAATTCAGTAGCAGCAGTTTCAATAATTGTTTTAGGTTTTAATTGCCCCCAAGATTCTAACTCAAAAATATATTCTCCTTCAATTGGAGTTGCTTTAAATAAACTAGAATCTGCTTCTTCGCACATGTGTGCAGCATCTAAACTTAATGGCTCATCAATTTGCACTTTTCCAGCTTTTAATTTAACTTGACCTTTTGGAATTTTTTCAAAGGCTTTTTCTAATTTTTTTGCGTCAGAAGATTTAACTTCTAATTTTGCGGATTCATTAAACCACGCTAGCCCTGGGCTCCATTTTGCGTGATTCCTGCCTTTACCTAATCTTGCAATAGCAATAAATTCCAATTCCTGTTCATTAATTAATTTTGTTATTGGCATCTCTTCATACACTGGAACTATTTTTGGATCTTTAGATTTTAATTTTGCTGCATCAACATATCCAGATGCTTTTGTTTTTAATGACAATTCTACTTGGCATTTTGCGCACCCTTCTCCTTTACAAGTACATTTTGAAGGAAGATTATATGCTTTCAAATCAGTAACTAATGGAATTAAACCAAGTCTTAACGAAACCATTTCATCGTACATTACAGAATCATTTTTTCTAAATTCAACATCTTCAATAGCCATTGTAGGAACTTCATCAATAATCATTCTTCTAAGAGTATTTACAAAAGCTAAATCTGCTTTCTTAATTAAGAAGCTCAATTTGTTTCCTTTTTTGCTAATTTCTTTAACTTCCATTTTATACTCTCCTTCCTCTCTTACCGCCCTTCTTTCTGCATCCATCGTGTGGCAATGCAGTTACTTCATCAATTAATCCAATCCTTAATCCTCTTCTAGCAAGACCTCTTACAGCAGCTTGGGCTCCAGGACCTGGCGCATTAGGACCATTATGTCCTCCAGGGCCTCTAATCTTTACGTGCAATGCTGTAATTCCTTTTTCAATTGCTTCTTCAGCAACTCTTTTTGCCGCAGTCATTGCTGCTGTTGGAGATGACTCCATTCTATGTTGTTTAACTACCATACCACCAGAAACTCTTGTAATTGTTTCAGTTCCTGTAATGTCTGTAACGTGAATTATAGTATTATTGTAAGACGAATAAATGTGAGCAACACCCCAACGTTCTTTTCCTTTTTTCTTAAGGACTACTCTCTCGTCCATAACCATTTCTTTTGCCATATTATCCTTCTACCTCTTCTTTTACTTCTGCTGTTTCTTCAACAAATTCCTTATCAGTTTGAACTTTTGTTTCAGCACTTTTTACTTTTTCAAATTCATCTTTTTTAGTATCTTTATTTCTTTCAGGATGTTCAACATCATTAAATTTAGATCTTGGTGAATATAAAATACGAGATTCATCATCAACAGTAACTAAATATGATGGAGAAGGAATAACTTTGTTTCCAACAATTATATGTTTATGTGTTATCATTTGTCTTGCTTGTTTAATTGTTCTTGCTAAACCTTTCTTCATAACAATTGTTTGTAATCTTCTTTCCATAACATCTTTTAATTCCAAATTTAAAATATTGTTTACAGTTTGATTTTCTGTAATCAAACCTAATCTCTTAACTTTGGCTAATAACTGTTCTTTTTCTATTTTGTCTTGGTTTGTACTCTGTGTAGCTGATTTTTTTGCTGCTGATAGAAAATCTGTTAGTAAAGAATTCATTTTATAAATTTCAGTTTTGTTTACTGTTCCATATGTAGTTCTAACTATTGCTTCGGAATCTAACCTTTCTTTGTTCCAAGGATGCCTTGGACCGCTATACTTCTTTTTTAATTTTTTAGTGTCTCCCATAATATTTCACCGAAAATATAATCATTTCTTTGGTTTAGCTGCTGGTTTAGCTGCCGCCTTTGTGGATGCTGCAGGCGCTGCTTGAGCAACTTTCTTTCTTGAAACTCCTAATGATGTACCTGTTCTAAAGTTTCCTCTAGTTCTTTGACCTCTAACTGGTAAACCTAATTGGTGTCTGTATCCTTTGTAAGATTTAATTTTAGATAATCTTCTAATATCATTTTGAACATTAAATTTAATATCTCCGCCATTAAGATGTTTATCTTCCCCTGTTTCATAATCCCTTCTTCTGTTATATAACCATTCTGGAATATTATGTTTTTGAGGATTTTGGATGATGTTTTCAATTGTTGAAATTTCAGAAGGAGAAAGATGACCTGTTTTTTTGTTTCTGTCGACACCAGAAACGTGACAAACAGCTGAAGCGAATGAGAAAGAGACACCTTTGATCTTTTTCATAGCGAAATAGATTGGTTTGTTTCCAGCTAAGTCTACTTGAGCAATCCTCACTAATTCATTAAAGTTGTTTTCAGCCATTTTCGTAGTTTTGTGAATGATTATTTCAAATCATCCAACGCAATACTCTTGATTCAAGCACTCATTTAAAAGCCTTACTCTCAAGTAGTGCGTAAAGTATACTAAAGAGAAGTTGAGGTCTTTATAAAGGTTGAGTTTGGGCATCTTTTTTAACAAATTTAAAGAGAATACTGAAAATACGCTTTTTGTACAAATTACGTTCACGATACATTATTAACTTATTTTTCAGATAATATTGAATAATGATATCTGATATCACATCAAGAAAGGAAGTTAGAAAGGGATTTAATTTTAAATTATATATGAATTTAGTTGATACTTAGCCTTGCAAATAAATTCTTCTCATAGTCCATCCATATGGAGCCATAAACGCTATGACGTAAACTAATGAAACAAATATTGCACTATGCTCAACGAACAAAGGAATATTTGCAATATGTGAAAATTTGTTGCTCAAATTTACCATAATATACATAAATATAATTCCTAAGACTGGCAGAAATAGACCTCCTATAATGTGATGTTTAGGATCTAATAATTCAATATCTTTTATTAAAATATCAAACAAAGCTCCAAAACAGAGTCCAACTAAAACTAATATAAAGAATAATGCCCAATCTGGTATAACCCAAAATGCGGGAACTAATGCAACTGAAACAATCAAATTTCCTGCAATACATAATAATAAAGCACACCAAAATACTAATTTTGCCAATGTTTGAGGTCTTAAGAAATGGAGTCTTTTATGATATAAAATGTAATTTAATTGATTTGTTTTTTCTTCATCCCAACCTTTTTTAGCCATTCTGTCTACTACTGTTTCCATTATTCCACATATAGAGTTTGAGGTTTATAAATTTAATCGAGAAAAATAGAATTATCTTAATTGGGCTAATGCATTTCTTAAGTTCTTGAATACGTCAGGTATTTCTTCTATTTTACTTTTTCCAACGGATAAACGATACCAGTTAGAATCTTTTGATGAGCCAAAAGCGTAAAATGGAACCATCGCAACTTTGGCTTCATCCAAAATATATTGAGTAATATCTTTAGTGGTTTCTAATTTTTTCCCATCTTCGGTTATTTTTCCATGTAACGCAAATTGAACAGTCAAATAAATTGCAGCTTCTGGAGCAATTACATCAACATTGAAACCTTCTGATTTTAGAGTTTGAAAACCATCATAAAGTCTAACTAATCTTGAATTTACTTTTTCTTTGAAAGCCATTAAATCTAGATCATATCCTTCTAAATCTTTCAAGTATTCCGCTGTTGCTAATTGTTCGGCTTTAGGAGACCATGCCCCTTTGTGTGTTAAAAAATCACTCATTTTACTAATAATCTTTTTAGGCCCAAACCCCCAACCAACACGAAGACCTGTAGCTGCTAACGACTTAGAAATGCCATCTACAAATATAGTATAATTTCTCATTTTAGGTCTGAGCGTAACAGGATTATAATGTTTTGTATCACCAAAAGTTAGCGCCCAATAAATTTGATCATACATCAAATATAATGGTTTTTGCTTTGATTTTGCACGTTTCAAATTTTCATCCAAAATCAAGTCACATATTTTTTCTAAATCTTCTTTACGAAAAGTTGTTCCTGTTGGGTTCAACGGTGAGCATAACGCAATCAAACTTGCAGTAGAAATATGAGGTTGTAACTCGGTAGCAGTTGGCATAAATTTATTATTTGGTGTTGTTTCAATACTCATAGAATTTGCACGACTTAAATAAGTATAGTGATTGTTATTCCACGAAGGTGTAGGAAAAACGACTTTATCACCTGGATTCACGACGGTTTGAAAAATTGTCTCAATAATTGGACGAGCCCCACATGCAATTAAGATTTGGTCTGAATCATAATCCAGCTCACATCGTGCTTTTAAAAGATTTGAAACCGCGTTACGTAATTCTGGCTCTCCATTAGAAGGAGGATAATTTGTTTCATCATTCTCAATCATACGAATTATTGATGATTTTAATCTAGAAGGAATTGAAAATATTTTAGGGTTAAAATCTCCGATAGTAAAATTATAAATTTTTTCGCCTAATTTAATTTTTTTATTTACTTCTGCCGCGATTTGAATAATTTCTGAACCTATAATGTCTTCAGCTAATTCTGAGACTATTATTAAATCGTCAGGCAAATAATCGGGCACTTCCAATGCGTTAAGAGGAATCTCTTCAAGCGTATTCATAAGTGACTCGAGAATAAATTGAGTATATAAAAGTAACTTTTGTTATTGCAATGTTTAGCAAATAAAATAACTATGCTATCAAATTCTTTGCTATCTCTTTGAATTCTAAAGATGCTCTAGAATCAGAGTATAATGTTATAACTGTATCTTTACCTAAACTGCTCCTTATATATTTGCTTTCATGAATGTCTCCAAGAATTTTATATTCCATCATAGTTTTTATGTTTTGAGTATGTAAATCATATTCGTCTTCCATAATTCTATTTATTATAATACCTGTAATTTTAATTCCACCATCTTTTGCCTTTTTAATTGTTTTAACTCCTTCAACAACGGAAGGTAAATCTGGAGTAACAACAACAATTACTTCATCCATAGATTTGAAAATATTATCATAAATATCTCCTTCACTTCCCATATCAACAATAACAATTTCTGCCGTTCCAATTAAGTCTAATAAAACATCTTTGAATTTGTGAGTTTGAATTTCTTTTTGATGATCTTCAATAAAACTCCCCGGAATTAGTTTTAAGCCAGAATGATGTTTGTAAGCTAAATCTTTAATATTGATTTTATTTTTAATTGCATGATGGATTGTTTTTTCTACATTATGAGAACCAAGAAATAGAGCAACATGGGGTTGATTTAGGTGCGCGTCTACTAAAATAACTTCTCTGTTAAATTTGTGTAAAGCGACTGATAGATTTATTGCAATAGTAGTTCTACCAACACCACCTTTTCCAGATACAATTCCTACAAAGCGAGTCATAAGTCAAATTAAATTTATTGACTTTATAAGGTTTGTCTTGAATTTCAAGATTATGCAATACATTTTGAAATTAAAAAATCAATTCGTTTCAAACGTTCTTTAAAAATACATCATTAAATTCAATTTCTAAAATAGTTAGAGATGGCTTTAATATCGTATCGGAAAATGGAATTTGAGAATGAATCGAGTTTTAAAATTTAATTTTACGTGACAATACTCCCTATATTAAGTATTAGATAAAGCTTATATATTCTGATTTAAATATATTTGTTATGGAAGATGTGATTGAGAGAAGAAAAGAAGGTCTCAAAAGGTTAAAAACGGCTGATCATATGCTGAATGTTATGTATCCTTCTCTTCAAGAACCTAAAATATTGTTGGCTGCTTTAGAAAATATATTTCTTGGACTGACTTATTCACTTTCTGCTTTACTTTATTATGAAATTAATTTGAAAAGAATTCCCAAATTTAAAGATAATTTTGAGTCTAAATTTAGAATGTTCAGAAACAGACTTTGTTTAAGATATGAATTTGACAAAAGTTTTATATTTTTGTTGCATAATGTTAAACTACTTGTAGAAAAACACTCAGAAAGTCCTATGGAGTTTTCAAGAAAAAATAAATTTATGATTTCTGATAAAGATTATAATATATCAGAACTTACGTGGGATCAATTAAATGCTTTTTTGAATAAGTCCATAGAATTTTATAAAAGAGTTTACAAAATAACTACTTCTAATGAAGTTTATGGAAAGTGAAAGCTTATATCATATTGAAGTTTTCAAAAATTCACTTTCTGCCTAACTTACTTTCATCATTCAAACCTAACTTGTTTTTCCGATAATGAAATGGATAAATTTATTTAAAATAGGATTAAAGAATTCATCTAAGAATGAAATCTGATTTTGACTATTAAGTACTCATTAACAAAATTCAAAACATCGAATAAACAATTCCATAACCAACTAAACAACCTATTGAAATGAAAGGCATTGCGGGATAGAATTTACCTTTCTGGCCTTTGAATAACAAATAACTAATTGCAATAGTCGAGAATAAAGGAATTAGTAAAGAAGGAAGAAAACCATAATATTTGAATACGATTCCCGCAAATAATAGTGCGAATGCAATATCTCCTCCACCAAGTATTGCGATTTCTGAATTATCTGATTGTGTTGCGTTTTGATTTTTAGAGGTTTTGAGTACGTTTTTATCTGAAACTTGATTAGATTTGTTACTTATTTTAGATTTAATAGAATAAGGAATCAATAACCCTGCAAACACTTTAGTCTTTTCTTGAGACTTAACTAAAGAAACCATATGTTTGCTTTTGAAGACTGCCCAATAATCATATAATGAAATTAAAACTAACATGACTATTCCTGAAAAAATATTCATTATTGGAACTATAATAACTGCTATTCCTGCATAAACAAATAATTCCCCAAGATTGTGAATATAGAAATTCGGTTTAATCACTTTGAATATCGCAAAAAAGAGTCCAACAAAAAGAGCGATAGTTTCACTAACAAATGCGTATGTCGCAAAAGTTATACATATCCAAACTGCAATAAAGAACCATGCTTTCCATAACAAATGCAGATTATATTTGAATAATAATAACGCAATTCCTGTTCCTATTAAGACTGCAATAACTAACCAGAAAACTGATGTTGATTCTTCGATTTCTGGACGTTCTTGATGAAATGGAAGATCTTTGAAAATTACTTTGCCTTCTAAAATTGATTTTTCTTTATCTACATAACCATTCAAAACAAAAAGACCAACTATTTGAGAAAGTAGAAACATTGCTATAAGAATGTATGTAACTTGCTTTGTATGTTTCATACAGTATTGGATTTAAAGAATCTTTATAAATCATATAGTTATTTGAATATTTATAATGGTTGATAGAAAATTTAATAGTGTGATTGTAAATGTCTTTTTTAGAGATGACGAAGATGTTGAGAAAATTAAAAAAGCTTTCTTAAATTTATTTCCTTTTGATATTTCTGAGATTTTAATTGAGAGGAAAAATAGAGGTTTTGAGGAGAAGATAATTAGAGAGTTGAATGTTGAGTTAGAAAAGAATGCTCAAATTATCTTCTCCTCAAAACCTCTATGTTCTAAACTTGTTGCTGAAGATAAAAATAAATTAGTAAAAGAGTTTGATTCGAGATTTAGTGATGAATATTTCTTTTTTATGAGATTAGATAAAGATTCTTTATTGAATGGACATTATGTAATTGTTGACTCTGGAAATTGCATTCACATCAAATTTGGCATTTTGGCATATCCTAAAAATAAGATAAATGCTTTAAAAAATGTTGAAGAGTTGTTAAAGTAAATTAATCTTA
>Ga0209542_10019928_pt1 | contig 10692 bp, 8 predicted proteins | sample RifCSPhighO2_01_FD_184028 | JGI IMG/M metagenome (GOLD analysis project Ga0209542, IMG submission 184028) | Soil microbial communities from Rifle, Colorado - Rifle CSP2_plank highO2_0.1 (SPAdes) (version 2) | ecosystem: Environmental > Terrestrial > Deep subsurface > Rock core/Sediment ...
GGTTATCTATTATTTATTATAAGTTATGCGCGTTATTTCCGACCTTCAAATACATTCCAAATACTCACGGGCATGCTCGCAGGATTTAAATCCTCAAAGTATTGGTATATGGGCTGACAAAAAAGGCATTGGGGTTATTGGCACAGGGGATTTTACGCACCCGAAGTGGCTAAGTGAGCTGAAAGAAAATTTAATAGAAGCTAAACCAGGACTATACCAATTGCGCGATGGATCATCAAAGGCTTTGTTTATGATAACTGGCGAGGTATCATCCATCTATAAATTGGGAGACAAAGTCCGCCGTGTGCATAATATGATTTTGGTGCCTAATTTTAAGGCTGCGGAAAAAATCATTACTGGACTTGAAAAGCGCGGCGCAAATTTGAAAGCCGATGGCCGGCCGATTATGGGCATCAAGTGCCCGGATTTAGTAAAGATTGTTATGGACGCTGACCCTTTGTCAGCTGTAATTCCAGCCCATGCCTGGACCCCGCATTTTGGGGTGTTTGGAAGTTTATCTGGCTTTGATTCTATAGAAGAAGCCTTTGGGGAGCAGGCCAAACATATTTTTGCCATTGAAACCGGCCTTTCGAGCGACCCAAAAATGAATTGGCAAATATCGTTTTTGGACAAATATAGCCTGGTGTCTAACAGCGATGCTCATAGTTTAAGAAAAATCGGCAGGGAAGCTAATGTGTTTGAGATTGCTGATGACAGATTATCCTACGCGGAAATCATCAGAATTATAAAAGACAAAGACCCCAAAGAGTTTTTGTTTACCATTGAATTTTTTCCCGAAGAAGGCAAATATCATTTAGACGGCCATGCAGATTGCAAATTTTCCTGTGAGCCGGAAAAGACCAAAAAATTAAAAGGCCTTTGTCCGGTATGCGGCAAAAAGTTATTGGTCGGCGTCTTAAACCGGGTTGCTCAATTGGCCGACAGGAATTACGGGTATGTCCCCAAATCATCGGTTCCTTTTAAAAGCGTGGTTCCTTTGGAAGAAATCATTGCGGAAACTTTGGACGTCGGGGTGCAGAGCAAAAAAGTGGTAGAGATGTATGAGGGAATGGTGAAAAAGCAAGTAAGCGGGTCAGCTGGTAAGCAAATAAGTGAGTTTGCCATATTGCTCGATTTATCAGAAGAAGAAATATCACAAATACCTTCTCCGGCAATTGCCCAAGCAATTATTAGAGTCCGGGAAGGCAAGGTCAAGCTGGAAGGCGGGTATGACGGAGTATTCGGCAAGATTCATATTTTTAATGACTCTGAAAGAGAACAAATTTTAAAAAAGCCTAAACAGACGCAATTATTTTAATTACCAATTATGCAAGATAAAAATTTTTGCACCATTTACATTGTCAGGCATGGGGAGACAATAGCAAATGCAGAGGACATTGTGGCGGGGCATTTTGATTCTCCTTTGAATGAAGAGGGTAAACAGCAAGCGATGTTGCGGGCAGATTCTCTTAAAGACGTTATTTTTGATGCCGCGTTTTCTTCCGATTTAATCCGCGCAAAAGAGACGGCGGAAATAATTAAGCTTAATCGCAATTTGGCAGTCAATGCCAATAAGCTTCTTAGGGAGAAATATTTTGGTAAGTTTGAAGGAGGGCCTGGAGAAAAATATCGGTCAGCCATAAAACTTGCGCTGGACAAACTTAAAACCGCGGGCGACCAGGAGAAGCGGAAAATAAAATTAGATGAAAATTTTGAATCAGATGAAGAAATTACTGGTAGGATGTTGACTTTTTTGCGCGAAGCCGCTGTGGCGTATCCGGGCAAAACCATTTTGATAGTAAGCCATGGCACCATGATGCGCTCTCTTTTAGTTCATTTAGGTTGGGTAGCTTTTGACGGGCTGCCGACTGGTTCAATAAAAAACGCCGGCTATTTTGTTTTACAAACAGACGGTGTGGATTTTTTTATTAAAGAAACGGTAGGAATTGAAAAAACTAAAATAACCGTAGAAAAATGAAATTATTTTTAGCACAAACTCTACATTTGTATCAGCTTTGCTAAAAATTAAAACATCAATTAATATGAATTATACTAAATTATTCGACTTGCCGTCAGTAAAACTTATAATATTTTCCGCTGTAATTTTTAAAATTTCGTGTTTAGCCTCTTTGGAGTAAAAAGCAATATGCGGAGTGATTATTACATTCGGCATATTTATGAGCGCGTGGTCTTCCAGCAAAACTTTTAATTCGTTCACGCTTTCGTGGTTGGGATTGTAATGGGCAAGCAGAGCGGTTTCATCTTTTAATTCCCTTTCGCCTTCTAATACATCAAGCCCTGCGCCGCTAAGCGTGCCGTTTTTTAAAGCCAAGAGCAAGGCCTCGGTGTCCACGACTTCCCCGCGCGCCGTGTTAATAAGCAGTGCGCCTTTTTTAATTTTTTTAATGTTATCCTTATTTATCAAGTGGTGCGTAGCAGGCAAATAGGGTACATGGATGGTAATAACATCTGAACCTGCCAACAATTCATCTAAATCCACATACTTAATCCCATATTGTTTGGCGATTTCTTTTTTGGGTTTGGGCTCATAGCCTAAAATATTCATATCAAAACCTTTGGCAATTTGAGCGACATTCAGGCCAATCCGGCCGGTGCCAATAATGCCAATGGTTTTACCTTGGAGGTTAAAGCCCTGGAAAGCCTGGTAATCAAAACCCTTGCCTTCTTTTATTTGGTCCGCGGCTACGAACAATTTTCTTGATAAGGACAAAATCAGCGCGAAAGCAAATTCCGCGACAGTCCTGGAGCCGTAAGCCGGCACATTGCATACCGCGATGTTTTTAGTTTTGGCGTAGGCAACATCTACATGATCAAAACCAGTTGAACGGGTACTAATAAGCTTTAAGTTCGGCAAAGCGTCGATTTGCCCTTTTTTAACTTCAGAGCCGACGAACACGGAAATACATTCGGCGTCTTTGGCTAATTGAATGTTGCTATCCGAAAGCAGTCCTGTAACATATTGCGCTTCAAAACCTGAAAAAGCCTTCAAAATTTTTTGCAGGGATTGTTGGTCTTCTTCGTTGGTTTCGTAAAATACGACTTTCATATCTACATTATCAGGACTTACACATTGAGCCAAGTTCGACCTGCCCGCCATCACTGCGCTCAGGCGCTGGCAGGCGGGGGCATTTTCCGAGGATTTTTCAAAGCCGTAGTCAGACTACGGCGAGAAAAACCGGAGTGAGCTGGACTGGAAATGAATTCCAGTCTCATCACTGCTCAGGAAAATAACGAAGAAATTGGCCAAAGCCGCTTTTAATGGCCAGGGCTTTGCCCGCCTAAAAAGCGGCGGTGCGTAAGTCTTGATTATATTATAACACTAAATGTCTTTACCCACCGCCTGGCTGATATTCGTAAAACCGTCCTTTTTAAGCAGGCTTACTAAACCCTGATTAATTTCCGAAATCAGCTGCGGGCCTTCATAAATCATGCCGGTAATAAGCTGTATAAGCGAGGCTCCGAGCCTGATTTTTTTATAAGCATCGGCCGCGCTAAACACGCCGCCGCAGCCAATGATTATAAATTCGCCTCGGGTTTTTCCATAAATATATTTAATTAAATCGTTGGAAAGTTTTTCCACTACTTTGCCGCTCATGCCGCCTACGCTTGGGAAGTCCTTGTCAATTACCGCGCTATTTTGCCTGTCTTTAGCCAGGTTAGCGCAAATAAAGCCGTCAATTTTGTATTTGCGGCTTAACTCAATTATCCCATCAACTATAGCAAACGGCAGCTCTGCCGGCATTTTTAAAAAAATGGGTTTTGGTTTGGGGAGTTTGCTGATTGCCTCAAGCAGCGATTGTAGCCGCTTTGGTTCGGTAAAAGGCTCGCCGCCAAAAACATTCGGACAGCTTATGTTAATAGTGCAGTAATCGCCTATGTCTTCAAAAGCCTTGTAAGCCTTAACATAGTCTGCTATACCATCCTCTGGGCTAATGACCTTTGGGCTGTTAGTTTTTGCGATGCTGATGCCAAGCGGAAATTCGAATTTATTATTTTGCAGCCTCTGGGCTATTGCCTCACAGCCGTCATTTTTTAACCCGTAATAGACTAAAAGTCCCCGCGACTTTATTAGCCGCCACAGCCTGGGCTTGGGATTGCCTATGCAAGGAAAGCCCGTAATGGAGCCAACCTCTTCAAAACCAAAGCCTACGGAAGGTAAAATTTGCGTTAATTCGGCATTCTTATCAAAGCCCGCGGCCAAACCCACGGGGTTTTTAAAAGTTATGCCTAAAATTTTTTGCTCTAAAGCCGGGTGTTTATAAAAAAACAAGCCCCGGACCAAAGATTGGCCTAGGGCTGTTTTGCCTAATAATTCTCCGGTTCGAACCAATCGGTTATGGACATTTTCCGGATCAAACCTGAAAAAAAGCGGTTTTAGGATTTTGGTATAAATAAAGCCGAGAAAAGAGTTGCGGATTTTAGTTAACATTGTTTATTTGGCACCAAATAATATCAATAAATATCTATTAATTTCCATTAATATCTTCCTCGATTTTCATCAGTCTATTATATTTACAAACCCGTTCGCCCCTGGTAGGGCCGACTTTTATCCATTGTGAGCCTACGGCCACGGCTAAATCCACCAAAAAAGTGTCATTAGTTTCCCCGCCGCCCCGATGAGAAGGGATGGTAACAACATGGTTTTTGTTGGCTAAAGTACAGGTGTCAACGGTTTCCGTAACTGTGCCAGCCTGGTTAAGTTTAATTAAAATGGCGTTAGCCGCGCGCATCTGGATAGCTTTTTCCAAGAGTTTAACATTTGTTACGGTTAAATCATCCGCTACGATTTTTACTTTGCCTGACTGGTGCAAAAGTTTCGGCCAGCTGTTCCAATCAAACTCCGAAAGCATGTCTTCCGCAGTCACTATTGGATATTTTTTAAACCATTCCAAATACATTTTTATCATGTTCGCGGAATCCAGCGCGCGCTTTTCGGTTTTTAACTGGTAAAGGCCGTCGTGGTAAAATTCCGAAGCCGCGGCGTCTATGGAAAGCCCGGCGTCAACTCCTGGCTTATAGCCGGCTTTTACAATCGCTTCCATTAAATATTCTAAAGGCTTTTCATTGGAAGCCAGGCCATAGGGGGCGAACGCGCCTTCGTTTCCCACATTAGTGGAAAGTCCGATTTTTTTAAGGATTTGCTTTAAGGCTTCGTAAATTTCCATTTGCATGCGGATATTTTCAGCCGCGCTTAAATCATCGCGCAGGGCGGAAACTAAATATTCCTGCAAATCCGTGGAATTATCCGCGTGCACGCCGCCTTCTATCATAACGACCATGGGCTTGGGAAGTGGGTAGTGAGTAGTGGGTAGTGAGTAGATTTGAGATAGATATTCATATAGTTCCAACTTCGCATCGTTTGAAGCGGCGCGGGCTACGGCCATTGATACCCCTAAAATCGCGTTGGCGCCTAAGTTTGATTTGTTAGCAGTGCCGTCCGCGTCAATCATCAGCTTATCAATATTTCTTTGGTCAGAAGCGTTTTTACCTGTTAGCAGAGGCGCGATTTTCTCATTAACATTGACTAAGGCTTTGAGCATGCCCTTGCCAAAGTATCTTTTTGGGTCTTCGTCCCGCAAAACAAAAGCCTCAAGACTTCCAAAAGAAACGCCATAGGATACCGAGGCGCATCCTTTTATATTATTCTCTAGTACAACCTCCACTTCCAAAGACGGCGACCCGCCGCTGGCCAATATCTCCCTTGCCTTGATTTCTTTGATTTTATTCATATTACTTTAATTATAGCACAAAATTTTATGAATATTTTACGAAAACTGGTATAATCGAAACATGAAGAAGACTAAGATTATTTGTACTTTGGGGCCGGCTTCGCAAAGCATCAAAATTATAACCGAAATGGCTAAAGCAGGCATGAATGTAGCCAGGCTTAACTTTAGCCATGGCGACCACACTAATCATCGCCTGCTGATAAATAACATCCGCCGCGTGTCGTTTAAGCTCGGCGTTCCCATTGGCATTATTCAGGACTTGCACGGGCCAAAAATCCGCGTGGCTAATTTAATGGAGCCAATTAGCGTGAAAGTCGGGGACAGTATTACCATTGGCCCATTCGACGCTGCTCATGGCAAGCAAGATTTTGGACTCGACACCGAAGTAGCGGCGTCTTTAAGGCCCAAGCAAAGGATACTTATTGAAGACGGGTTGATTGAACTCGAAGTTGTCAGGGTTTCCGGCAGGCTGATAACTTGCGTGGTTTTGTCTCCGGGCAAAATTCAAAACCATAAAGGAGTGAATTTGCCCCGTACCAAATTAAAAATTCCCATACTCACAGGCAGGGATATTGAGGATTTAAAATTTGGACTAAAGAATAATGTGGACTATGTGGCCCTGTCTTTTGTACGTACTGCGCGTGACATAGTAAATTTAAAAAAACTTATCTCCAAGTATAACCCGAAAAGCTTTTTGTCTCCCCGGGTAATTGCTAAAATCGAAAAGCCGGAAGCAGTTAAAAATTTTGACGCGATTTTAAGGGAGTCTGACGCAATAATGGTGGCACGCGGGGATTTAGGCGTGGAAATGCCCGAGAGCCAGGTGCCCATTATTCAAAAAGAAATAATTCGAAAGGCGTTAAAAGCGGCTAAGCCTGTAATAGTGGCTACGCAGATGCTGGACTCTATGATAAGAAATCCCCGTCCTACCCGGGCTGAAGTGAGCGATGTTGCCAACGCGGTAATTGACCAGGCAGACTGCGTCATGCTTAGTGGCGAGTCGGCATTCGGCAAATTTCCCGTAAAATCCGTAAGCGAAATGTCGCGGATAATCGAGGTAACGGAAAAATCCCACTTTTTGCCTAAGCATGAATATTTTTCAGGCAAAATTTCTGGCAAGACCGAAGCCTTGGCCCAGGCGGTTTACGATTTAGCCGAGCATACTAAAGCTAAAGTTATAGTGGGCGCCACGGAGTCCGGGTTTACCGCGCGCGAAGTTGCCCATGAGCGGCCTTTTAACATTCATTTGGTCATGCTTACCCCTAAAGACAAGGTCCAAAGGCAAATGTCTTTAATTTGGGGCGTGGAAAGCTTTTTAATGCCTAAAGCCAGAACTTTGGAAAGCTTAATTAAAAGTATGCTTAGTTTGGTTAGGCAAAAAAAGTACGCTAAAAAAGGCGACCGGGTAGTGGTGGTAACGGGCGAGCCCTTGGGCCAAAAAGAGAATTTGAATTTGGTGGAAGTAAAAACGGTTTAGATCACAGATAGCACAGATGGACAGAAGTATGTCTTAAATGCTAATATATACGCATGGAACTCGTTTCGAGTAAGCTCTAAAAAAGCAATAAACATCGAGCGAAACCATAGTAAACACTGGCGGATCGTGATCGAAGAGTCAAAAAAGTTTGAGACTTAAACGATGAACAATTTTGCTCTTATTTATAAGCTAATCAAGAATTACTAAAAACCAGTTCCATGATAACCAAGACGAAAAAATTTCTTATTACTTTTTTGAAGAAAACCGCACGAGATAGTTCTTCTCCGACATTTTTTCAGCTTGCCCGAAAGAATATAACAAAAAAGAAAAAATTGGCTAATAGCAATTTGTCTAAAAATGTAGATAAAATAGCCTATGGAGTTTGAAAGATTCGTTATTGACAGCAACGTTTTTGTGGCTTTGTACAGCAAAGCCGACAGTCATCATAAAGAAGCCTATAAAGTTTTTCGCGAGCTTGAATCAAAAGCGTTAATAGTCCATCCTTACGTAATACAGGAAACCGCCACGGTTTTGGCTTATAAATTAGGCCAGAAAGCGGCGGTTAAATTTTTAAATGACATAGAAGACGCGGCGAACATAGTAGTGCCTTTGATTGATATCCGGAAAGAGATGGCAAGTTTTATTTCCATCAAAAAGAAAATTTCATTTACCGATGCCGTTTTAGTGGGTTTGGCTAAAACCATGAGCGCAAAGCTGATTACATTTGACAGTCAAATGCTCGCACTTTTTAAGAAAGCTTAAACTACTATTAAAATTAAGTTTAACTTTATGTCACAATTCGATCAAAGTCGACCGCTTGAAGAGCGAATTGCCGAGCTTAGAATGGAGATTAATCAGCTAATTCTGGCTTCTGGTCTTAATAATGAACAGGCAAGGCAGGCTCTTGAAGATATTATTCGGAATATAACCGTAGACCAAGAACTATCGACACCATCAGCTCTTGGGAAAGGGCTTATCCCAGAGGTTCTCAAAAAATCCACCATGCGCTTGTTTATGCCGAAGACTGTGGGAAGAGAGATAACCCAGGGGGAAGTCGGCAGTTTTGACGGAAGTGAAGTTAAAAAAGGGGAATGGGCAATTGGACGGTTTATCATAAATGGGGAACTCGCACGGACCCAGATAACGAATTTAGCTGAAAGTTTAGGATTTAAAGATCAGCTGATGTCTGCTTTATTGAGAAAAAGATCCGACGACCCAGTGTTGGTAGATATGGAATATATTGTGCCGGATGAATCCCCGGAGCAAGATAAGCCAGTTATAAATATTCCTTATAGGGGTGACCAGCAGGAATTATCGCGTATTCAGATTATAAAAAGCGGAAAACAGCCCACTGACATCGTAATAAAAACAGATGACGATTCTCGTCCGCTTAAAGTTATTATCAGAATCAAGTAAGCCTGCTAAGGCAGGTATCGTCTGATTAAAGAAAAAGGGAAGAGTCTATATTTGGGCAGGTTATTTGCCGCTAAAAGGCGGATTTTTAAATGACATTTTTTTATTTTTAGGTTATAATTAAGGAAATAATTCATCATATTTACCCCGTTAGAGAATATTACAGACGAAAACCTTAATAAAATCAATATTCATTTAGGAACCATGGATTCTTTAATACCGCCATGGTTTCTCTAACGGGGCGAGTCATACTTTTATTATGTCGAAAAATGAGGCTTTTATTCTTTGGTTCGAGGAGGTAGGTAAAAACGATGTCGGGTTAGTCGGAGGCAAAAACGCCAATTTAGGCGAAATGTACCAGAATTTGACCAAAGCGGAGAGCCCGCTTTTTAAAGGCGAAAAAATCAGCGTGCCTTACGGGTTTGCGGTGACCGCGCATTCCTACCGTCATTTTATTGAATCTAATCATCTAACTGAAAGAATCAGGGAAATTTTAAAAGATTTAGATACCCACGACATAAAGCAATTGGAAGAAAAGGGGCATAAAGTGAGACAGGCGATTTTGGAAGCTTCTTTTCCCGAAGATTTAGCTTCGGAAATCAAAAAAGCGTACGTGGAAATGGCAAAAAAATTAAATTTGGCCGTTGATGAATTGGATGTGGCGGTGCGTTCGTCAGCAACCGCGGAAGACTTGCCCGACGCTTCTTTTGCCGGCCAGCAGGAATCCTACCTTAATGTGAGGGGCGAACATGAATTAATGGAGAGCATTAAAAAGGCTTTTTCCAGCCTGTTTACCAACCGCGCGATTTCCTACAGGCATGACAAAAATTTTGACCATTTTGAGGTTGCCCTGTCCGTGGCTGTGCAAAAAATGGCCAGGAGCGATTTGGGCGCGTCTGGCGTTTTATTTACCATTGACACGGAAAGCGGTTTTAAAAATTGTTTGATAATCAACGGCGCTTGGGGACTCGGTGAATTTGTAGTTAAAGGCATTGTCAATCCGGATGAGTTTAAGGTTTTTAAGCCGACTTTGAAAAAAGGCTTTGACGCCATTATTAACAAAAAATTAGGCAGCAAAGAAAAAAAATTAGTTTACGCCACTGAAGGCACAGTGCCTACTAAGGAAGCGCCGGTCGCGGAAATTGACCGGCACCGTTTTGTGCTTGAGGACGAGCAAATCATCCAATTGGCCAAATGGGGAGTGATTATTGAAGAGCACTACCAACGGCCCATGGATATTGAATGGGCGTACGATGAAAAGGAAAAACAGCTTTACATTGTCCAGGCTCGGCCCGAAACCGTGCACGCGGCCAGGGACGTGAATTTTTTGGAAGAGTTTATTTTACTTGAAAAAGGCCCGCTAATAACCCAGGGCGCGGCAGTGGGCGCGAAAATCGGCCAAGGCGCGGCGCACTATATAAAAGACGCTTCAAACATTTCCGAATTTAAGAAAGGCGAAGTATTGGTTACGGAAATTACCGACCCTGATTGGGAGCCGATTATGAAAATTGCCTCGGCGATTGTCACCAATTCCGGCGGGCGTACTTCCCACGCGGCCATTGTCAGCCGCGAACTCGGCATCCCTGCCGTGGTCGGCTGCGGCAACGCCACTTCCGCCATAAAAAACGGCATAGGAATTACGGTGTCCTGCGCCGAAGGCGAGGTGGGCAAGGTTTACGAAGGCATGTTAAAATTTGAAGTTAAAAAAACCGACTTAACCGGTTTTAAGCCTCCTAAAACCGACATTAAAATGATAGCCGCAGACCCCGAACTTTCCTTTGGCTATTCGTTTTTGCCGAATAAGGGCGTGGGACTTGCGCGCGAGGAATTTGTAATTTCCAATTTTATTAAAATCCATCCTAACGCGCTTATCAACTACAATAAACTTGATGACGATAATTTAAAAAAGCAGATTGAAACTTTAACTGTTGGATATGAAGATAAGGCTAAGTATTACGTGGAAAAATTGGCTTTTGGCTTAGGCCAACTGGCCGCCTCATTCTATCCGTACGATGTCCTCATGCGGTTCAGCGATTTTAAAAGCAATGAATA
>Ga0209542_10019929_pt1 | contig 10691 bp, 9 predicted proteins | sample RifCSPhighO2_01_FD_184028 | JGI IMG/M metagenome (GOLD analysis project Ga0209542, IMG submission 184028) | Soil microbial communities from Rifle, Colorado - Rifle CSP2_plank highO2_0.1 (SPAdes) (version 2) | ecosystem: Environmental > Terrestrial > Deep subsurface > Rock core/Sediment ...
ATTCCGATCCCATGCCAACAGTATTCCATGGGAATGACGTGCCCGCAACGCATAGCCATGCTATCCTACTCCTCAATGAGAAACGGAAAGAAAATCGGGATAACTGCCGGAACATTTGACCTCTGCCATGCCGGACACATGCTGGTGTTTAAGGAAGCAAAAACGGTCTGCGATTATCTCATCGTCGCGCTCCAAGACGACCCATCCGACACCCCTCCCGACTATCGCGGGAAAAAGAAAAATAAACCCGTCATGTCATTGGAAGAAAGGAAAGTGATTCTTGAAGGCATCCGGTACATAGATGAAATAGTGGTGTATCACTCCGAGCAAGACCTGCATGATTTGCTCGTGAAGCTGGAGCCGGATATCCGCATTATCGGCAGTGACTGGAAGGGGAAGAACTACACGGGACATGAACTGCCTATGGAAACGTATTTCAATTCGCGCGGCCACTCTTTCTCAACTTCCGCATTGCGCGAGCGTGTCTTTAAGGCGGAATTTCTTAAAAGCAAAGAGCAAGAGCGGAGAGGCGCTTCAGAGTGAGCGCGCGCGTACGATAAGCGGTTTTTCCGCGTTTTCACCAATTATTACCTGCTAAAAACAGGCGGTGGATAACTTTGTGGCGCACTTCTCCCTCATGGCACATACTTTGAGGACGAAATTGGTCGACTTACAAATTATATAATATTTATCACAATATGAAATTACACATGGTCGCGTTCATTCTCCTCATCGTTGGAGGTTTGAACTGGGGTCTTACGGCAATCGGATTCAATGTTGTCAGTATGATTTTCGGCAGCTGGCCGATAGTTGAGCAGATTATCTACATTTTGGTGGGTGTCGCCGCAATCTACGAGGTTGTGACGCACAAGCAGAATTGCAAGAACTGCGCTGCTGGTTCAGCAACCGTATAGGGTCAGGTGTTTTTGCACCTTTACTGAACAGGCCGCTTTCGCGGCCTGTTTGCGTTTGGCGTTTTCGGTACCGGCAAAATTAGCCGGTCTATCCGAAGAACAAGTTATAAATCAGCCACATGTTTAAGACCACTATGCACAGTGCTATGACATACGCGGTTACCTTGAGCCACAACCTGTTCACAAAACTTCCCATTTCCTTTTTGTCGCTCGTAAACATGACGAGCGGAATGACGGCAAACGGTAATTGAATGCTCAAAACAACCTGACTCAAAATAAGGAGTTTGCCGACGCCAAAATCTTGGAAAAATAGAATAACGGCGAGCGCTGGAATTATCGCGAGCAATCGTGTGATTATTCTTCGCAGCCACGCGCGCATTTTCAGATTCAGGAACCCCTCCATAATTATCTGCCCCGTCAGCGTCCCCGTGAGAGTAGAGTTCTGGCCGGAAGCGAGAAGCGCCAAAGCGAACACGATGCTTGCAAGAGAAGTTCCCAAAAGCGGGGTCAGAAGCTCGTACGCTTTATCAATATCCGCGACATCCGAATGTCCGGAAAAGTGGAAAACCGAGGCCGACATTATGAGAATTGCCGCGTTCACGAAGAACGCCCCCATGAGCGCGATTACCGTATCAATGGTTGCAAATTTGACAGCCTCCTTTTTACCCGCGAGGTCGCGTACGAACGCCCTCGTTTGAACAACGGAAGAATGCAGGAACAAATTATGCGGCATCACTGTCGCGCCTATGATGCCGAGCGCTATATACAGCATTTCCTTGTCGCTGAAAATGGCGGCAGTTGGGATGAAGCCCGCGAGAAGGGAGGCGATTTCCGGCCTTGAGAGAATAAGTTCTAAACCGAATGCGACCACGATGGTTCCTATAAGCGCTATTATTAAGGCCTCCAGATAGCGGAACCCTTTTTTCTGTAGCATCAGAATAAGAAGCACGTCCGCCGCCGTGATGACGACGCCGATTGCGAGCGGGATGTGAAATAGGAGATTAAGAGCAATGGCAGAGCCGATGACTTCTGCGAGGTCGCACGCGATTATCATTATTTCCGCCATGACCCATAGCCCGATGCGCACGGGTTTTGGATAGTCGCGGCAGGCCTGCGCCAAATCCTTGCCGGTGGCGATTCCCAGCTTCAGCGCCAAGTGCTGAAGGAGTATCGCCACGATGTTTGATATGAGTATGACGAAGAGCAGGGAATAGCCGAACTTCGCGCCGCCTGACAAGTCGGTCGCCCAGTTGCCGGGGTCCATATAGCCGACGGCGACGAGATAACCCGGACCGGAAAACGCCAGAAGCTTTCGGAGAAACGATGCCCCCGCAGGTACGGGAACAGAACTGTGGACCTCTGAAAGACTTTTTTGTTCCTCCTCGATAAACGCTCCCGCAGTCATAGTTTAATTAATTGATGTGTGGAATTTTCATTCCATGCGGGTCGCGCTGAGGACTTCTTAAAAAACGCTTTAACCCAAAACTAGAAATCCGGTAAAATACATAATCAATAATCCCGCCAAGAATCCTGAAACATTGGTAAAGGTAAATACGGAAAGCCATCGCCCCTTTGCCATACTGTGGAGAATATCAAAAGCGATATCAAAAATAGCTCCGGCACCAATGGCCAGGAAAAGTACACCATAAACCGGCGAGTAAGCGAATCCGCCAATCAAACTTCCAAGAATGGTCGGAGCGCCAGCTAATAGCCCCATCAATATCAAATGTCCTAATATTCTTTTAATCCGGCCCTCTCCGTGGGTTAGTGGAGAAATAATTGCAATGCCTTCAGTAACGTTATGCAGCATAAAACCAATTACAAGTGTGGCACCTAGGGCAACTTCACCGAGGGCATATGCACTGCCTATTGCAAGACCTTCTCCCAGGTTATGAAGCCCAATACCGAGGGCAATCAAATATGCCCACACCATCGCTTTATACTGGTCGCCTTTCTTGGCAAAATGGAATTCCGTTTTATAACTAACCGCACTCAAAATTAGAATTGCAGAAAAGAACCCGATAACCAGCAGACCAACTCCGTTGAATGCGTCGGGCAATTTTGTTGTTAAAAGGATGGATTCAGCCAACGTATCAAATCCTAAGAACAACAAAAGCCCAATCGTTAAAGATAGCAGAAATAGGTATCCCTTGCCTTTGAGTCTGCTTAGAAAGGGGAACCATAGCAAACCGAGCAGTACGGGAATTACGCCAACATATAGACCAAGAAGAACGAAAGTTTTTAAGTATCTCTCGTCCGCCGTTGGAGTTAAAAAAGCCACGTCAACTTGTTTTTCAAAAGTGACACCGTCGCTGGCAATAAGGGTGAAGGCGATAGGGTCGCCATCTGTCCATGGATATGCGATAGACACCAACCCGCTTTCCAATGGCTTCAGTATGTTGTCAGGCTCCATTTTGAACTTCCAAATAATTTCATTAACTACTGCCTGGGCAATGGTCACCTGCTCGGGTCCATCGTTGAAAACCTCCAAATCAATGCGCTCAGGCGTGAAAATTACCCTTTGAATTGCGAGTTTCTCAACAGGAGGCAAATCTGCTTTAAATACTCCCAGAGGTCCATATTTCAGAAAGCCGACAAGAAGCACTGCGAGCAAAATCAGCGGCAATAAAAAACTGAACCACGTCTTTAATCGTCCGTTTGGTTCTGATTTTTCTGGCATATGATTTATCTTCCATTAAAACGCGGCGCTTAATTATTTTATTCCATAACCATAAACATTCCGGCCCACCCTAACTCGGAAAATTCGATAACGTGGGAATGAAACATATATATGCCCGGTTCTCTAAATCGAATATCCAAGATAGATCTCTCGGCTTGTCCTAGAGTAATTATGTCGGTAAAATTATCAGGAATTAAGTTTGTGCCCGTTTGATATTCATTAAAAAAATTAGCGTGCAAATGAAACGAATTAATAGGATCAAACTCAAGCATGTTACTTAAATAAACACGCACCAGTTCGCCCTTTTGAACCACTATCGGATCAATATTGTACGCAAACGCCCTGGTATTCACGGCATATATCTCATTTGCGCCATCAAAGTTGACATCAAAACCATTCATCACCATTATCAACTCTTTGTCGGCTTTTGGTCGCGTATCATTTTTAGGGTCTACAATATAAGTTCCATACAATCCTCGGGCTACATGTTCCGAAACTGGATAGCTGTGACAATGATAAACGTGAGTGCCGTATGGGCCCGCCTTAAACTCATACGTAAAACTCTCTCCGGGCAAAACCATGTCTTCAAAAGCTGAACCGTCCATTTCAGCTGAATGAAAGCCGTGAAAATGAGCAGTATGAGGTTTTGTACCGCCATTGGTAAGCGTTATTTTAATGGTATCGCCCTCGGTTGCGCGAATGGTCGGGCCGGGCACTTGGCCGTTATATGTCCAAGCCGGATAAAAAACACCCGGTGCAACCTCGATTTCTTTATCCTGAATGAAAAATTTATATTCTCGCAGTAACGCGCCGTCAGGCAGCGGAGTTTCTTTATAAAACCTAGAGCGTTCCTCTTTAGGAAGATTATTGAAATTCCAGGTTGTTAGAAATTCCGTAGGATTAAAATCATCGCTCTGATATTCTCCCGTGGTGCCGATGCTCTCTTGAGCTGTCTGCTGTAACGCGAGATGGTCGGACTCACCTGTGCCGATGTTGTTTATGAACCGATAGCCAATAAAAATCGCAACGACGATTAGCAAAGTCAGAACTATAAAAGTTTTTTTCATACTAGCTGAAGTTGCGTTACCGAGCATATTTTAAATTTTAGGAATAAGCATACCGTGCGGGTCATACTTTGGGCTTCCCAAAAAGCGATTCAGTTTCTTGGCGACTTCGTTGCTTATCCCGTGCTCAAGCCGATGTGCTTCAGCGTGAACTTTCCCGCGCGGCATTTTAAGAACGGAGTGAAGGAAGACCTCCAGAATTCTGTGTTTAAAAGTAATGGCTTGCGCTATCTTTTGCCCGCGCGACGTAAGCTTGATGGAGGAATATTTATTTGCGACGACTAGACCATCACGCATCAGTTCTTTTAGACGCTCTGAAACAGTAGATTTGCTTAGATGCAGATACCGCGCCGTCTCGGTGGTGGAGGCGAGACCGGAGTTTTTCTCCTGCAACCGACGAATAGCGCGCAAATAATCCTCCCGTGTCGCGCTCAAAGGTTTAGTGGACATAATGTTCGTATACACGAACATTAGCAGGTTGCCGGACTCAAGTCAATAGGAATACAGAGATAATAGAAAAAGCCGTCCGAGAGTGTCCAGGAACAATCTTGGACGGCTTTCTCAGACGGCGCATCAAAACTCAAAACACGGCCTGTAACGCCTCTTGCTGACGGCGCTCGCGCTCGGCCTCTGCGAAACGTACCTGCTCGATACGCTCGCGCTCGGCCTCTGCAGCACATTCGCGCTCGATGCGGTCGCGCTCAGCGTTGAACTCTCGCATGTTTGCAAGCAGTTTCGCTCGAACCAAGCGAATAAAAACCCATAATAGCAGGCCGAGTACTACGCCGAGCCACATGCTCGGCAGATGGATTTCCATACATCCTCCTGTGGGGATGTTTCCTGCGATTCCCGTCGCAGGGCGGGTGCCTTCAAAACGGCCTATAATGAATGGGAACAGCTAATTCAGATAACGTCAATCAATAGGGGTGCGCGGGCGAGTTTGACTGCAGGTGTGGTTTGTGTTATTCATGTTCAAGCGGACGAGGTACTGATTTCGTTCCAAATATAGCGGTCCAACCAACGCGAGGGAATACCATGAAAATACTTCTGGTTGACGACAGCAAGGTTATACGTCTTTTGGTCGGGACGTATTTGAAGGAAAACGGCCATTCTGTCACAGAAGCGGAGGATGGTCAGGCAGCGCTCGCGATTCTCAAGAAAACGCCAAAGGAATTTGAACTGGTAATCACCGACTTGAATATGCCTTTCAAGACAGGCCTTGAGTTGCTTGATGACATGGGAGAGGACGAGACACTGAAGAAAGTCCCGGCGGTGTTGTATTCCACGGATTCTAATTCGTGGCTGGTAAGCCAAATTACCAGCAAGGGAATATTCTACGCCGATAAAGGAAAGGGCATAGCCGATATCGAAAAGGCTCTTTCGAGTATCGCGGCGGGCTTGAAACCGCCAACGACATAATAAAGTCGTCTGAACGAAAGGGGGGAGGAAAGGCCGTACGGCGCCTGCTCTTCGTCGGACGGCTTTTTCTTTTGCTGTTATAAAAGGAGGCGCCGGAAGGGCGCCTCCTTTAAATACAATAATCAGATTACTTCTTATTGCCCAAAATCTTAAACATGCCGGTTCCGCACGATGTGCACGAACCCTTCAGCGCCCTGCGACCGTTCTTCATCTCTACCTCCGCCGCATCCTTTATATCCTTCTTTGCCTTGCACTTAACGCAATATCCTTGTTCTGCCATATATTTAAGTATCAATGACTATTAATAAGACTCCCCGCATTGTATACCTCGTTTATGCAACACGCCACAGGGTGATAGGTCACATGGTGATAGGCCATAAATTTACAAGATCCAATTTGCAATTTGACGAACGAAATTTCAAGTCTCAATTTCCAAAAACGATGTTCCGTTTGAACTTTGATGTTTGAGATTTCTTTGCAAATTGATTTTTAAAGCTTGCAAATTCTGAAAATACCCGAGGTGAGCCTTGGAGTGACGGACAAGGAGCCACCTCCGGCATAGCCTGAGGAGACACCTTGTCCTGGCCTCACCTCGGGTATTTTCAGGTTATCCACAGGCATCCCCTATGTTTACATTTGCGTATGCTTTAATTATATTAATTATAAGCTAAATTAATATAATATGGAGCCAATTAATACTAAAATAAGAGAACTGAAGAATTTCTTGGAGATTCCATACTCTAAGCTTGAGGAGCTTAATCTCAAGGCAAAAGCCCGCGGAGAGTCGTTTTCTCCGGCTGTACTTGAGAAAGAATACACGGCGTATCTTCGGAAAGAGAAACGGATAAAAGCTGTCACGCTTTGCTTTACCGATATTGAAGGAAGGCTCCATATGCTGGACTATGACAAAGAATTTCTTTTGGATGCCTTGTCCAACCTCACCTTTGACGGCTCTTCAATCCGAGGATTTACTCCCCAGCACGAATCTGATTTGCGCTTGGAAATTGACTGGGCAAGCATTCGGCATCTTCCCTCGGATATTTTCGGCCCCGGCAAAGTCATTTTCTTTGCATCAGTTCTTAACCGCGACAGGACTCCGTACAACTCGGATTTCAGAAGCCAGCTCAAGCTGTATGCCAGCCAGCTGAAAAGGAAGGAGGGTCTCGTGGCATACGCCTCGTCAGAAATAGAAGGATTCATCGTAGACGGAATAAACAGCGAACAGGAATACCAGGAGAATCGCGAATTCAAACTCATATCTTCGGGCGGTTATTACCATTCGCTTCCCATGGACAAGCTTCGCATCTTTATAGACAATGCCGCAGAAGCACAAAGGGCAATGGGGTTTAGGAACGAGAAAGACCACCCAGAGGTCGCGCCTTCGCAGTTTGAGATGAATTTCTCGTATGCGGAAGTCGTGCGCGCGGCCGACAACGTCCAGCTCTACAAACTCGTGTGCAGGCAAGTGGCTCGCAAGTTCGGCATGACGGCAACATTCCTCCCGAAGCCGATTACTGGCATCAACGGTTCCGGAATGCACACGAATTTTTCGCTTGCAAAAAAAGGAAAGAACATCTTTTACGACCCAAAAGGCGAGGATGGCCTTTCCAAGATTGCGTGGGACTTCATTTGGAAGCTCCTTAATCACGCGCCGGAGACATGCCTTGTCTTCAACTCTTCCGTCAATAGCTATCGCCGTCTTGACCCGCATTTTGAGGCGCCGAATCAGATCAAAGTTTCTGCGATAGACAGGGGTTCCATGATACGAATTCCGATAGGGAACGAAAGAACGGCACGCATAGAGCTTAGGTCGGTGGCGCCGGACGCGAATCCGTACCTCGTTTTGTACACGATGCTGAAGACCGGCATGGAAGGGCAGAGATTGCAAAAGGATAAAAACAAGAGGGACAGAGTTCGCGTTTTGCCGGACAATATCAATGATGCGATTACTAATTTCAAGTCAAGCAAATTCATCAGCCACATATTGGGCGAGGACAGCAAAGAGAAATTCGCAGCGTTCAAACAAGCCGCGGCGGACAGGTCGCCCAAGGCCTTGGGCGGGAGGGTCAAAGGGTCGGAGATTATTTATCATCACGAAATAACAAATCAACTTTTATGGAACAACTTCTAGCACCAGCGCATAACGGCAGATTGGTAAGAGCGTCTTTCTGGCTTCTTGTTTTGGGCGCGATAGTTGGTTATGCAACTATATTTTTCGCCGGAGCCTCGGCGGGCGTGTTTGATGCCAACTCAATAAATACAGGCGACACGGCGTGGATGCTTGCCGCGGCGGCCTTGGTTATGCTCATGACGCCAGCGGTCGGATTCTTCTACGGCGGAATGGTTTCTTCAAAAAACGTCGTCTCTGTTCTCAAGCAATCAGTAGTGATTTTATCGCTTATATCCATTCAATGGGTTGTGATCGGATACAGCCTAGCGTTCGCTCCGGACGCGGGAGGAGGAATAATCGGCAATCTGGATTTCTTCGGCTTGCGCGGAGTGGGATTTGCGCCGGACCCGAATTACGCCGCGACAATTCCCGCGCTTGTTTTTATGATTTATCAAGCAATGTTTGCCGCCATCACACCGGCCCTCGTTATCGGGGCGTTTGTGGAGAGGATTAAATTCAAGACACTGGTTGTATTTACGCTTCTATGGGCGACTCTCGTTTATGACCCAATCGCACACTGGGTATGGTCGCCGGATGGATGGCTTCGTGCTCTAGGAGCGTTAGATTTTGCCGGAGGGACGGTCGTTCACATGAGCGCAGGATTCTCGGCGCTTGCCGCGGCGCTTTTGGTCGGCAGAAGATTGAAGCAGTCCAGTCTCGGCGAGAACGCCAACAACATCCCGTTCGTTATCCTTGGCGCGGTACTTCTGTGGTTCGGGTGGTTCGGTTTTAACGCGGGCTCTGCTCTTACGGCAGGGGCTCTTGCGGCGAGCGCGTTCGTTGTTACGAATATTGCGGCCGCGGCCTCGGCGCTCACATGGGCGACGCTGTCGTGGGCGCAAAATCGCAAGCCGTCGGCCATGTCGGCCGCCACTGGTGTCGTGTGCGGTCTCGTTGCAATAACGCCCGCGTCCGGCTTTGTCGGGCCGATTGCGGCTATTGCGATAGGAGTTATTGCTGGAGTCGTGACATATGGAGCTGTGTACTTCCGAACCAAGAAAATTAAAATTGACGATACGCTAGACGTGTGGGCGGCACACGGCGTCGGGGGATTAACAGGCGCAGTGCTGACGGGCTTCTTCGCGGAGAAAATCATCAACTCTGCGGGGAACAACGGACTTCTATTCGGCAATTCGCACCAGCTTCTTGTGCAGATATACGCAGTTGTTGCGGTCGGTATTTATTCCTTCGTCGCAACGTGGCTTATTCTGAAACTTCTAACGCTATTTAAAATGCCGTTGCGCGTCAGCGAATCCGAGGAAGCGGAAGGGTTAGACTTGGCAGTTCACGGCGAGGCGGGGTATAGGTTGTGAGGTTGGCGAAACTCCCGAGGCGCACGCCTTACGGGGTCGCTGTCTCCGCGTGCTCGCGGAGCGCTGACTCTCGCGCCGTCGCGCTGCGAGACACCCCGCAACACGTGCGCCTCGGCTAGTTTCGTTGTGGGTTGGTTGTTGGTGAAAGAAAAGTGATAGATTTTACTGTCGCCTCATGCAATTGAAAACACTCTGCACACTCACGCCTACCTTTTGCTCATAGATACAGTACAATCTCCACATGAAGGTTTTGATTTTCAGCTCTGACGAAGAAACGCGCGAGATTTTTGCACCGGTATTGAAGGACCACACGGTGGTGTATCTGGACGGCACCGTTTCCGCGAAGTCGCTCGCAGAAAATTCCGACGCGAATGTTGTTTCCCTGTTCACATCCTCGGAATTCAAGAAAGAGCAGATTGACGCGCTTCCGAATTTAAAATGCATCGCTACGCGCTCAACCGGTTTTGACCATATAGACATTGCGTACGCAAAGGAAAAGGGAATCACCGTATGCAACGTCCCACGATATGGCGCGCACACGGTAGCCGAATTTGCCTTTGCGCTTATCCTGACGCTTTCGCGGAGGATTTTTGAGGCGTTCCATCAGGTGCGCGAGGAGGGAAGTTTCAAAACCTCCGCCCTTGAGGGATTTAATTTGTTCGGCAAAACTCTTGGCGTTGTCGGCACCGGCAACATCGGGAGTCATGTCGTTGGAATTGCAAAAGGTTTCGGCATGAAAGTGCTGATGTTTGACCACCATCCGGACGCGTTGCTTGAAGACGAAAATGCCAAGTTTGTTTCGTTTAATGAATTGCTTGCGGGCTCGGATATCGTGACTCTTCACGTGCCCTATACCAAGGAAAATCAGTACCTCTTGAACAAATCCGCGTTTGCAAAAATGAAGCGCGGCGCATTTGTCATAAATACGGCGCGCGGCGAGCTTATTGATACCGAGGCATTGCTAGATGCCCTCAAAAGCGGGCAGGTCGCCGGAGCGGGACTTGATGTTCTGGAAGAAGAGAGAGTCCTGAAAGATGAAATTGAATTGGTGAAGGGAATAGAATCAATACACGACCTGAAAATACTTATCCGCGACCACGCGCTCATTGATATGCCGCGCGTGGTGATTAC
>Ga0209542_10019930_pt1 | contig 10691 bp, 15 predicted proteins | sample RifCSPhighO2_01_FD_184028 | JGI IMG/M metagenome (GOLD analysis project Ga0209542, IMG submission 184028) | Soil microbial communities from Rifle, Colorado - Rifle CSP2_plank highO2_0.1 (SPAdes) (version 2) | ecosystem: Environmental > Terrestrial > Deep subsurface > Rock core/Sediment ...
GTATTTTTCAGTCCAAATATCGCTTGTCATAAAAGGTTAAATCTCAAAGTACTTTTAAAGATTGTTGTGTCGCGAGAGAGGTTTAAGTTTTATTTTAGAATTATTGTACTCCGTGTATTATTCTTCTTATTTTTTTATGGTCTTCAATTGTTCTGTTTTCAGGAGGAATAAATTGATATCCTCCTTGGGAATAAGTAGAAGTACTTTGCCTTAAATCGTCGAGAGTCCTATAATCTAGATGTGGATTTTCAAAATCATGTATCTCAATATCTAGATAATCTTTGAATTCTTCCGGAATATCTTTTCCGTATTTTTTTCCTAAATCAACAACTTCTTTAACTCTTCCCTCTAAAACGTTATGGAATGGATTTTCACCAAATTCATCTCTTACAACTGATAAAATTGTTAATGAATCTTCAAAATCTAATTCATCTAAAAAATCTCCGTATCTTAGAAGACTCCTTTCAACATAACCAACCAAAGATCTTGTTTGTGTTCGTAAATTACCTTGAACAATATCAGGTTTGCTTCCTTCTTCATAAACTTTTGACATGTCATAATTTTCATCATTAATTATTCTAAGGTTTTCAATAATTTCTTTTCTTGTTTCTCTATATGGCTCAGAAAAATGAAAATGATTTTCTTCAAAAGGATTTTTTGGGATTACAGATGCCGTTGCACTTCCAGAAAGAGTTTTCACAAATGATCTTCTTTTCATATTTACAAAATGAGAAAGAACTTTTTAAAGATTGTTGTGAAGAAGAAGTGTTTAAATTTCATTTCACAAATTCGACGTTTTTGAATTCTTCAAATTCTTTGTCTCCAGTTAAAAAAACAAAGTTATTCTTTATTGCAGTGATATATCCAATACAATCTGCGTAAGATAATTTTCTTTCTTTGTTCTTATAACGAAATATTGCAGATTCTATTGCTATGTTTTCGTTAATTTCTATAATGACAAAATTCAGTTTGTTTAATATTTTTTTAATTTCTTTTTCATGAATTTCTCTTAAAAGAAAATATGTTACTTCAGAAAGATTTAAAGAATTTGTTAAAAAAGTTTCTTCTTTATACTTTTCATAATTTGGACTGCCTTTTATTATTTCGATTATCGCATAAGAATCAAAGAACTTCATCTTTTTATTCCCCAAAGCTCCTCGTCAATTTCATCCATTATTTCTTGTGTGGATTTTTCTGGTCTTTTTAATTTTCCTTTGAGGATTCCAAATACATCTTTTACTTTTGTTTTGTTTTTTGTTTCAACTATTATTTCAATTTCCATTCCGTCTTTAATGTCTTGTTTATCGACAATGCTTTTTGGGAGTATCACGCCAAACGAGTTTCCCCATTTCCTTACTTTGACATTTGTTTTTTCCATAAGTTATACATGTCTAACTATTATTTAAGGTTTTCTGTGAAGGGGTTTAAAGATTGTTGTGAAAAACCTGAAGGGTCAAAAGATAGAAAAAATTCACGGAGTAAATCAAATGAATTTTTGGAATTGAAAAATGTAAGGCGACTGGAGAAACCCGATTATTCTCTGTTATACATTGAATGATATAAATCAAGTGAAGAGTGTACTTCTTTAACTGTAGAATATCCAAATAATAATGCAAAAGAACCTTCTATTAGCGCTTCTCCAAATTTTTGGTCTGCTAGCTTTTCTAAACATCTTGTTCCTGATATGGAAAATGCTACAGCTCCGATGAAAGCTGATGTTCCATGAATATGGTATCTTGTTGAAGAACTTAGACCGTCATACATTTCTTTAATACTTTTCATAGTAGTTTTCCATTATCTCAGTTTATAAGAATTGTTGTTCTAGAGCGGTATCTATTTGCTTCTTGCTCGTCTTAACTTCCTTTTATGCTTTTCTTTTCTAAGACGCTTACGCTGCCACTTCCAACGCATTTGTCTTTTCTTTTTCCAACGTCTTGAGCTTCTTTTCATGAAATTTTGAAGAAGAATTTACTTTTTAAAGGTTATTGTTTTAAGAAAAATATGGATATCCAAGACTTAAAAATCCACCATGAAAAGAATAAATTCCTAATAAGGCAGAGATTAGATGAGTTTAGGAAAATTAAGAAGGGTAAAGATAAAAATGAATATTTTAAGGAATTATGCTTTTGTTTGCTTACGGCCGGGACTTCTGCTGAATTGGGGATAAAAACAATAAATCATCTTGGGGGTGTAATTCATTATGGGAATGAAGCAGATATTCTTGAAAGATTGAAAGAAGTTTATAGATTTTATAATGTAAGGGCGAGATATATTTTTTTGGCGCGAGATAAATTTAAACAGGTTGATTTTACTAAAGAGGGAAATGAATTAAGGGATGAAATTGTTGAAAAGATTCTTGGAATTGGGTATAAAGAGGCTTCACATTTTTTGAGAAATATTGGGTATAAAGATTATGGTATTTTGGATAAGCATATAATTAATTGCCTTTATGAATTAAAAGTTATAGATGAGGCCATTCCTCCTAAAAATAGAAGGGATTATTTAGAAATTGAAGAAAAAATGAGAAGATTTTCAGAGAAAAATAATATTGATTTTGATGAATTGGATTTGGTTTTGTGGAGTTGGAAGACAGGGAAGGTGCTGAAGTAATACGTTCGCTGACGCCCACCTATTGTTTGCTCAAAATCTTCTCGCGACCCCGCTCGGTTATCAATAATCTCGTTTTGTCCTTCGCGAAATCGCTCGGCTTCGCCACGATTTTTTGTTAGATGGGGATTAATGAAAAAATCTTTAATCATTTTTATTCATGGAAAATCTTTCTTTATCGAAGATATTTCTTTCTTAAGATAAGGTATATCTTCATGAACTGTTTTCCATACTGTTTCTAAATTTACTCCAAAATAATGATGCATAAGTTTGTCTCTCATTCCTGCAATTTTTATCCAAGGCACATTATCATATTTCTTTCTAAAACTTAAAGGCAGATTTTTGACAGCCTCGCCGATTATTTCTATTTCTCTTATTACTGCGCTTTGTTTTTCTCTATTCTTAAAGAATTCTTCTTTTGAAATATTATTCATAAACATTTCTATATTCTTTATATTGTCAATTATATGATTTATAAAAATAAGAGCGTCCTTTTTCATATTATTCTTACCTCTTCGGAGAGAATTTTATCTTTAAGATAAGGGCTGATTCCACCATAAGTAAGCAAATCAACTCTCTTTTTCAGCGCTTTTTTTAACTCTAGTTCTATTCCAATTAATGTCATTAAACTTTCATCACAATCAATTAGTATGTCAATATCACTATTTTTTTTGTTATCTCCTCTTGCATAGCTTCCAAATAATCCTGCTTTTGCTATATTATGTTCTTTTAGAACTTTTATAATCTTTATTATAACTGATTTGTTATTGTTTTTCATTATGTGTAAAAGTCTATGAAGTTTTTAAATATTGAGATTTCCCGTATTTTTTAAACAAATAGATGGATTAATTATCTTCCAACATTTCTTGTGATTAGTTTAGAAAATATATTGTAGATTAGATAAAGGATTACTAATGAAATTATTATTAGGATGAAAGTGTATTTTCCGATTTCGAGATATTTTATAATTTCATTTAGCGTGCTTCCGAAAAAGAAACCGAGTGAGGTGTAAAGGATTGTTAATGGAAGAGTTGTTATTATTGAGACGATTAATAATTCTTTTCTATTTTACCGAATGCCCATTCTCCAATTTTGAAAGTACCATAAGCAATGAAGAATGCACTGAAAACATCAATGCTATAATGTCGATGTGCAATTAATGCTGTTGCTCCCAATATTATAGATGCTGCTAAAAAAACGTATCTTATTTTAGAGTCTTTGAAAACTAAGAAAGCCATAAATGGAACTGCAGTATGTCCTGAAAAGAATAAATCATTTTCAAAAGCTAAATTTGAGAAAATTGAGGGGAAGTGAACTGGAACTGCAGTAACTGGATTTTTTAAATGAGTTAGTGAAATAAAAAAACTTCTCATTATAACTATTAAAGAGAATTGACTTATTGCTTGATGTAGCTTTTTTGTATCAAAAAATAAGGGATATAAAAATAATAAAGCAACAATAAAAGTATATCCGTATACGAAAATAAACCTTGTTTTAATAAATCCTATATCATGTATTGGTCCAATATGATCTAAGATAATATCTGGAGATGTAACTTCACCAACTCTTTGAACATAATTTCCAGATATGTATTCTAGAATAAGTGATAGGATTAGAAGGCATATAGAAATCATTATTAGGCCTCTATGTTCATATATTTCTTTTTTCCATAAATGAAATCTTTGTTTGGAAATAATGTTCTTTTTCCACTCCGCGTATTCTATTTCTTTTTGAGTAGCCATATAAATACATGAATTAAATGTTTAAAAAACTATTCTGAAAGGTTTTAATAATATGAATTATTAAATATTACAATGAAGAAGAAAATTTTGATTACAATGCTAGAAATTGGAAACGGACATAAGGCTCCTGCAAATGCAATTAAAAAATCTATTGAAAAATTATATTCTGAGAAATATGATGTTGAAGTTATTGATTTGTTTAAAGAAATGAATTCCAATACTTTATTCTGGATGTATAAAACTTTTTGGGTTGATTTTGCTTTGAGGTTTCCTTCTGTTTTTAATTTTATTTATCGGTTTAGTAATAATAATTTTACGCGATTATCTGAGAAAATATTGTTGTTAAATGTAAGAAGAAAAACAAAAAGTTATATTCAAGATATGAAGCCTGATTTAATTCTTAACACTCATTATTCATGTTCACATGTTTTTTCTATGTTAAAATTGAAAGATAAAATTCCTGTTATTGCATTAAATACAGATCCGTTTGATGCACATTATATTTGGGCTGTGAGGAATATGTATAGTCATATAGTTTTTTCTAAAATGGCGAAGGAGATGTTGATAAATAAAGGGATAGAAGGAGATATAATAATTAATTATGAAAATAAATATCCTTTAGATTCAAAACATTCTTTGAAAGTTGATAGCAAAGAAATAATAAGAAGGAGACTAAAATTAGAAAATAAAAAGACTATATTAATGAGTGCAGGAGGAGAGGGAGTTGGGAACTTGAAAGAATATTTAGTTGAGATAATAAATTCTAATCTTGATTATCAAATAATTTTTATATGTGGAAGAAATGAAAAATTAAATGCTGAATTAGAGTCGCTTAAAATTAATAATAAAGTTCGTTTGCGAGTTTTCGGTTTTGTGGATAATATGCAGGAGTTTATTCAAGCATCGGATATTATTTTGGGTAAACCTGGAGCTTCTCAGACTTTTGAAGTGCTGGCAAAAAACAAACCAATTGTTTATAGTACATATATGAGAAATGAATATCCCACGTTACAATTTGTTGTTGATAATAAAATTGGGTGGTATGTTAAAACTAAAGAAGAATTTGTTGAGCTTTTGAAAAAAATTGAAAAAAATCCCAAGTTATTGAGAGATGCTGAAATAAAAATAAAAAAATTAAATATTAAAAATTGTTCTGATGAAATTGCCGAATATGTTAACGGAATTTTGAGTTAGTTATTTATCAAACTTTATAAATAGAAAAAACTTAATTTTGAAATGGAAGATGCAAATAAATTGAGGCTGATGTTATTTTTTATGATTTTTTATCTTTTAGTATTTACATTTATTTCAGTTATTGAAGGAAACTATGAATTTATTTTTTATTCTATTAATATGACTATTATTCTTGTTCTTATTGGAATGTATAGAAATGAAATAAGCTTGTCCGTTCCGTTGGCTGTTGGTTTTGTAGTCATGGTTATTTTACATACCTTTGGTGGTTTTATTCATCTTCATGGCACTAGACTTTATGATTATTGGTTAATACCTAATATTCTTAAGTATGATAATGTTTCGCATTTTATTGGAGCTTTTATTACATCCTTTGTTGCTTACAATTTATTGCTTTTTCATTTTGATAAGAAAAAGAAACTTAAAAATATAATTCTAATATTTTTGATATTGACTATCTCTTTGGGAATACATTCAATAAACGAAATTTTAGAGTTTATGGCCGTGGTTTTTCTTGGTGCTTCTAATGCGGTTGGGGGTTATTATAATAATTCTCTCGATTTGGTTTTCAATTTCTTAGGTGCATTTTTTGGAGGATTAATAATATTGTATTATTATACTAAGAAGGGAAATAGTAAATGAAGAGATATGATTATGTTATAATCGGGGCCGGTTTTTCTGGAGCTGTACTAGCAGAAAGAATTGCATCACAATTGAATAAAAAGGTTTTGGTTGTTGATAAAAGGAACCATATTGGAGGAAATTGTTATGATTATAAAAAACATGGAATTTATGTTCAAAAATACGGGCCGCATATTTTTCATACGAAAAACAAAGAGGTATTTGATTATCTAAATAAATTCACAAAATTTAATAATTACAAGCATAAAGTTGTTGCTATTTACAAAGGAGAATATTATCCTATTCCTATTAATTTAGATACCGTAAATAAGTTTTATGGAATAAATTTGAAAAATGGAGAAGAGCTAAAAAAGTTTCTTGAAACGAAAAGAATTAAAGTTAAGGATATAAAAAATTCTGAAGATGTTGTTGTTTCAAAATTTGGTATAGAGCTTTATGATGCATTTGTTAAGACTTATACAAAAAAATGTTGGGCTAAATATCCTAGTGAATTAGATAAATCTGTTTTGGAAAGACTTCCGATAAAGTATGATAAAGATCCTTATTATTTTCAAGATAAATATCAGGGAATGCCCGTTAAGGGCTTTGGAGATATTTTTAATAAATTGTTATCAAATAAAAATATAACTTTAAAATTGAATACGGATTTTTTTAAACATCGGGATGAGTTTGATTTTGAAAAGATGATTTTTACGGGAAGGCTGGATCAGTTTTTTGATTTCAAATATGGGAAGTTAGATTATAGATCAATAAATTATGTTTTTAAGACGCACAATATGAAAAGTTTTCAGCCGCATCCCGTAGTTAATTTTCCCGAGAATAATGTAAAGTATTCACGAATTACTGAATTTAAAAAATTCCATAATGTGAAAAGTGATAAGACAATTACTTGTACCGAGTTTTTTACTGGGAAGGGTGATCCTACTTATCCAATTTATGACAAGAAAAATTTGTCTAACCTAAAGAATTATAATAAAGAAGTTGGTAAAGTTAAGAATGTAATTTTTGTTGGAAGGCTTGCAGAATATAAATATTATAATATGGATTCCGTAATTGAAAAAGCGTTGGAAGTTTTTAATAGTGTTCTTTTTAAAACATAAAAAGCTAAACTTAATTCTCTTTCTTTTGAAATCTTGAAAAGATAAGTATAACTATGACTACTATGAAAGTTACAATAATGGCTTGTAGTAATTTACTTTGATAGGGAGTAGTTGGTAGAAATTTAGAAATCAATTCAGAGATTACGGCCTGCCATGAAAATGCTAAAATTAAACCAGAGGCAGTTACAATCGCCGTGAAAAGCGATTTGTTAAATTGGTCTTTGAAGATAAGTGCGGAAGTTCTGGCTTTGTTTTCAATTCTTTTTAATTTAGAGATTTCTTTTTTTAATTCTTTATTTTCAACTTTTTGTTCTTTTATTATTTCTGTTGCTATATCAACCTTTTGGACTGTTTGCTCTACTTTTTTCTCAAGTTTTTCAATATTTTTAGAATTGTTTGTTTCATTCACTTTTATTAATTATTAGAATTAATCTAATCTTATAAGGTTTTTGGATAGGAAATACTTTCAGAGGTTTTTTTAAGAAATTCTTCTTCCTTTTTTATGTGTTCTCTCAATCTTCTAATTAACATCTTTCCATCTATTTCAAGTGTTACTTTAATATATGGTTCGTAATGCGTTTCTAAAGCTAGAGCAATGACTTTATTGTATCCTTTTATTGCTTTATGATCAATATGGATTTCTTTAAATTTAGAATATTCTTCAAACATTGGAAAGAATTGAGATTCGTTTTTTTCATGGTTATTTAAGAATGTTAAAAATTCTTTGTAGAGGTTATAGAATTCATTATATTCAAAAGTACCTTCGATAAATTGTTGTATTTTGTCGAGATAATCTATAATCTTGTTGTGTTCTTGTTGAATTTTTTGTAGTGTTTGCATATCTTCGAAAAAATATATAGTATTTAAACTTTACTTATTTGCATTATCTAGTTATCGTCGGTATAATGATAATTTTTTACTTTTTTTGAGTAGTGTATTATTCTGTTGATACTTTTCTTAAGTTGTGAAAGAATAATATTTAAAAGCTATAGTGTTAACAAATTAATAGCCCCCGTAGTATAGAGGCCAAGTATGCCGCCCTCTCATTACCGAAGTTTAGTCGATGAGATGATAACTTCAGTCCTCTTAGGACAGGTATTCTTTCTCTTTTTGAGAAACGATAAGTACGTCAATATTCTTTGACGTAACATCGGAGAACGGCGGTGACCCGAGTTCGAATCTCGGCGGGGGCGTTTATGCGTAAAATGTGCTATGCCCCATTGGAGCATAAATGGAGTAAAGTTCAAATCGTGGGCGGAGCAGTGAATTGTGGAATGTGAAAATCTCCGATGGAGAAGAGAAAGTTAAGATAATTAAACTTTGAAGATACATTACAAATATGAAAGCAATAAAAAAATTAAATATTGTTTTTAGAATTGCTATCTTGGCGATGATTATACTATTTTTTTATTTTCAATTTAAAAGTAATATTGCTTGGGGAATCGCATTTGCGATTATTCTGGCGATATTCATTTTATCAAGATTATTTATTTTTAAGAAAAGAGATAAATATTGGAAAGATTTAGAAGATGATTATACTTGGGCTCCTCTTGGTTATGTCTTTGGAGGTGTGTTCTTTCTCATGGCTATTTTGGCTTCGTTTGGCACAATTTCAGATATAAATCAAGGTGCTCCGATTCCATTATGGGTAATGATAGGATTCCCTGCATTATGGATTTTTGGATTTCTTTTGATGTACTATGCTTACAAATCACAAAAAGAATCTTCCCTTGTAACCAAAAAAATAATAAAAAAACAAAAACCTGAAGACATAATTTCTAAAGATAAGACAAAAAGATTTTGGATCTATTATTGGATAGCATTTATGGTTATTGCAACGATTATAGGTTTTATGTTTGATATGGAATCATTTACATTATTTAATGTCATTATATCCCTGGCTGTCATAATCTTTATGTTCCTCTATCTGAAAATGGTTTTGCCCACAGGCCATGAAGACCCAAAAAAGAAAAAATATAGGGTATTTTTGGTTATCTTAATATTTCTTTTAATATTTTTAGGGGTTTTTACATACACCTTTATAGTTACCCATAATAAAATTCCGTCAGAGAGATGTGTTTCAAAAGGAATCTTCCCAAAAAATGGGATTCCGGGACTACAATATTGCGAAGAAGATTCTGATTGTGTAAAAGTAATAGAAAGAGATTCTTGTTGTGATGCTTGTCATGGAGGAAAAAATAATGCTATTAATAAAAAACATATAGATTTCTGGGAATGTGTAAGATTAAAAGATAAAAATTGCAATAATATTTTATGTAGTGAAAATGTAACCTCTCAATCATGTTTTGCTGAAGCTAGATGTGTAAATAATATATGTGAATTAGAATGGTAAAATTCATACTTAAAAACAGAGGAAAGAACAAGAAAAAAGCTTGAAGAATAGTTCAATGCACAACCTCTTCCTAACACCTATTTCTAATTAGAAAACTTTAAATATTGGTATACCAATAATATTATTGGATAAGCAATAATACAAAATGGTAGAAACAAACAAATTATCAAAAAATGAATTAAGAGTTTTAAGCAGTTTTTTTCCAGAAGGAAAAGACATTACATTAAAGATAATTCAAAAAAGAACCAAATTGTCTTATGAACCTGTTCATAGAATAATAAAACAATTAGTTGATAAAAAATTACTTATTGAAAAAAAGTTTGGAAAGACACTTGTTTATTCATTAGATCTTTCAAAAGAGAAAATTAGAATAGCTTTTATTCTTTATGCAAATGAAGAAAAAGAAAAATTTGAAGGAAAATACGGAAATATTTACAGAGCTTTATCAAAAATCGAGGAAGGAGACATTGATTTTTTATCGATCTTTGGAAGTTATGCTAAAGGAAGTCCTACAAAAAAAAGTGATGTTGATGTACTATGTGTCAGCTCTAACAAAACTAAGACTGAACGCGAAATAAAATCATTAAGATACGAAACAAATCTTGAATTTACTCCAATTGTAATACCAAAATCAGAATTTGCAAAAATTAAAAAAGAAAATGAGCAATTCTGGAAGGATTTAGTAGAGTATGGGATAATCTTTAAAGGGTATGAACTATTCTATTACTACGCTTACATAAAATGATAAGATCAATAAAGTTTTACTTAAAAAGAGAACTTTTAATTAAAGATGAAAGTGTTAAAAGATTAGCAAATGAATATCTATCTAAAGCGAAAAATAATCTTATCACATTAAAAATATTGGATGAATTTCAAAATGATAAACCTTTTAGAAAAAAATTAAATATCCCAGAAGATTATTCAACTTACGAATGGGTTGTCATCACAGGATATTATGCTATGTACACTGCTGCAATCTCGCTATTAGCTAAAATCGGTTATAGAAGTAAAAATCATACAGCAACTTTATATGTTTTAGAAGAATTTTTTGTTAAA
>Ga0209542_10019931_pt1 | contig 10691 bp, 8 predicted proteins | sample RifCSPhighO2_01_FD_184028 | JGI IMG/M metagenome (GOLD analysis project Ga0209542, IMG submission 184028) | Soil microbial communities from Rifle, Colorado - Rifle CSP2_plank highO2_0.1 (SPAdes) (version 2) | ecosystem: Environmental > Terrestrial > Deep subsurface > Rock core/Sediment ...
GATTCGAAGTGCTGTTTGGCTAATATCTCAGTGGGGGCCATGTAGGCGATTTGAAGGTTCCCGATCTTCAAATCGTCCCGAGTACTCGAGGGGCTATTCATCACGGCATTGGCCACCGAAGCGGCGACGTATGTTTTACCCGAGCCTACGTCGCCCTCAAGCAAGCGGGCCATTGGGTGAGACTTGGCAATGTCGTCAAATATTTTCGCGAGCGCTTTATTCTGGGCGTTTGTAGGGGTGAAGGGGACCTCAAGCCTTGAAATAGTTTTGATAGCGAAAGCGCCAGCTTGAGCGTACTCCTTGCGAGCTTTCTGCCGGGCAAGCTGGATTAAAAAAATTTCTTGAAAAGAGAAACGTTTCCTGGCTACCTTGGCATCGCCCAATTTTTTCGGAGAATGGATGAAGATTAAAGATGAAAAGAGGGTCGGTAGATTGTAGCGCTTTAGGATTTCGCTTGGGATTAGGTCATCAAGTTTTTCTATGATCCCAGATTTTATTATTTTCTGGATTGCGTAGGTGAGCCAGAGGCTTGAGACGCCGCGTGATTCGGGATAAACAGGGGCTAGTCGGTCGGTGTCGGGTACTACGTTAGAAAATAGGGGGCCGGTGGTTTCAGTGTCACCAGCAAGCTCGATGCGTGGGTTGGTGTAACTTAACACGCCATTACGCTCACTTGATTTGCCCGAGAGGCGTACGAGAGAGCCCTCAGCAAACTTCTTAGCCATATAGGCTTGCGAGAACCAGGTGGCGCTAATCTTGCGACCGGCGAGGTCTTCAAGCTTCATCCTGGCGAGGGGCACCCGCGAGCGAAAAGTTTTCCCCGTCTCTTGCGAGATGACTTTGGCCACGAGCGTATCTTCTTGCGAAGCATAGCGAGCGGGGAAATAGAAAAGCAAATCGCGCACCGTCTCAAGCCCGAGCTTCTTGAGGGCCTTGCGTTGTGGTTCCTTGAGTCTAAATTGTGTTGCCAGGGGATCACTTAGTTCCATGCCCCATTCTAGCACCCCATTGTGGACAAGTAGTTAGGAGTCGTGTCTCTGACAATGAGAGAATATAGAGTATGGTTTTACCCTCGGGTGCTCTTCTTGAAGGAGCTGCTGGTTTGTTTGAGACGCAGCATGCGACACTTTACTTGTCGATAATGGTTTTGTTGTACGGCTTGTTGGGTGGGGCTTATCTCTTTTATGAATGGTATAAACACGGTTGCAACAAGCGCCCCCTCCTGTACTTCTCTCTCGCCATGATTGGTTTGTATCTATTTGAGATACCCACAATCTTAGAGTACAGCGGAATACAAATCGTCTTTTCCAGGTTTAACAGTTTCTTCGCCTTAGCTTTTCCACTTAATTTTATTGCGCGGGTGCTTATCGCTTCGGCAATTTTTATCCTTGCCAGCCCAAAACTTTACGCAAAGTGGCGCCCATATTTTTTTGGCTGGATGCTTGCAGCTACGGTATATTACGTCCTCATTTTTCAAGGGCAGGAACCACTTGCTGGACGATGGCCAATTATCATTTCAATATCACTTTTCTATTTGCCTCTACACGTACTGACCATGGCTCTTGTGGCTTATTGGCTAGGACGAGATAAGCGAGAAATGGGATTTGTGTCTATGGCTGGTCTCGTACTTATTGCCATCGGTGTGGTCATCGCCATTTGGCGCTGCTTCCTCGTTATCCAAGCCTTGCTTAACTACCCACCCCACTTCTGGTTTCTGGCGTACTCATCCGGCGCGCTATTTGCGACCGAGGTGGTTTACCTACTTTGTTTGCTTATAGGCTTTTTCCTCGTGCACAAGAGATATCTCCACGGTTCCGAAGCGGTTTGAGAATAGTGACGGTGTTTGTTGGACAAAGTTCGAATGTTTTTCGCTCTGCATCCCGACTTTGTCATCTGAATTAACTCCCTACCAAAATGGTGCGTCTCCGCCCGTGTTCGGTGAGTACACCGCCCACCCCGCACGCCATCCCCAAGGCCTTTGCTGTATTTGTTTTTTGCGCGCGACTTCGGGGTTCGCAATATGGATAGGCCTTGAGGATGGCGATGCGGGACTCCCCGAATGCGCCGCCACAGCAAGCCGTCCTCTTACTATATCAAAATATCGTGGTTACTTGTATGTCCGGCCGGTTTCTTGCTGCTCTGGCGCATTCGGGAGAGTAGGCGGAGACGCGCTATTATTCAGTCACGCCTTTGGCCTGACTGGGGAACGGGAGAAGTACGGACAGCCCTTCCCGCCAATTCCTCCCCAAACCCCTCCTTGTCGGGAAGGGCTGGCATTATCTATCTGTGCTTGCCCCGCCCTCCCGTGCGCGCACAGGGGAGCCCGCCTAACGGCGGGCGCAGACTCCCCGGACTAGGAAACTTTCCGAATTTTAGAAGGTGCTATTTTATTATCCTTTCGAGCGTCTACGAGAATATAGTTATCACCGACTTGTAAATTTTGTTTTTTGAGAATTCCCAAAACTTTATTGTGTTCTTCTCTAGTAAAAAATATAATCACCCAAATACCCTGGTTTGTATTATTGACCTCTTTATACTTCTCCAATTGATTGATAAGGTTTTTTTCTAGACTGCTACTGCTGGCTAACTTAAATTCAATAATTGTTTTGTCTTTTCTCCCTATTGAAGCCACGAAATCTGGCTCACCAAGACCATTCATTGGCCCCCGATTTATATCACTTGTTGAGCCGTACCAAACGAGCCAAAACATCCTTTGGATCCAATCCTCATTTGCGGGTTTGTTTCCATCATACAAATTTTTGTAGTTATCATGGAGTTCAATACATTCCTTAAAATACTTAGCTCGCTCAACGGCTTCAGTAAATGAGGTAGGTAATGTCTTGGTGGTATCTACACTCTTTGCAAAGTTTGAATATTGATTCTCAAAGAATGTTTCTGTTTCTAATACATACCCTTCACTTAATGTCTTCGCCTCATCTCCCTTATTTTCCTTTAACTTTATGTATACATTTATTACCTGTGGGAATTTTCTTACTGTTTCTATCGCAGCTTTAGCTTGTGTTTCTTGGGTCTGATAGCTCTCGGGCTTTTTTGTTCTTTTGTTCAGTCTAACTTTTGCATGTTCAAGCAACTTTTGGGCAAAATATCGCGAAAGTTGTTCCCGTAATACGCCATCCGGCATTGCACTGGGCAGATCAGAGAAATTGTGAATAAAATCATTTTTGTTTATCCAAGTGTCATTCTTTGTAAGGAGGTCTTTGGGGGTCAGAAGGACATAGTCATTTTTAAATTCTGGTAGCATATATACTCTCGGTTTCCAAACCTGATGAGTATAATCAAACTCAGCTCTTTTGATTGTGAACTGTCTTGTCTGGGCTTCTTTAATATATTTCTTTGAAAATTCTTCTGTTTTCTCAGCAAGAAAACCATGAATTAAATTGGTGGTAAAATCGCTTATTGAATCCTTGCCAACGTGAGGAGCAATTAAGGTTAATTTTTCAAGATGATTGGTCTGCTTTCCAGATCCAAAATCACTGAAAAGCTCGTTGAAGTTACTATTTAGTGATTTTGCAAATGTCTTACCTAGTCCTCGACCGCTATTACCAATAAATGAGAAGCCGAACCAATTTTGCTTTACCTCTGGAAACTTATAATAAGCTTCAAGTATATTTATCGGTAGATTATCATTTGTATACGATGCTGATATTCCTCTCAAGAAAATCAGGTAATTGATTATATCTCCATGTAACTTTTGATATTCTTTTTTCGAACTATAAAAAAGATGGAAAGGATCAATAAATAGTGGCAAGTCTGATATGAGGGAAATATTGAAAAAACCATGCCTATTGAGCTGTTCTTTTTTTACATTAAAATACTCACTGAACTTTATTCGTGGATCATCTGCCATATTTACAACTCTCTTACTCCCCTTAAAACCTCCTCGACATTTCCATTATGAACCATGAAGAAGCGTGATTTATTCCCACCGAGTTTTTCCCAAATCTCTCCAATCTCAATCTTGTATGCAGTGTCTTCGTTGCTTACTCTATCTTCACCCTTCCACTCAAGAGCAATGAGGGTGCCCTTTTTTGTAACCGCTACAAAATCGGGATAGAATTTACCTTTTCTCCATCCTTGAATGTAAAACGGATCAATCTTCTCTCTGTTTCGAGCCCAATATTTGATGTTGGGTAAAGTGTCGAGATCAAGTCTCTTTACGAAGCTAAGCTCCTCGCCATTGAGTTTATCTATCTTTTCGTAATAATTTTTATTGAATTCCTGGGGTACTGATTGCTTTAGTGAGATAGTGTTCGCGAAGGCACTAGATACCTTTGTTGCAATCTTCTTCTTTTGAATGAGGGCATCAAACTTTTCTTTTGCGTACTTTTCAAGAACGCCGTTGATAAACTCGCTCATTCTATCAGCTAACACAAACCGATTTACCGATAGCTCGGATAATGTATGGCCTTTGAGTTGATACTCAATGGCTTTATCAAGAAAACTAACCTTGTCAGATTTCTCAAGCAAGGCAAAACGTAGTCTCTTATCAAGCCACTGCACTAGCTCGCTCTTTGTAAAGTTCCTGTCAGAATAACTTAACTTCAAAAACATCTGCGCTCCGCGCATCCACTCATCATCTTTCTTGATATCAATAATTGCTCTCCCATCATTGTCATAATGGATCTGAAAATCAAATTTGCAATCCTGTTTAGCAAGCTCAAAGTCATCTCCAATCAAGTCCTCAAAAGATAGTTGGTCGCCATCAAGAGCCATCATTGGCACTTTGAGAGTATCTGTTACTGCTTTCTTAGCCTCTAGCTCATAAACTGCATCTTTCTTGTCGCCACTTATGAGATCAGAACGGCTGTAGCCGTTACTTTCAAGGCCAGAAATAATTTGCCCGGCGGCTTCGTTAAAATCCCTTGCAGAAGCAAAAACATAGCTTCTGTTGAAATCCTCGTTAGCTTTCCTCTTGGCATTTGGTAAACGAATGATACGACCGATGATTTGCTCAACTGCTATCTTTGATCCAAGATTTGCGACAGAGACAAGGACATAAGCAAAAGAGCAGTCCCAGCCTTCGGCCAAGGCGTTTACGGTAATGATGTAGCGTATCTTGCAACTCTTACTAAAAAGATCGACTCCCTCTAGCTCGTTTTTCTCAGATGTCTTGATTGCAATTTCATCAGCTGAAATCTTTCGCTCCAAAAGAAAGTTCTTTATTTGCTCAACAGTAACACTATGGCCGTCTTTGCTCTTGGGTTGGGCTTGAAGTAAAGCAATAGGTCGGATATATTCTCCCTTGATCTTTTTTGCGTCTTTCTCAAGCTCAATCCGTTTCTCAATTCCTCTGGTCAGTGAGTTCTGCCACTGTGCCGCGCTTTCAAGAACAATCGGAATTTTCACCATCTGCTCGTTTTTAAGTTCCGAAGCATGGACTTCGACAAGGATATTGCTCTCATCTCGAGGTGTTGCAGTGTACTCAATGATAAAGCTAGGATTGAGGTCATTGAGAAAATCAATCGAAAGCTTGGTCGCCGTTTTGTGACCCTCATCAATAACCACGAGTGGATTGCTTAGCCGCACGACATTGGCGAGAGAATTAATAACCGATCCTTCGCTATCGCGCTCAAGATAGTCTGGCTCGTCTAAATGTTCGAAGTGTGGAAGCAGTGTGCCGTTTTCTTGATAAACTTTGTACTTTTTCTGAAGTGATTTCTCTTTTCGAAATGCCTCAAGACTGGCGATGACGATACAGAGATTATCACTTACATCTTCTTTGCGAATACTCAACGCTTCCTCATTGGAAAATACTTTGACGTTGTTATCAAAGGCCTCATCCAACGCCCTACGATGCCAGTCTTTTCGGTCTTTAAACTTCTTGATTGTTTGCGACTTAATGGCTTCTGATGGGACGAACCACAAAACGATCCCTCGCTCAAACTTATTCTGAAGCGCACCATTCATGATCTTCTCAACGGCATGGCAGCCAACAAGTGTCTTACCTCCACCAGTCGGGATTTTGATACAAACAAAAGGAATCTCGCCAAATGCGTCTGCGTGATATGGCTTTTCAGTAATACCCATGAAAGCGTATTTAAGCCCTGCCTTACGAAGTTCCTTTAGGAATTTCTCGAGAGTTTCTAGTGTAGTTTTTTGATATTTTTTGAGTTCCATATATTTAATATACCTTTACTTCATACGGTATCTGTTTGAATACGACGTTATAGCTCGCGAGAACATCATCGTCAATCAAGCATCTGTCGGCATAGACTACCTTTTTACTGTCAGTTTTGCGAATCTTATTTAAGAATGATTTATTTAGATCGTTCTTATTTTTGCCCTTATAGATTAAGTAGTATTCTGTAGTCCCGAGCTCTCCAATGTAGTTTGCATCAATTTTCTTAGGATCTATATTCGTTTGAGTTTCGGTAAAGAAAATATATGTCGCGAATTGTCCAAAGTCGCACGAATCTTCAATTTGTCCGTGTTCGTTGAATAGTGGTTTGTCGAGTTCGCAATACTCAAAACCATCCTTAAAATTATACTTTTTTATAGCCCTCTTAACTCTCTCGGCAGTTATGTCTTTTGCTACTTTATCTTCCATCTCAACCATAATAAATTTTCGAGTTCCACCATCTTCCTTATTGAGTTCTAGAACCGCATGGCCAGTGGTACCTGATCCAGCAAAGGAATCGAGAACTATCGAATCCTCGGTCGTTGCTGCCTTTAAGAAAGTCTTGATAAGATCAACCGGCTTAGGAAAAGCGAAGGTTTTTGAACCAAAAATTTCTTCAACGGTAGCCGTACCTCGTCTACTTGTATATTCTTTTTCAGACAAAACTGATCTGATCAATTTCTCCGATGTTCTCATTTTTTGGACTACTCTATACCCCTCATCCCCGGTCATGTATCCTAAAATTTCTTTATTTAATGCTTTTGATGATTTGTCCTTGCCCCAACGCCAGACGAATTGGGCATCACCTTTCACAGACATCGGAGGGTATATCTCTATGGAATTTTTGTTCGGAGTTAGACTAATTTCAAAGAAATTTTCTCCAAATTCAGTAATCGGTTTATTTTTATCTAGATAGAATGGATAGTATAAATTTGGACGGTTTTTATTTGTAAAAGCGACATTGCTATTGTAAAGAGGATGGATGTTAAATCCACCAATATCATCTTTATATTTAAAAACTTTTTCCTCATCTTTTATAAGATTAGTCGTCAGTTTTGTATAATCTTTAGCATAAAAAATACAAAATTCGTGCATTTTGCCGATATGTCCGTAATCTCTAGCGTTTGGAGTAGTGTTTACAACAAAAGTACCTATGAAATTTTCCTCCCCAAAAATCTCATCCATTGCTCCTCTCAAGTTGCAATGCTCATTATCGTCAATCGAAACAAAGATTGCACCATCTTCTGATAGTAGATCCCTCAAGAGCTTTAAGCGCGGGTATACCATACACAACCATTTGTCATGTCGTGTTAGGTCTTCTGATTCTCTCCCCACAACCTTTCCTAACCACTGCTTGATCTTTGGAGAATTGACTCTATCGTTATAAATCCAGCCCTCGTTTCCAGTGTTGTACGGTGGATCTATGTAAACACATTTAACCTTGCCAATGTAGTGTGGCATGAGTGCTTTTAATGCTTCGAGGTTGTCTCCGTGGATTATTAGGTTTTGGGAATTATCGCCAACCGAGGCAGTTTTAATCTTTTTGAGCAACTTAAAAGGAACCTCTTTGTCATGATTTACTACAGCTTCTTTTCCTATCCAATTTAGTGATGGCATATTATTTCAGTTTTGCTTTCTTCAAAAATTCATCCATGGATAATGCAAAGAACGACGGTGTCTTAATATCTGGAAATTCGCCAAAATCCTCGTTTGGCAGGTTCCTCCACTCTGACAACTTGTTATGTGCGACTGCATATAGCTGAATTCCAAGAGTGGTAGGGCCAACTTTTGTATAGGGTACTTCCTTATTATCCTCAAGTTTATGGCCCTTGGCTTCATAATTCGGGCCGACAATTTCTTTACTATGGAGGGCGATTAGATCCTTCTCCACATCTACACCTAGCTTTTGAAGCTCAATTGTAGAAAACCAGATGTTATATTGACCTGTTTCTGTACCCATTCCAGCATTTGGTCGCACTGTTTCTGCGGGCATTTCAAGCCATAACTTATTAAGGGAGTGATAAATTATATAATGTAGTTTTAATTGACTTGAGGAAAAAGATTTTATTATATCTGTATAAAATACGCCCGCATCATTTTTGCCATCAGCACTTCGAGATGAGGCTAAAATACCTCCAAAATATTCTGCACATATACTTTCGTCTGTAAAAGAGCCATTAAAGAATACATCCCTAGCAACTCGAAGATTCGCCATTTTTCCGTCATCCATATCGGGCGTCTTTCTGATCGCTGCAGCAATGATTTTATCCTTTCCTATCTTATACAAATTTGCTATGTCATCAGAAATTGTCTCGGCAGTTTTGCCAAGTAGCTTGTTTGCTATTGTTAAGGCGACTCCCGTTGTTGTAAGTGTAGTAAGTGGTTCCATATTATTTCATCAATTCCTCCATTGAAACTCCTAGGGCTTTAGCAAACTTCTCAATCGTGGCAAGAGTAGGGTTTTGTCTCCCGTTTTCAACCGAACTGATATAGCCACGATCCATCCCGGTTACCTTAATAATATCGCCTTGGGACATCTTTTTCTCTGTCCGTATGCGCTTGAGATTAACGCCAAACCTTTTTGATACCGTTTTCATTGTCCCCAGTTTATCCTCTATTGCCACTTTTCACAATATTGTAATGTACTACAATAGATATGGAAGATCATTTTATCCCACCCAGCAGTCCCGCAAAGCTATATGTTGGGGCTGGAGGATTTTGCGGGACTGCTCTCCCACCCACTAAGGATATCTTCCATATACCGAACCCCGAAGTCGCGCGCGCAAAAAACAAATACAGCAAAGGCCTTGGGGATGGCGTGCGGTGGGCGGTGTACTCACCGAACACAGGCGGAGACGCACCATTTTAGTAGGGAGTTAATTCAAATGACAAAGTCGGGATTTAATTCGAAATACATTCGAACTTTGTCCAACAAACACCGCAGAAAATCGAAATTGAAACCCCCGCCAAAAATTGGGTCGGCATGGGGAGTCCCGAATTGGGTCCCACCCCCGCCAAACCCAACCCCCGCAAGGATTCGCCAGGGTTCGCTGGGCTCGGTCGTTTGCCAATACAAATCAATGAATAATCAAACCAAAAAATTCTTTATCTACACTCGCAAGTCTACGGACGACAAAGACAGGCAGGTTCGCAGTATTGGCGATCAGTTGAGCGAGCTAAAGGAGTTAGCGTTGAAAGAACAAATCACGGTGGTTGATGTCTTTGTCGAGAAGCAGACCGCCAAAATACCAGGTCGCCCCGTGTTCAATGAAATGGTCGAGCGTATGGAGCGTGGCGATGCCTCTGGTATTTTGGCCTGGCATCCCGATAGACTTGCGAGAAACTCGGTAGATGGAGGAAAAATTATCTACCTCGTTGATACTGGCGTAATTACCGAAATGAAGTTCCCAACTTTTTGGTTTGATCCGACCCCGCAAGGCAAATTCATGCTCTCAATCGCCTTTTCGCAATCCAAGTACTATGTAGATAACTTGTCGGAGAATATCAAGCGCGGACATCGAAACAAAGTGAAGGAAGGAATCTGGCCTCAAATGGCTCCGTTGGGATATATCAACGTAGGTGGCAAGATTGTTCCCGATGCTATTGCGCCCCTTATCAAGAAAGCATTTGAGGCCTATGCCACCGGAACCTTCACTTTGCGACAACTCCGCGACAAGTTTAATGGTCTTGGATTGAAGCGAAAAAACGGAGGGCAGCTTGCAGTGTCGAATTATCAAAAACTTCTCAAAAATCCCATTTGCACTGGTCTGATGAAGTACAACGGTGAGATGTTTGAGGGAAAGCACGAACCGATTATCACAAAGAAACTTTTTGATACTGTGCAAGAAGTGATGAGCAGGAAGTCTAAACCACATTCCAAGGGCCTTAAACCGTACATCTATCGAGGATTTTTCCGTTGCGGAGAGTGTGGTTGTTTCATTACTACTGAGCAACAAAAAGGTCATAACTATTTGCGCTGTACCAAGCGGAAAAATCCTTGTACCCAAAGGTATGTCCGTGAGGAGCTCATCACTTCTCAAATTCAGAATGAAATCAAAAAAGTTTCTTTGCCACTCGATTGGACGCAGTGGATGATTGCCGAGAACAACAAAGATCGGCAATCGGAAGTTCAATCGAGTACGCTTTTTGCAGATTCCATAAAAGCCGATATTTCTCTTTTGGATTCCAAGATTGAGAAGCTGATGAGTGCCTATCTTGAGAGTGCGTTGTCGCTTGATGAGTATCGAGACATGAAAAGTAAACTTGTGAACGAAAAACAGCTTCTCAATGAGAAATTATAGGCTTCAGAGCAAAAAGCGAATAATCGGTTCGAACTCACCGACAAGTGGCTCAAATTCAATATGGAATTGGCAAACGACCGAACAAATGAGGAAAAACTCCATTTGTTCAAAAAAGTCGGTTCGAACTTTCAAATTAAGGATCGAACCGTCTTTTTTGACCCCAGCGAACCCTGGCGAATCCTTGCGGGGGTTGGGTTTGGCGGGGGTGGGACCCAATTCGGGACTCCCCATGCCGACCCAATTTTTGGCGG